>Ga0154020_10001301_pt1 | contig 30938 bp, 29 predicted proteins | sample Klosneuvirus_201_FD_109709 | JGI IMG/M metagenome (GOLD analysis project Ga0154020, IMG submission 109709) | Active sludge microbial communities from wastewater, Klosterneuburg, Austria - Klosneuvirus_20160825_MG | ecosystem: Engineered > WWTP > Aerobic digester > Activated sludge | place...
CCTGACCGCGTGTTGTTCTTTGTGTGGCCGGACTTGTCCGAGACCACGGTGGGAGAGTCCACCATTTCAGGCTGCAGAGGCGCGGGTTCCATCACCACGGGATCATAGGAACTCGCCCTCCCAAAGAAAACAGAACAATTCGATACCCGATTGGCGGCCGTTTTGGCGCGGCTGCACCGTCAGGGGATGGCGGCGCCGGTCACACCAACGTCCAACGCGTAGACGGTTCCCGGGTTCCCGGCCAGGTACAAACTGGTGGGCGAGAAGCCTGCACCGCGGCCAAACTGCGCGTTGGCCACGTTGTTGGCAAACGTGGCCAGGATGACCGGGTTGCCCACGGCGGCACCGGCAGCATCCAACCGCACGCGGAACAACCGATCATTGCCCTGGTCCACCACGTAGAGGTGCCCGCAGGCATCCAGCGCCAGGCCATCCGGGTTTCCGTTGATGGTGGTCACCTGCACCGCGCTGCCCGGTGTGCCGTCCTGGGCAATGGGCACCCGCTTGATGCCGCCGTTGGAATAGTTGGTGAAGAACAACGCCCCGCGCGCGAAATCAAACACCACGCCGTTTGCCGACGTTGCGGGCTGGCCTGACGCAATGATGGTGGGGGACCCGCCGGTGGATGCAAACCGCACCACGCGGCTGCCGCCAAACTCCGTGACCCAGATGTTGCCCGCCAGGTCCGGGAAGATTCCGTTGGGCGTGTTGAGGCCCGTGGCAAAGTCCGTCACGCTGCCTTGCGGCGTGATGCGCTTGATGGTCCCCGCCGAGGGCAGGGCCACCAGCAGGTCCCCGCCCAGCATGAATCGCAGCCCGTACGCGGTGCCAATCCCGCTGGCCAACACCGTGGACGCCCCCTGCGAATCCAACAGCACCACCTGCGTGCCGTCCTTGCCCGCCAGGTGACCCAAGCCGTCCAACGCCAGGTCCTCGCTGCCGGAAAGCGTGCTGTTGAACACCGTGGGCGTGAACGGCCCATCTGAAAGGCTGGCGCACACGTCCACGCCACCGGACGACGAGGACGACGACGACGACGACAAACCCGCCGACGAGGCGCCGGTCACCGAGCTGCTTCCCGCGCCGACACTGCTGGACCCTGCCGCGCTGCTGCCTCCCACCGATGACCCCGCGGCCGATGACCCACCCGCCGACGAGGATGGCGGCGCGCTGGCCGACGATGCCCGTGAGGATGCCATCACCGATGAGCCGGCCGAGGAGGAACCGGGCCGTGAGGAACCAACCCCGGACGACGGACCCGCGCTGGTGGCGACGGAAGTTGCATTGCTGACCGCACCTGAAGACGTGGATGACGTGGAGCCGCCGCCCGAAGAGGACGAGGAGCTGTCATTGGTCCCACTGGTGGCGGTGCAGGCCGCAACCCAACAGCAGGTCACAACCAGGACGAGACGGGAGAAATGGATGCGCATGGCCGGACACGGTAGCAGGCCCCGCAACCCCGGCTCCACCAGCCATTGAAGGGGCGTGGATTTTCCTCTTGAGTCTCCCCCTGGGGGAGGGTTCACAAGGTGGCGCATGCTCAGCATTGGTGAGTTCTCCCGGGTGACCGGTCTGACGGTGAAGACGCTTCGTCTCTATGACGAAAACGGTCTCTTGCCGCCGGCCGTCATCAACCCGGACACCGGCTACCGTTTCTACAGCCAGGCCAACGTGGAACGGGCCCGGGTCATCCAGCAGCTTCGCGCCTTGGAGCTGCCCCTGGAGACCATTGCCAACATCCTGGGTCAGACCCAGGACGAATCTGATCTGGTTGCCGTGTTGGAAAAACACGCGGCGGTCATTGAGGAGAAGCTGCGCAACTACACAACCATCCACCGTTCGCTTGGGGCCATCATCCAGGCGGAGAAGGAAGCCACCATGTTGACGGACGCAGCGTTTGACATCCAGGAGAAGCAGGTTGAGGCCGTGCTGGTTGCGGGCATCCGCGGGAAGGCCTCTTACGACGACAGCGGCCGCCGTTTTGGCCTCTTGGGCCGGGCGGTGGGAATGGGCATGGCCGGAAAGGCCATGAACCTCATCTATGACACTGAATACAAAGAAGCGGACGCGGACTTTGAGTCCTGCTTTCCCATCAAGAAGCCCATCAAGGCTGCGGGCATTGACGTGCACCAGCTGCCCGCAGGCCGCGCGCTCACGTTGATCCACCGCGGGCCGTATGACCGCATTGGGGAGTCCTACGGGCGCCTCTTTGAGCACCTCAGCGCGCGCAAGCTCACCGCCACCCTCCCCAGCCGCGAGGTGTACCTCAAGGGCCCAGGGATGTTGTTCAAGGGCAACCCCAAGAACTACCTGACGGAAATCCAGATTCTCATTGACGGTTGAATCATCCCGGGGTTGGCCAGGCGGTTCCCCGTGGTCTACACCGCCGCATCCTTCAGCCTGGAGCTTCCCATGGCGCTGTTCACCGAGGACGGCCACGCGCTGGTGGCCAACGGAACCATCACCGTGACGTTCCGGCTGTGGAAGTCACCGCATGTGAAACCCGCAAAGACCTACGCCAGTGGCTTTGGTGGCGGCTACCACATTGAGAGCGTGACCCTGGTGCGCGCGGGGGACGTGACGGCGCAGGACGCGCGTGCCGCGGGCGCAGCGGATGTTGCGGCGCTGTTGGAGGTGGTGGCCGCACATTCGGGGACCACGGTGACGCCGGACATGACGTTGCACCGGGTGGCGTTGCGTTATGTGGAGGACGCGCCACAACGGGCTGTCTTGGACCCCACGGAGGTCCTCAAACGTCTGGCGCGGCTGGACAAGGCTTCCAAGAGCGGCGCGTGGACGCAAAAGGCGTTGCGGCTCATTGCGGATCAACCGCGTGTGGTGTCCACGCGTCTGGCCAAGGCTGCCGGGATGGAGCGGATGGATTTCAAGACCAACATCCGCAAGCTCAAGGCGTTGGGCCTCACGCTCAGCCATGACGTGGGTTATGAACTGACGCCGTTGGGTCACGACGTGCTGGCGCGCCTGGAGGCCTGACGCTGCGCGGGGCACTGGAGGGAATACAAAGGCCTGGAGGGTGGCAGAGGGTGGAGGGTGAGCCCGCACAGAGGCGGGCTCTACGGCTCACCGGAACCATTCCAGCGCCGTGGCGGCGGCAAACGGACCGGCCACCTGCGCCAGTCCAATCATGCCCAGAGCCACCGCACCGCCCATCCCCAGGGCAATGGGCCCACCCAGAAACAGGCCAAACAGGATCCCAATGCCCACCGCCTGCGCTTGCCAGCCAGGCACCAGCGGCGCGGCACCCTGTGTGGAATTTGCGACGGTGAATCCCGCATAGATGGAGGCAGAAATGACTCCAGTGACAAGCATGCTGGTACCCATGGCAAACAACACCACAACCAGCCCCACCGCGTGGGCAATGGCATCCGTGACCATGAACACGCCCGTGGCAAGCAGGCGTCCTGGGAGGCTGGGGCTGCGTCCAGGCGGGTAGACGGTGGCCACGGGGAGGATGATGCGCATCACCAGGTAGGAGACCAGCGCGGTGACCACTCCCACGGGAACACCAGCCATGAGGACCATGGCGCCAAAACAGGCACCGTTGGCGCCCAGCAGGAACATGCTGGTGCCAACGGCGGCCACAACACCTGCGGCACCCAGGCCGCACACCGTCAGGGCGCCAATGCTGCCACCGCCAACCTCCACACCCATGGCCGCCATGCGCAGCAGCGCATCTGGCAAGCGGCCAGCGGGGTCGTTGGGTTCTGTTTTTTCGGTGGGTTGCTCTTCCAGGTCATCCACTTCCTCTTGCAGCAGCGCGTCTGACGGCGCGCTGGCGGACGGAGGAAGCTCAGCCTGGCTTGCCACCAGACCCAACACGGCAACCACAACACCCACAGTGCCCATGGATACGCCCACCCTGCCGGCATTGTACCACCTGGCAGGGGTGGCGTGCCGTGTTCAGCCCAGAACGCTCACTGGGCCACAACCGCCACCAGCACGGGAGGGCCAAACACCGAGCCATCCCTGGGGCGCGCCGGCAACACGTCCAGGTGCAACGGTGGTCCTTGCGCCAGGTCGGTGTGGCCTGGCCGAAGCGTCCAGAACGTGCTGCCGGTGTGCAGGTCCACCTTGCGCAGCCCATCATTGGTGTACGCGGTGCCGGTGGTGAACAGCAGCCCAACCGCCTTCCACCACGGCATGACCTGGTAGCGCTGCGGGTAGTGCTCCTTGAGCAGTTCATGCAGCTGGCGCGCGTACCGCGGTGAGAGGCTGGGAAACAGGTGATGCTCAACGTGAAAACCAAAGTTGCCGTGGAACCACTGGATGAACCGCGGGCTGGTGACCGTCAGGCTGTTCATGAGCGGGTCATTGATGGGCGTATGCGGTGAGAGGTGGTGGTTGGTGTGGATGTACAACATGTTCACCACACTGCAGACGCTGGCGGGGATGACGTAGAGCCAGAAGAGTCCCATCCAGCCAAACAGGACGCCCACCGCCACCCACGGCAGCGTCATGAGCACGGTCTCCAGCACAATGCGCGGAAGTTTGTCCCCGGGGTCACCGTGGCTGTGGTTGGTGAACATGGTGACGGTGGCGGCGCGGTACTTGAGAATCCACGAAAAGGACGGCGCCAGCAGCCCCAGCAAGCTGTACCCCGGAAGGATGGCCTGGACCTGGCGCAGCACGGCGTCCGTTCGCAGCTGCTCCATGTTTGGGAACGCATCCGGGTCTGCCGTGGCAACCTGCGTGTTGTTGTGGTGCGTGCGGTTGTGCCAGATTTTCCAACCCGTCCCGCTGCTGGCGTTGATGAGTGAAAAGAAGTGCCCAAGGAAGTGCTCCAGCTTCCCGTGACCAAGCACGCTGCCGTGCCAGATTTCATGGGCGAAAAATCCCAGAATTCCCCAACTGTGCCCTGCCACCACCGCGGCCAGGACCTTGAGTGGCCACGCCACTGCCGTCCCGACGCACACGCAGCCCATGGCCACCACAATGGTGAGATGCATCAATCCAAACAGCAGGCGCGTGGGTTGAGGCCGGAACGCATCCGGCGGAAGAAGTTGCCTGAGGAACTTCCCGTAATGCGACCCGCGGTAGAACTGGTCATCACATGTTTCAGGACGCTGCAACGTCATTGGGTGCACAACTTTCCACGCGCGGCGGGCCGCGGGTTGTAAGGGAGCAATGCTCATGGAGCAGGAAGTGTCCCGGCACCCGCCACGGCGCAGACCATCTCCAACATCCGCCGCGTCCCGGGGTTCAACACCTGCTCGGCGGTTTTGTCCGGGACAACACCAGAAAACCGGACATCCATTTGGGAACGGCAAGTGTGCCTGCGTGATTGTTGTTTGCATAGGACGCGCCGGTGGGACCAACGCGGTGGTTGATGACGTGCCCATGACACACGGGAGCCACGAAGGAACCCGCCCCCAGCGTCCACGTACGCGCTTGAGGTGGGCCAAGCGGCGTCAACCGCGTCCTTCCGGCGGGCATCAAAGCACCGTTGCGCGCCGTGGAGGCCTGCGCGCCCAGGGTTTGCCGGTGGTCAACTGCCGGTGCACGCGCGTTCAATGGCGTTGGCCACGCGCTCTGACGAGGAAGCGGCGGCCTCCAGCAACGGAACCCCGGGGCCCAGGTAGGAACCGCTGAGCCACAAGCGCCGGCCGGGTTGCGCGTGGAGCCGCACAATTTCACCCGAGGCCAACACGCTGGCCGCGTCCACCACCGGGCGCTCAAAGCGCGCGCGGGTGATGACGCGCGCTTCATCCGGCGGGAGAAGCGGGTTCCACGTCTGGAAGACGGGCCGCAACCCGCGCAAATCAGATTGCACGCGGTTGAGCCAGATGGTGGCCATGGGCATGGAACTGCCTTCACCCACCAGGATGTTCACCGGCGCCCAATGGGCCTTCTGCCGCGGCGCCAGGGCAACATCGGTGTGCACCAGGACCTCACTGGGCTCATACGAAAAACCGGAAAGCGCCTGGCGCTCCGCCGCAAATCCCGGCGCCAACAAACGCGCGGCCTGGTTGGCCTGGGATGACACCACCACGTGGTCAAACGTGCGGGAACCGCCGTCCCAGGACACCGCCACGCCGTTGGGCGCCGGCGCAACCGACTCCACCACCACGCCGCACAGAGTTTCGGCGACACCCGCGGTCAGGCGGCGTACCACTTCACGGGTGCCCAGCACCACGCGTTGCACACCGCCAAACGTGAGTCCGCCAGTGAGGTACTGCAGGACCACCTGGGCGGGGTACGCACGCACCGCCTGGTAGCTGCAGGTGCCAATGGCGGCAAAGGTTGGAACCAGAAACCCGTTGGCAAACTCGGTGGAGAAGTTGTGGCTTGTCAGCCAGTCCCCCAAGGGGACCGTGTGGTCCACCGCCGCCAGCACGCGCGGGGCAAGACGGTGGAGGCGCATGAGGTCACGCACAATGCGCAGGGATGTCAGACCCAGCGGCGTGGCCGGCAGCGGGATGGAATGTCCTGCAAGCAGCAGGTTGGCGTAGCGGAAGTACGCGTCTCCGCCCAGACGGCTGAACGAACCGGCGTAGTTGGTGGGCTCCACCGCCACGCCTACGGCGCGGTAGAGCGCCATGAGCGTTGGGTAGTAGCCGCGGTAGAGAACGCGCAGCGGCAGATCAATGCGCGCCGTGACGCCGTCATGGTGGAGATCCAGGGAGTGGGCGTCCATGCCCGGGACGTTGTGACGCTCCAGAAGCGTGACCTTGTGGCGCGCGGCCAACCGCCACGCCGCTGCAAGGCCCGCCAGGCCACCGCCAATGACCGCAATGGACGCCATGGGCACGTCCTTACCACTGGTTTGTGTGGCCCGGGTTCAACAAACACCTGTGGGGTCCAACCCAAACCATGGTGCTTCTGCAAGAGGGGACACGCCTGTTTGCACATCCAGCAGGACAAACCGCCTGGCTCCAACACCCACATTGACGACGTTGAACACCCTTGGTCTAACGCCCCCCCCCCGCCAACCGCTGCGTTCCCCGGAGTCACCCATGCCCCCCATTGTCACCGGTCTGCCCACGTCCATCCTCAGCGGCACCGCGCGCACCCTGGCCACCGAGCTGGACAACAACCGCCTGGTCAACCGCACCGATGGTGCGGTGCGCGGTGACGGCGTGGTCTCCCAAAGTGAAGTGGCCGCGGCACTGCAGCATGCCGACCAGTTCTCCCCCGCCGAACGTGCGGACCTGGGCCAGATGGCGGCCATGTTGGGCGTGTCCGGGCCGCCGCCCACGGTGGTGAAGAAGGAATGGCAGAACCGCAAGCGCCTCCCGCAGGACGCCGTGGCCACCAACCTCACCGCCGTGGGTGGGCAGCTCTACGCCACCAGCGGTGAACAGGGTTACTGCACCATGCACCGGTATGACCCCGCGTCTGACGTGTGGATGAAAGTCCCCATGCCCATGGACAGCTACTGGGGCCGGCTGGATGCGCCGCCCACGTTGGCTGAATGCAACGGCAAGCTCCTCTTCACCGGCGGCGGCGAGAACCGCCAGGCGTGGAACCTCACGTTCTCCTATGACCCCGCCACCAAGGCCTGGAGCCGTCTGGCGGACCACGAAGCGCGTGCCGGCGGCGGCGCAGCGGCCCTGGATGGCAAGCTCTACCTGATGGGTGGCACCAACTCGGGCCTGGACTTTGAGAACAACGCGCACCACGCCGGGCAAAAAGCGGTGGGTGCGGCCCAGGTGCTGGACCCCGGCACCAACACGTGGACCAACCTGCCTGCACTGCCCGAACCGCGGGCCTTTCCCGGCGTCATTGCCGCGGCAGGAAAAATCTACGTGGTGGGCGGCGTGGGCCGTGATGGCAAGGCCACCAACCGCGTGGATGTGTATGACCCGGCCACCAACAGCTGGGGCGCACCGCTCAAGATCCAGACCGCCGTGGGCAATCCTTCGGTGTGGTTGGATGGCGGGAAGATTTGTGTGAGCGGCGGGCGCAACGCGCAGGGCGCCAGCCAGACGGCGGTGGAGACGTTGGACCCGGCCACCGGCGCCAACGGGGAGCAGGCACCGGTGAAAGGTGAAGACGCCAGCCGCGTGCTGGTGGCGCACGTGGACGGCCGGTTGTTCTCGCTGGGCTCACGCGCCAGTGACAACAAGAGCCCCTGGTTGCGTGAACACGCAGCGGTCCCCGGTCAGCCGCCACCGCCCGCGGCCGGCGGCAACACGGTGATCAACGTCATCTCCACCACCACCAACAACGTCATCAACGTCACCAACCTCATCCAGTCCATCACCAACAACATCTCCCTCACCCAGCTCATTGACCAGAGCACACAGGTCAATGTGGCGGTGGTGGACAACAGCCGGACGTACAACGTGGACGTGCTGGGCTGCATCAAGGGCAAGTTCACCGGCTACAGCGACCCGGACGCGGGCTTCTTCCTGCGCACCACCCAGAACGGCAAGCCCCTGGTGGGCGTGGGCCAGGACGCCGCCGGACAGCGTTACCTCCACGGTGCGGCGGCGGGGAACAAAGGCCCCATGCCGCCCAATGAAACGGTGACGTTGTTCCACCCGGACAGCGGCAAGACGTTGACGTTCCAGACGGACAAGGCCGGCCAGTTTGCGGCGCCCCTGCCGGCGGACCTGCACGGCCGCGTGTACCTGTACGCCATCAAGGACGGGGAAGCCTCGGCGGCGGCACCGGTGGACCTGCCCTGAGCGCATGCAGCCTCGGGCGTACTGACCTCTGGCGTTTTCAGGTCCTGCTTTCGCAGCCCTCGCAGGTGAGCTGGGGGGGTTGGGGGCAAGTTGAGGCGGCAAGCCGGCACAGTGGCCGCACAGTGGCCGGCTCTACGACGACAAAAAGCGCCCGCGCTGCGACGACAAAAGACGTGCCAGGAATGAACCATGTTCCCTTGGCGGGCCCGCCATGGACGCGGGCAACAGGAGGCGTGCCGCGCACCCTCAGTGCAGGGGGCCTTCCAGCGCGTGTGCATCTTCCTGGATGCGGTCCATCCAGCGTTTGAGGCTTGGGGTGTATTCCCGCGGGACACATTCACCGCACACCTCATTGGCCAGCTGCGCAATGGTCACCAGGCACACGCGCAATCCATCCGGACGGGACGCCTCCGGCAGGGACGGCAACACCTCACGCAGTTCATGGATGCATGACGCCAACGCCACCAGCACGTGCTGCAGCACGTTTTCATCCGGGGTTTCATCCGGGTGGTAGAGCAGGTCATGGATGGTGCGCAGCTCGGACGCAAACACGCGCACCGTGCTTTCCAACCGTGGCCCCAACCGGGTGGCCCCCAGCGCTTCGGCGCCCTGCAGTTCGCTCAACACCAGGTGCAGGTTGGTCTGCACGCGGTCCAGGCGGTCCTCATAGGTGATGCGGTGGATTTCCCCCACCAGCGCTTCCTGACGGCGCCCCACCAGCTTGGAAATGATGACGCCAAACAACAGCAACCCACCCACCGCTTCGGCCATGGCCACCGCGCGCAACGCACCATTGGGCGTGACATCCCCGTAGCCCACGCTGGTGGCGGTGATGACGCTCCAATACATGGCGGCCCACAGGCCGGACGCGTTGAGCGCAATGGGCAATCCCCCCACCGTCAACGTGTGTTCCGGCGCCAGGGCGCTCAGCCAGCCCAGCGTGGTGCAGGTGAGCACCATGGTGAGCCACGCACCCAACACCCGCGCGGTGGACTGGTCTTCCAGCCAGCCTGCCGCACGTTCCACCACGCCGCGCCGCTGCGGCGCCTTGCGGTGACCCGGCAATGCCACCAGGCGGCCACCGTGGTTCTGCCAATCCTCAAGCCCGCCCTTGTAGTAGCTGACGGTGGAGTAACCCATGTCCTGAAGCACGCGCACGGCGTGCATGCCCGCGGGTCAGGCAAACCCGGCACAGTAGGTGACCACGCGCTGGTGCTTGTCCGGCAGCTTGATGGCGGCCAGTTCCTTGAGGCGCGCCAGGGGGGCGCTCACCGCACCGGGGATGTGGGCCTGGGCGTAACTTTCTGCCGCCAGCACGTCCACCACGGCAACGGCGGGGTCTTTTTGCAACGCCAGGAGTTCATCATACGCAACCACAACGGTGGGGGCCTGCTGGGTGGACGCCATGGGAGTGGAACTAACAGGTTGGCCCCGTCATTTCACGTCAGCCGCCTCAGGGTTGATCGTTTGCGCCCGTGCCTGACGCGTTCACCCCCCGCGGGCTTGGCCGTTGGGCGCCTGGCTGGCAACGGAGCGCGCCGTGGGGTGGGGGCGCGGCGGGGGGGCTGGCGTGGGGCTGGAGAGGCGGAGGCGCCTGGTGGCCGCGCTTCCCTTGGATGGGCTGCCGGGGCGGGCGGCGCAAAGGGCGCACCACCGCTCCAGCCTTCACCGGCACCATCAGCGTGCGCGTGCGCTGCGCGTTCCCACCGCAAGCAGTGAACTGCCAAAGGGCAAAGGCAACCGCGACGAGAACGGCTGTTCCAGACGCGCCAACGCAAAGAGCAGGTGGTTGGCTGGGGGCGGGGGAATGGTTGGGAGGCTTGGAGTGGCTGAAAAAAGCATTTCCTTCCAATGCACCGCGCGCTTGAGCACATACATCCAATTGAAGAAATAGCGGCATTCCGTCAGCGTGATTCCTGCCAAGCCCGCTTCTTCCGTGAGCGACGCGCGGGTGTAACGGCGGTGGTGATGGTTCAACACATCATGCGCCGTCCAGAGTGAGGGAAACGCGGGCACCGTGATCAGGACCTTGCCGGCGTCATCAAGCAGGCTCCCCACGTGCCGCAGCGCGGCCACGGGATCCGGCAGGTGTTCCAGCACATCCAGCATGGTGATGAGACCAAAGCGGTGGCCTGGCTTGAAGTCCGCGTCAAAAGGCTGCACGTGGAGCACGCCGTGCTTCCTTCCCTGGTCCGTGACCAGCGAGGCATCCGGCTCAATTCCGTGCACCTCACCAAACCGTGACAGCGCCGGGAAGAACAGCCCGTCCCCGCATCCCACGTCCAGGATCCGGCCAAAGCCGCCTGGTGGCGCCAACTCCCGCAGCACTTCCAACACAAAGTGCTCGCGCGCGCGCCACCACCAATGCTGCTGGTACAAGGTGCGGTAGGCCTGGGCATAGGAGGCGTCCATCACGAACGCCCAATGAGAGACCGCACCACGTAGAGCGGACGGCGCTTGGCCTCTTCATATGCGCGCCCCACATATTCACCAATGACGCCCAGAAAGAAGAGCTGGACCCCGGAGAGGAACACCAGCGCAACCAGCAGCGCGGTGAAGCCTTCAGGCGAGGTATTGAGCATCACCCGCGCATAGATGGCATAGACCACAAACGCCAAGGACGACACCATGGCAAACAGCCCAAGCACCGTTGCCAGACGCAACGGGACCAGCGAGAAAGAGAAAATTCCGTCAAAAGCAAGTTGAAACAACTTGATTGTGCTGTATTTTGCCTCACCCGCAAAGCGCGGCCCACGCTCAACATCAATGGCCACCTGACGGAAGCCAACCCATGTTCGCAGGCCGCGCAGGTAGCGTTTGCGCTCAGGAGAACTGCGGATGGCGGTGACCACGCGGCGGGACATCAGCGCAAAATCACCCGCATCCAGGGGCACGGCCACGTCCGAGAGGCGCGCCATCAGCCGGTAGAACAGCGCGTAACAGGTGCGGAGTATCAGGCCTTCCTTGCGCCTGACGCGGCGCGCGTAGACCACGTCATAACCCTTGGCATGCTCGGCAAGAAAAGCCGGAATGGCCGTGGGCGCGTCCTGCAAGTCCCCATCCATCACCACAATCACATCTCCGTTTGCGGTGTCCAACCCCGCGCTGATGGCCGCCTGGTGCCCAAAATTCCGGGACAGAATCACGCACACCAGCGTGGGATCCCTGGCCGCGGCAGCCTCCAACTGTGCGGTGGTGCCATCTGATGAGCCGTCATCCACCAACACCATTTCATGGGGACCACCGGGAATCCCCGCCAGGACGGCACCCACCTGGCGCAGCAGTTCAGGCAGCACCGCCTCTTCATTGAACAGCGGGATGACCACAGAGAGGCGCGGCAAACTGGTCATGTGCGTGCCCGTCCCTTCAGGTAGACCATCTCCCACAGGGGCTGGCCCGCCAGCGTCAACGCAAACCGCTCCTCCGCAGCAACGTCAAAAAACCGTTCAAAGAGCGCCTTGACGTGCCCGTGTGCGCGCGGATGGTCTCCGCGGTCCAGCAGTGCCAGGGCCCGGGGAGCGCCCCAGCGCGAAGGCAACACAAGGTCCACCACGTGAATGTGACCGTCTTGTGTGAGCAGTCCCTTGAGATTGCCAAACATGCTGGTCACGCCAGCGTCATTGAGGTGATGCAGCAGGCTGTTGGCCAGGATGAAGTCATAGCGCTCACCCTCCGGATGAAAACGTGTTGCATCCGCAACCAGGAAAGGCCGCCCAAACCGCGCGCGGGCCAGGTTGACGTAGCCTTCGTTGAGGTCAATGCCCAGATAGCGCGTTCCGGGAAACGTGGCCGTGTTTGTCCCGGGTCCACAGCCCACATCCAGCACGCTGCGAACGGAAGCCAGGTCGTTGTGTCTGCGGAGGGGGGCCAGTTTGTCTTCCACAAAAGGCGCCTGCCAGAGCCGATACACCAGACTGTTTCCCAAGAGGCGATCAACCAGGAACATCAACGCCACCGGACGTGGAAGGGGTACGCATCCACGCTGTTGGGAAAACGCTCTTCAAATGCCGCAACAAGCGCAGCGTCCACGCCGGGACTGAAGTCCGGGGCCCGGTTGAGGACCACCACATTGACGGCGCGCTCTTCCAAGAGCGTGAGCAGGCGCGCGTTGCGCACCTGGGGGTTGCCAATGTCCTGGTCAAAAAAATCATACATGGTGCGGGTGGGGTTCTTCTGCGCGGTGAGGAAATAGACCTCAGGGCAGTCCGGTGTAGCATAAATGTAACCACCGGGAGATGCATGCTGTGTGACCACCTGCAGCAGCAGACTGTACGTGGCGGCCTGAACCGGGTGCACCAGGAGGCCACCGCGTGGGACGTCCAGGGGTGCGCGCGGCGCGGGTGCTTCAAAATGAACACCAATGGCGCCTGGTGTGGCCGGGTTGACCCATGCAATTCCAAACGCCACGTGCATGCCCATCCAGACGGCATGGAGACGCACCGGGGGCCGGTCTGACAGCGTGGAGGCCACGCAGGCGCCCAGCACCAAAAACGGGGCCAGGAACAGGAAATACAACCCAAGGCTGGCGGGATACTGGAAGAGGTTGGCCATGGTGAGTGAGGCAAAAACTCCAAAGGCCTGGACGGTCCCCGGCTGGTCCACCGGGCGCTTCAGGAGCCGCCACAGCCCAATCCCCACGACGACAACCACCAGGATGCGCAGGGAAGACCACACCGCGGCATAGACCATGGGGTCGTCACCCATGAAGATGACCGCGCAACCCAGCAGCGCCACAACTGCCGCAACCGGCTGCTCGGCGCGGGAACCAAGCCGCGCTCCCCACGCCAGCACCAGGATGCTGGGTGCGGCTGCAGCCAGAGACTGCAGCACGTCAGGAGGCAGGTACAGGGTGGCCCCCGCGCGGCGCTGCGGCGCAACCAGCACGCCCGCCACCAGCGCGTCCAACTGGCCCCGGACAGCATAGGGCAGGACAAACAGCGCAACCGGTATTGCCGCAGCAACCAGAAACGGCACCCAGAGACGCATCAACCCGGTGAAGCGGTTGGCCGCGGAGCCGCGTGCAAAGCGCATTTCAAAGCGCCACAAGTAGGCAACCAGCACCAACGCCGGCCCCGCAAAGTGCACCAGCTCTGTTGGGATGAGGTGGGCGTGCAGCAGGGCCACCACCGCCCCAAAAAACCCGGTGAGCACCACACCGATGCCCAGCTGCGCCCGGCGTGAGGCAGGCCCGCTGGAAAGCGATGCCACCTGCCCGCAATGAAGCAGCGTGAGCAACCCGGTGGCCACAAGAAACAGGCCATTGACTTTGACCAGAATGCTCAACCCGGCCATCAATCCCGCGCCAATGAGCCAACGCGTGTGACGGCATTCCAGCCAGACCAGCAAACAGCCAAGCATGAAGAGGCCAAAAAAGGTCATGAACCAGCTTGAGACGGCGGCAACGTAGTTTGGCAGGCTCCAGGCCACCGCAGTGAACGTCAGCGCCGCTGCGGCCCACGGCGTGACAAAGCGGCGCAGCACCGCAAAGAGGACCGCGGTGAACGGGATGGTCCACAGCAACATTGCGTACCGCAGGGACCGCAATGACCGCCCCAACACGGACATCACCAGCGCATGATGGAGTGCAAGGCCACCGGTGTAGGTGTCATCAAAGTCCTGATGGGAAACGTCACCGTTCAGGACCCGCTCCGCGGCAAGAGCGACCAGCCCATCATCATTGGGAAGCCATTTCCCAAACGCAAAAACGCTCACGTAGGCCAGACACGAAGCCACCACCAAAGCCATGTGCAGCCACGTGGGGCCCACCGTTTGTGCTGTTGAACGCGGCTGGCCCAGGGGCGCGTGTGGGTCTTCCATCCTGCGCCGTCCTTTGGAGCCCAAGGGCGTGTGTTGGACACGTTTGCGTTGGCCCTGGGCGGGTGGCCAGAGGCAAGGTGAGCTACCAGATGACGCCCTGCGTGCCAAGAGAACGCCCTGGAAACTGGCCTTGGGAGTCCAGCGTGCGGGAACGCGAGCGCCTGGTGCACACAGAACTGGCGGCCAGCAACTTTGCAGGGACAAGAGCTGGCCAACCACGGGCGCTACAACGCACCCTCGGCCTTGGTGCGGCAGGAAATGCCTCCACCCGCCACCAACGTTGACATGGTGATGTCCCGGTCCAGGAAGTGGATGCGCGCAATGCCCGGCTTGATGGCGGCAAGCGCCTCCACAAACACCCGCTCTGCCCGGGGATCCCCGCCCAGCGCAATGTAGAAGCGTTCCCCTTTGGGATTGGTGCCCTGTTCCGCGTTGATGAAGTTGGCCTGGGGCGCATGCCGTGGTCCAAACACCGCCGGCACGCGGTGCACCTTGATGCCGGCCTTCTCCAGGTCCCTGATGGACCGTTCTTCCGCCGTGGCCTGTTTCTGCGCGCGCGCGGCGGCCTCCTTGAAGTTGCGCTCTGCGTCCTGGCCAAGCTCCTTCCAGAACGCCAGGTCACTGTTGTAGGTCTCCACCGTGGCGGCGCTGGCACCGGCCCTTGGGGCCGCCGGCTTCTTCCTGAGGTGGTCCGCGCGTTCCCACTGCTCGCTCAGCTGCTGCGCGGCCACGGGGTCATTCACCATCACTTCTCCGGGCGCCACCGGCATCATGTGCATGTCCAGGTGAAAATCCCCCGGCTGTTCCACGGCCACCACATGTTGCGGCTTGATGCCCAGGTCATGCGCCACCGCGGCCATCAACGCCGCGTCAGACACCGGCTTCCCGCGGTCCTTGGCCAGGATGTAGCGGCTCTGCGCCAGGCTGTCCCTGCCCACCAGGGCATAACCTTCTCCGTCCGCCTGGGTTCCCACCAGGACATTGCCGCCCTCCAGGTGGGTCAGGCTTGCCCGGATGGTGGTGCCCTTGGCCAGGGCCACACCGGCCATCACCTTGTGGGACTTGCGCTCCGCCACCGCACCCACCTGCGCGTAGGCCGCGTCCTTGAAGTCCCTGGACACCAGCACTGCGCCGGCGTCACCGGCGAGGTCCATGGTGCCCAGCGGCTGTTTGTCCAGACGTTTGTTGCTGCACCGTGGGGCCACCCAGCTGCGCGGTCAGGTGCGCCTGGGCACCCGTGCTCATGCGCGTGCCCACCATCAAGGCGTTGAGTGATGCAACCTTGCTGGAATCCGGTGCATCTACCAACGCCGTGGGTTGCTGTGCATGCCGTAGGTCCAGCACTCCATCCTTGCGTGGCCTCCCTGCAAGCAGGCACCGGACCCCGTCCCAAGATGACTTCACTGGGACGTGTGGTAGGGACAACCTCCGGCGCGTGCGCCGCGGAGGTGGTGCATGATGTCACGGAAATTGTCCCTGGTTGCTGTTGGTACGGTGTTGGGCGGCGTGGTGCTGGGCGGCGTGTTGGCGTTGGCCGCCGGTCCCGGAGCACCGGTGCGTGCGTTGCCCTACCATGGGCACCTGGACCTCTCCGGCGTGCCGGTCTCCGGGCCGGTCAACATGACCTTCACGCTTTATGACGGGCCGGCCAGTGACGCCGCCGCCGTGGTCCTTGCTGGGCCAATTGCCCAACAGGTTGAGTGTTTTGGGGGGGATTTTGCCGTGGTGCTCAACAGCCTGCCCGAGGGTGTTTTCAATGCTGCGCAGTTGTGGATGGGCTTCACGGTGGAGGGGTCGTCATTCGCAACCCGCCAGCAGATTTTTGCGGCGCCCCAGGCCGTGCGCGCCGGCCAGGCGGATGTCTTCACCGTCACCGGCGGCATCCGGGGTGGAAACACCGCGGGGAACCTGCACGTTGACGCCAACAACCCCACCGGCGTGGATGGGTCGTTGTACCTCAACTATTTCAGCGGCCGGGAAGTGAAGTTCGGCAACGGCGCCAACGGGGTGGTGGCTTCGGTCAACAGCACCGGGGATGTGGCCGCGCGCGCCGTCACCACCAGCGGTGACATCCGCGCCAATGGCAACCTCTCCAGCCCCAAGTGGAATGTCAGCCGCCACTACAACCTGGGGCCATTGCCCAAGAGCTTCAATTTCAACTCCGGGGGCGGCAGGCTGCTGGTCCTTGTTGCTGCCAGCAGCTACGGCACCGCCGGCAACATGATGGGAGTCACGCTGAGGATTGACGGGACGTACCGGGAAAACACCATCATGATGCCCAACCTGAGCAACGTCCACATGGCGCACCCGCTCTCCATGCAGCTCATCACCAATGTGGGAGCTGGAAACCACACCATGGACCTCACCGCACTGTCCGGCACCATCACGGACGTCAACGACCCGTTCCAGATCACCGTGATTGAGTTTCCGTTCTGACCCAGCGTGACCAAGGGGCATGGTCCAGACCGCCACGGCAAGCGGCAGGGCCTGCACCCGCCGCACCGCATCTTTGCAGCGGCCGCGGTGCTGACGCCGGACCTGCCCACAATTCCCCTGCGCAGGTCCCCCTTGCCGGAACCACTCCGTGCGGCCACAATTTGCCAGGGCACCGCGCGCCCATCTCTGGTGGTGCATGCCTGCCATGACAGGCTTCTACGTTGTGTGAGGACGGCACGTGGACCCGCTTCAACAAGGCAAGTCAGAGGGTTGGCTCCTGGTCTTCCCCGAGGCCATTCCGCAGGCGTCTTCCCTGCTGGGATATGTGCTGGGTGCTGCGGGCAACAGGCTGGCGCCGCACCTGGCGGACATGCGGAAACGCAACGTGGTCCTGGTGCCGTTCTGTCTGGATGAGAGCGCGGCGGGCGCCAGCGACCCGGAGGGGTGCCAGCGTTTGCTGGACCGCGTCCTGGCCCGCGCATGGACACAGTCCGGCAACCGCCGTGTGGTGATGCTTGGTGTGGGCGGCCTGCGGCGCGCGGTGGACTTCATCAACGGCGTCAAGGCCCACCGGCTGGACTTCTGGGGCGCGTTGGGCACGGGCGAGGGCGGCGTGGTGTGGATTCCGCCGCATGGGATGACGCCGGTTGGAAGCCAACAATGGGCTGCAGCAGACACCACGCTGGCCGCGCTCCTGGGCAACATGGGCCCGGTCAAACGCCAGGAACCTCAAAACCCATGACGCCGACCTGCCTCAAGAAAATGACACCACACCGGTGTCATCCACGCAGGCCCCACGGCGTCCCGCACGTTTGGCCTGGTAGAGACGCTGGTCTGCGGCGGCCAACAGCGACGCCGCAGATGTGCCATCAAGAGGGGCCGTAGCCCCGCCCAGGCTGAGGGACACGCCCAGACCAGCGGCGGCCTCACCGGCGCGCAACACAAATGGCAGCAGGTGCTCGCGCGGGGCCTCCGGCATCACCACCACAAATTCGTCACCACCAAAACGGCCCACCACATCCCCGGTGCGCGTCACCGTGCGCAACATGGCGCCTATGCCCCGCAACACGTCATCACCGGCGGCATGTCCCCGGGTGTCATTGATGTTCTTGAAGTAATCCACATCCACCAGCACCACCGAACACGGGCGGTCATGCCGCTGGCACCGGCGCAGCTCCGCCTCCAGCCGGGCATCCAGCTCGCGGCGGTTGAGCACGCCGGTCAAACCATCCACGCGCGCCAGCTCTTCTTCGCGTTTGAGCAGCGCCAGGTTCTCCCACACCAGCGCCGTCTGGTCGGTGAAGAAGGAGAGGTATTCCAGCTGGTCCGGGAAGACCGCCGCACGGCTGAAGCGGTTGTCCGTCAGGATGAGCCCAAGGGTACGCCCGTGCGGCTTGAGCGCGGCCAGGACAAATTCCCCGCTGACCCCCAGGCGGGACAATCCCGGGCTTTGCGGCGCGGTGACGCGGAACAACACCGGCGGGCCACAGCCCAGCGCCCGGGCCACCTCGGGTTCGTCCGGGGAGAGGACCACGGCCTGCACCCGCTGCTGGAAGCGCGTATCAAAGTTGCGCTGCGCAACATCCCCCAGAAGCGCGTCAATGTCCTTGTCCTCAAACTCAATGGCCTCCCAGATGTGGTGCGCATCATCATCATCAAATGGACCAATGGCCTTGGAACCCACAAACACGCCGCGCTGCGCATCCCAGGTGAACAGTGCTGCCCGGTTGAATCCAAGCGAATATCCCGACGTGATGCCGGACAACATCACGTACAATGCCTGGTCCACATCCGTTGCCTGCAGCATGAATGTGGTGATGGTACGCAGTGTGGCCAGGTTGGAGGATTGAAACGCAAAGGCCCGCAACAACGCGCTGGCCTCCTCCCGCTCCAGCAGCACTTCCAGCAGGTGCTGTGCAACCCAGGAAATGCCCCGGTCCAGCTCGGCATTGGTGGGGGACCACACCCGGCCCTGCCGGGACACTTTGAGCTGCACGCCCTTCACATCCACCACGCGTACGCGCCCCAGGGTCAGCTGCTCCGAATACAGCCCCAGCTTGAGCAGCTGCCGCGCGGCCAACGGAAGTGCTCCCGGGTCTCCGCCAATGTCTGCATCCAGCAACAACGGTTCGGGCAGGCGGGAAAAGATGGCCCGCAGGTACATGGGGACCGGCGCCAGGCGCACCACACGCACCACGTTGGCTGGCAGGTCATCACGGTCCACGGGGCGCATGGCCGGATGCAATCACACGCGCGGTCCAGTGAGAAGCGGCGGCCACCTGTGGTGCCAACGGAGGACAACACCGACCGACGTCTGGCGGCGACGGCGCGCGGTTCTGTGGTAGGACAATTGTTGGCTGCAAGGAGAGGCAACAACCATGCGCGCACCCATTGCCTTTGTTGGTTTGATTGCGCTGAACCTGGCAGTCACGGGTTGTCCCGACTGCGGAACGCCGCAAACGTCATCCTCGTCATCCAGCGGTTCCAGTTCCGGCGCACCCTCCTCCGGTGGGTCTGGCTTCAGTGGGACCGCAAGCTCCCAAGGCACAAGCAGCGGCGAGGTGGGTGGCTGCACCGACGGCGGCCAGGCGGAATGGGCCAGGTGGGCACCGCCGCCGGACCAGCCCACGGGTTACGTGGTGGATGCTGAGACCGTGACGGACCTGGCCACCGGGCTCATCTGGCAACGGGACCATCCCATGCTGGACGGTGGGTCTGTGCCAGCCGCGGTGCACCTGACGTTGGCCGAGGCAACAGTTTATTGCGCCACACTCAGCCTGGGGGGGTCCACCGGGTGGCGACTTCCAACGCTGGTTGAGTTGAGCAGCCTTGTGGACTCAGCGGCAGAGAACCCCGCCATCAACACCAGTGCGTTTCCACGGGTGCTCTTTGACAGCTTCTGGACGTCCAGCTCCTATGCCGGAGCGCCGGCCGCCTGGATTGTGGGATTTTCCACGGGATACACCAGTGGTGAAAACGTTGGGAATACGCACGCGGTCCGCTGCGTGCGGTGAACGGCCTGGAAAGGGGAGAACCCATGGGTGCATGGAACGCCAGACGTGCGTTGGGCTTGGGGCTGGTGGGCGTGGTGCTGGGCGTGGGCTTGCCGGCCGGGGCCAACGCACCATGCGGGCGCTACGTGACCACTGCAGACACGGTGTTGGACACCGCCACGCAGTTGACCTGGCAACGCCAGGTTCCCGCCGCCATGTCCTGGGACGGCGCGGCCACCCATTGCACAGGAGGGTGGCGGGTCCCACGGCTGAAGGAATTGCAGACCTTGTTGGATGTGTCGCGGCAGCGGCCCGCCATTGATGTGATCACATTTCCGGACACACCGCCCGAGCGGTTCTGGACCGCAACCGTCCAGACCTCAAACGCCAATGCTGCCTGGACGGTGGACTTCAACCACGGGGCAGCCAGCACCAGCCCCCAGGGAGACATGAACCACGTGCGTTGTGTCCGTTGAGATGGGGCGCAGGCGTTGGGTTGACCTGTTTGGACAGGGTTCAATCCACCTTGTTCATCTTGAACTCGCGCTCCACGGTGTAGATGCGCTGGCAGGCAAATGGACAACTGCGGGCACTCCAGTTGCCTTCCATGTTTGAGGTGGTGAAACTGAACTCACCAAAGACCTCTGTGCCCTTCTTCACGGTGAGGTAGGCCCCGTTGATGGTGCCTTTGAGGAACATGGGGCGCACATCTGGCGTGACGCCGGTGTCGTTCAGGCAGAGCTGGACATAGGTGGTATCCGAATCGGTCCAGTTCTGGGTGATGCTCACGGCGTTGTCATCCCCGCTGGCGCTGTCGTCGGTGATGTCCCAGGTGATGACGCGCTTCTGGGTGAGCATCAGTTGCATGGTGGTCCCATCACACCAATCCGTCTCGGCGTAGAACGTGACAGGAAACGCGGTGCGCCACGTACCCAGGATGTCCCGGGCGGGGGAGAGCTTGGGGGGCTCCCCGCAACCGGGTGCCAGGGCCAGGGTGACAAGCGCGGTCAGGGAAAAGAGGGTTGTCCTCATGGCGCAGGCCTCCTTGGAGCGTGGTTGGCCTTTCTACAACCACCAACCGCAGGACAGGCCTTGGAGGCAGCAAATGCTGTGCCCCGCAATGCCATTGAAATCACAAGGGCGCTGGCGGCAAAGCGTGCGCACGCTGGCAACGTGCGGCAGGACGTGCGCGGCAACCCAGGACGGACAGGACACTTCAAAAACGGGGCCCACAAGCGGGACCCACCGTCATGGCGTTGCGGGAACAACGCCAGGCTCCCAGTTGACCCCGCCGTTTCACGCGCTCCGCGTCAGAGTTGACCGTTGCGCCGCGCCTGACGCACCATTCCCGGCGTGATGACCCCTTGTGGCCTCCGGGCCTGGTGTGCCGCCGCCGCGGTTGTGGGCCTGCTGGGCTGTCCCCGTCCCCCGGTGGACCCCGTGGACGGCGGGACCAACGCAGACGGCGGCAGCATTGATTGGATCCGCCTCATCCAGGACGAGCCCGCGCTGGGCGGTGACTGGTACGTCTACACTCCAGACAACCACACGTTGGCCTCGCGGGATCAGGTCTACGTCCTCAAGGACCTGACCGCACAGCCACCCCGCTACGCGGCGTTCAACATGGTGAGCTACTATGACGAGGCCACCGCACAGTCCGGACGGTTCACCCTTGGCATCACGCCATGGAACGGGACGGCGTGGGGTGCACCCACCAACTGGGTGGCTTCACGCTACCTGAGCCAGGACGCACCGTTGTGTCTGGATGTGTTTGCGTTGGCTGAAGTGGACTGTGCCACCGGCAACTGGCAGCTGATGATGCGCACCTACCAGAACCTGGTGGCCGAAGGTCCCCTGGTGGTTGGGGAGGCGGGCTTCTTCATTCCCGCCGTGGCGGGGGATGAAACCAACCAGCGCGCGCTCATTGCCACGGTGACGGGAACGCAGGACCCCACGCAGGCACCGGACCCCACCACCATTCCCACGCTGGTGGACGGCCCGGCGGACGGCTGGCTCCCGTTGCCGTGGGAGCTGGGCCATTTTGCGCCGCACCTCCCCGAGCGCGGCATGGTGTTGGGAAGCCGCTACGCCGGGGCGGGCTACACCGCGCTGGACACCGTCTACATCATGTTCAACGTGCGGCGGCGGCTCATCAAGTTCACGGTGACGCCGGTGACGCCGGGAGATGCCAACGCGGGGCTCACGCTGCGTTGGGCGGTGAGTGACTTTGATTTTGAGACACGCGGGCCGGTGGGCTTTGGTGCCATTCGCACGCTCACCGTGCCACCGCCGGACATGCCCGGAGACCGCGTTTGGATTTCCCTGGACCAGGACAGACCCGTGGTCACTGACGCCACCGAGCTGGCACGGGTGACGCGCTACATGCCGTTGCGGGAACGGTTGTGGGACGTGAGCGTGATGCGCACGTCTGATGGGCGGGTGTTGCTGGCCACGTCCCCCTCCTCTGCCGTGGGCAACGTGGCGGAGCTGACCGGGCGCACGGGCGTCACCCTGGAGAACGCGCTGCAGTGAACCGCGCCGCCGCAGTGCTGGCCATTGTGTGGTGTGGCCTGGCGCCAGCTGCAGGTTGGGCGGCCGCCTCCAAGCCCGCACCTCCGGGTGCGCAGGAGGGGGACCACCTGGACGTTGACGGCGTGCTCTACGAGGTGAAGGACGGCAAGCTGGAGCCGTTTGTCCCCGAGGGCATGGAACAACCGGTGGCCGGCGCGGAGGCTCCCGGCAGTGTGCAGAAGACCGCGCAGACGGTGACGGTGACGGCGTCACGGTTGGAGACCGCGCCGGATTCTTCGGCGGTGAACACCAAGGTGGTGGGCCAGGATGAGATTGTGGAGCGCGGCGCGCGCAACCTGGCGGACCTGTTGCGCCAGGAAGCAGGCATCCAGGTCAATGGGAGCCTGGGCACGGGGCAGGAAGTATACATGGACGGTCTGGATGGGCGCACGGTGCTCATCCTCATTGATGGCCGGCCGGTGAATGGCCGCGTGAACAACCGTGTGGACGTCTCACGCCTGCCCATCTCCCCATCCATGGTCGAGCGCGTGGAAATCACCCGCGGGCCCATGAGCGCGCTGTACGGGTCAGACGCCATGGGTGGCGTCATCAACATCATCACCAAACGCCCGCGCGAAGGTCTGGGCGGTGAGGCCACGCTGGACACGGTTTTGCTGGCGCGCCAGCCCGCACAAATGAGCCTGTCCGGGAACCTCCACGGCGGAAAAGGGCCCGTCACCGGACGCGTGGCGCTCTCGCTGTTGCGGGCCTACGCGTATGACCGCGGCGGTGTGGACCCCCGCAACGGGGACCCGGTGCGCACGCCGGACGGCGTGGGGGACGCGCCAGGAAAACGGCAGGCCACCGTCAACACCGAGGTCACCTACCGCCTGGGTGATTTCTGGAACGCGCGCGCGTACGGGTCCGCGTCCCAACTGGAAGTGCAGACATATGCCAAAAAAGCCGTGCCCTTCCGTGATGGGAATGACAACCGCCAGCTCACCGGTGGTGTGCTGCTGGAAGGCGAACCCATCCTGGGTCACAAGCTCACGCTGGACGCCCGGGCAGACCGGTTCTCGCATTTTTTCAACAAGCTCCCCGGCGCCACCGACGCTGGCCAGGACTTTTGTGACCCGGACGTCCCGCGGCTGGAGATCCTCTGGGACGCGCGGTGCACCCGGCTGCCGCAGCTGCGAACACGCACCTACCAGCACAACATCCGTCTGGAGGCGCGTTATGAAGCGCCCATCACCATCCCCGGCCGGTTGTTTGACACGTTGTCTTTTGCACTGGGCAGCGTGCTGGAAGGGGACCACGCCACACGTTTTGACGGCAGCGGCGCGGACACGCTGCAGGGCGCGCAGGTGCGTGGCATTGGCTCGGTCTACGGTGAGGTGCTCTTCAAACCGTTCTCCTTCCTCACGGTGCTGCCGGGTTTCCGCGCGGATGTGTTTGCGCCGGGTCCTTCCGGCGTGGCGGCGGCGTTTGCCATCAACCCCAAGGTGAGCACGCGGCTGGACCTCCCGTGGGGCTTTGCGTTGCGCGCATCCTACGGCGAGGGATTCCGCCTGCCGTCCTTCCAGGAACGTTTCCTGATCTTTGACCACAGCGAGCTGGGTTACATTGTCATGGGCAACGCGGGGCTGTTGCCGGAGAAAAGCCGGGGCGCGCGCGCCGAGCTGGTGTGGTCCCGGCCGCACTGGCGCCTGTCCGCCGAGGGGTTCATCAACCTGGTCAACAACCTCATCACCGAAACCGGCGGGACCACCACCAATGAGGCCGGCGTTCCCATCTTCAGCTACGCCAACATTGCCCGGGCCTACACCGCCGGCGCCAACATCACCGGAAGCATCTTCAACTTCTACGGCATTGGCGTGGATGTGAACTACCAGTACCTGTTCAACGCCGTGGATGCGTCACGCTGCCCGGCGTCCAACCCGTATTTCTGTTCACCCACCCAGGGTGCCACATCCCTGCCGCTGCGCTCGCCGCACGCGGTGCAATTCAAGGCGCGCTACACCGTGGCGCCCACGCGCACCGTGCTGTTTGTGCAGGCCAACTTCCTGGATGCGCGCCCGCTGGCGGGAAACCAGACCGCGCCGGCCAGCGCGGTGGTGGGCGTGGGCGTGCGCCAGCCGCTGTACGACCACGTGGAGGCGTTTGCGTCCCTGGACAACGTGCTGGACAGCTACCACCCCACCTACGGCCCCAAGCCAGGCCGCAGCCTGTTGTTGAGCGTGCGTTCCTGGTTCTGACGCCGGCGTACCGGGGGACCACGCGTCATTGGGGGTTGCACAGCCCATCCTGACACACGTTGTCCACGGGACAGTCCTGGAACCTGCTGCACTGCCGTTCACACGCCGGGAAGCCACGCGGTCCATCCACGCACGCTTGCAGCGGGCCGCAATCCACCGGGCAGTTGCATGGCGCCCCCGGCACCGGGCGCTGGTCTTCACATTGGCGTCGCGGCGTGCCCGTGGAGACACAGTCAAACCCCACGGGGCAATCTGAATCCGTCAGGCAGAAGTCCTCCTCCACTTCACACGTGCTGGGCGGGTTGTTGGGACGTTGCGGCAGGCAGCGTGTGGACGTTGGAAAACAGTCCAGGCCCTCCAGGCAGGAAATGGCGCACCGCCCTTCCATGCGGCCCGGGACGGCCAGGCAGCTGAAAGGGTTGGCGCAGTCACAATCGCTTTGGCACCGGTCCCCGTCACCACCGTTGCGGCGTGGGGTGTTGGGACCACATTGGCAAGCAGGCCCAGCGCACAAGCGGCGGTCATAGCTGAACTGACCTCCCTCCCAGCGCACCACCACCCGCGGGTTGTTCTGTTGGCTTCCCGGAATGGGCACCAGAAGCAGCGGTGACTGGAGGACCGGGGTGCACCCCGCCGGGTTGATGAATGCCGCGGCGGCCAACTCGACCACGTCCGTCGCGCTACCCGCGGTCACGGTGGCGGTGACCCAAGGCAGCTGGGTGCATGAATCCAAAACGCGGACCGTGACGGACAACCTTTCGGTGATGCCCTGGACGCGGTTGGCCTGGGTGAAGAGTTCCACGCCCACCACCTCCAACGCTGTCTGCACCAGTGATTCATCCACCCCGCACGCTGCGGCGTCACGGCGTCCCGCATCAAGGCCGGTGCCGCCGTCACGGAGTGGTCCCGCGTCAGCACGTGGCGGACCCGCGTCAGCACGTGGCGGACCCGCGTCTGCCGTGGGCTGGTTGGAGCCGGCGTCTCCGACGCCAGAGGAAACAACGGACGCATCCACCAGTTCCACCAGGACCGGAGGAGAGCCAAGGCACGCAAGGTTGAAAGTGACCGCCAACAAGGACAACTCAAGCACGCGGAATCTGCCGGACATGACCAACCTCTTTGCACACGCCGTCAGCCTCCTCCAACATTCACCAACGCAAGCCCGTGGTTTGTTGCCTGCAAGCCAGACCTCACCCAAACATGCAGAGAACCGGCTGTCACACATGCTCCCCTTGGCTCCCTGCCCACCAACACGCGCAACCGTCGGCGGCTTGGCCGCCACGGCGTTGTCCACCCTTCAACGTCCCGCTGGCGCCGTGCTAACCGCCTGTTTGCATGTTGCACTCCACCACCGGACACCGCGCGGTTGTTGACAGTTTTGAGGCGCTGTTGCGCCAACCGTTGCGTGACGGCGTCAACGCGCTGTGTTGGCCGCGCACCCTGGAGGGAGACTTTGCCGAAGTTGCGCGTTTGCTGGCGCCCCCCTCGGGATTGACGAGCGTGGACGCCGCGATGTTGCGCGCACTGCCCCTGGGTCCCGCCGGACGCGTGGCGGCAGATGCCATGCTGGAGGACCTGCGCCGGCTGGACACGCTGGGCTTCCAGCCGGAGCTCAACTGTGTTGCAGGTTATGACGGGGACGAACGCGGCCTTCCCATCACCACCGACGTCATGTCCTTCCATGTGGACCGTTCGCCGGTGGAAATTGAGACGTGGATCTGCACGTATTGGGGCAACAGCAGTGAAGGCCTGGACAATGATGACGCCACGCGCCTACATCCGCGCGGCGTTGTTGAAACAATACGGCGGCCGTGACGACGATGCCTTTGACACCTTCCTGCGTGAGGGGAGCTTTGACCTGCACTACGGCGCGGTGGATGGCGCGCAGCCGTTCCTTTTTGGCGTGGGCAACCTCTGGCGCCTTGCAGTGGAGTGGCCCGGTTCTCCAGTTCCGCCGTGCATTCACCGCGCGCCGCGCACCCAGCCCGGTGATGCGCCGCGCCTGTTGTTGCTTTGCTGAATGATGATCCGTTGCAGGCCCTGAACATTCAGGGAGCCTTAAGGTGACGCGCGTACACTGGGTGCACTTCGAGCGCGCTGGCCCTCCCCAGGCCGGTTTGGGCCATGACGTCATGGCCAGCGCCGCGTCTCTGGCGCTGTGCGGCGACGCTGGCGCTTCTGGTGGCCACCAGCCTGGGTCTGAAAGGCGTGGAACACGGCACAGCGCCGACCTCCACCGCGCCACCGTCACGCTTGAAGACAGCACGGGAGGCCAGGGATTGCGTTTGACGGTGCATTTCCCCCGCGGCGCAGAGCCGGCGTGACCGGCGAACTACCCAGCCATGGCCATCCAACGTTTGCGTTCGGCGGGGCCCAGCTTCTCAATGGCATACCGCAGTGCCGTGCGCGGCATGGTGGCTGCGTGACGCTGGAGGAAGCCCCGCAACACGTCCAGGCCCACCCGGCCACCCACCTCACGCAACATCCACCCCACCGCTTTGTGGATGAGGTCATGCGGGTCATGCAACAGCAGCGTGGCAATGGCCAGCGCATCCTTGCTCTCCTTGGCGCCAATAAAGTGTGAACACGCCAACATGGCCACGCGCCGTTCCCACAGGTCCTTGGAGCGCGCCAGCTTGTACAACACCGCGCGGCTCTGCCCGGAGTCACGCAGCCACGCGCCCACCACCTGTCCCGCCGAGGAATCCACCAGGTCCCAGTTGTTCACCCAGCGCAGGTTCTGCATGTACAAATCAAAACACGCCTGTCGGTGCGCGTTGTCCCCCCGCTGGGACTGGTGCACCAGGATGAGCAGTGCACCCAGACGCTCTTCGTGGACCTTGGAGTGCAACAACTTCTTCACCTCACCCAGAGGCATCTTGCGGAAGGTGCGCACCACCGCGCGCGTTTGCGGAACCTTGGCACCTGCAAACACATCACCGTGGCCGTATTCGCCCTTCCCCGTCTTGAAATAGCGCGCGGAATGTTGGGCGCGCACCGGGTCAGCCAGCGCCGCAAGTGCGGTACGGAACGCGGCGGCCGTTTGAGGCGCATCCACCGCGGCAGCACGGGTCTTTGGATTGGAAGCGGGCATGCCTCTACGCTGCCGCAGTCCCGGCCGTTGAATCAAACCGTGACCCGCCGCCCTTTGATGTTGCCCGGTGATGCGGCCCATGCCAGCGTTGTTGCGGCGCAGGCCAACCGGCCAACGCATCAAAACTTTGGGGGATGGGATGCTCAAAAAACATTGGAGCGTGGTGGTGGCCGCGGGGTTGGGGCTGGTGGCCGTGGGTTACGTGGCCGGCGTGGTGCGGGCCCAGGGCATTCCAACCAGCCAGCCGTTGGTCTTCACAGGACGGCTCACCTCCAACGGCCAACCCGTGACCGACCCTGGGCGCAACCTGGTGGTCCGCCTCTACCAGGCGGGCACCACCGTCAACCCCGTGTGCGTGAGCAGCGGTACGCCCGTCCGGCTTGATGACGGGCATTTCAAGGTGGACCTGCCGGACCTGTGCGTCACCGCTGTCCAGAGCAACAACAACCTGGAAGCAGAAGTGGCCCTGGACAACGTCACCATTGGACGCACGCGCATCAACGCCGTCCCCTACGCGGTTGAAGCAGTGCGCGCCGGGACCGCCCTGACCGCCACCGGTGCGCTGGATGACCGGCTGCGCACGTTGGAAGGCCGCAGCGTGGTGCGTGTGGCCCACAGCGGCGTGGATGTGGACAGCGGCGCCGCCCTGCGTGATGCACTCGCCCTCATCACAGACGCGGCTGCGGCCAGGCCGTATCTCATCCAATTGGACCCCGGCGTCTATGACCTGGGCACCACGCCATTGCTGCTCAAGCCGTATGTGGGCCTGCGCGGGGCGGACCGCACGCTCACCATCCTGCAAAGTCACGGCTCCACCAATGACACCACGGCCACCATCACCGCCGCCAACAACGCACCCCTGCGGGATCTCACGGTGCGCAACGCGGGTGGCCAGGCGTTCAGCGTGGGCATCCTGGCGCAAGGGGCGTCCGTGGACCTCTTTCAGGTGGCGGTGGTGGTGGATGCGCCGGGCAGCGGTGCCCGCGCGTATGGCCTGCGCCTTCTGCTCAGCCCCAGCAGCTCCGTCCGGGAGAGCCACATCCAGGTCCATGGGGACCAGGAAACCCAGGCGGTCAAGGTCACCAGCGGCGCCCTCACCATCTCCAACACCACGGTCACGGCCCGTTCGAATGCCGGTACGGCGTGGGGTCTGTTCCCGGAATCCGATGCCAACGTGGATGCCCTGGGCATCAGCGTCTATGTGCTGGGCAATGCGCGCTGCAACGGGCTGGATGCGCGCGGCGCCAACACGCGGGTTGCCCTGCGTGCGTCCACCATTGGCGCGGACGCCACCGGGTGCCCCACGGAGACCACCGCCATCCTCAACACGTTTGGCAGCACCGTGGGAATGGTGGGCGGCGTGGTGGGCGGCACCGTGTCCAACACGGTGCGCTGCACCGGGACGGTCAACGGGTCCCTGGTTGCTCTGGGCGCCAACTGCCAGTGACCGCAACCCGGGGTTCCTTGGCCGTGGCGGCGGTGGTGGCCCTGCTGTTGGGCTGTGAACGTGCGCCAGACGGCGGAGACGGCGGCAACAATCAAAACAGCCGGGACGCAGGGTTGGAGGATGCCTCTGCAACCGAAAGACCTGACGCCGGTTCTGAGGATGCGGGCACCACGCCTCCATACGGTGGACCCACGCCAGTGCGGGTTTTGTACATCACCGAAGCCGCCGGCTACGTGCATGAGGTCCTGCCCCATTCGGTGGACGTGCTCTCACAACTGTCTGGTCCTGCCGGCTTCACCCTGAACCACCAGCTGGATTTCTCCGACGCCATCACGGAAGAGACGCTGGCCGCCACCGACGTGCTGGTCCTCTACACCACCAACGACCCACCCCTGGACGGGACCCAACGCCAGGCCATCCTGGACTTTGTCTCCGGCGGCGGGGGCCTGGTGGCCCTGCACAGCGGGACGGCCAGCATGGACGCGTGGCCGGAGTACGGCGTGCTTACCGGTGCGCGCTTCCGCAGCCACCCGTGGTTCCAGACGGTGGGCATCCACGTGGTGGACCCGGGCCACGCCATCAACACGGGGCTTCCGGGAGACTTCACCATCCATGATGAAATCTACCAGTTCTCCATGTTCCGGCCGGACCTCTTCACCGTGCTGTTGGAGCTGGACGTGTCCACCGTGGACCTGACGCCGTCCTATGTGGTGCAGGAGCCTTGGGGCTTCCCGCTGGCGTGGCAGGGACCGTATGGAAATGGGCGAGTGTTCTGCACCGCACTGGGACACACGCCTGAGGCCTGGGATACCCCGAACTACCGCACACTGGTGCGCAACGGGATTGTGTGGGCGGCGGGCCGGTGACGTTGTCACCGGGTCTCACGCAAACAAGGCCAGCAGGTCTTCCTTGGTGAGCCCACCGGCGTTCTGTCCTTCTCCAAGTGCGGCTTCAAACAACGCGCGCTTCTGTTCCTGCAGCAACAGGATGCGTTCCTCCACGGTGCCCTGCGCCACCAGCCGGTAGATGTTGACGGGCCGGGTCTGGCCAATGCGGTGTGCACGGTCGGCGGCTTGCGCCTCCACCGCCGGGTTCCACCACGGGTCCAACAGGAACACATGGTCCGCGGCGGTGAGGTTGAGACCGGTGCCACCGGCCTTGAGTGAAATGAGCATCACCGGCGGGCCGTCTGGTGCCTGGAAGCGTGCGGTGATGTCACCGCGGTTGGTTGTGGAACCATCCAGGCGCACAAATCCCAGACCTGCATCACGCAACGGGCCTTCCACCAGGTCCAACAGCGACGTCCACTGCGAAAAAACCAGCGCTTTGTGACCGTCTGCCACGGCCGTGCCCAGGCTTTGCAGCAGCTGCCCCACCTTAGATGACGTTGCGGCTTCCTGACCCGGAACCAACGCGGGGTGGCACGCGGCCTGTCTCAAGCGCAGCAGCGCTTCCAACGCCTTGATGACGCTGCCACCGTGCTGGAGCAGCCCCACCACTTCTTCGCGGGTTGCGGCAAAGATGGCGTCGTAGATGTTGCGTTCCCGTTCATCCAGCGTGACGCGCAGGATGTTCTCGGTGCGCGGTGGAAGTTCCGGCGCCACGGCCGCCTTGAGACGCCGTAGCACAAAGGCCTTCAAGCGCTGCCGCAGCCGGCTCGCCGCGCCAGCTTCTCCTCGAGAAACCGGCTGCACCACCCGGTCGTCAAAATCCGCGCGGCTTCCCAGCAGGCCC
>Ga0154020_10001302_pt1 | contig 30937 bp, 24 predicted proteins | sample Klosneuvirus_201_FD_109709 | JGI IMG/M metagenome (GOLD analysis project Ga0154020, IMG submission 109709) | Active sludge microbial communities from wastewater, Klosterneuburg, Austria - Klosneuvirus_20160825_MG | ecosystem: Engineered > WWTP > Aerobic digester > Activated sludge | place...
AATTTCCCTTTATCACTTTAACATGATAAGCTCCTTCAGATGTTTCTACAGATAAAATATAAATTCCCGGTTTCAGATGTTGCGTATTGAATTGGCAACTTGTTTGTCCGGCTGGATTGATCTCATCAACAAGTTTTCCATCTATTGAATAAAGCCTGACAATTCGTGTGTCTTCGCTTAAATCATTTAACATTAATTTTTCATTGAATGGATTTGGAAAATAATGAAATGGGAATGTTGTTAATTCCTGATTCGCTTTCATTATATTCAATAAATTCACAGGAGTTCCCCAGGTTTCAATTCCTTTTTTAAAATATATCATAGAATCGATACATCCACCCCATGGCAACGCTTCGTTCGTAACTTTCACAAACCCTAAACCTTTGCCGAAAACAATTCCTCTTGAATTACATCTGTTGTTCGCGGTAGTGTCAAAGGATGCTAAGGTTGTATCCATCGAACTTAGAAATAGACTTGGAATACTATGCTTAAGCATCCGGGAGTTATAATAAGAAGTGAAATACTGGTATGCAACAGGCACTCCGTAATGAGATGGTAAACTGTGAATATCGGCACTTAAACGTTCAATTTCCGTTGAAGAATAAAAGACACTGCCATAAGTATCAGGGTTATTATATTCACATTCACCAGAATAACAGATGTATGAAGTACTATCAATTTGGCCTACAAGATAAACTGTAGTTCCTCCTTGCCACCAAGTCATTGTTCCAATAGAAGTGTCTTGAATTGCGTATTGAATTCTTCCTGAACTTGTATCAATTGTTTTTGCAAGTATTGTCCTTTGATAATAGTCTTTGTGACTTCCATTTGGGCCGGTATATGTTTTGTAGTACTGAAAAACATCTCCGATATCGAAATCAAAGATCTCAGCCGCGGAAAGTGACTGTAACCCAATTGTTGCAGAGTCCTGTCCTGCCAGGTTATATGCATTACCTACATCAGGAAAATGTCTAAAATCCGGAAGGTTTAGTAGTCCGAATGATTTTGATAAATGCAATGTTAATGAATTGAGTGTATCTGAAATGGCAGCGCCTCCTGAATCAAATCGTTGCAAAGTAATTTCCTTTACAGAATCTGTAACATTCAAAAAAGTCAGTAATTGTATTTGCTGAATGCTTGCTTCTATGTAATCTGCATTTGAATAGGTGTACATTCTCCAGGAGTCTCCCGGATTGGATTGTGTTTGAATGAACACAGAATCCATAGAAGAGTTCAGGAAGTAATCTATGCCGTTTTGTTGGTTGCAGTATTTGTAAGCAAAAAAAGAAGTATCGCTGAAATGCCATGGTGGACGTGAAAAAGGAGCTCCGCTTTCAAGATTTATAGCGGTGAAGTTTTTCCAAACAGTATCAACTCCTACAATAGAATCAATCTCCAGTTTTATCTGAAGAATCATGGTGTCCTGGTTGATTCCATAACTATAATTTGAAATTCTCTCCGGATAAATTGTTTGATAATTTTGTGAGCAAATCGAATATGTGATGAGTGAAAAAAGCAAAGCTGAGGAGGAAAATTTCATGATGAAGAAATGAATTGCTTAAAAAGGCAGTTTAAAATTAGCAATAAAAAGGGGAATAAACTATACCCGATGAAATTAGCATTTCGAATATAATAAATATTTTTCAGAGGAAGAAAGATGCAATATCCTGTTTCCAAAGTAATTTTAAAGCGGGACCTCAGATGCTGGGCGGAATGTTGTGCGAAAGCATGTGTGATGGCTCATTCCGCCCTGACTTTGCTACATGTAAATATTATTGTATGCTAAGCACCTCCGCGGCGGAATGACCTTGCTCACCGGCTTTCATACAACATTCCCCGAGCAGGATCAAATATTGAACATCATTTTAGCAGACATGAATTTTTCATTCTTTAATAAACTTTTTTATTTCATCTCCTATCCGGATAAAATATACCCCTGGCAAAAGTGCTGATACATCCAGCTCATTCTTTCCTATGACACAGGTTGAAAAATAAATTGGTTGAATAATTTCTCCAAGCTCATTATAAATACTGATGCATTCATTTGTTGACAAACTTATAGACATTGAATTATGAACTGGGTTTGGAAAAATTAGTTTCGATGATAAAATTTCGGGTTTACTAATGGATGAGAAAATTCCGTTAGTGAGTTTTACAATCCACATGTCGCCAAATCCCGGACTATGATTTCCCGTCACATCACCATCATTACCATATGCTATTGCTGCAAAAGCGAGTCCGCCATCTGTGTGTTGAATAATTGAACGAGGAGCCTGGGTACTATGGCCACCATAGCAATTATTCCAGATAATATTTCCTGAGGCATCGAATTTTACAAGCCAGCAATTCAATCCACGATTACCATTTACATTCCCGTCGATCGAAATTGAAGGACCGATAGTAATAAAATTACCATCATTAGCTTTAATGAGAGCGCACGCCCTGTCATCGCTTGAACCTCCGAAGCATTTTTGCCAATCCAGGTTTCCAATAGAGTCAGTTCTAATCACCCAAAAATCTGCATTCCCATGGTTTCCACTTACATCGCTATCATTCGAAAAAGTGCCCCCACTCAAAATATATCCCCGACTAAAATCCTGAATTACATTCGTAGCCCAATCAGCGCGAGAACCACCATATGATTTTTGCCATAATAAATTCCCAACGGAATCTATTTTTAACAAACAATAATCGCTTGAGCCATTGTTCAAGGTCATATCACCATCCGCGGATGAAGTTTCACCCGCTATAATGAATCCACCGTCTGCAGTTTGCTTGATAGAATACCCAACATCAGTTCCGGAACCCCCATAACATTTCTGCCAAAGCAAGTTTCCGGCATTGTCGGTTTTCACTAACCAAATATCAGCTAAGCCATGCAATCCATGTACATCATAGTCGGTAGAAGTTGCATCCCCAAGTAATAAAATTCCATCATCTTCCGTAATTAATAGATCCCTGAGATTTTCACTTCCTGAACCACCATAACATTTTTGCCATTCCAAATTCCCATAGCTATCCAATTTTAAAAGCCAGAAATCCCAACCGCCAGGATGAAATCCTGTAACATCCCCATCATTTGAAAGCGTATAACCTCCAACTATATAACCACCATCCGGAGTTGCTTTAATGCAAGAGGGTTCGTCGAATTCGGTTCCGCCAAGACATTTTTGCCACTGCAAATTACCCAGACTATCGATTTTGATTATCCAAAAATCAGGGTTTTGTGACGTCCCGAAAGGTGCATTCGCGTGTACGCCTGAAACATCTCCGTCTTGTGAACGGGCTTCACCAGCAATCACAAATCCACCATCCGGTGTTTCATAGATCGAGGTGCCATCCTCCGCCCAGGTTCCACCAAAGCATTTCTGCCATTCAATAACTGGCTGCCCAATGCATGTGCCATAACAACAGAACAAAACAAACCAGCTGGCATAAATATATTTCATGATTGGTATTTTCTATACGATATCTCCATCAAGGCTATTCCGATAAGGGATTGAATACTGGATTTTAAGTTATGAAATGATGGTGTATTGCATTCCGAATGTAGCAAATATTTTTCACTGGAAGAAAGATGCAATATCAAAATCACAAAATAATTTTAAAGCGGGGCTTCAGATGCTGGGGAATGTTGGCTGCTGGGCGGAATGTTGTGTGAAAGCTTGTGTGATGGCTCATTCCGCCCAGGCTTTACTACATATTATCGTATGCCAAGAACTTCAGCGGCGGAATTACCTCACATTCGTGTGTTCGCAAAAAAATCCGCCGAGCCGGCTAACTGTTTGTTCTTCGCAGCGCTTAGATTTTTTCTAGGGGAATATCCTGTGGAGCTGGGAGGCTATATCATTTGGAAAAAAATGAGAACAAAAATTTGCAAACTGTTCTTTAAATTGTTTTTTGTACAAAATACATATCAATCATTCCGAGGTTTTTAGCTTCTACTTTTCCTCGTGCGATGCAATTGAATTTTGCACTAACTAATTTATATGTTGATCCGCTAATATTGAGTTTGCCTGATTCCCCGGAGCTTTCCATTCTGCTTGCGATATTCACTGTATCCCCCCAAATATCGTAGGCAAATTTCTTGATGCCGACAATCCCGGCAACAACAGGCCCTGTATGCAAACCAATTCGAATCTCAAAAAAGGGTTCATCCTTTTCTTTTCGACGTTGCATTTCCGTGGACATGAAATCCAGAATATCAAGTGCTGCTAATACAGCCTTTTCAGCTCCCAAGACATCCGGCAAGGGTAAACCACCGGCACACATGTAACTATCTCCTATTGTTTTAATTTTTTCCAACCCATAACGCGTTATAATTTTATCAAACTCACTATAACAATAATGTATTTCTCTCACAAGTTCAGTTGCAGACATTCGTTCGCTGGCTTGAGTAAAATTCTTAAAATCAGTAAACATTACAGTTGCTTCGTCAAAATTTTTAGCTTCTGCAGTTCCATACTTTTTTAATTCATTTGCTGTTTCGGAAGGTAAAATATTTAATAAAAGTTCATCGCTCCTGGATTTTTCATTCTGGATCCTGTTTCGCTGCAGAAAAAAGACGCTTGCGAAAATTAAAACTAATGTAAAACCGGACAGAAACCCATTGCGAAGTAATTTTTGTTTGTCGAGTTCACGTTTGCTGAGAGCATCTTTACGCTCTTTTTGTAATTTCAATTCTGCTTCCTTTTTTTCATATTCATACTTCAATTCCAATTTCAGCAATCCCGTTTTGTTTTCCTCATTATTTATTGAATCTCGGAGGCTTATATATTCCTTAAACAAACGATATGCATTGACAACATCGTTTTTTTCTTCATATTGTGTATAAAGCAATTGGAGGATGTCACGCTTCATAGACATTTCCGTGTTTTCATCGATTACATGGACAGCTTTTTCCAATTCACTGATGATTCGTGATGATTTATCATGAAGATAAATTCCAAATTTGCCCAACAAAGAATCAGGAAGCTCATTGTAAAATCGTGCACGGGTATAATAAGCTTCTGCCAAAAAATAATTGTTGTTTTCTTTTTCAAAACCTATCGTAGCCTGATCAAGGTATACCAGCACACTATCGAATTCTTTTAATTCTATTAAATCAATGGCAATAGCCATCAAGCCTACAAAGTAATTTGTACTATTTTTTGAATGTGTCAGACTCAAGGATTCACGGTTGTATTTCAATGAATTCTTGTAATCTTTTTTCATCGAAAAAGCGCTAGCCATATTAGCCAATGTAACATGCATGTTGTTGGAATCATTTAATTGTCGATAACATGTTGTTGCTTCTTTGAGATATTTCAGGACCATGTCATAATTGTCTTGTCTCATATATAAAACTGCGATATTGTTTAGCGAAGCTCCGGCACTCACCCAGTTTTTCAGGTTTATAAATATGGCTGCGGATTTTTGAAAGTTATCAAGTGCACTCGGATAATCATTCAAATTTAAATAATCGCTCGCAATTAAATTTAATACTCTCGCTTCTGTATATGGGTCGTTAAGCTTAAGGATGAGTTCTATCGCTCTTTTATGATACTCCAGTGCTTTTTGACTTTCTCCTGCGTTAGCATAGTAATTGCCATAGGATTCCACCGACTTTGCAATTCCAGCATCATACTTAATATTTTCACTTATAATTTGCGCTTTCTGAATGCAAATTAAGCTACTGTCAGGATTAATTTTATTGAAACCTTTCGCTATCCTCAGTAAATTACTGACTTTACCAGTGTCTTCTGTTGTTTGTTTACTGAGTACAAACAACATTGAATCAAGTTGTTTTCTGTTTTGACTAAATAAAGTGAGTGATAAAAAAGTAAAACAAGCCAGTGAAACGAATTTGAAGAAGTTCATAAAACTTAAAGAAGGAATTAGTTGTTAGTTTTTAAATGGTTTAAATGGCAGGCGTATCTCTTTGGAAATGATTTGCGTTAGTTCTTTACCCATTTGCGTAGTAGCTGCCTTCAGTCAAATGATAGCCCCTGTCAATGATGTTAAGCTGCGAAGGATTTCTAAATTACTATGCCCTTATACTGTATGATATTCCGACCTAGCGGCAGGCAGGCCGACCTAGCGGCAGGCAGGCCGACCTAGCGGTAGGCAGGCCCGCCTAGCGACAGACAAGCTTGCCTACCGCTAGGCAGGCATCCACCGATCAAGGCTTTCCTTATATGCTATTCGATGCTGGTTTTTAAAAGCGTGAAATAATTGTGTAATGCATTTCGAATGTAGCAAATATTTTTCTACGATGGAAAGATGCAAAAAACCTATTTCAAAGTAATTTAAATGCGAGCTGGATCTTCTCATTCATTCGGATATTCGTTTACCTTTTTATATTTTATCTTCATTGGTTCACCTCCAAAAAGAGTATAAGTAACCTCAATACTCCTTTCATTCATTTTTTCAACCCTGCAATTATGTGGTGGCCAGGATATGGTACCACCGTTTAAAGGAAACGAAACAGGGTTAAAAAACTCATAAACAAAAGGTCTGGCACCCATTAAACGTAGCTCATTCGCTTCGACAACAAATTCAATTCTGCTTCGGGTAGAATCTTCTTCCCAACATCCGGCCAGAAAACTCCTAAGCATTCCGGATGAGTCAATTTTATTGATTGTAACAGTATCTTTTTGTGCTACGACAGGACTTATTTTTAAAATTAAAATTAGTAGAATGATTTTTTTCATTTTCCCCTTTTCGCTACGAACTATATGACTCTGTTAAAATGCGAACCTGTATGAAGAATGGTACAGCTGCGAAGGATTTTCAAAATCCTTTGCCCTTAACCTGTGTGATAATCATCCACCGATCAAGGCTTTTCAAATATGCTTATTCGATGCTGGTTTTTAAAAGCATGAATTGATTGTGTATTGCATTTCGAATGTAGCAAATATTTTTCTTTACACGAAATTCAAAGCATGCTAATTGAAAGCGGCCATCATTATTCCATTAAAACAGATCACGCGTATTTTTTAACAATGACGGTTGTGGATTGGATTGACCTGTTCACGCGACCGAATCACAAACAGCTCTTCGTGGATTCTCTGAAATATTGTTGTGAGCACAAAGGTTTGCACATTTATGGCTGGTGTTTGATGCCAAGCCATTTGCATTTGATTGCAAATACCGAAGGGAAGGAAAAGAATTAGCAATGCCCTTTCAGTGAAATCCTAGAAATCAAATAAATCACAGTTCAGACAATTTCACACAGTTTAAGGGCAAAGGATTGGAAATCCTTCGCAGCTGTAGCATCCTTCGGAGGGGTTGACTTTTAGTTGGAGGGATATCCTGCGGAGCGGTTTAGCGGTTCGTGTTTTTCAAAATTAATTAAAAACAGAATCTAAAATTTTACTCCCATTTCATTTGCAATATTTTTAGTGAGTTTTGCTAAAACTCTTTCATGTAATTTTTCTTCTCGGAGATGATTACCAAACAGCATTTCAATAATTTCTTCCTTTGAAGAAAAAACTTTTGAGCCATTTGCTACATGAAATTGCTCAATAAGTTCTTGAATTTTTGTTTCTGTATAAAGGTATGCTTTGTAAATTATTTCTCCTGCATACGCTTTATGAAATGCGTATTGCTCCTCTATGTGAAAAACACCAGCACTTTTATTTGCTCGGGCTGCTTTCCCTGCATTTGCTGTTGCGATTGTTTGCAAGGCAAGGTCAAAATCATTTTTACCTAAAAGGAAATCCACTTTTTTGACATTAGTTTTGAAATGAATTGTGTCTTCCGTTCCTTCAATGAAAGGATGAACATGTGTGCTTGGTTTAAATTCTTTTTGCCCTTTGAGATTGGCATTGCATACATAGCAACTTGGAATCAAGTTGTAAAATGATAATGCAAAATATGGGTGTTTAGATTTCTTAAAGAAGTGGTCGTATTGTGGTCTTGTTCTTCCTCTTGAAGTTTTTATTGTAAATGTGTATTGGGTATTACAGTAAGGACAAACATTTAAGCCCATTCTTAATGAATGGTTGTAAGCCCACTTGCCGTCATTATCTGTAGTAAAGAAGTTATAATTAAAGAGTAAAAATATTTCGTCTTTGAGTGTTTTTTTAGCAGCAGTCTTTTGTTGTCTTGTTGGCAAAGGATTTACTCTATGATTCTCTAAAGCCGAATAGAGAGGGTGAAGAAGGAGAGATAAGTTTTCAAGTTCTGTTGGCTTGCTAACAATTATTTTTTTTAAGTTATTTTGAATCTCTCTGTAGAAATTTACTTCATCATCTAAATGATGAAGTATTGCATCATCAATTATTTGTTGAACAAGATTTGGCAAACCAAGTTTAGCCACAACTTCCGTATAGAAAGTTTCAGCCAAAGCATCAAGTTCTTTTATGGTTTTACCAATTTTAATCATTACTTCTTTTTCTTTAATTCTTCAATTCTTCTTTGCAGTTCCTCTATTTCTTCTTCAACTCCAAACTTTTCAAACCACATTTCTTGCAACTTTCTTTTCAATACAGGTTCTCCAATTATGTCAATTGTCTTTTTGTAATCGTCTTTTTTCTGTTTGGATTCGCCAGTCAAGTATTTAATTATTTTATTGATTTTGTCTTTTGCGAATTCTCCCATCAATGCACCTTCCATGTAAAATGAATCTGCGAATAGAGTATGAATGTTGCCACCAAATGTTTCTGCTCTGTCATTATCAGCACCGTGAACATGAACTTTTCTTCTTGATCTTTTCTCAATGAATATCACATTTGATTTTGGCAAGTCAGATGTAATGAAAGGAGTGTTGGCGGTAAAAATGAATTGTAGATTGTGGTCTTTAAGTAGCTTACTTAAATAGTCAATCGTTATTTGAAAAAATTTCTTTTGCCATGCAGGATGGAAATAAATATCCCCCTCATCAATTAAGATTACCATGTTCTTCTTTAAATCTTCGTGTTGAATTTGATGGTGCTTCAGGTGGTAAAATCTTGAAATGAAAGTAAACATTGACTGTTCACCTGAACTAAGGTTTCGCCAGTTGAAATCAAGAAAATCTGTCAAACCTTTAAGGTTGATATACAAGTCCAAAAACTTTGTCAGTTCTTCAAATGATTCTTCGTTTATGGAATACTTAATCGTGCTTCTGTTTGCTCTATTATACTTTTCAATTTTGAAGGATTTATTTTCAAGAAGTTTTTCAATGTAATTGAAAAACTCTATTGCAACTTTGGATTTCTTTTTATGGTTGTCAATTGGGATTTCCTGTTTTAAATATCTATCGCGGTATTTAACATTCGGAATATTTTTAAAGAAGTTGAAAATGTAACTTTTGATTGTATCGGTTTTTGAAAAAATTACTTTACCTATGAAACCTCCTAATGAAGAAAACTCTCTGTCAGTTGTCAAAAGGTTTAGGAAAACAGAAATATAGAGATTGTTTAAAAATCTTGTGTCACTACTTAAATCCTTTTGTGAAAGTTCTTTTTTAAAAAAAGTAAGTAGCTTTTGAACATCAGGGTTTTTATCTTTTTGAAAATACTTCAAGTCGTTATCAAGTATATCAATGAATAAATATTCGGGTAATGGAAAATTTTTTAAAAGGTCTGTATAATCCGAAAGTAAAAATTGAATGTTTCTTCTTATTTCATTTGCCCTAAAGCTGTCATAATTTCCACCACTTGCCTGTAATTGCTTTTCGTCATGTTCACTTGAATCTGCTTTGAGTAAAGCCAAAGTTGACAGGTTGTGCATACCTGCCATATTTATTTCCTCACTTTTTAAATCAAAGATGTTGGAATAGAAAACATATTCTGCTGTTGAATAATCCTGCCCATAAAGTCCGTCTGCTTCGGTTGGCATGTCAAAAGGATAGTTATGTATTTCAAAATCTGTTTCGTTTTGATTAACCTCTACATTGAAACTATTGTTTGGGGTTAATAGGATTTTCCTATCAGTATCTCCTTTTAATCTGTAAGAAATAATTGCTTGGGCTTGGATTGAAGAGTAACCTTCGGGGAAAGAGTTTTTGATAAAGTCAAGAATGTTTGATTTACCTGAACCATTTTGCCCAATGATTGCTGTTACATTTAGAATGTTGCTCTTTTCAAAAAAGTTTGGAATGAAATTCTTGTTTTTTGAAATGTTCAATTGGTATGACTTCTTACCTTCTTTTTCAACATTAAAAATAAATTCAGAGGAAAAATTGAAGCCCTGTTCCTTGAAATTTTTGTAGTCAAACAGCCAAATAAAAAGAATCTCCATTTTTGTTGTATCTATTTAGGTTGTCGTAATTACCTGACTGCTAACGGTTTGCTGCTGCAAGAAGTTGGCGATTTCGAAGCACAAAACTGTCTGCCACCACAACACTTGATACGGAGAACAAATGTTCATTTATGCATTGAACTGCCAATTTCTTAAACCCGCGGTTGGCAGTATTGGCTCTGGGTCGTCCGTATATTATTTGGTCAATATTTTTCGCCATAATTTGCAAATGTTGTCAAAGCCAATTCCTGTGTTTGCAGGACTTGTGCTTGGTAAAGAAATATACTTTAAATCACTTTTTCTGTCAAAATACTTGTCGAAAAGTGTTTCCGATTTTGTCCCGTTGAAACCGATAACCTTTAAACTCTTGTGACTGGCGATAAAGTTTTCCAAGTCATTTGGTTCTTCGTCTTCAATTGCACTGTCAAGGCTACCTTTTCTATTTGCTTTGTGAGCTACGTCCCAAATTCCAATTTTAGATTTAAGTAAAAGTTCTTTTTTGTCGGAATATGAAAGTGGTAAATCATTGCCTGTAATTGTTGAGATAATTTTCCAAAATCTATTTCTTGAATGTCCGTAGTACTCACCAAGTTCAAGTGATTTGTCGCCTGGCATAGTTCCTAAAATCAAAGTGATCGTGTCAGCATTTGAAATTGGGTCGAAGGATGTTTTAGTATGTGTCGAGATTGGTTTAGAAACAACTTTGTCCACCACTATTTTTGTCAACGGTTTTGGTGCTGTTGATTTTATTGTAGCTTTTGATATTGTTCCTATTGGTGTTGCACCGCTCCAACATATGTCAATTGTAGTTCCGTAGTCATTTACTCTAAAACTAATACTATCTTTATGTGCAACATCTGAACCATTAAACTTGTAAGACTTACGAAATGATTTTGTCTCATGGTCAATGTTAACCACTAAAATGTCGCCTCCAGAAACAGTCTTGGTGTCGATTTTATAACTCTTCGATTTTTCAAGTCTGGTCGAAGGTCTGATAGTTCTATTTCTAATTATTTCTGCCATTGCTGTTGTCCTGTTTGTTGTTGTGATGACGGTCGTCCTGCCATTACTGCTAAAGTGGTTGTATCCACTTAGTGCATATCCTGTGCAGCTGGAACAGCAGATATTATAAATGAAGCATCCATGAATGCAATGTAATTATTATTAATAACTTGCAGTTATGAAACTATTTTTAAGCATTTTAATTGGAGTTTTACTCCTGTCTGTTTCTGTAAATGCAGACTCAACAAAGTATGTTTTCCCTACAAAAGAAAATGTTCAAGGTCTTGAACCAATTTATGTCTTACATACAAAAGAAGCTTCTCCATTAAAGGATTTTATAGCGCCCATTTGTACATTATTGGGTGTGTTCTTAGGTTTGGGATTTAATTTTTGGAAAGATAAAACGATGAGAAAGGATGATCTGAGACAGGCTCAGGCTGAAAAACTTCGTGATTGTCTCGCTGAAGCTGCAAGCTTGATTCCAGAACTTAAGCAATATTCTCTTGAGGCTTTAAAAGGAAATGGTTGTGCTGCCTACTTTGCTGTAGAAGATAAAACTGGAATGTCAAAAGAACAGATTGAAGAACATGAAAGGCTGAGGCAAGAATGGATTGATATAGATGAAAATAATTCTGAAAAGTTTATTGTTGCAATGAAGAGTTTTAGAAAGCAGTTAGAATTGTTTAATTCAAGAATGGTATATAATGAAACTTGGCACAAACACATTCAGAAAGTAAATGAATTTAAGATTGATATTTTTACTCTTGCTCCTGTAAATGAAGTTGAAGACGAAGACATTGTTTGGCAGAAAGCTCATGACGAATCAAATAATTTTATAAATACTATTGTTGAACCTATAACTATGTACATGTCTGCCTACATTAGAGCATTGGAAGAAGGAGAAGAAAAAGAGTTTAAAGATTTTTATTTGGAAGTAGTTGTTAGTTTAAATAATCCTGAACCCCAAAGATGAAAAGGTTAATTCTATTATTTGGAGTATTGCTATCATCAGTAGGACCCCAAGCACAACCCGGTTATGAATTCAAACAAGCCAATTCAATTTTGGAAAACAAACCTCAACAAGCAAGGCTGAGTTGGGAAACTGTAGTTGCGCTTAGTAATTCAAATCTTGTTGCAGCATTGATAGGAATTGTTGGAACCATAATAGGTTTCCGCCTTTCCTCTTCTAAAGATGACAAACGGAGAAAGGAAGATGAGAAAAAGAGAAGTCAAGAGAAGCTGAATGATTTGAAGACAACAATTCAAGCATTAATTTTTAAATTTACTACTCATGGAAAACAGTTGTTGGAGTTCCACTTTCATTATTCATACTATCATAGTAGAATGCTTTTTGGTAGAGAAAGAACAACGCCAGGAGATGTTCAGGAAGTAGAAAAGGCAAATACTTTAATTAATAGTGAAAAGGATAAATGGGATTTGGTAATGGCAGAATTTATTAAACCGATTCAGGATATTATAATAGCCGCAAATGTTTCTGAAAAAGAATCCAAAAAGTTAACAAGCCTTCTACAGGAATTTATTGACATGAATTTCCATCTCTTTCAGTTTATGATTTTGAATTTAGGTGACGAGAAAGACCCTGAAGAGAGATTTCCCTTCATATGGGATTTGAGAGAGAAGAAGGATGGGATTATTCAAATTGAATTTTATGAAGGTATAATTTACCCGATGCAAAAATTTATTGCAGCTTTAGAAATTAATGATGAAGATAAGTAAAACTCAATGAGAAAAATTATTTTATAAATAGGAGTTCTGTTCTTAGTTTCAGAACTCCAAGCCCAACCCGGTTATCAAGTGGAACAATCTGAACTAAGACCAGTCGAAGTTCAAAAAGCAGGAATGACCTTTCAAGATGTAAAAGATATTCTTAACTATGGCTTTGCAACAGCTCTTATCGGTTTGCTTGCGATTCGCTCTTTGTAAAACTGTCCTCCTCATTTCTGATCTGGAAAGCCTTGAACAGTGGATGGATATCACACAGTTTAAGGGCAAAGGATTGGAAATCCTTCGCAGCTGTGCGTCCTTTGCAGCGGTTAGCTTTTAGCTGGGGGGATATCCTGCGGAGCGGGAAGTTAATATCTCATTATCTCCATTAAATTGTTTCCTTCCAAATCAGAAACACCTGCTTGCGCTCCTAGAATTTCTTTCGCAATTGGAATGAAAAAATCATTTGGTTCACTTGACTTTCTTAAAATTCGCTTATTAGTAAAATCAACTATGAAGAACATTCTGTAAGCACCATCATTAGTTTTGTAGATGTACCTTACTACTTCATATTCATTTCCTTCCTTAGTTTCTTCGTATTTATTTAGCATGGTATAATACACGGGCAAGCTAAATATATTTTCATCCAGCTTTTTGATTTCGTTCATCTTTTTTAATCCATGCACGCCATAATATGAGTCATCAATAATGCGTTTGAGTTTGCTTTCTTTAGAGCACGACACAATTAATATTAAAATCAATGGAAGGAAAATGTTTTTCAATGTAAATTTAGTTTGTCAAAGTTAGTTTCTTGCAGGCACTCTCAAGTTGGTAGGTCGCAATTGGTTGTGCATAACGAAGCGCAAAAAATTGGAGTCTGCAACTGATTTTGTTGAAGGTAGTAAATTCATACAATCGTTGCATAAATTCTTTCTTGGGTAATTGAAATCTTTACCAACTTACCATCATCTGTCATTGCTTCGATCAGAATATTTTCAATTGGTGGCCGCATATCTGGACAAAGATATTTTTCAATAGCTTGATGCGGTGATTCATTTAGCAATATTTTAATATCGCTACCAGTAACTATGTAAGCTGTAACTGAAATTGTATTTTTAGTCATATGGTTAGTTTGAAGTTTTCATTTCAATTATATATCCGTCAAGTCCTACTTGAGCTATGTATTCTTGGGTCCTCAAGTTTGCGCTTTATCATTTGACTAAAATCATACAGAGTAAGAATATCCTTTTGAATCAATATCTCTAATTCATCTCGTAATTGCGCAATTTTCCAATAATGCTTCCTTCCAGCATCAATAAGGTCAGAATCGTTTAAACTATTCAGTCCAATTGCATTACCTAATTGTACTAACTCTGTCATTTTATTATTCGTCTTCATATTAAGCCAAACACTTTTCCCATTGGCTAAAACTAAATTCTGAGTGGAGATTAGTAAGTGCTTGGTACCCATAGAAAATATTTGATGATAAGGCGAATCATTTCTTCCGTCATTATTAATTACCGATAACTTTAGAATAGAGATTTGGTCTTCCAAAAGTTCATACGTTTCTATTCTCTTTTGAATTATAATTTTAAAATAATCATTCTTAAAAGTCTTACGATTTAGATAAATATTAAGAACAATTGTTCCTGTTACAGAAATTATTGCGGCTATTGCGGCACTTGCAAGTATTGTTTCCATTTTAATATTTTCAAATGTGAATCAATAAGAAGGTAAATTTAAATTCTACAAAACGAACATTTCCTCAGCATCAAGTATTTTATAAATGCAATATTTTAACTACTGCGTTGGGTTTCACACTTTTCTGCTCGAATCTGTGAAAAAATTTAGCTAGACAATCAGTATGAAATCCCAGTGATTTGTAAATGTTTAATCGATCGTAAATTTGGCATCAGATGTAGTCTCCTTTTCCGATTCTATCGTTTCTCGATGAAATTCAATCTGTCCTGTCAATTCAGCATATGAATGACCATGACGATGATTAGATTGAATTAGTACATAATATTTTCCTGGTGGCAAATTTGTGGAATAAGCTCCAGCACCATCAGCAGTAAAAGATTTGATATTCTTTGAAATTTTGAAATCAAGAATTTGAGATGAAGCATTTTTAGAGAGATTTTCATACTCATCTTTAGAGTTGATTCCCATTAACTTTAATCGTTCCCAATTTGTTGTTATGTCTTTTTGGAAATCCGAAAGTTGTTTGTTTAGGTCATCAATATTATTTTTGAAATAATCATTTTCATTTTTCAAGTATGGGCTGTTCATGTTGTCCATGTAACTAACCAACATACTTGAATCAGATGCCATAAAAAGTTCATTACTTTCAATTGTTGACATCCAAAATTTAGCGATTAAATATTTTTCAATAGCATCAATACTTGTCGTGTCAATTTCAGTACAACTTTTAATATAAATTTTTGCCCCGATATCAGGTTTATCTCCATAGTTTTCGTTAAAATAATATGTTACAACTCCAGATAGTTTTCCATCAGGTTTTTTGCAGCCAATAAAGACAGCGATAAAAATTGGTATTAAAAAAAATCTTTTTTTCATCTTTGACGTTGTTTAAAAGTTATCATTAGATTTTTCCAAGCACAATCAAAAATTTATAATATTTTACACTGGAGCTGATTTCAAGAATCCAACTGCACTTGTCATCGCCTTAGTAAAATGTTATGCCTTGTGAAGAAGATAAGCTGCGATGGATTTGCAAAAATCCTTTGCCCTTAAGCTGTGTGATATCCATCCACCGATCAAGGCTTTTCAGATATGCTTATTGGATGCTGGTTTTTAAAAGCATGAATTGATTGTGTATTGCATTTCGAATGTAGCAAATATTTTTCTTTACACGAAATTCAAAGCATGCTAATTGAAAGTGGCCATCATTATTCCATTAAAACAGATCACGCGTATTTTTTAACGATGACGGTTGTAGATTGGATCGACCTGTTCACACTACCGAATCACAAACAGCTCATCGTGGATTCGCTGAAATATTGTTGCGAACACAAAGGTTTGCACATTTATGGCTGGTGTTTGATGCCAAGCCATTTGCATTTGATTGCAAATACTGAAGGGAAGGAAATGAATTAGCAATGCCCTTTCAGTGAAATCCTAAAAATCAAATAAATCACAGTTCAGACAATATCACACAGTTTAAGGGCAAAGGATTGGAAATCCTTCGCAGCTGTAGCATCCTTCGCAGCGGTTAGCTTTTAGCTGAGTACATATCCTGCGGAGCGGGTTAGCTTTTAGCTGGTGGGATATACTGAGGAGCGGGGGTATTTAATTGACGGATCTTTAATCATTAACATCGCCAGTCATAATCAACACTTCTAACAATGTAGCCGAAGCTCTTAATTAATGATAAAGTGTAAAAGGAATGTTGTCAAGCTATTTTAAAATCAGAAAAAATATTGCTCGACTGCCGGCGGCTCGCGCCGTGAGAGCTTGCTCTCAAACGGTGTGACTGTTTCCGGCAGTCGAAGGTACCGAAAATTTTCTGCAAAATCAATAGCTTAAGATCACATCCTATACACATTTATTAACAGAAACAGAGCTTCGGCTATATGTTGACAAGGCTTAACATGACCGTCCCCCATAAACATGTATTTAATTCATAATCAATAGTTTAAATATAATTATTTCCACTTTATGTCAAGTTATTCATATTAAAAACTTGACATTCTCTAACATTATCCCTATCTTTACGTTTAATAAGTTTAGTATTAACAAGAGACCTATGACTACCAGTATTGCTTCTAGGATCAACAACACTATTTCCAGCTACTCCCCGGGTATCATCTTTACCTATTCGGATTTCAGTTTGCCAAAGGAGAATGAATTTGCTTTGGCCCAATCGTTAAGCCGCCTGGCTAAAAAAGGGGAAATTGTAAGAGTTGAAAAAGGAAAGTATTGCAAACCTCGTAAAACATCATTTGGAAATTTGAGACCAGATGTAAGTGAGATTGTAAAAGCGCTTACAAGAAGAGGAGATAAAATCACAGGATATGCAACCGGCATTTCTATTTACAATCAATTAGGTTTTACAACTCAAATGTCTAATACAATTACAATTGCATCTATAAATCCCCAACCAGCAAGAGAAGTGAGTGGCTACAGAATTAAGTTTCTGCGAAAGGGTTTTGAATTTGAAGAAAGGGACATTCCATTGCTTCAACTATTAGATGCAATTAAAGACATTAAGAAAATTCCTGATAGCAATCCTACCGAAGTTTTAAATGCAATCATCAAAAAAATAAAGTATACATCTTCTTTAAAGCTGAAAAGATTAGTTCAACTTGCGTTAAACTATAACTCATCTACACGTGCTTTATTAGGAGCGATATTGGAGCAATACAGAAAGGATGTATCTGTTTCTACAATCTATAAAACCCTTCATCCACTTACAAAGTATAGTTTAAATTTAAGTAAGGAAGTTATGCCAAACCAATCTAAATGGAATATTGAATGACATTTCATAATGATAAAGAATTTGTAGATGCAATTGATGCTTCATCACAACATTTCAAAATCCATCCAGCACTCATTGAGAAGGATTATTGGGTTACATACGTTTTGAGAAACCTATCAAAGTCTGATTTTGTTGCCAAAGTAGTTTTTAAAGGAGGAACCTCTTTATCGAAAGCATTTCACTGCATCGAAAGATTTTCAGAGGACATTGATCTTGCTCTTCTGAATGAAGAAAAACAATCGGATGATAAATGCTATAAATTGATGAAGAAGATAGAGCCAGAAATAACAAAAGAATTAAAACAAGAAGACGGAGAACCTGGAGATAAAATGGCACGAAAACGTGTTACTTATTATAGCTACGATAAGAAATCGAAAGGTGAAGTTAAAGCGGTAAAAGACAAGATTCAACTTGAGATAAATACATTTACCAATCCTGTTCCACATGATAAAAAGGAGATTCAATCTTATGTGGGCCAGTTTTTAAAACTTCAGGGAAAACATGATTTGATTTCTAATCATGGCTTAGAACCATTCACACTTTTAGTCCTGACAAGAGAAAGAACATTCTTTGAAAAACTTTTGTCGTTAGTCAGATTATCCTATTCAGGAAATGATAAACTAAAGGAGAAGATTCGCCACTTCTACGATTTATTCATGTTGTACAAACAAAGCGATCTTGGAGACAAACTGTTCTCCTCAGATAACTTTCAATTGATCAATCTTGCTTTACAAGATGATGCGTCAAATAAAATCTTTTCTGGTGATTGGATGAATGCTAAACTATCGGACTCCCCGTTATTTAAAGACCCATCTGCAACTTGGAAAGAATTAGAAACGACATTTAAGAATGAGCTTGGTCAATTGGTATGGAACAATAATCTGCCCTCGTCTGATGAAATCGTAGCATTGCTTGAAAAGATAAAGACGTTTCTAATAGAGTTTGATGAAGCATATCCGCCTGAGAAACGTATTGTCGAAAGTAATTCGAAATGAAATTGATTGCCATGAAAAGGAAACTACCGTTTTCAACCGCACCAGCTGCTAAGGATATATCACCTTTTAAATGCGAACCTCTGCGAAGTAAGGTACAGCTGCAAAGGATTGAAAATCCTTCGCAGCTGTGCGTCCTTTGCAGCAGTTAGCTTTTAGCTGGAGGGGGGTATCCTGCGGAGCGGGCGCGGGAAAGGATTGGAAATCCTTCGCAGCTGTGGGTATCCAGAGATATCCTGCGGAGCGGTGCTGAACCTTTTATCTGAGGGATATCCTGCGCAGCAGGTTGGAAATACTTTGCAGCTGTGCCATCCTTCGCAGGGCTTAGCTTTTAGCGAATTACATATCCTGCGGAGCAGAGCTGGCGAGGGGTGCATATTCTACGCAGCTGGAGAAACGGGCGAGCATATCCTGCGCAGCTGGTTTATTCGTTCGTATTTCTCAATCCGTATTTGTCAAGTTTTCTTTTAAGGGTATCTCTTGCAATTCCCAAAGCTTCGGCTGTCACTTTGATGTTTCTATTTTTACTTTCAAAAACATTCTTGATGTGTTCTTTCTCGTTTTCACTTTTGCTTGTCGGATGAACTACTTCTTTTTTGATTCTGTCTGGAAGGTCTGTCAGTGTTACTTCCTTGTCGCAAAAAGTGTAAAGCGAAATGATCAGATTTTGCAACTCTCTCACATTTCCTTTGAAGTGGTAATTCATCAAACGGTCAATTACTTCTTTACGAAATATTAATTTCTGTTGTCGGTTTGGGAATTCCGAAAAGTAAATACTATTGAAATGCTCAATTAGTTTTTTGATTTCATCTTTTGTCCAGTCCCGAAGTGCAGGAAGCTTTAAGGTAGTAACTGCTAAACGAAAAAATAAATCCCAACGAAAAAACTCTTTGTCGCAAAGTGCTTCTAAATCTTTATTGGTAGCTGCAATTACTCTTACATCAACTGCAATGTCCTTATTGCCTCCAACTCTCTGAATTTTCTTTTCCTGCAAAACTCGTAAAAGAGAAACTTGCATCCTCGGTGAGATATCTCCGATTTCATCTAAAAATATTGTTCCTCCGTTTGATTCTTCAAACACTCCTATTTTTTGGTTATCTGCTCCTGTGAATGAACCTTTCTCATGTCCAAACAATTCGCTTCGTAAAAGGTCGTCTGAATATGCTGCACAATTCACCGCTTTGAACTCTTTCTTTTGTCGGTCAGAATTTATGTGAATGTGTGAAGCTAAATTTTCTTTTCCTGTTCCATTCTCACCAAGAATTAAACAACCTACACCATTTGTTTGTGCAATAAGTTCTGCTCTATTATAAATTGGTTTGAGGCTTTCAGAAACAAGAATTTTATTTTCTGTTGCTTGCCTTGATGCTACTGCACTAGCGACACTTAAAACCGTTGGGTTGAAAAGCGTATCAATATTTGAATAAATTCTTTCGGGCTTTCCTGTCTTTGTAAACTTTGCGTCTCGTATTTGAAACAGTGAAACATTTTTTTTGAAGTTCGGCTTTACCAAATACCAAGCAATTTGCATTTGAGGCGTTCCCGGGTTGACAAAGATTTCAATATCTGAATTCTTAAATTCTAAAAGCAATTCACTAACTTTTGAAAAAATTTCTGAAATGTTTATCGGATCTTTAATTACAACTTGTCGGGGTACAACAACATGTTTGAATTCTTTTTTAACCTCACTGACAAGTTGGTCAAAAAAATTCTTGTCCTTCTGTTCACTGCTACTATTAAGCAAGATATGCTTATCATATTCGTCACCGAAAAATTTGTGAACGGTGAAGGTTGGACCGTTTTCTTTTACTTTGTCTTTTTGTTCGTTAATTGTTCCTCTATACAACCATGTAAAATCGTTGTTAAACGCTGACCATGAAATTAGAATTTTGCTCATAGTGGCTAAAAATTAGTCATTCTGCCGCAAAGTTAGCCACTAAAGTTGAAATAAAAAAATTTTAAACCATTGAATATCAAGTGAATTTAGTTGTTGTGCCAATTGGAACGATGATTGAAATTGTAGAACTGAACAATTAAATCGTTTCAACAATGATGGAGAATATCCGCAATAACAATCGGGAACAAATCATTAGCCTTTTAGACAAAGCCGAAAACAGAATTCAAATTGCTGTTTCATGGCTTACAGATGAAGTGATAATCAGCAAACTTGGCGAAGCTGCTCAAAGGAAAAAAGTGGAGCTGCTTCTTTCTTGTGATGCTTTGAATGTTTGGCGTTACTCGTCAATAAGAGAATTGCAAAGCAAAGGTGCAACCGTTTTAAAAACTGGAACTAATGCACCGGGTGTAAAAGGATTCATGCACGCAAAGTTTATGATTGTTGACGGCAAAGTTGCTTACGGTGGCTCTTTCAATTTTACTGATGGTGCAAACTACAATTATGAGAACTTCAAAGAATATGCAAACAGGGAAGTTCAATCGTTGACAAACGATTATCAAAACTGGTGGTCAACTGCAAAGGATTACACAATTGATTTTGAAAATCCTGATGCTGTGAAAAAACTTGTCGTGCAAAGTTTTGAAATGCAAGAAAAGTTTCGTGAAAATTTGCTATCAACTTTTGATGCAGAGCAAAGAAAGTTTGTTGCAAAGGATGTTGCAGAAAGAGATGCTCTGATTAAAGCCGAAATTGAGAAAGAGAAAATCAGAGCAACTGCAAAGGCAATGCAGTCAGCAAAGGTTTCTGTTGCTTTAACTGGTTCGCTTCAAAACAATACAAGCGGTGTTGTTAGCAAACCACATAAATTTTATGGTGGTCGTTTGCACACAAAGTTTGAAGGACAAAAGCAACCAAACTCTTTCTCGTCTGCAATGATGCAAAAGAGAGAGATTGAAAAAAAGTTTTCGTTTCTCAAATGCAGAATTGAAAATGACACTCTGATTTGCAGGGGTAAATTTAAACCCAATGCAAATGCTTACGATGTTCGGCTTGAGTTTCGGGCTGGCTGCTTCCCACAAGTTTATGTTCTCAATCCTTCAATCAAACCTAACACTGACATCCATATTTACAGTGAAGGTTCACTCTGCCTGTTTTATCCTGGCGATTTGAAATGGAGGGACACAACAAGTATTTCGGAAAATACAATCCCTTGGATTTACGAATGGATTTTGTTTTACGAATTGTATTTGCTCACTGGTATATGGGAAGGTGAATATGTGCCGCATGGAAATGTGAAAGCAATTGCTGAAAGAAAGAATGAATATCCAATTGCCGCTTGATTTCTTAACCACAAAACATTTTACTCATGATTAGATTGAATGAATTGAAGTCGTTGAAACAACCAACGCCTGAAGAACTTGATAAAGTTTGGCAACAAACTTTTGAGTTTGCTACTGCAACCATTAACAAAGATTTGTCTTTGCTTGAAATATTGCTACACGAAGAACACACTTACTTTGATACTAAGAACAAGTGGGATACTTTGATGTATTTTAAAGAGCAGTTTGAAAAACCAATTCCTGCTGACTTGATTTCAGAGGGTGCATGTATTCAGTTTTGCCGTGGTTGTCAACCCGGAAACCCTGCACTTGTATTTCATAATGGTTTTTTTCCTATATTGGAAGAAGAAGAAAATATACCAAAAGCAATTACTCTGGACTTCAAGGATGGAAAGATTTCTGACTTAACTTTGTGCCACTGGTTTTGTAATGCTGATAAACTTCAAGAACTTGCCGAACAAAATTAAACACCTGCGGAAAGGATTTTATTTGTGTTGCGTTTCGCAACATGCTCCACAATGTGATTTCATTGTAGATTATAATTGTAATGATTATGATGTTAGCGATGTAGCTGTAATTGTGATTATTGTATTAATTGTTTTTAATTGTTTAGTTATTATTAATTAATCATTGATAGAGATTATTAATGTAATTAGATATAGAAATTAAGAAAAGAAATCCCGCAGGTGTTTTTTTAAATATGGACTTTACTCAAACAGAAATATCCGAAATATTAACCCAACTTCAACAAGGACAAAAAATAGAAGACCTTGTTGAATTGCTTAATCATGTCATTAAGTTGCAAAATGAAAAGGACAAGACAACATACAAGCCTCTTACGAATAAGAGAGTGAAATTCTACTACGCAAACATCAACAAACGTTATGTAAATTTTGAGATTCCCAAAAAGACAGGTGGCAAAAGAACCATTACTGCTCCCGATAAATATTTAAAGAAAGTTCAACGAAGAATTGATTTAATTCTTCGTTTACTTTTTGTTCCTAAACCTGCTGCTCATGGTTTCCTTGCAAACCGAAGTATTGTCAGCAATGCAAAAATTCATGTCGGTAAGAAATATGTTCTGAACATTGACTTGAAAGATTTTTTTCCGTCTGTTCACTTTGGTCGTATTAGAGCCGTCTTACAACTTTATCCTTTCAGGTTGAAACCAGAGTATGCTCATGTGGTTGCAAACTTTTGTTGTTTTGAAAGTAAATTGCCACAAGGTGCTCCAACCTCACCAATTATTACGAACATTGTATGTCAGAAATTGGATTACAAGTTAGTTCAACTTGCAAAAGAGCACCACTGTTATTTTACTCGCTATGCTGATGATATTACTTTCTCTTGTGACAAAGCAAGGTTTGATGATGAGTTTTTAAAAAAGTTGGATGAGATTGTGAAAGCGGAAGGTTTTGTGATTAACGAAAAGAAAACTCGTATTCAAAAGAGAGCTTTTAGACAAGAAGTAACTGGAGTAACTGTAAATGAAAAACTGAACTTGCAGCCAGATTATATTCGGAATGTTCGTGCAATGTTGCACAACTGGGAAAAATATGGATATGAAATAGCTAACGCTAAATTTGCAAAGTTCTATCCGAAGGAAAAGGGTTTTCTCCGAAACAAAATTATACCACCACTTGAAAGTGTTGTCAGCGGAAAAATTATGTTTCTTGGAATGGTAAGAGGAAAAGAAGATGCTTTGTATCTCAGGTATAGTAACCAACTCAAAACATTAACAGATTTAAAAAATACAAAATGAGCATAACTCAAAAAAACAATTTTAACGAAGATTTTAAGAATGCTTCTCTTTCTATGGAAAAGCGAATTGAAAGTATTGGTGACAATCTTTTGAAAGTAAACTCTGAATTGGAGTTGCATCAGAGTGAATTATACCTTGTCAAGAAAGGAATTTTGCTGAAAGCTCACGGCTATTACGGCAATGCAAATATTTTAATAAAGGAAAATCTTGTAGATACATTTCAAGAAATGGAATGGGCTTTTGTTACAAATAGCCTTTCGTCATTTTGTGCTTCTGTTTATCGGCAATTAGAAATATTTACAAATCATTGCCTTTTTGAAGTAAAGAAATGCAATGATAATGTTGACCTTGATGCAACTGGTAGAAATCCTAAAGTAAATTCTGCTCACTACATTAATTCATTTCCAGGTTGGTATATTTATGAATACAGAACTAAGACAAATAAATTTATTGATTTCTCAAACGCAACTGATAAGCAAACATTCATTGAACCGTATTATTTAAAAACTGCTACGAAGGACAGAAAGGGAGTTTTGAATATTTCCTTTCCCAACAAACTGAATTTGATTTTTGGTCTTTACTTGAATAAGAAGATTGCCAATCCAGTTGATGGGAAAGAGTATCACTTAATGAACAACGGATATTCAGAGTTAACCCAACGAATAAAGGACATCAGAGATTCCAAAGAGCATGGTATTCCTTCAAAGTATTCTGCAAGTTGGGTCACGAAAGATTATTTGGAAGCTATTAAAGTTGTCCATGAACTTTACCAAAGGATTCCAGATTTGAAATAACAGCAATCCCGTTTTTCGGGGTTGTTTTTTTTATTTTTTCTTTTGAGTGGTGAAAACACGCATTCATTTTATTTTAGTGTTGATTAGTGTGTCGGCAAAAAAAATGAAAGTGTGTTTTCTGCGTTGGAGTGAGAGGGCTTTTTTTACAAATTTATTTTTAGCGTAGGCATTAGAAGCAGTGTCCGTTGTTGTCCGTGTATTACAAAACTGTTCATTCAAAGCATCAAAGTTTCAAGTTAGCACGGGGCTAAATAAGGTTGCACATAATGTAGTTATATACGCAACTAATCAGTATGTTTTTATTTCGAAACTCGTATCCGATTTGAAACCTTCAATTTTTGAAGTCTTTTACTCTTCCCTAAACATACCCTGATTCCCCAATTAATTAACCTAATAATTCCCCCTTAAATCGATTCCTACAACTCGCAACCTAGCCCCGGCCGAAATGAGGAACGAATGTAGGACGGGAAAGCCGTTAGATGCGGAGGAAGCCTTATCGCTCCAAATTTTTCAAATTATTATTTAGATTAAAAAGTTTTATCGAATTCTTTGGCAATGTAGAAATAGGCCGCATATATAATATAGTATCCCTGCTTTTTTAACATCCCAGCTCCGGAATTCTCTCCCAAAACGGGAAAGCGGAAAATTGAGAATCTTTGTTTTTTTGGAGAAAAGGGTGCTTTTAGGGCTTGGTCTGGATTTGGCAAGGGCGGGCGGGAAATTATGCAGGATATGTCTAACAAAGCTCAATCTATTGTTATCGTCGATGATGATCGCCACTTCGCTTCACTGGTTGAATACGAATTGGAGATGAATGGATTCACAAATGTGAAGACGTATAATGATCCGCAGAATTTTTTGAATGGTCTCGCTGATGAGCCTTACCTGGTGATTCTCGATTTTCAATTTGATGATACTACGGGTCTGGATGTGTTGCGCGAAATCAAAACACTTAATCCGGAGATTCATGTGATCATGCTGAGCGGACAGGAATATATCAGTAATGCGGTGAGCACATTGAAATATGGTGCTTTTGATTATGTAGAAAAAAATCAGGATTCGTTCGGCAGACTTTTATCAATGATCGACCGATTGACTATTGTAGATAAAGAAATTGAAGCGGTGAATACAAAAGGGAAGAAGACTTTGCGACATCGTCTTGGCTTGCCGGCTTCATTTGTCGTCGCTGTTACGTCATTATTTTCCTCAGGGAGCTAACCATTTTTAAAATCTTGATCGGCGTGGGAACCATCGGATGCAATAAAATAAAAAAGATCAAACAGCTTTGTGCGCTTGCAGCTCTGTTCATCATGAGCTCTTGTCACACACAACGCTTGTTTGTGGGCGATGCGATGAGCAATGCTTCTGCACAGGAAGTGTTTGCGAAGCAGGCGCAAATCATCCAGCCGGATGATAAAATCACACTGAGTATCTGGGATCATGAGGAACTGAGTATCGGTTCGCTTTTTGGTATTTACAATTCCAATGAGGTGTATGGCAAATGGGTTTTGGTGAACGATGCGGGAAAAGTAATGCTCCCGAAAATCGGCGCGGTGAAACTTGGTGGCCTTACCATTTCCCAGGCTACGGATACATTAACTATTATTTACTCCCGCTTGATCGTGAACCCGGTGATTGTTCTCAAAGTACTGAATCGTGAGGTGACGGTGCTTGGAGAAGTAAAATCACCGGGTACACTGCAACTCGAAAAAGAATATACCAATCTCGTGGAAGTTCTTGGCCGCGTAGGCGGAACGGAATATTATGCGGATGCACGCATCGTAAAAGTGATTCGCGGAAAAGATGAAACGAAAAAAGAATACAGTCTGGATCTTACCAAACTGAGTACGATAGAGAAAGAAAACATCTGGCTGCAGGGCGGCGATGTGGTTTACTTTCCGCCTTTCAAAAGAAAAACTTTACAGAAAGAATCCGGTACACTTGTACCGCTTGCAGCGATTTTGTCGAGTATCGCCATCTTTTTAACCCTTGTGAAGTAAAAGAAGATGAGCGATACTCAACAAATAAAAAAATTCCTGCTCCCGGCAATCAAAGGATTCCCGGTGATCGCCTTGTTCTTTGTCGTGGCGATGCTCTTCGGTTCGCGTGTGCTGTATTATGCTACACCGAAATACGAAAGCACTGCGCTTTTAAAACTCGACGAGAAAAATAATGGCGTGAGCGATAATAATCTTTACAAGGATTTCGACGTCTTCACTGCTACAGGAAAAATTGCAACGGAAGAACGTGTGATTCAAAGTCAGGTTTTGATCAAGAAGGCAATGCGCAATCTTGATTTCAGGGTTTCTGTTTTCCGTATCGGTGATATCCGCAAACGTGAATTGTACAAGAGCACTCCGTTTTTCATTCATTATGTTTTGAAAGACAGCAGTATTCTCGACAAAACGGTGCAGATGGAGGTGCTGAATGATTCTTCCTATCATCTGAAAGCGAATCTTGGCAAACAACTAATTGATACGACCGGACATTTTGGTCATATGTTGTTTACAAATTCTGCTGCTTTCAAGATTGAAAAGAATGATTCGCTGATTCAGGCGACGCCTTCCTTTGCATTGGTTGATAATTATGAATTTATCATTCACTCGGATGATGCTTTGTTCAACCATGTGATCGGGGAGAAGCTGGATGTGAAGGCGATGGATAAGGATATTCCGATTTTACGGATTACATATACTTCGGAAGTTCCACAAAAGTCGTCCGACTTTGCCAATGCTTTGGCAATGGCTTACATCACGGATTACATCGAAAGTAAATCGGAAGCTGCCGCGAAAACGGTTCAGTTTATCGATGATCGTCTGGACCAGATTGGGAAAGAGCTGAAAGAATCTGAATTCAAGCTGGAAGAATACCGACTGAAATACAAGATCATCAATACCACACAGGAAACGGAAACGGGTTTGCGTAAACTTTCGCAATTGAAAGTGGAACAAACGAATCTCGATATGGAAGCGGTTGCTTTGGAGCAATTGCAGGAGTATGTGGACATGCGAAAGGATTTCAATGATGCCGGTCCGGCTTTCGATGCGATCGCGGATCCTTTGTTTACCGACATGATCAAGAATCTGAAATCCTACCAACAGGAACGCAGGGAATTGCTCACGCGTTTTACTCCGGATCATGAAAAAGTACGACTGATCGACGGAAAAATTGAAGATGTGATTACCTACAGCCGTGAAGCGATTCGCAATGCGAAGAATGCGATCAAGGCAAAACGTGCGCAGATGGATGCTGCTGTGGAACTCGCGGATCATGAATTTGATAATCTGCCTACGAAAGAGAAGAACATGATTGTGCTGGAACGAAATTTCCAGTTGAATCAAAAAGTGTATCAGTTTCTCCTGGAGAAAAGAACAGAAGCGTCGATTGCTGAAGCAGCGACGATCTCTTTTCACAGGATCATACAATATGCGTCGGTTCCCACGACACCGGTATACCCTAAGCGAGGATTTTTATTAATCCTCGCCGGGTTCACCGGATTATTGTCTGGGATTCTCTTCGTATACCTGCGTCGTTATGCGCGTGGAAAAATTGAAGACAAGGAAATGATCGAGAAGATGACGACTTCTCCTGTTGCCGGTGTGATTCGTGAAATGAATGGTGCAGCGATTGAAGCAGGAAACAATCCTTTCTCGGATCTTGCGACCAATCTCATTTTGCACGGACTGATAGGAGGGAAGAAAATCATCACGGTTACTTCTTCTGTTGCCGGTGAAGGGAAAAGTTTTGTCGCAAAAAATCTGGCGCTTGCTCTTGCACGCAGCGGATGGAAAGTTGTTTTGGCGGATTTGAATTTGCACAATGCAACGATCCACACCGAATCAAATCTTTCGCTTGTTCCGGGAATGAGTGAATATCTCAGGGATGAAAGTTCGCTGGATAAAATTGTACATCATTCCGATGTTCCGACATTATCACTTGCCGGCGCCGGACAAAACAGGAAGGACAGTACGCTCTTGTTTAGTCAGCCCAACCTGAAGGAAAAACTCGAAGGCTTGTATGCGTACGGTGATATCGTCATTCTGGATACTTCTGCAACGGCGAATGCAATTGATGCATTGGCATTGATGAAGATCTCCGGATTGAATCTCTATGTTGTTCGCTCTGAATTTACCTCTTCGCATTTGCTTACCTATTCTGAAATGCTGAAACAGGATTACGCGATTGAGAACATGCATATCGTATTGAATGGTTTGCACAAGGCAACCAATTTCAATGGTGACCTTACGGGAACAAAATATTCCTACCAATACAAAGCCAAAGGTTGGAATGCCCGTATTGCACATTACGTTAATCATTACTGGAAGTGAGAAAATTAAAATACATATACAATACAAACCGTCAGGCTCCCATCGCATTGATGGACCAGGCTGTGGTGAGCGGTGCCGGATTTATTACCGGTGTCCTGCTTGCACGTTTCCTGGGATTGAGTAGTTATGGTGTGTTTGCGATGTCATGGCTTGTGGTTTTGTTTTTTGGGAGTATCCAACAGGCATTTATCATTGCGCCTTTGCAAACATTGTTACCGAAAAAAGAGAAAGAAGAAAAAGACGCATTCCTGAATATGATGTTCCTGCAACAATTGCTTTTTGCATTATTGGTTGCAGCGATTACGTATTTGTTTTGCAGATTTTCTACGGTGATGTTTTTTGATTCGCTTGAACTCCGGTCGGTTGAGATCATTATGCCATTGGCTGTGCTCACCTATCTGATGAATGAATATTTCAGAAAATTATTTTTTGTTGAAGGAAGGAGCCGTACCGCCCTCGTATTGGATCTCATTTCTTATAGTACGCAGATTGTTGGGTTGGTCGCAGTCGCCTATCTGCACCAACTCAACCTTCAGCGTGCCATTATCATCATTGCATTGTCGAACAGTATTTCTTCGACTTATGGTTTGCTGAAAACGAAAAGTCTGCAATGGCATTTCCAGGAATTCGGAACACATCTGAGAGAAACCTGGAATTACTCGGGCTGGTTGATTGGAACTTCCTTGCTGCAATGGTTTAGCGGAAATTTCTTTATTGTCACGGCAGGAGGAATTCTCGGTCCGGTTTCGGTTGGTGCGATTCGGATGGCGCAAAATATTATCGGCGTGTTGAATATTCTGTTCCTTGCTATGGAAAATTTTATTCCAACGAATGCAGCAAAGATTTATCATGAAAAAGGTCTGAAGAATCTCTACGCTTACTTACGCCAGGTGATGTTGCTCGCAGGTGCGGCGACTTTTATGTTGATCCTCAGTATCGTAGTATTCTCCAGTCAGATTATCGATTTCCTGTACGGACATGATTATATCAAATACGAAAATGTGCTCTTTGGTTTCGCGCTTTTGTATTTGTTTGTCTTCACGGGATTGTTGCTGCGTTTTTTTATCCGCACGGTAGAAAAAAACCGCGACATTTTTATCTCCTATGTTCTCAGCGCCGGCTTCAGTCTGATTCTGGCGGCTCCCATGGTAAGTACTTTCGGCATGGCCGGAGTCTTTGCGGGATTAATTGTAACTCAAATTATTGTTCAAGTCTGGTATTTATACTCTTTAAAATCTGAACTCACTATTGTATGGAAATAATTCACCTCATTTTGGGAAAAGCGAATCCGCAACGCATGAATGGCGTTAATAATGTCGTTCACCAATTGGCTACACATCAAACATTACTCGGTCAGCATGTCCAGGTATGGGGAATTACTCCATCACCGGAAGGAAGTTTCCCCGACAGGAATTATGAAACGCGTTTGTTTCAGTCGTATTCGAATAAATTCAGAATCGATCATAAGCTTGTGAAAGCGATTCGTGAAACGTCGGCAGAAACGATGTTTCATCTGCATGGAGGTTTCATTCCGGAGTTTTACCATGCCGTAAAAATATTACGTGCTGCGGATCGTGAATTCATCTTCACTCCGCATGGTAGTTACAATACGATTGCATTGGAGAAAAATCATTTTGTGAAAAGTCTGTATTTCCCATTGTTTGAGAAGTCGGTGCTGAGTTCCGCGAAAATGATTCACTTCCTTGGCAAGACAGAGTACGAAGCTGTTGAGAAGCTCATTCCGGGAACCCATAAAATTCTGATTCCAAACGGACAGGATTTAAATGAATTAAAATTCACTTATACTCAAATGCCGAAGAACAGCGGAACTGTCTTTGGTTTTTGCGGACGGCTCACTGCCTATACCAAGGGATTGGATTTGATGCTGGAGGCATTTTCTCGTTTTAAGCAGGATGAAAATTCCGAAGGAGAATTGTGGTTGATTGGTGATGGGGAAGATCGTCAGCTTCTGGAGCAAAGGGTTGAGTCCCTCGGACTGAAACGCTCCGTCACTTTTTATGGCGCCAGCTATGGTGAAGAAAAACTGAATCTCATCGCCAATATGGATGTGTTTTTGCATCCTTCGCGCAATGAAGGTTTGCCGATGTCGGTACTTGAAGCTTCGGCTTTGATGATTCCCTGCATAGTGAGTGAAGAAACAAATATGGCCGCTTATATCCGGGACTTCGATGCAGGCATTGCCTTGCCGGCGAACACTTCCTGGGATCTTTACCGGGCGATGAAACAAGCTGTTCGTGAAATTTCTGACAGGAAATGGGAACAGAAGCGCATGCAGGCACGTAAGATGGTTCAGTCGGAATTCGACTGGCAAAATATTGCCCGCCAGTTGCTGAAGGCCTATGCTGCCTGAGAAAAATGGAGAACACAGTACG
>Ga0154020_10001303_pt1 | contig 30915 bp, 26 predicted proteins | sample Klosneuvirus_201_FD_109709 | JGI IMG/M metagenome (GOLD analysis project Ga0154020, IMG submission 109709) | Active sludge microbial communities from wastewater, Klosterneuburg, Austria - Klosneuvirus_20160825_MG | ecosystem: Engineered > WWTP > Aerobic digester > Activated sludge | place...
AGGAGGTTACATTCACACGCCCGCTCAAGGTCCACCGGGAGTCCGCACCATCTGGCGTGGAATCCGTCGTCTCGATACCCTCGCAATCGCCTACAGAGCCTTCGGTCCGGAGGCCACACATGCCCAAAATACTTATGGCCTATAACGAGGGCAACGCCCTGGGCTTTTCGGCAGCAATGCGTTTTGCCCTGAAAGGGCAACACAAAACCGCATTGTGGAACCCTTTCAGGGTTCGTGTTCGGATGGTAAGTCAACCTGGAGCGGCGTTCATTCGCATTCGCGGATTCTCTTGCCCCAGGCTGATTTGTGCGAGCCTTTCAGGCTCAATCAAAGCATCCATCAAATACAACTCGTTTGTGGTACGAGCCCGACCGCGCACTTCATTTCGCGAAGAACCGTTGATTCTTCCCCCTCACCCTAGCCTTCTCCCCCGTGGAAAACGTGCAAAGTTTGAAAATCAAATGCGGGGGAGAGGGGACAATCGCAAGAAAATCCACTGCATCCCCATTTCTGACCGCGTGAAGTATAGTCAACTCATCACTGTCGCCGCTGGTGTCACCACTGGTCGCGACGACGAATCCGCCAGCTTGCGGGCCGCAGCGATGCTGTAGTCGAAGATGAGTCGCATATCGACCACCCACGCTCCTTCGTCAGGCATCGAAAACTGCCAGTGCGGCATGACGCTAACGCTTTGATGAACTGCTTCAAATCCGCCTTCGGACTGACTGATCGTTTCAATCGGCATCGTCCAGATTCCGCTTGGACGAGACACTTCGAGACCAACGTCCAGGCCCAGCCATTCATCAACGAGACTGATTCTGTCAGCGCCCGTCAGGTCGAGCAGGGTGTCCAGAGTACCCAAACGCTGTCCGGCACTGTCGTAGAAATAGCGATCGTCGGCACCGCCGGGCATGGCTGCGAAGTTAAGTTCCACGGCCAGATGCAGAGGTACGTTCTTTGGGAATCCAAGCACCTGATACTGAATCAGCAGTTCGTTCGGCCGATCGGATGACATCACCACGATTTTTCGAACTTCGCCGTTCAGGTCACTCACACGGCCCTTGCGTCGCATTTCGACAGCGATCTTTTGTTCGCCCCTGCGAACACTGGCTTCATAAGCTCCCGTGGCAAAATCTCCGATCACAGCACTGCCACGCTGGAACTCTTCGAATGTCGAACTGGGCTGGAGAAACAAATCGACAAGACTTTTTCTTGGCCACTTGTCGTAGAAGATTTTCTTATCCAGATTCGGCTGGCGAAACTTGATGTCCTTCGAGACCGCAGCCAGTTCGGCATCACCTTCTGAAACCACGTTGTTGGCAAAATCGATGATTCTCTGATGATAGGGTTCCGGACGGCGATTCAGTGTTGCGAGAATATTGACCTCGCTGGCTTTCAGGTCCAGCTCGTAAAGATGACCGCCGCTGGCGGGCGAGAGCAGCGCGACAAGTCGATGGTTGCTGAGTTTCACTTCCTGCCGCGCGTCCAGATTAAAGTCACCGACGGCCACATCAACCCAACTGCCTGTTCCTCGCGTCACATGATCCATCAGGGTGTCCGCCTGGATCATTTCCTTGTAAACCGCGTTGCGAAGATGAGGCAAATACAGCCCGCCGAAAGCACCGTGCCAGTAGCTGCAATTGCACTGACTGCGATACAGGTGAGTCACCGCGTCTTCCAGCAATTCTCGATCATCGTCGGAAAGATCGGGCTTCACCTGCAATGCGGCGAGGCGGTTACTGACATCGACCATCCGGGCGTACATTTCATTGCTCTCCGGATACCGCGTCCGGAAATTCCGCCAGTAGCCGCCGCGCGTAAATCGCACCAGACGCTGCCATTCCGGATTGTCCGGATGCAGTCGCGTCAGGCCAACAAATTCCTTCTGAACGGTCGGAGGCAGAACCCATTCCGTCATTTCGCGATAACTGGCATCGGGAAGATATGTGCGTCCGATGGGAGCGACATGATCGAGCACTCCCGATGGCGTTGTGACATTGATCCATGATTCGTTCTGCCGCAGCAGATCCAGAAATCGTCGCAGCCAGCGGTCTTCGTAGACAGACTTATAGGTTTCCGGCCAGGAACCAAATTTTTCGCCATCGTCCCCAAAGACAATGACGGGATCATCGTACTTCGAGGCCACTTCCTGCAAATACTCGATGCACTCTTCAGGCTTCGCAAAGGGAATCAGATACCGCAACCGTTCGCTGTCCGGGAATACAAACAGGATTCGGCCTTCGTCTTCCGTTGAGTAATATCCCATCAGTTCATTCGTCGGAATCCCGGCGCAGCGAAAGTGATAATCATCAACCATCGTGTACTGCAGACCGGCGGCGGCGATGTCTCCGGCGAAGGATTGCTCCCACACGCGTTCCGGCAGCCACAGTCCACGGACGGATGTCTGAAACAAATGATTCAAATGTTCCGAATAACGTTGAATCTGCCCGATTCGATCCCGTCGCGGGATGTTCGACAAGATCGGTTCGTAGAACGCGCCGCCGATGATTTCGATCTGCGCGGCCGCCACCATCTTTCGCACTTGATCGATGTATTCCGGGTGGCTCGGCTCAAGCCATTCCAGCAAACTGCCTGACGTGTGAAGTGCAAAGGGAATTTCCGGATAGTCCTGCAAAACCTCCAGGAACGGCCGATAGCTGTCGCGATAAGCCTGTTCGAAGACGCCGTCAAAATTTCCCACAGGCTGGTGATTGTGGAATGCCAGTACTAACCGCACAGAACCCGCCATGGACTCGACTCCAAAACTCTTCAATACATTTTGCAAAAAACGCCGCAGAAACTTCCGCCAGACCGGAACACGGCTTGTTCACAGTCCAATCGCGTCACACCATATATCAGACATGATCGACACGGCGAGACCATCAGGTATGGCTCTTAAGGCTTTCCGAACGAAAAAACGTTGGAGGACTTCAAATCGTTGCCCGCAGAAACGACCCTGCCAGCTATGCACACCCACCAGTTGACCCATATTAACAATCTCACTTTGCCATGATGAGCGGCAGATGCGTACCGACCACCGAAAACCGTGCGCTAAGGCGAGCGGAAGAAACAAGATTACCAGGATATCGCGTCGCCGAGGGAATCCGACCTGAGACAGGTCGGACTACGTAGGCAGATCTGTCCTCAGATCTGCTTCCTTTGGCGCGCTTCAGTCGCACGGGGCCGCTCGCCCCAATGACTCGCCGATGGTAAATCCTTTCCTGCCGCTCGCCTAAACAATGTTCGGAATGAGAACTGGAGGTTTTGGGTGGCCGGGGCTGGAGAGCGACAGCTCGAAACCCCGGGGCTTCCTTTGCTCCGCTCACTCCAGCCCCGGCCACCCCTCAGACGAAACTCCACTTTCCCAAGTGAACCTGGTTGAGCGACCGGCGGCTGATGAATTTAGCCGGAACACGCTAACGTCCAGTTCAGTCAGTGACTTTTATTCTGCCGATCGCCTTAAATCAACAGTTGAAAAAACCGGGAGCGTGCTTTCTATGGCCGACGCCACTGGCCTATTCCGAATACAATTCCTCAAATCGCCGCTGAAGTTCCGCCGGACTGATGTCTTCTAAATGTGTCGCAATGGACCAAACGTGACCCCAGGGGTCCGTGACCGTACCGCTGCGATCGCCGTAAAACTGATCGCAGAGCGGCCTGAGTTCCGTGGCACCAGCGGCGATTGCCGCGTAAAAGACATCGTCAGCGTGTTCGACGTAAATTAGCAGACTCACCGTGGTTCCTCCGCGTGACTCCGGTCCCAGGAAGTCCATTTCCGGATGTTCATCGGCAATCATGATGGTGGATTCACCGATACGAATTTCCGCGTGACCGATTCGTCCGTCTGGTGCCGTGAGCCGTGTGGTCTCAGTCGCGTTGAAGATTCTGGTATAAAAATCGATTGCCTCACTGGCACCTTTGATAAGAAGGTAGGGAGTGACCGTCTGGAATCCTGCGGGAGTCACATTCACTTTTTGAATCATAGTCGTGGTTCTCGGTGGTTGTAGAATCGAACGCAGATACACGATAATCTACACAGATTATCGGGAAGTGGAATCCTGACGCCTTCGATTCGTTAAATCGTCGCAAACTCTCCGTATTTCTAGCTCGCGGGCACCCTGTCGCCCGAAGGGGATTGGATAAATTGGTCCGCAAGTCCGCAAAAAAACAAAAGCCCGCACATCGACCACGCTACGCGCCACCAGTGAATAATTCAAGCGAGGTGAATTCTGACGACATCGTGCCGATCCGGGAAACGCTCCGCTTGTTGATGAGCAACCGGCCAGGCTTCATAGGTTTTGGTCTCAGCATTCTGCAGCTTCTGGGGCACGGAACCTGGATTTTTCTCATCTGGTATCTGCAAACCACGGGGCAGGCAAATTCGCTGACGAAAGATTCGTTCCTGGCGTGGCTAATTGTCGGGATTCTGGGAATCAGTCTGCTGCTCACCGCAGCAGCGCTCATGACGTGCCTATTCTACGGAATTCGCCGATCACCCCGCTCACTGGCGGTGATCGGCTTTTTTCTGTCGTTCTTTGTGGGAGTCGTGGCTTCCGCACTGGTGTTCATGACGGCGATCCGTGCGATGAGTTCTCAGTGAATTTTGCAGGAAGGACTTACATGACTGAACGACCATTCGAGCCAAATCATACCACCAGTGACGCAACTGAGTCGATGAACATTGTCGGCTGGGCCGGGATTGGTTTTGCGATCATCGCCGCCGGTCTGTATGGCCTTTTGTTTTTCATGCTGGACAATCTGCCTTCGTCAAGCAGCGAATTGGAACAACTTCGCACGAATGCTCCCGCATTGACGCGATTACTTGTCGTTGCCGCAAGCGGCGCGTTACTAAACGTCGTTGCGTTGATACTGTGCATCTCAGGATTCCTCGCTCCTCAAAGACCACGGACAATGTCTGTGATCGGCACGTCACTGTCTGCCGTGATGTTGATCGGCGTGTTCTCTGTCGTGATCGTCAGCCTGATGATCGCACGTCGATAGTTTGATGCCTAACTTGCACCCATCTGCGTCTCAACAGAGAATCCGCCCAGATTTTTCATCCAACTGAATGCGGACGCAAGCGTCAGGCAAGAACCAATATGCGATATGAACACGTCTGCATCGAAGCCGTCGCCCACAGTCTGCCCCCGCATGTGGTGACATCTGAGGAAATTGAGCAGCGTCTGGCTGCGGTTTACGAACGACTGTCGCTGCCAGCGGGGCGGCTCGAACTCATGACGGGAATTCGTGAACGGCGTTTCTTCGATCCCGGAACTTTGCCCGGAACAATCAGCATCCAGACGGCCCGCGCGGCTCTGGAAAAATCCGGTCTCGACCGTAGTCACATCGGAGCCCTCATCCACGGCTCTGTGTGTCGCGATCAGATGGAGCCTGCGACAGCCGCCGGTGTCCATGATGGCGTTCAGCTTCCGGCGGAGTCGCTCGTGATGGACGTGAGCAACGCCTGTCTCGGGCTGCTAAATGGGATGCTGATCATCGCTGACCAGATCGAGCTCGGGCGAATTCGCGCTGGAATCGTGGTCGGCACGGAGAGCGGACGTGATCTTGTCGAAGGGACGATCGACAGTCTCTTGACCGACACGACACTCACACGGCAAAGCATCAAACCGGCGTTCGCGTCACTGACGATCGGTTCTGGGTCTGCCGCGATCGTGTTGTGTGACCGGAAGCTGAGTCGCACGGGGCACAAATTACTGGGCGGCGCTTTTCTGGCCGATTCTTCCGGCAATCGATTGTGTGCCGGCGGTGTTGAAGCGGCGAAACACGGCGATGGAAGGCCACGCATGCACACGGATTCGGAAGCCCTGCTGCACGCTGGAATCAAACTGGCGGAACAAACCTGGAGCCGCGCCAAGTCCGTACTCGGGTGGACCAACGCTGACGTTGATCGCGTGTTTACCCATCAGGTCGGCAAACAGCATCGGACGCTGTTAATGGAAAGACTGCATCTGAATCCCGCACTGGACTTCCCGACCGTCGAAGTTCTTGGAAACACGGGCGCGGCGGCATTGCCGATGGCACTTTCCATGGGGCTGGAGTCCAACCCTCCAGTTTCAGGCGACCGTCTGGCTCTGTTGGGAATCGGCAGCGGGCTGAGTTCCATTATGCTGGGAATCCGTTGTGGGTGACTCAAATCCCTTTGATCCGGCCAGGAATCGATGTCGTTGAGTGAACGGCAAATTGGCGAACGATTTGGCCAGACCCTGGCAAGTCGGTCCGCAGCCCGTTAGATTTCCTCTTTCGCGTTAAGTTGTTTCGTCATGATCGCAGCGAGTCATCGTGCGCTTTGGACTGACTTTTTCTGAAATTTTGAGGCAGGGATACATGAGCCAGGATTCACCGTCGAGTGATGCAACTTCGTCACCAGCCGCAGCCACCGGCTCGCCGGAACTTCCGGATCTTCCTGATCGCGTTTTTCTGGTTTCGTATCCCAAGATCATGTTCCTCTATCCGACTGTGATTACCGCGTTATTTTGCGGTATCTTCATGTGGGCCAAAGGCGGAATTCCTCAGGAAGAAATCCGGGTGGTCGCACCTGGAGCGGAACAAGTCGCTGGAACTGCGGAGTACTCAGTTCCCATCGCGCGGGCGACACTCAGTGCTCAGGCTGGCGATACGTTTCAGATCCCACCCGTTGAGGAGTCCGCCTCGCCACCGCTCGAAACTGGCGAAGTTCCTGCGGCTGTGGCGAATGATACGGCGTCTGGGGCACCGGCAACCGATGCTCCGAAAGTCCAAAAGGCGGAGCGAACTTTTCACAATGTCTGCGCGCGGACCTTTCTGTTGGTTATGGCTCTGAACCTGGTCGTGATTTCGTTCGACTTTCCTCGCACCACATCGCTTACCTGGTTCTTCGCCTTCGTCGCAATCGTAATCGGGTTGTGGTTTACCCTGACGAAATTCGACGGACTGGCACCGGAAATCGTCACCGTCCTGCTGAAGATCAAGCCAGCCGCCAATGCGTCGTTTTATCTGATCTTTACCGGGATCATGTTGTTTCTTTACATCTGCGTCTTGATCAGTCGCCGCTTTGATTACTGGGAAGTCAAAGGCAACGAATTACTGCATCATCACGGTTTTCTCAGCAACCTCGAGCGATTTTCGGCACCCAATCTGCGGATCGACAAGGAAATCAACGACGTCTTCGAGTACATGTTGCTCCGATCGGGACGACTGATCATTCATGCCAGCAACGAACGTCGGGCGATCGTGCTTGATGACGTGCTGTTCATCAATAAGAAGGAAGAACGGATCACCAAAATGCTCGGCGCACTGCAGGTTCGAGTCCGCACGGATAAAGAATAGTCCTGAAACCGCAACATTGCTCTGTCACGGTTGGAATGATCAATCGGGTGGCCGGGGTTGGACTGAGCGGAGCGAAGGAAACCCCGGGGTTTCGAGCTGTTTCTCTCCGACCCCGGCCACCCATCAATGCAGGAGTGACAGAGCACGATGTTTCGCCTGCTGGCTTTTCACAACGGACGCCGGATGGACCGCGAGTTTTTGCTCGTCGGGGGCGACAGTTACATCCTGGGTCGCGGCGATGAGGTGAAATTTCGAGTCGATTGGGACGACCGCATTTCGCGGCGGCATGTGGAGTTGCGGGCGGAAGCGAACGGTGTCGCGCTCCGCAAGTTGGCCGAAGCATCGAATCCGATCTTTGTCGATGGCGCTGCAGTCGATGGCGTGACTCTCGCGCCCGGCGATGTGTTTGTCATTGGCGCATCACGCTTCGAAGTGCAGCAGGTGACGCAAAGCGATTCTCCCGGTCACCACCAAATTCAGCAACTGTCAATTGACCGACAGCAACTGCAGCGTGTGCGCTATGGCGACGCCGCCAAGCGCATTGAAGTGCTCACAAGCTTGCCAGCCGTGATTCGCGAATCCGGAGTCGAACGCGACCTGCATATTCGCCTCGCCAGCCTGTTGCTGGCTGGTGTGCAGAACGCGGACGGAGTCGCCATTGTTGGGCTTTCCGACACAATGCGTCCGCGCGTGTTTCATCAGGAGCAGCGATTCGAAACCGGCATGTTGATGCAGCCCAGCGTTCGCCTGATCTCAAATGCGATGCAGCAGCAGACGACCGTCCTCCACATCTGGGACAACCAGGAAACAAACGCGGGCCAGTACACTCAAGTCGCCGGTTTTGGCTGGGCGTTCTGCTCGCCCTTTCCGGATCTCAGCGGCGACCGCGCTCTGTATGTCACCGGACGCAGCATTCCGGAAGACAGCAGCGCCGGCGAACGACACCTGCATGCGGACATCAAGTTTACGGAATTTATCGCCGATATCGTCGGATCACTTCAGAGACAGCGACGTCTGGAACGGCAGCAGTCCGGACTGCGGCAGTTCTTCTCGCCACCAATTCTGGAAGCGCTGGGGCGCGATCTGGATACATCGCTGCTGGAACCACGAGAATGCGACGTCACCGTGCTTTTCTGCGACCTACGCGGGTTCAGTCATCGCGCGGAAGAAGAATCCGACAATCTGACGGGCCTGCTGGAACGAGTGAGTCTGGCGCTGGAAGTGATGACCAGTCAGATTCTGCGGTTTGGCGGCGTCACCGGGGATTTTCAGGGCGACGCGGCACTTGGTTTTTGGGGCTGGCCGATCGAATCTGCGGAATCACCACTCAACGCCTGTCGCGCGGCGCTGGCGATTCGTGAAGAATTCAGCAAAGCTCAGGCGGATCCGACTCACCCGCTGAAAGACTTTGAAACCAGTATCGGTATCGCACATGGCCGCGCCGTCGCGGGAAAGATCGGGACCAGAGAACAGGTCAAAGTCACGGTGTTCGGCCCGGTTGTCAACCTGGCCAGTCGCCTGGAAAGCATGACGCGCGAGCTGCATGTTTCCGTATTGATCGACGAATTTCTTGATCAGCAGATTCGGGAGAAACTACCAAAAGACGAAGGCCGCGTACGGCGACTGCTGCAGGTTCAGCCGTATGGTATGGATCGGCCGTTGCTGGTGAGCGAACTGGTGCCGCCAGAATCACGCAATCCGTTACTCAATGATCAGCATCTGGCTGATTTCGAAAGAGGCGTGGCCTTGTTTATTTCGGGACAATGGTCGGAAGCGTGGAAATTCCTGCATCGGATGCCTGCGGAAGATCGAGCCCAGGACTACCTTTCCATGTTGATTACTCAGCACGATCGTAAGTCTCCCATCGACTGGGACGGCATCGTACGCATGAAAAAGAAGTCCGGTTAAAGATGGATTCAAATCCGTTTGTTGACGACGAAGATTCCACGCTGCTGCGATACCTGAAGGCCAGTCCGGAGATTTTCGCTGCGATCGCGGCCAGTTCTGCCTCAGAACTCAGCAGCCAGCGCAAACTGCGTGAAGCGTTCGACGAGGCTCTGGTGCGAGCGGCACTGTCCGTACATGACGCTCGTCAGCGTGCCGTCAAATTGCTGCCGAATGCGAACAAATTGTGGCTGACTCGCGTGGGGCTGGAACAATCGACTTCCTGGCAAGTGGCGACGCACAAGGCGGAAAGGTTTTTGGCATGTGACCATGTGTTCGACTTGTGTTCGGGCATTGGGGTCGATGCCGCTGCCATAGCTGAAAAGACGACCGTGACCGCCATTGATTCCGCCCCGGCGATGTGTCTGCGAACACAGTGGAACGCGGAGATCTGGCACCGCGCGGACCGGCTGCAAACACAGTGTGCCGATGTGACGAACATCGACTGGACGGGCAAGATTGTGCATGTCGATCCCGATCGTCGATCCGGGCGTGACCGTCCAACCAAGCGACTGGAGTTCTATCAGCCGAACCTGGAATGGATGCAGCAGTTGAGTCGAACGACGACGGGGGGCGGAATCAAGGTGAGTCCGGCCAGTAACTTTCTGCAGAAGTTTCCCGGCTGCGAAATTGAACTGATCAGCCTGCATGGCGAGTGCCGCGAAGCCACGGTCTGGTTTGGAAGTTTGGCAGGCGAACACACGTTTCGCGCCACAGTGCTGCCATCCGGTGAAACCATTAGCGCTGAACCGTTGTCGGCATGGACGAATGTCGTGCCCGCCGTCGCCGAATTCATCTTCGATCCGGATCCCGCCATCGTCAGATCGGGGCTACTGGATGTGATGGCGGAACAACAGGGACTCTGTCGGCTGGACGCCGAAGAGGAATACCTGACAGGATCTGCCGTCCTCGCTTCGGGATTTGTGACCGCGTTTCAGGTCGAAGCCGTGCTGCCTGGTCACGTGAAGGACTTAAAACGCTACCTGCTGGCCAGCCCTTCATCACAATACGAAATCAAGTGCCGCCGAATACCGACGGATGCGGATCAAGTGCGACGGCAACTGCCGACCGGCGACGGTCCACCGCGCGTGATCATCTTTGCACGAATCGCAGGTCGCTCAAACGCCATCGTAGCTCGCCGCGTTTGACTTTTGCAGCTCCGCTGCGACCTGCGACCTGAGGCGTTTCCACGTCAAATTCATGTCGCCGGAGATCACGACACCGCTTTTTGTTTCGCCGCGCAACATCCCGCTCACGGTTCGCCTTGCGGCAATTTGGAAAATCCTTTCCGGCAGAAAGGATCTACCGCAGCGCGCACCGCGATCCGGGACGGCTCGAAGCGTGTTTTGAAAATCGTCGTGGATGGGGCAGCGAGGTTGTACCGGCGGGCTGACGCCAGACCGCTCGCCGGATGAGAGTCATTACTCGCTGCCTATTGTACGATACCTCACATACGGTCCGTCGCTCACGCCTTTCAGCAGGAGTTCCTTCGTGTTCCAGCGCCTCGTTCTGTTTCTGTGCGCCTTCTTGATCGCAGATGTTTGTTCAGTTGCTAAAGAGCCGTTGAGCTATGTTCCAGCCGCTGTGGACAATCCGCTGAAGGGTCTAGTTCCGTATTCCGGAGACAAACGCAACAACTTTCCGCACAGCATGGAATTCAATTATTTCCCGTTGGGTCAGTTAATGACGGGCATGACGGAATTCAATTGGGAGCCGCTGGAGAAACTGCTGAATGACGTCGCGGGGCGAGGCCATCAGACGGTCTTTCGAGTCTGGATGGTTTATCCGGGCCACGATAATGGCATTCCCGAGTTCCTTGTAAAAGATGGCCTCAAAGTGACGATGTGGTTGAATTCAGCCACGGAACCGTTTCCTCCCGCGAAGGTCCACACTCCAGACTACAACGATCCTCGCATGCGAAAAGCGATGACGAACTTTGTAGTGGCATTGGGGAAGAAGTACAACGGAGATCCACGCATCGGTTTTATCACAGCCGGATTGCTGGGCACATGGGGCGAATGGCACGAATATCCGCGTCAGGATTTGTTTGCTTCCAAAGAGACTCAGACTGAGGTACTGGATGCGTTCAGTGATGCGTTTCGGGTCACTCCAGTATTGCTGCGATATCCGACTGGCGATGATCACTGGCTGTATGCGAAGAACGCTGACCGCCCGTTCGGATACCACGATGATTCCTTCGCGTGGGCGACACTGGAAACTGGTCGTGATGAAGACAGTTGGTTCTTCATGCCTTCGATGAAAGTCGCCGGGCAGGCTGCGATGGAGAAATGGAAGACTCACCCCATTGGCGGTGAAATTCGCCCGGAACTTTGGGGACTGATATTCGACGACGAAGTCTCACACAAGCAGGCTCAGAATTTCGATCAAAGCGTTCGTGAAACTCATGCCACATGGCTCATGGACACGGGCATGATGGAGAAAAAGCAGTCCGAGATGCGTGTGTTGAACGGATCGCGCGCCGTCCAGAAGATGGGCTACGAGTTTCATGTGACTCAGGCGTCTGCGGCCCGTGCAGGCGACAACTATCAAGTGAAGATGCAGTTGCGGAATACGGGCGTGGCCCCATTCTATTACGACTGGAAGATCGTGGTCGCGGCTCTCGACAAGAATGGTCGTTCACTCAAACAATGGCCGACCGACTGGAAAATCATCGGCCTGCTGCCGGGCGGGGATTCGAGATCATGGGAGCTGTCGGTGGATTCCGCACAAATTCCGAAAGATGCTGAGTGGCTGGCGATGCGAGTCGTCAATCCGTTGTCATCTGGCTTGCCCTTGCGATTTGCCAACGCTCCCGAACAGCAGCAGGTCGATGGGTGGTTTCGCGTCGGCAAAGTGCAACCCGAGACGGTAGCGAAATGAAGCCGGTGAGATTTTTTCGGCACAACAGTGGCAAAGGCATTGCGGCTACGGGACAGTTTTCGTTGATCTTGTGTTCAAAGGAATCCGTCGTGAGTTGGACGTTCAGGCTGTTTGTATATGTGAGCTTGAGGACGTGGTGAGCAAGTGCAGGACGTCAAAGTCACTGCCGGACGAAGTCATCCGCCACATCAAGTCAGCAACGGATGCAGACGCGGACGACCTGAAAATTCTTCGGGAGATTCTGTGCTCCGGCCTGACGGGGAACTGGCCGGACGATGAAACGACAGATTCATTTTCGGCACTTTGCTGGTTCCTTGAGGTGATTGCCGAGAATGTGACAAAGGCCAGCAACTCACCCGCACATTGCCGCTGGTTTTGAAGCGCCCAATGACAGCGGAGGTAAACTCGATGCAAGATCCGGCAACTCTGTAGCTTTTGCAATCGTTGCACACCGGGCAGTGTGTCTTTTACAGCGAGCGAATCGAGAGCAATGCGTTCGCGCCGCTTGTCAATTGTCATTCTGAACACAAGATATATCGGGTTGACTGCGCTGTTCACTGTGACCGCGCTAACTCCCGGCAGGCACTGCCGGTCTTTTGAAGGCACGAAGACGCAGCCAGGCGGGGCTTTGGAGGAATGTCGAGGAATCCGGCAACGATTGTTAATGTCCTGGCACAGAGAATGCCATGAAGGCTGTAATCAACGTCAGTCATACAACCGGAACGCGACACAAGGCTTAAACAATGATCGTTCCTGGACCATGCGTTTCAGGACGAGGCCCCACGCGAATGGTTGTATTAGTCTGCGACTGTCCCCCCAGGATTTTGGTTCGACAATTCAGAGAATTGCTCGAACCTTGAATTACATCTGAGCATCCTACCTGACATGCCCACGAAAGGAATTAATCATGTCCAACGGCACTTTGCTGCTCGAACGGCAACTCCTCGAATCCGACGCTGGCCGCGCCGTCTATGATGCGATCGTCCAGGCGAATATCGATCTTCGATCCGTCTCACTGGATCTCGTCAAAGACATGCTGAACGCGGAATACCGCCACCGTCATCAAATGGGCTGGCCCAACAGTCGAGGCTCGCTTTCCATCACTGTCTGAGCCTGGCGACGGGCAGTCGGGCACTCACTCTGATCAGCTGTGTGAGTGAGCGGCGTCAGGGAAGGATCCGTCCTGGACTTCCCTGATATAACCGTGAATGGCCCTGGTTGCCTGGTCGCGAAGATCCGCGAACTGTTTCAGGAATTTTGGCTGGAAGCCGGGATTTAATCCCAGCATGTCCGGTCCGACCAGAACCTGACCGCTGCAGCCATTCCCGGCACCAATCCCGATCGTCGGGATCGACAACGCTTTCGTAATTCGCGTCGCAATGTCGTGAGGCACCAACTCCAGGACGATTGCGAACGCTCCGGCATCTTCGGCAGCGCGCGCGTCGTCGAGTAATTGCTGTTCATCGCGCTGAACTTTTCCCATTCCGCCGAGTTGATGGACAGCTTGAGGACGCATGCCAACATGCGCCATCACGGGGATTTCCGCACGTCCGATGGCGCGAATCGTTTCCGACTGAATGGTGCCACCTTCCAGCTTCACAGCGTCCGCCCCAGTCTCTTTAATAATCCGACCGGCATTCCGCACGGCCTGTTTTGGGCTGACCTGATACGACATGAATGGCATATCGACAATCACCAACGCTTTGCGGACGGCCCGCGCGACAAGTTCGCCGTGATAAATCATTTGGTCCAGTGTTACGGGCAGCGTTGTGGAACGGCCCTGGACGACCATCGCGAGACTGTCGCCAACCAGGATACTGTCGATACCAGCGTCGTCGAGGATGCCTGCCCAGAGGTAGTCGTAGGCGGTCAGCATCGTTAGTTTTTGACCCTTCGAGGCCAGGTCTCGGAACACGGGAACCGTGATTTTTCGCGGAGGTTTTTGCATCGGAGAGTTTACTGGCGTCTGTCACAGCGGTTGCGAAGAGATCAAAATTCCTTCAGAAAATCCTGAAGTCTATTATCTATATCATCATCGTCGTCAGGATTTTTAGCAGTGTCGTCGCTGTCAGCGGCAGGCCCACTGGAATCGGCGTTCTCACCATCCGGCACTTCATCATCGCCGACAATCAATTCGTGCTGCACAGCCTGTTCAGATTCCGGTTGTTCCGCAAGCTGACGACCGAAACCGATGATTTCGAGACGGCTATCGTTTGAAGGAGATTCGGTCGAGAACTTCTCCACGTCTTCTTGCGTCCCCCGCCGCTCGATCAGACAATCTGAGGTGTTTTCATCTGAGTCCGCAGCAGCACCACCATGTTCGAGCGAGTAGTTCATCCGCAGATCGGACGTTCTCGAAACAGCGTTGTCCGGATGAGTACTTCCGGTGGAATTCACAGGAAGCGGGGTTTCCGAACTGCGCCCCGCTTCCGATCGGATCCCACTGTTTGCGAACGCACCGACGCCACCGGATTTTGAATCCTCCGCAGTGACAGTGTCTCCCTGAACGTGGATCACGAAGCGAATGGGCCCCAGCGCGAGTTGGGCACCGTCCGCCAAATCATGTCTCTTGCCGGATGTGATCCGCTTTCCATCGACAAATGTGCCATTGCTGCTGTCAAGGTCCGTGACTGATGCGGAATCGCGACCGACCCTCAGGAAGCAGTGGCGACGGCTGACCTGCGGCGCTGAAAGCCGCAAATTGCAGTCAGTACCTCGACCAATCACAATGTCGTGCCGAACCGTGATCCGGCGAACATTCGAGGGCTGATCCTGTAGTTCAAGGACTACTTTCATAGGACCGATTTCCGTTAAACCAAACACAAACAGGCAATTTGTTCCTGTGCGGAATACCTGGACAACGACTCTTTCACGTGCCAGCGACGACAATGTTTACGGGGAGCTTTCCATAACAGAGCCTCCTCTGCAAGACAGTGTGCCAAATTTCGCGTATTTGTGGCTATATTTTGCCCCACAAGACGAAAATAAACCCGTACTCGTTCTTTTCAAGTGATCCTGTAAAGTCGCGAGCCGAAGACTGTGGAGCCAGGCATGTGATCTGCCTACAATCCCGAATCAAACGCTGAGCCATCTTCATCAAACTGTTTTTCAAAACCCTTAAGATCATGACCATCGATTGGGACGCCTTTACGAACAACACCTTGACGAATGCCGAAGTCCGACTGCTCGGTATTGTCGATCTGCCGTCCGTGCTCGCCCTGCAGAAGCTGATGGTCCACGAAGTTCGCTGTCAAAGCCGGACAAATGCGGCAATTCTGATTTGCGAACATCCGCCTGCGGTAACGGTTGGGGAAGGAGCAAGCCTGCTGGAGCTGCCGGAATCCTCGCGTGACCTGGAGTCGCGTCTCATTGCCGTTCATAAAGTCAGGCGGGACGGCCATGCAATCCTGCACCAGCCGGGACAGCTTGCCGCCTACGTTGTCGTGTCTCTGCCGGAATGCAGCATGGATGAAGCGGAATATCGATCCTGCCTGCAACAGGCTGTCATTGAAACCTGCCGCGATGTGCAGGTCGTGGCTTCCGTAGTGGCGGACGATCCCACCGCAGTCCTCGGTCGACACGGTGTCGTGGCCGAACTGGGAATTCATGTCGATGACGGCGTCACCAGCTTTGGCGTCTTCTTAAACGTCGGTGGCCACCTGGACGCCGCTCGCGAAATCGGGCGAGGCCTCCTTGGCCAGCGCGTGTCATCTCTGAACGCCGAACGAGTCCGACCAACGCAGATGCCTCAGGTGCGTTCCGCTCTGGTTCAGCACCTGTGTACACAATTGGGCTATCCCGACTATCATTTGCACACTGGTCATCCTTTTCTCAAACGCACCCGGACCCTGATCCATGACAAGTCTGCCAATCCTCAATCAGCCGACGAATGACACGCTGCCGCAAAGTTCGCCGTCATCCGGTGCTCCTCAGCGACGTCTGCCGCGCTGGCTGAAGCGCCCGTTGCCGCAACCGGGAATGGCGTACACCGGCGACGTGATTTCCGACCTGCGGCTGGAGACCGTCTGCGAAAGCGCCAAGTGTCCGAATCGCACCGAGTGCTGGTCGCAGAAGACTGCGACGTTCATGATCGGAGGCAACGTCTGCACGCGTCCCTGCGGATTCTGTTCCGTGCCGAAAGGCAAAACTGAACGTTTGGAGATCGACGAACCTGAACGAGTCGCCGAAGCCGCCGCCCGTCTGGGCCTGAGTTACGTTGTGATCACATCCGTCACACGCGATGACTTGCAGGATGGCGGTGCTGAGCACTGGTATCGCACCGTGCTGGCTGTGCGTAAACTCACCGGGGCGCAGGTGGAAGTCCTGGTGCCCGACTTTCTGGGGAACCGCGCTGCGGTCAGCCGCGTCATTGAATCCCGTCCTGACGTCTTTAACCACAACACAGAAACCGTGCCCAGGCTTTATCATCGCGTTCGCCGCAACGCAGACTACCAGCGGACCCTGGATTTGCTCCGCCAGGTGAAGACCGAAGCGCCGGAGATGCCCACCAAGAGCGGCCTGATGCTCGGACTGGGCGAAACTCGCGACGAATTGCTGGACGTTTTCGCGGACCTGCGTCGTGTCGGTTGCGACATGCTGACGCTCGGGCAATACTTGCAGCCAACGCCCGATCATCTTCCCGTGGAGCGTTACGTGCCGCCGGAAGAATTCGACGAAATCGGCGAACTCGCCCGCAAACTCGGTTTTAGCATGGTCGCCAGCGGCCCCTTCGTCCGCAGCAGTTACCACGCCGGCGAAATGGCCGAACAAATGGAACACGCAACGCATCACAATGATACCCATGCTACTGGCAGTTGATACATCTGGCGCGCAGGGTTCCCTTGCAATCCTCAACGGCACGACCATCGTCTTCGATCGCACGCTGCTCGAAGGCGGCGTGCGTCATGCACAGTCACTGGTTTCCGCAGTCGATAATGCGTTCAAAACCTGCGGGCTGAAACCGCGTGATATTCGCAACGTGGCAGTGAGTATCGGTCCAGGCAGTTTTACAGGTCTGCGGGTTGGACTTGTGTTTGCGAAGACATTTGCCTGGCTGAATAACGCGCAACTTGTCGCCGTTGATACCCTGCGAGCCATCGCCCAGCAGGTGCCCGCCGACATCGAATGTGTGACGGCCATCGTCGATGCCCAGCGGAAGGAATACTTCGCCGCGACTTATCGCTGGGACACAGAACTCGGGCTGCGAACCGCGATCGATGAAGTGAAGCTGGCAAGCGTTGACGACTTGCCGACGCAATTCCCCGTTGTCGGCCCGGCTGGCGACAAACTGCGTGCTGCCGCTCCCGAGCGGTTCGAACTGCTCGACGAATCGCTCTGGCAACCGAACGCCAAAGATGTGGGGCGCATCGGACAACACATGGTCCAGCGGTGGCAGTTTTCAAATCCCGACAGCCTGGAACCCGTCTACATTCGTCTAAGCTACGCCGAAGAGAAACGCGGCAAGTGATCAGTGGGGGCTGGAAATCCCTCCGCTTATAAGCACCCATGCGTAAGTCTTGGGGCATAACTTGGCGAGCGGTGGGTGTCAGCCCACCGAGTTGCCCGCATTTGACTCGGAGGGCTTACGCCGCTCCGCTCGCCGGGTTTGCGGCGACCGGGGCGTCACTCCCTTGATTGTGAATCCTGCGATTACGCCATTTAACTTATGCATGGGTGCTTGCTTTACGCGGTGTGGATTGATGTCCTTGTTCAGAGGCTCCTGCCTCGCGAGCTTGTCGCTGGAGGCAGGAGCCTCCAGTGCAGTGCGTTCCAGGGCTGGAGCCCTGGAACGAGAATTGACAGCCTCATTTCAGGCCGCATGCAGTCCACAATTGGAAGACAGCCGCAAATTCGATCGCTAGACTCCTTCCAGTGAACAAAGTTTGCTTTCCGCCCGCCCGAACGTCCGCCCGAACGTCCCTCCAAAGAAATCTCACGATGAATTCCACACTCACCGCCTGCTGCGGCAAACGGGTCTCGGTCCGAACTGTGATGTACGCCGTGACGCTGATTGCCTTGGCGGGTTTCGCAGCATGTGGTCTTGCTTCAGACCGACTGAACGGGCCTGTGCGGACAGGTCCGACGCTTGATGGACACGTCGCGGAAGCAGACGCCGCCGGGCTGCCGACCGATTGGTCCGAAGAACCGCAAAAGAACGTGCTGTGGAAAACCGCTTTGGAGGGTTTCGGTCATTCCTCGCCCATCATCGGTCACGGACGAATCTGGCTCACGTCCGCGACAAAAGACGGCAAGCAACAGTTTGTCTACTGCATCGACCAGAACACTGGAAAAGTTCAGCATCACAAACTGTTGTTCGAAAATCCGGAACCGGAGCCACTCTACAACTCAATCAACACTTATGCCTCCCCGTCATGCGCGCTCGAAGACGACGCAGTGTACGTTCATTTTGGAACCTACGGTACCGCTCGCCTGAATCCCGAAACAGCCGAAGTCGTCTGGCAGCGTCGCGACATCAACTGCCGCCATTTTCGTGGTCCAGGATCATCGCCCATCCTCTGGAACGATCTGTTGATTCTGACCTTTGACGGTATTGATGCGCAATTTGTCACGGCCCTCGACACAAAAACGGGGGAGACGGTCTGGCGCACAGATCGCACGACGGACTATGGCGATCTCGACGAAAAAGGTCAGCCGAAACTCGAAGGTGATCTCCGCAAGGCCTACGGAACGCCGACCATCGCCGAAGTCGATGGGCGGGCTCTGGTGCTCTCCGTCGGTTCCCGCGCGGCCTTTGCATATGATGCGCGAACCGGCGAGGAATTGTGGACGATCCGACACGACGACTTCAACGCATCATCGCCGCCGTTGATCTTTGGAAATCATGCCATCATCAACACCGGTTCCCGTAGTTCCAATCTGCTCAGCGTCAAACTGGACGCCACCGCGCGAGGCGATGTTTCCAAATCACGCGTTGTCTGGAATCGCGACAAGGGAAATTCCGACCTGAGCGCCCCGATCCTGATCGGCGACCGAATATTCAGCACGCTCAACAATGGTGTCGCCTCCTGCCTGAATGCAAACACCGGCGAAGAAATCTGGAAACACCGCATCGTCGGCACGTTCACTGCGTCGCCCATCACGGCCAACGGAATGATCTACTTCTGCAACGAAGAAGGAGACTGTTTCGTGGTGAAAGCGGCAGACACGTTTGAACTCGTCTCAAGAAATCATCTCGCGGAAGGCATGCGGGCGACACCATCAGCTGCCGATGGTCATATTTTTTTACGCACGTTCACGCATCTGTATGCAATCGGATCGTAAGTCGGGAACGTCGCGAGTTATCCCGGTGCCAAAAGCGCAAAAACAGGATCGTGACAAACGCTGACGATACGGTTCCTGTCCCACAAAACACGAAGATGGCACTCAATTCGCGGTAAAACACGAAGAAATGGACTTCCAGGCAAGGCGGGGAGCGCTACAAAGTGATCTTGAGCCATCATGCCGTTCAGTGCCAGAATACCGGCATCACGAATATGACACCAGCAGGGACGCGGCAGAGTTGAAACGTGTGAGGCCACAATTTACCCAGTCATGGACCTGCACACCTGCGGTTGTCTGCATTTTGTTGTGCGTCGGCTGTCTGTCGTCTCCTCCTTCAGCACCCAATGGAGGAAGCAGCACGATCCAGGTGTCCGCCGATTACCGCGACTCACTTTGGGAACGCGCCGTGGTTGTGCTGCACCGCAACCATTTTCAGGTCGCGCGTGAGAGCAAGCTGGAAGGCGTGATAGAAACGGAGTACCGCGGTGGCTCAAATATTCTGGAGCCATGGCATCCAGATTCAGTCGGGCTGGAGAACAAGCTCGAAAGTACCCTGCAAACTATTCGGCGCCGGGTCATCATCAGCATGCAGTCTGATGGGACCGGCATGATGACCGTTGGCGTACGCGCCGATAAGGAGATCGAAGATCTTCCGGGACTTGCGGCCAACTACGAAGGCGGTGCCACATTTCAGGAGTCCCAGCCACTCACGCGCGATCTGGATCAGGTGGTGGGGCAAACCGGCCCTTCGCGCTGGCTGTCCACCGGACGCGACCCATTGCTGGAGAGGCAAATTCTTGGGCAGATTCAGAGCGGACGCTGAACGCAGCCACCTCAGCCAGTTGCACCTGATTTGGACGCCATTTCCTTCTGAATTTCATTCATTGCCCGCAGGATGTCGCGTTCATGCGATTCGACTGTTGTGAGCAATGCTGCCCCTTCCAAATCGCCCGCAGCGCGAAGCGACACTATGGCATCTCCAATTCGGCGGCACACCAATTCGTGGCTACTCTTCAGGTTCCCCATGACAGACTGGAGAGAAAGAAACTGCTGGTCCGTATACTCGGTCGGAAACGAGCCAAAATCAATGTAGTGTTCGCGGCCATCCAGCAGCGCTGCAATCTCAGCCACATCCTGACGCTGACGCGCCGCCAGAACGTTGACCTGAGCTTCATCCGACACAGAATCAACAGCGACCCACGGTGAGCATTCTGACACGTACTGCAGAAAGCTGCACGCCATTTGAATCAGTACGCCGTTTAAGAGGATCTCATTGTCCTGGGACGTCATTTGCAAACCTGTATAACAATCAAAAAGGCTGCCGGGAACTCAATAATCGGCGTCAAAAAGATCAGGCGTCAAAAAGTTCAGAACTTTGCGAGCGACTGCGCTGCCGCTCCTGCGGTAGAACTCAGGAACTGCGGGAGAATACCAAGCAGGAGGACGAAGGCCGCAAGCGAGACCACGTAGATCGATTCCAGGGATCCGAGTTGGACTGGAACTGGTCTGGCGTCGGCAGGGCGAGCGTCCAAAAACATCGTCTTCAACACGCGAATGTAATACACCAGACTGAAGACCGTGTTCAGTGCTCCGAACACCACGACGACGTACATGAACCAGTGAATCTCTCCAGCCTTGAAGGCTGAAGCAAAGATCATCAGCTTTCCGACAAATCCACCAAACGGAGGCATCCCAACCAGGCTGAACATGCAAATCAGCATCACAATGCACAAAGTCGGAGACTGACTGACCAACCCCTTGAAGCTATCAACTTCTTCACTGAACGTATGGTTGCGGGCAATCGCCACCACAGCGAATGCTCCCAGATTCATGAAAAGATACACGAACAAGTAGTACAACAACCCTTCAACCGAGCGGTTGATATACCCCTGCAATTCCCCCGCTCTGGAACTGTTTGCCATGACCATCATGGCGGAAACCGCCATAACCATATAACCCGCGTGGGCAATCGTGGAATAGGCCAGGAGACGCTTCAGATTAGTCTGAGCGTACGCAGCGAGATTGCCAAACGTCGTTGTGACACACGCGATGAAGCCAATCCCCACTCCAAAGGCGATCATCAGAGATTCTGTTCCCGGCGCGCCCGTCAGTGCGAGCACAAATCGAACCAGCAGGCCAAACGCCCCAGCCTTCGAAGCCACAGAAAGAAAGCCCGCTACTTCCGCAGAAGCCCCTTCAAACGCATCCGGACACCAGAAATGGAACGGTACCAGCGAAAGTTTGAAAGAAATGCCGACCATCACCAGCAGAATACCGAGTGAGACGGCTCGCAACGCAGGATTACCAAGTCCACCGGCACCTCCAGCAGCGGCCTCCCCAAGTCGCTCCGCCAGCAATGACATATCCGTCGTGCCAAGAACTCCCGCAATCAGGCTGATCCCGTACAGCATCACACCCGCCGCTCCAGCTCCATACACAACATACTTAAGAGCCGCCTCACTGCTGGGCTTGCGTCCCTTCAGGAAGCCAACCATGGCGTAGCTGGGCACACTGGCCATTTCAATACCGACAAACACCATCAGCAGATTATTGGCACTGGCCATGATCATCATGCCAATCGTGGCACCGAAAAGCAGCGAATAGAAGTCGGGGCCATCCTCGTTGTCCGGGATGCCGGTCAGCGATGTCAGCGCGACTGTCAACAAGAGAAACAGTGAAAGAAACGCGCGGAAATACACGGTAAACGTGTCATGAATCAAGAGACCTGTGAAAATTTTCTGCGACACAATGGCATCGGCCGCTCCAATCTGACGAAACTGCAGCCACGTAAAGATCAACGCGGCGAACGCCCCGATCACGGCGGTCACGGACGCAGGAATCAGCCGGTCAAGATTGACAAGCCGCATCATGAGCATCGCCACAATCGTCGCGCTCAGACACAACTCGACGCTGAAGCCGGGGATCGACAGCCCTGTTGTTTCATCAATCAGTTTCTGGAGCAGCTGAGGGAACAGCATTTTGACACTTACCGACAAGAGAACTGGATAGAAATAACAAAGGGGACGTCGCAGCAGTTAGCGCTGGGCTTGCAATTCCTCTTGGGGAAGCTGAGCCGCAGACTGTTGATAACCAGTTTCCGCTGCGTCCGCCATGCGTTTGATCGAAGGCGTCATCATATCGAACAGGATTGCGGGAGCGACACCAAAGACAATCGCCAGCGACAGCAGTGTTCCCGCGATTGCCGTTTCTCGCATATTGATTGGCGTGATGTCTTCCTCATGTGGACCCTTATATTCCGCTCCGAGATAAACTCGCTGTATGGCCCACAAGATGTAGCCTGCTGTCAGAATCACTCCGGACGCGGCAATGATCGCCAGCAGAGGACTGAAAATCCAGGTACTCAACACAACAATCACTTCACCAACAAACCCACAAAGCCCCGGCAAACCAAGGCCAGCGAAAAAGAGTCCAGCCGACAGACCGCCATACAGCGGCATCTTGTTCATCAGTCCGCCAAATTTGTTCAGATCGCGATGGTGGACTCGGTCATAAATCACGCCCACCATAAAGAACATACCAGCTGATGAAATGCCGTGGGCAATCATCTGAAACATGGCCCCGTTGATCCCACTCTGCCAGTACTCTGAATTCATTGTCTGACCTTGATCGTTGATCTTCCAGACAGCGAGCCCAAGGAGCACATAACCCATGTGGCTGACGGAACTGTACGCCACGAGACGTTTGAAGTCGGTCTGAGCCAGAGCTGCGAACGCTCCGTAAATTATGCTGATCACGCCGATCGCGACCATTGTGTACGCCAAATACTGAGCACCGTACGGACACAGAGGGAAAGCAATACGGATGATTCCGTAGCCGCCCATCTTCAGCAGGACACCAGCCAGAATCATACTAATCGGTGTCGGAGCTTCAACGTGTGCATCGGGCAGCCAGGTATGCACTGGGAACGCCGGAAGTTTGATCGCAAAGCCAATGAACAGCAGGATAAACGCGGTCACCTGCATGGAAGGACTCAGCAGGCTACCTTGAGTCGCGGCTTCGGCAAGTTTGATGATGTTGAAGCTATGTGTCTGGGCTCCACTGCCAAAGTAGAACATCAGCATCGCAATGAGCATGAGCACGCCGCCGGCCAGCGTATACAGGAAAAATTTGATTGCGGCGTATTCCTTTCGAGGACCTCCCCAGACACCAATCAGGAAATACATCGGCAGAAGCATAACTTCCCAGAACACGTAGAACAGGAAGAAGTCCAGCGCCAGAAAGACGCCCAGCATCCCGGTTTCCAAAATGAGGAACAGGACCAAATATCCCTTAACGTGTTTGGTAATGCTCCAACTGGCTCCCATCGCCAGCATACTGACGAGACTGGTCAGCAGTACCAACGGCATACTGATTCCATCGACGCCCAGGCGGTAGAAGACGTTCCAGTTGGGAATCCATTCCCGGACAACCTCAAGCTGCATTCCCGGCGCGTCGGAATGAAATTCTCCGAACCACAGCGCCAGCGTCAGAAAGAAGGTCACCATGGTGGTGGCAAATGCGAACAATCGCATCGCTTCCGCGTTCTTGCTGTCGAATAACATCGCCAGAATGAGCGCGCCGACAGTGGGGGCGAAAATGATTGCTGTCAATAAGAATTCAGGATTCATCGTCTAACCCGGAAAGGTCGTGAACAGGATTGCAAACAGAGCCACTACACCCACAACAATAAACATCACATACTGACGCAGCCGTCCCGTCTGGATGACCCGCAGTGAACTTCCAAACGCAAACGTCCAGTTGGCCAGCAGATTGACAAGCCCATCCACGATGGCTTCATCAAAGATCTTGTCCCATTTAGAAACAAAGATCATTACCTTCGCTGACCCATGAATGATGCCGTCGAAAATCGTGAGATCGATCCATGCACAGCATTTGCCCACAACATGCGATGGATTCACAAACAGGGCATCATACAGTTCGTCAAAATGCCACTTGTTCGACAAAAACCCATGAACGCCCGCCAATTGTCGTTTGATTTCGGCGACATTCACCAGATTCGTCCCATACAGGAGCCAGGCAATGAATGTACCGCAAGCGGCAGCGATCAAGGCAAAAATTCCGGCAGTTCCATGAACAGCATGAACAGCTTCGTGTCCTGGCATATTGAGCGAACTGCCACCAGCTGCTGCCGCGATACCATGAGCGATATGCGCGGGCTCATCCCCAGTGATCAACAGATACAGCGGACCCTGTTCGCCACCAATTGCACAGAATGCAGCAAACACGGACAAGGCGAGCAGAGGTCCCGTCATGATCCATGGTGATTCATGGCAGTGGTCGTAGATGTGCTGATCCCGTGGCTTTCCGGCGAACGTGTAAAACCAGAGTCGAAACATGTAAAACGCTGTAATGCCAGCCGTTAGCAAAGGCATGATGAACAGCAGAAAGTGCGTCGGATTTCCATTCACGAATGCGAGCGAGGTCGCAACCACGGCGTCTTTGGAATGGAAGCCGGAAAAGGCGATCGGACTGGAAATCAACATCAGGCAGCAGCCAAGGATCAGCAACATGGCCGGCAGGCTCAGCTTTGTTTTCCGAACACCACATGACACAAGACTGACTGCCAGCCCAATCACAAGTACCAGCTTGACTACGAATCCAATCGCTGCCCCAATTCCCTCGAACGTCGATGGGCTCGCCACACCCACCTCTTGAGCGAGCCACAACAGACAGCGAACCAGAGTGTGAGCAACCGGAACCACTGCCAGAAAACCGATACCGAACAAGGTGATCTTGCTGGCTGAATCAAAGGCCGACCTGGCACCTGAAAATCCCATGCCAGCGGCCAATACAAGGAGAACAAGTCCAAGATGTTCGAAGCTCGCTCCAGGAATCGCCAAGCCACTGATTGCAATCACACCAATCAGCATCGTGAACGCGGTGATTGGCATCTTCCGCCAGAGTCCGCCCATTTTTGGCATTTCCTGTTCGTGGTGACAGCCGTAAATCACGCTGCCGGAACACAGGAACATCAGCGACTTGAAGAATGCGTGGGTGATCAGGTGGAACAGACCAGCGCCCCAGCCAAACACTCCCAGCCCCAACATCATGTAACCGAGCTGACTGATCGTCGAATAGGCCAGAACTTTCTTGATGTCCGTTGCCACAACCGCGATCGTCGCCGCCAGAAACAGCGTGATGCAGCCGACGTACGCAATTGTCAGCAAAACCTCATGGGCAAACATCGGATAAAACCGACCTACAAGATAGACGCCTGCCGCGACCATTGTTGCGGAATGCACCAGAGCACTCACCGGAGTCGGACCTTCCATCGCGTCCGGAAGCCAGGTTTGCAACGGGAACTGAGCACTCTTGCCGACGCAACCGGCGAATACGCCCAGTCCGGCAACCACCAGCAGCGAATAGGGAATCGTCCGACCGCTTGCTGGCTGATCGGCAGATGTCACAGCACCAATCTTAACGTCGCCGGACAAAGCGTCGCGAAGCACGTTGCCCGCTTCGTCGCGGGGCAGCATCTGGAACAATCCGGCTTGAACAACTTCGCCCTTTGAATCGACTGTCTCGCCGAATCGGAATGTCCCAAAGAACGTCCATAGCACCATTAAGCCGATCAGAAATCCAAAGTCCCCAACCCGGTTCATAATGAACGCTTTATTCGCCGCGTTACACGCCGACTTGCGTTCTGTGTAAAATCCAATCAGCAGGTAGCTGCAAATGCCGACCAGTTCCCAGAAAATGAAGACCTGGAAAATATTGCCAGCCAAAACCAGGCCCAGCATCGAAAAGCAAAATAACGACAGGAACGCAAAAAATCGATAGTAGCGTCCCGGCCGATGCACATGGTGACCATTCGAGAGGTGTGCCTGATGATCGACAAGCTCCTCAGTCAACTCTTCTGACATATATCCCATTGCAAACACATGGATGCAGGTGGCAATAAATGTCACCATCACAAACATCACAAGCGTTAGGCTGTCGATGTAGTAGTCGAGTGACAGATTCAGGCTGCCAAAACGAGCCAAATAGTAGAGTGTCCCGGAATACACCGTCTGCCCACCAACGTGAACTGCAGGTGACGCTGCTTCTTCAAGCGGCATTGAAGTCAGTTTGTATTCAGACGTGGCATCCAGAACGCCGTGCTTCTCGCCAGCCTTTTCGTGCTCATGATGCTGTGGCGACGAGCCATGTTCCGGCTTCGCACCATCTTCGTGTCCTGGATCAGCAGATTCGTGATGTTCCGCCCGATGGATGGCCGTCCAGTTGTTTGAATTGCCCCAGATCACCAGCGCGCTTGCACTGCACAGGAAGCCAATCCCAATGCAACCAACCGACATCCATGCGGCAACACGACTCTTGCGGGTTCCCCAGAAGCCACCGAAGATCTCGACGGCAAATCCCGCAAGCGGAAGCAGCCAGGCGACCATCAACAGGTTTCTTAGTGTTTCGCCAACCATGGGTATTCCAGGAAAACCAGCGTGTGCTTGAATCCAACCAGTGCAACAAGGAACCTCACGTCAGCCTTTGAGCTTATTCGCGCGATCCACGTCAATCGTCAGGTGGTTGTTGTAGAAGTTAAGAACAATTGCGAGTGCAACAGCTGCTTCCGCAGCCGCCAACACAATGACGAACAGGGAAAACACCTGGCCATCCAGGCCCAGATCGGTATACCGCGAAAAGGCGACAAAGTTGACATTGGCCCCATTCAGAACCAGTTCCACGCCCATCAGGATGCCAATACCGTTGCGCTTCGTTGCCATGCAGACGACTCCGCAGACAAACAAAACTGCACCAACAGACAGATAGGAATTCAGATCAGCCGCCATGGACGATCACACCTGTGAGAATTATCACGGACAAACTATTCCGCAGCGCCACTCGTCGCCACTCGACGTTTGGCTCGTGCCAGATACGCCGCACCAATCAACACCACCAGCAGATGCACTGACACAATTTCAAACGGCAACAGATAGCCCGGTGAAAGTACATCACCGTCGCCGGAAAGATCCTTATCCGGCCGACTTCCCAGAAAACTCAAAGCCAATGGGCGGAGCGTGTCACCGGTCGCAACAACGGGATCACCGACCGCCGAAACCCCCTGGGTTGGCGCTCTCCATTTCACGCCATTCAAAGACGCAAAAACAACGAACAGAAATAATAGCCCCACCAACCCGCCCATCACAATTTCGCCAGGCGATGTCTTAATTTTCAGATACGGCCCACTGGCCGTCAGCATCACACCAAAGACAAGCAGCACCAGAGTCCCACCGACGTAAACCAACAACTGAGCCGCACCGACAAAATCTGCTTTCGCAAGGAAGAACAATGCTGCCGTGCTGCCCAGTGAAATGATCAGCCAGAATGCCATGCGAACCACAGTCTGGCTGAAGACCACCGCCAGAGCACTCAGGCAGGTTGCGAGGGCAAACACCGTAAAGAGGAAGGATTCGCTGTTCATTGCACCACTCCTTCCAATTCAATTTTTGGTAAAGCAGGAGCCACCAGACTCACGTCAACCCGAGGTTCGATCGCCTGTGATACTTCGACATTGCCCTGACGAGCCTCCTGCAGACCCTGCGCCGCTCGGTCACCGATTGGAGAGTTCCACGTAGCACGCCCCATTATCATCAGCAGCACCAGCGGCCAGAGTGTCGCGCCCAGAAACAGGAAGCAGCTAATTGGGACCAGATACTTCAAACATGTGGTCATCACCTGGTCAATTCGCAATCGAGGCAACGTCCATCTCAGCCAGACCTGTACAAACACACCAAAGCTGGCTTTCGCGGCAAATACACCCGCGCCGATCACATTAGCAAGGTAGCCGACTCCGGCCGACCCGGTCCCGTCAGCAGCGGCCGCGCGGGCCGCATACAATGCGTCATCAATGGGCCCGATACCAGTGTTCCATCCACCAAGAAACAGGATCGCAGCAATCCCGCAGACAGCGAACATGCTGGCATATTCACCCATAAAGAAGAACGACCATCGCATCCCGCTGTATTCGGTATGGAAACCACCGACAAGTTCGCTTTCCGCTTCGGCAAGGTCGAATGGGGCTCGCTTGCAACTTGCCGTGGCGACCACGAAGTAGACAAAGAACGTGATGAAAGTGAACGGATCATGGAACAGAAACCAATTCGTCATCCACCCGCGCTGCATCCCGCCAATTTCACCGAGATTCAGTGAGCCTGCGGCGATAACCGGCACCAAGGCGCAGATGGCCAATGGGATCTCGTAGCTCACCATCTGGGCCGCTTCTCGCATGCCGCCGAAGAGGGACCACTTCGAGCCGCTGGAATAACCGGCCATGATAATGCCAAAGACTTCCAGCGACAGGATCGCGAGAATGATGAACAAACCACAGTCGGCTGCCACCGCAACCCAGCCATCACTGAAGGGCAACACCATAAACGCCGCAAATGACGAAACGCACACGATGTACGGGGCCGACCGAAATAACATTGAATCGGCGGCAGACGGACACAAGTCCTCTTTCTGAATGAGCTTAATCCCATCCGCCAGCGACTGCAGCCAGCCGAATAATCCACCGACGCGTGTTGGCCCAAGTCGGTCCTGAATTCGTCCGGAAACTTTTCGTTCCAGCCAGATGAAGGCGAACGGAGAAACCGCAAACACGTGGATGAGCAGCACTGCGTGAATCACAGCGGCAATCACGTACTGGCAGGCACCGAAATCGCTGAAGAACTCGGCAATCGATTGAGCGGCCAATATCATGGATCACACACCCACAAATCAGGTACAACAGTCCGTGTCAGTTCAATGGGCGGCACGACCAGCGCACCCTTCCTGACGGCAACTGTGATCAAAGTCATCACGGTGATTACATTCATGAAATCACTGTCGCAACGACCGCTCCCACGGAGGCGGCGAAACTATGACAAAACACATTTCTCTCTGCAACCAACTGCAATCCGCTTTTGTGGCACCGGCATTCGTTCCACTCAGTGAGACGATGCAGCAAAGCCATTCCCGTCGCTGGGAACAAAAGAGCGAAACACACCGTTCGAAATCATCGGCGCGAAGCTTGTTCGCTTTGTTACGGGTTTCAACCAGTCCCAACATCGGGCGACATGTGCCACGCTATTGCAACGAATGCTGGATTACTTCTTCCGCAGGTCCATGCGGCAGTCAGTCTCGGGAGGAACGGCGGTACCGGTTTTTTCGACAGGCTGATTGAACAGGTAGTGCCAGACGGCCTCGTGAATAAATTTGCCGGAAGCATCTTTGACGGAGGCTCCGCCGGGCACGACGGAACTGTGAGCCCGCTTGTCATCGTTATTGACGTCGGCATCTGTGATCAGGCGACGTGTATTCCCAAACGGCGGCGCGGTTTTATCGACGTTGACGATCGGGCCAAATTCATTCAATCCCAGCAATTGCCAACTGCGGCAGTAATGATCGCCGCTCCACCCAGAATCAAGCACATGACTAAAGCCGAAGTAGCGATTCGCGGGAGTCGCCGATGGCAGGCCCTGCCAGCTTTCGTACTGATCGCGCGGGCCGCAGAACATGACAACCCGGTCCACTTTTTGGTGTTTCGCAAATCGAGCGGCCGTCGTCGAACCATGAGAACTGCCCGCGATGATGACCCGATCCCAGCGGAGGCCGTCTTTCGTGTCGTTGATGAAGTAACCCCACTTTCCCTGGGGATTTTTCTTGTCGAGCCATTTTACAAACTGAAACGAGCGCTCCATCATGCCATCGGGTTTCGGAATATCGACAACATCACTGAAGTCTTGTCCTGTGGCGGCTTCCAGTCGGATCTTGCCGAGGAAATACTCATCCGCCGGAGCCGGTTCGCGGCCGAACTGGCCGAACCAGCCATTCGCGTAGTGAACTCGAATCGCGTGCATGCCGTAGCCCGATATGCGTTCAAACAGCGGCTGACTGTGTCCCATCAACCAGATCACCAGCTTGCCCTGCGGAGTCGCATGTGTATCGACAATGGCGTGCTGCACATCCTGCGGTTTGCCGTCTTTTTCAAAGAGAAAACTGATCTCGGGATGCGGTTTCGCGTTGCGATCAACTTCACTGGCCCGAGCGGTTAATTCGTATCGCTGAGGTTTCCGGTCGGAAAACTTGAGTGGCGGATCAGCGGACATGGCGACCGTGGTGAATATCGCTGATTCCAGCGTCACCAACACCGCCAGTGAAATGGATACAAGCATTCGATTCATGACGGTTCCTTGAGTATTTGGGCGAGCGGCAGAAAACGATTTACCACCAGAAGCCCGGCTTCTCCGAGAAGCCACGCTTCTTTTCGGGTATGACACCATCTGTCGCGTGCCTTAGGATCGATCAATAAGTGTCCGATCAGCCGGACTTGGCGTCCTGTTTTCAGGCCCAACGGGACGACTCTATGTCAGCCTGGGGCAACGCCCTCGTTATAGGCCATAAGTATTCATTTGTTTTTTTGTTGTGACTTGCGAATGGTTTGTCGGAGTGAATTTGTGATTTGCGGAACGCGGGTCGATTTTTTATGGA
>Ga0154020_10001304_pt1 | contig 30907 bp, 21 predicted proteins | sample Klosneuvirus_201_FD_109709 | JGI IMG/M metagenome (GOLD analysis project Ga0154020, IMG submission 109709) | Active sludge microbial communities from wastewater, Klosterneuburg, Austria - Klosneuvirus_20160825_MG | ecosystem: Engineered > WWTP > Aerobic digester > Activated sludge | place...
CTCGCCGCGGTCGCGTTCTACCTGTCCGATCTCTCGGTGGCCGCCGTATGATTAATAAACAAACCCCCGCGGAACCGCCTGTGGGGCCTGCCGCTCTACTTCGGTGCCCAGCTGCTGTTCGCCTGGACGGTCTGGATCCACTGATCGACCTCCAGCCAGCGGTCATACAGCCAGCCCAGCCGCGCCTCGGCATCGGCCGGCACCTCGGCCGCCGGGATGCGCCACACCTTCACGCGCACCGTGGCCCCGACCAGCCCGCCGGCCCACAGATCACGCAGGCTGGTGGCGCCCTCCAGCCCGGTGTGCGCCAGCAGCACGACATCCAGCGGCGGCGTCAGCCCGAGCAGCGCCAGCGGCCCCCCCGGCCGCGGTGGCAGCACCCGCCGCATGCGCGCCGCACGCTCGGCCAGGCCATCATCGCCCCCGGCGCGCAGCCGCTCGACCGCCTGGCGCAGCTTGTCCCGCGAGAAGCGCGTGCCCTCGGGATAGATCAGCACCGCATCGCGCGGCCCCATGCCCGCCGCCAGCCGCGCCACCGCCGCGATCTCACGCTCGCGCGCCGGCGCGCCCCCGCCGCGCTGCGCGAACAGGTTGGGCAGCCGGTTGCCCACGATGTCCAGGCATGGATCCCAGAGCAGCTCGCGCTTGAGCACGTACCGGTAGCGCAGCCGCCGCGGGTTCGCCAGCAGGGCCGCCGCCAGCACGGTGTCCACCGTGCTGGCATGGCGCACCATCAGCGCATACGGCCCCACCGCCGCCGCCTCCAGCCCCTCGGTGTGGACCCGCATCGAGAAGATCCGGACCGCCCCGCGCCACAGCGCCCCGGTCCACCAACGCTGCAAGGTCGCGTTGGCCTCCAGCCAGCGCTCGCGCCCCGGGAACAGCAGCCAGCGCGCGAACCACATCCACGTCGCCAGCATGACCCCGCCGACCTCGCAGGTCAGCACCCAGCCCAGCGCCAGCAGCGCCCGCACACGCGCGAAGCGCAATCCCCGCCCACCCCGCAGCACCAGATCCGCCAGCCCCGCCGCCGCCAGCGTCAGCGGCGCCGTCGTCAACGCCAGCAACCACGCGAACCACACCAGCCAGATCACCGCGATGCGCCGCGGCCAGTTGATCCTCACCCCCTCGATCGGCTTCACCCACCCGGCAGTGACCGCCCGCGCCCCACCCGGCCCCGCTCCCTCCTCCGTACTCGTACTCGTACTCGTACTCGTACTCGTACTCGTGCTCGTGCTCGTGCTCGTGCTCGTGCCTCCGCCGGCCTCGTCCTCCCCCTCCTTCACCGCCCCAGCAACCTCCCGCCCGCGCCTCCGCCAGCTCCCCCGCCGCCGCTCACCGGCTTGTGCAGCACGATCCGCCCGCCCGCGCTCCTGCCATCCGAGTGTGCTCCTGTGCGCGGATTGCCCATCGTCCGCGTCGTGCGCACATACGGATGGCGCCGCCGGTAGTAGCCCTCCAGGTCGGGATCCTTGACCCAGACCAGCCCCTCCTGCTGGTGCTCGAGCGCCTGCAGCCGCAGCTTGTGCTGGAAGCCCAGCATGACGCCGGCCTGGAACGTCCTGCGCTCACGCCCGTGCGCCTTGCGCTCGGCGCGGTACTCGACCCACAGCTGCTCCGCCATCCGGTTCATGAAGGCGTGCACCCACGACGCCATCTCGAGGTTGTGCGGTGTCCCGATGGCCTCCATCACGGTGCCCGCCTTGCCGGCGCGCACGTCCCACACCCGCACCCAGATGACGCGCACGAAGAAGTGCTCGATCAGCAGCGCCGCCAGCTGGCGCTGGCTCTCCTCGACCCGGCGCGCCGGCTTGCCCAGATGCAGGAAGCCGTACCCCTTCGGGATGCCGCCGCGCTCGACCGTCTCCAGGTTGTGCTTCAGCATCAGCCGCTGCGCCTCGGCCATCGCCAGCGCCGCCTCGTGCTGGTTGGGGCTCCCCGCCAGCGCGAACAGCTTGCTGATCTTCGCCCTCACCTTGGCATCCGCCTCCCCCAGCCCCGCGCCCCCGCCGCCCCCGCCGCCTCCGCCGCCCCCGCCGCCTCCCGGCATGCCACTCGCCGCCGCATCGATCCCCAGCCGTGCGCACACCTCCTGGAACGCCGGCCCATGCGCCGACTCCTCCACCACCCCCAGCGCCTCGTGCACATACTGGTGCGCCATCTCGTGGCGCAGCACCTCCAGCACCTGGCCCCAGCCGCCGTCCGCCACCAGCCGGCGCTGAAGCTCCATCGTGCGCGAACCCAGCCGCCACAGCCCCAGCCGCCCCGGCGTGTCGCTCAGCGCGAACACCGGAACCTTCAACCTTTGCTTGAAGTATGTCGCGTTCGCCTCGTGCCAGGCCCAGGCCAGCGCGCGCAGCGCGGCCCGCTCCAGCTCGGTCGACAGCGCCTGCCAGCTCACCTGGTCACCCGCCAGCCCTCACAGCCCGAGCTGCCTCGCGATGATGACCTTCATGATCTCGTTCGACCCCGCGAAGATCTTCTGTACCCGGGCGTCCACGAAGGCCCGCGCCACCGGGTACTCCAGCATGTAGCCATAGCCGCCGAAGAGCTGCAGACAGGCGTCGACCACCTCGCACAGCATGTCGCTCTGCCACAGCTTGGCCATCGAGCACTCCTTGACCTGCTCGACGCCGCGCGCGTGCTCGGCGATGACCCGATCCAGGAAGGCGCGCCCGACCTCGACCTTGGTGGCGCACTCGGCCAGCACGAACTGCGTGTTCTGCAGCTTGCCGATGGGCTTGCCGAAGGCCTCGCGCTGCTTGACGTAGGCCAGGGTGTCGCTCAGCACCTGCTCGGCGGCCGACTGGCAGCGCACCGCCACCATCAGGCGCTCCTGGGCCAGGTTCTTCATCAGCGACTTGAAGCCACTGCCCTCCGGCCCCAGCCGGTTGGCCGCCGGGATGCGACAGTCGTCGAACGCCATCTCGCTGGTGTCCTGCGCCGCCAGGCCGATCTTCTTGAGCTTCTTGCCCTTCACGAAGCCCGGCGTGCCGGCCTCGACCACGAACAGCGTGATCGACTGGTGCGCCTTGGCCGGGTCAGGATCGGTCTTGGCCGCCACGATCACCAGGTCACACAGCTGCCCGTTCGAGATGAAGGTCTTGCTGCCGTTCAGCACATAGTCGTCGCCGTCGCGCCGCGCGGTGGCACGGATCCCGGCCAGATCCGACCCCGCCCCCGGCTCGGTCATCGCGATCGCGGTCACAAGCTCGCCGCTGACACACCTCGGCAGCCAGCGCTGGCGCTGGGCCTCGTCGCCGAAGCTCATCAGGTAGGGCACCACGATGTCCGAGTGCAGCGCCGCCGCGAAGCCCGACTCGCCCGACTTGCCGAGCTCCTCCGCGATGACCACCGAGTACAGGAAGTCGGCCCCCATGCCGCCATACTCCGGCGGCACCCACATGCACAGGAAGCCGGCCTGCCCGGCCTTGCGCCACAGCTCGCGGTCGACCATGCCGTCGTCACACCAGCGCTCCTGGTGGGGCCTTATCTCGCGCTCGACGAACTTCGCGAAGGCGGCGCGGAACAGCGCGTGCTCCTCGGAGAACAGCGTGCGCTGCATGGCTATGGCCCGCCCGGCCCCATGGCCCGCTTCGACTTCTTCATGTACTTCATGAAGGCCGGGATGGCGACCGCCGAGAGCACCCCGGTGCCCGGCCCCAGCGCCATGTAGCCCTCCCGCGTGAGTGCGGCCTGCTTGGCCGCCAGGGTGCCCGGGTGCGCCTTCTCCAGCGCAGCCAGCGCCGCCTTGTAGCCAGCGTCATCACCCTTGATCCGCAGCGCCACCGCGGCCTTGTACGCCGCCTGCGCCGCCGGCGGGTCGCCACCAAACGTGGTGACACGGAACATCAGCCGCACACCGTCGGCGCCGACCACCGCGGTGGCGGCGTACTCGTACATCGACAGTCCGAGCACCGACCCGAAGTCGAGCCCCGCCGCGACGTCGCGCGGCATCAGCGTCTTCATCATGCCCATGACGCCCGCCGGCAGCGTGCCCGCCAGATCGAAGCCACGGCCCCAGGCGCTGAAGGTCGCCGGCTCGCCCAGCGCGGCGCGCGCCTCCGGGCTGCCCGCCAGCGCAGTGGGATCACCCGCCTTGGCCGCCTTGCCCATCATGATGGCCAGCACGCCGTCGGCGGCGCGACCCTCGACCCTGTCGAAGCCGGGCACCATCATCCCGGGCATCTTGACGATGCACCCGGTCGACGTCTTCTCGACCTCCAGCCCCTTGGCCGCTGCCCCGGTGCACATGAGGCGCACCGCGGCCAGGACCTCCTTGGCGTCCTTGACCGCCATCAGCAGCGCAGCGCTGCCGGACCCCGGCCCGCTGACGAAGGCGAAGTCACCCTCGAGCTGCTCGAACAGCCCGCTGCGCAGCGGCGGCGGCACATCGGGTGGCAGGCGCATCAGCAGGAGCTCCGGATCCACATGCATCCGCATCAGTCCGCTCAGCGCGCCGCCCAGCTTGAACACCTTGGGCGTCGGCACCGCGCTGACCAGCCCGGCCATCGGACCTGGCTTGCCCTTGAGGTGCCAGTTGAAGGTGTAGCCCGAGGCCTCGACCACCGCGGTGATGCGGAACCACTCGGCGTCCTTCAGCACGGGCGCGAGCTTGCTCAGGTCGTCCGCCTTGCCCAGGGGCAGGTTGCGGGTGTCGATGTGGGCCTCGATGTCGGCGCGGTCCGATGCCGGCACCGAGGTCGCTGCCTTGGCCAGCGACCCACCGCCGGCAGGGCCGCCCTTGCTGGCGGTGGTCCACGCCGCCGGGCTGCTGGCACAGAGGTAGCGACCACCGGCCGGTGCGCAGAACCCCGGATCATCGTCGTCCTTGTCGCCCAGCACGTCGAACTCGACGCCGCCCTCGGTGACCTGACGCGCCTTGCTCAGGGTCCGGAACGCCGCGCGGTCGCCCACCGGCAGCACCGCCACGATGTTGCGCTGCTTCTTGTCGACGCCGTCGTCGATGATCCTGCCGAACACCGCGAGGCCGGCCTTCAGATCGATGCCCGCCTTGGCCAGCGCGCCGGCATCCAGCACGTCGATCGGCGTGTCCTGCTTCATCTTCGCCAGCATCTTGTCGACCAGCGGCTTGCCGACCGGATGGCTGGCCACCAGCGCGAGCAGCGCGCGCATATCCCCATGCACACGCCCCAGCACGCCGTCCGCGACCACGAAGCCGAAGCTCGCGTCCGCGGGTGCCAGCGCCCACAGCGGCCCGGTGTCGCTGACCTTGCGCGCCGACACCGGCGCCGCCGCCATCGCCCCACCCGCGCCCGCGCTGGCCGACGGTGACGCAGCACCGCCTGCCTTCTTCTTCTTGCCCCCACAGCCTGCCACCAGCCACAGCGCCGCCGCCGCCACCGCCATCACCCGCACCGCCGTCCGCCCACGCACGCGCACACCCATTCGCATCATCATCTACTCTGCCTCCGGCGGCGCACCGCCCGTGGATGCCAGGTCCTGCGGCCTTACCTTCTTCGCGTCCAGCTTCCTGGCGCTCTCGATCATCTTGTCGAGCGTGGCCGCCATGACCGCGCGCGGCGACTTCTGCCCCGGCTTGGCCGGCTTGACGAAGCGCAGCGGATTGCAGCGCGCGACCACGAACGGCTTCAGATAGGCGCTGACCAGCCCGGCCTCCTTGAGCCGGGCCACCGCCTCGTTGACGGCGTCGTCGAGCTCCAGCACGCGCGCGGCCAGCTTCTCGCGCGCCACGATCGACTTCGCGATGCCGTCCTCGGAAAACTCGTCACAGCGCTTGAGGACCGGCAGATACGCCCCGCCCGAGAAGCGCGGCCGCTGCTCGTAGCACACGCCGACGGTCAGATACGCCGGCTCCTCGAACTCGAAGGCCCAGGTGGTCTCGGGCAGCTTGGCGGCATCCGCCCGCGCGGCCAGCCCGCGCGCCATGCGGATGACCTCCAGCGACTTGTCCTTGAGGTTGTGCGCCTTCTCGGTGTTCAGCGCCAGGATGCGGTAGGCGATCTGCGGATCCGGCACCACCAGCGCGATGATGGCGGCCACCCCGAGCTTGTTCATCGCCGCCAGCCGGTGCATGCCGTTGGGCGTCCAGTAGCCGGCGCCGTCGTCGCGTCGCATCGCGATCACCGGATCCAGGAACAGCCCGACCTTGGGGATGACCGCGGTCAGCTTGTCGGCGTGGGTCTTGGACAGCTCGCGCTGGTATGGCGTCGGCTCGACCTTGCCGATCGGCAGCGACGCCAGCAGCAGCCACTTGCCCGCGAACGGCTCGCGATAGGTCGCCAGCACGGCGCCGCCATCGGCCGCGATCGCGGTCGCCAGCGCGCTGACCTCCTCGGGCGGCCGGACGCCGGCCGCTGCGACCGCCAGGGCGTCGAGACCGACGCTGCCAGCGGCTGTCTTTTTCTTTCTGGGTGGCACGCGAGGACGATAGCGCGCCTCTCTGACATCGTCACTCCACAAACCGGTTGTGCGCGGCGCCCTCGTCGTGGCTGGATCCCCACCATGGCCGGAATCCCAGACATGCTGCGCAGCCGGGTCAAGGACAGCCCGAGCCAGCGCGCCTACACCTCCTTCGTCGACGGACGCTGGAAGAACTTCACCTGGGCCGACTACGAGGCCCGCGTGCGCGACATCGCGCTCGGCCTCATCGATCTCGGCATCCAGCGCGGTGACGTGGTCGCCATCCTGGGCGGCACCCGCGCCGAGTGGGCGCTGTGTGACGTCGGCGCGCTGTGCGCCGGCGCGGTCACCGTGGGCCTGTACCCGACCCTGCAGCCCGAGGGCATCGGGTCGATGCACTACGTGCTCGATCACTCCGAGGCGCGCGTGGTCTTCGTCGACAACGCCGCCGTCCTGCGCACCCGCCTGGGCCCGCTGCTGGCCGCCAAGCTGCCGCGCGTCACCCACATCATCGTGTGGGACCACGACGCCGAGGCACAGGCCCTCGACCCGCGCGTGATGGCCTACAGCGATCTGCTGGCCCGGGGCGTGGCCGCCGCCCGCAAGGCGCCCGACGCCTTCGCGCGCGCCTGTGACGCCGCCCGCGCCGAGGATCTCGCCCTCCTCATCTATACCAGCGGCACCACCGGCAACCCCAAGGGCGCCATGCTGTCGCACGGCAACGTGTGCGAGCTGCAGAAGGCGGTGGCCGAGCTCCTGCCCAAGGACGACGCCACCCGCGAGGGCGGCACCGTCAGCTTCCTGCCCATGGCGCACGCCGCCGAGCGCTGCCTGGCGCACTACGGGCGCATCCAGCAGGGCTATGCCACCACGTTCGCGCGCTCGATGGAGACCCTGCTCGACGATCTGGCGCAGGCCAAGCCGACCCGCTTCGGCTCGGTGCCGCGCATCTTCGAGAAGGTCTACGCCCGGGTGCAGGGCGAGCTCAGCAAGGCCAGCGGTCTCAAGGGCAAGCTGGCCAACGCCGCCTTCGCCGCCGGCCTGCGCGCCCACAAGCTGCGCCAGGCGGGCGAGTCCGTCGATCTGCGCACGCGCGCCCTGGCCGCCGTGTTCCAGCGCCGGATCGCCGGCCCGCTGCGCGCCCGCTTCGGCGGCCGCTGCGGCTTCTTCATCAGCGGCGCCGCCCCCATCGCCACCGAGATCCTCGAGTTCTTCGAGGCCTGCGGCATGCCGACCTACGAGGCCTACGGCCTGACCGAGACCACCGCCATCCTGACGTTCAACCGCCCCGGTGCGCTGCGCTACGGCACCGTCGGGCGCCCCATCCCGTGCGTCGAGCTGAAGATCGCCGCCGACGGCGAGGTCCTGGCCCGCGGCCCCAACATCTTCATGGGCTACTACAAGGATCCCGCCGCCACCGCCGAGGCCATGGAGGGCGGCTGGTTCCACACCGGCGACATCGGCATCATCGACGCCGACGGCTTCCTCAAGATCACCGACCGCAAGAAGAACATCCTGGTCACCGCGGGCGGCAAGAACATCACGCCGTCGAACCTCGAGAACGAAGTGAAGAACCACCCGCTGGTCTCCTATTGTCATTTACATGCTGACAAGCGCCCGTTCGTGACCGCGCTGATCTGCCTCGACCCCGACACCTTGAAGGCGCTGGCCGCCGACAAGGGCCTGGGCTCCGGCAGCGTGGCCGACCTGGCCGGCAAGCCCGAGGTGCGCGCCGCCGTGCAGGCCGCCATCGACGGCGCCAACGCCCGTTTCGCCCAGTACGAGCGCATCAAGAAGTTCGCCATCCTGCCCGCCGAGTTCTCGGTCGACGGCGGCGAGCTGACTCCCACCCTCAAGGTCAAGCGCAAGGAGGTCGACAAGAAGTACGCCAGCGTGATCGACGCCATGTACAGCGGCGGCGGCGCCGACTAGGCGGCCCACCCGGTCCGCCGCATTTGCGGCGCGCGGGGCGCCCGTGTAGGGTGCCCCGCGGAGGGCGGGATGATGATGAAGCAAGGTCGTGGCCTCGGGCTGGTGCTGGTCGCGTGGGTCGCCGGCTGTGGCGGTAGCAGCGAACCCGGCACCGTGGTGCTCGACCGCGCTGACGGCGACTTCTTCGCGCGACCGTTCCCGCGCGATGACCGCAAGCTGCCCAGCGGCGCGCTGGATCTTGCAGGTTTTCCGGCGCAGGTCGGGTTGCTCGGGCGCTGGATGGCCGACCTCGGGAAGTCGACCTATGGCTTTGGCCTGAACAGCGGGGTGTTCTTCCGGCTGTCCGGCCCCATCGATCCGGCCACCCTGCCGGCCACGCCCGAGGCCTCGCTGCTAGCCGACGCCAGCGTGATCATGGTCGACCTCGATCATGACGAGCGCATCCCGGTGCTGGCCCGCTTCGAACCCTTCGACGGCAACTATGCCGGGGCCAACCTGCTCGGCCTGATGCCGCTGCCCGGCCTGGCGCTGGCGCCGGCGACGCGGTACGCCGCCATCATCACCAGGCGCGTCAAGGCCATGGGCGGCGGGGGGATCGGGCGCGACAGCGGCGTCGACCTGTCGGCCGCGATGTACGCCCCGGTGCGCGACTGGCTCACGCGCAAGGGCGAGCTGGCCCAGGCCGACATCGCCGGCGTCACCGTGTTCACCACCGGCAACCCGCAGGGGCACATGCAGGCGCTGCGCGAGGCCGCGCTGCGCGACGCTCCCAGCGTGGTGCCCACCGTGATCAGCCACAGCAGCGAGGCGTCTTGGGACCAGTACGAGGGCAGCTACTCGACGCCGATCTACCTCAGCGGCACCGCGCCCTACACCATCGAGGGCGGCACCTTCGTGTCCGACGCCGCCGGCAGGCCGATGCTGCAGGGCAGCGAGACCGGCCGCTTCACCATCGGCATCCCGAAGACCACCGCGCCCGCGGCCGGCTTCCCTGTCCTCGTCTATGGCCACGGCTCCAACGGCAGCCGGCTCGAGGTCTTCGCACCACCACGCATGCTGCCGAGCCCGGTGCCCGAGCTCATCGCCAAGGGCTTCGTGGTGCTGAGCTTCGACTCGACGTTGCACGGCACACGCGCCCCCAGCGGCACCATCCCGGCTGCCTCGACCACGAACCATGACAACCTCGGCGCCACCCGCGACATCACCCTGCAGTCGGCCGCCGACGCCCTGACCGCGCTGCGCATGGTGCAGAGCTGGCCGGCCGCGCTGGTGCTGCCCGACACCGCGGCCACGGTGAAGCTCGACCCCAGCCGCATCGTCTGGGTCGGCTACTCGCGCGGCGGGCTGACCGGTCTGCCCATGCTGTCGCGCGAGCCCGGCGTGCGCGCGGTGGTGGTGGCCGGCATCGCCGCGCACAACATCTCGGGGATCCTGGGGCTGACCTACCCGATGGACGCCAAGGCCTTCCTGAAGCTGGCGCTCAACGAGGACCTCGATCTGTTCCACCCCATGCTGACGCTGTTCGGCACCGTCCTCGACCCCTTCGACCCCGCCAACTTCCTGCCCGAGATCTTCGCGCGTCCACCCACCGGGGTGCCGTCGCGCTCGCTGCTCGTGATCATGGGGGTCACCGACAACACCGTGGGCGCAGGCGGCGGTCGCGCCAGCGTGCTGGCCGCAGGGGCGACGCTGCTCGGCACGCAGGCCGATCCGATCGAGCACCTCGCATTGGCCGGCATCACCGCCCAGGCCACCGGCGCGCTGACCGGCAACGGCCCCGGCGCAGCCTCGACCGGCGCCACCATCCAGGTCGTCGCCACCGGCTACGACGGCCACGACGTCTTCTTGCGCGACACCCCGACCCGGCAGCGCTGGATCGACTTTGCCGCCTCCGCGGTCGCCGGCAGCGGCCCGCCGACCCTGGCACCCTGACGGTCTAGCCCTGTGCGGCCGAGCGTGCCTCCGCCACGTGGCGCTCGAGCTCGGGCACCAGCTCGTCGGCCCAGGCCGCGAAGGTCTCGACCTTGGCGCTGTGGGCAGGGTCGCGCGCGGTGACCACCACCAGCGTCTGCCGGTTCAGGGTCACCCCCGCGGTCTGGTACTCGGTGGTGCCGACCTTGTGCACGCGCACCACGTCGCCGGGATGCTCGGCGACCAGGCGCCACAGCGGGTGCGCCTCGACCGAGCGCACCCCGCGCCGGAGCAGCCACACGCCCGTCAGCGCGACCGCCAGCGCACACAGCCGCAGCCCCCAGATGACCGCCCCGGGCGGCGGCTTCAGGTTGATCTTGCGCTGAAACCAGGCGAATTCGGCCAGATCCAGCGCCACCGCGACCGCGATCAGCAGCGGCCCGGCGACCAGATAGCCGACCCGCTCGCGCACCAGCACTCGACGCAGCACCGGAAGCTTCATCACCTTGCCCAGGTTGTAGCAGACCTGCTGGCGCAGCAGCACAGGCCTGGATCGCCGACTTGCGCGCCGTCAAGGTCGCCGCGCCGATGTCCGCCCATGCTGGTCGCATGACCACGGCGTCCCTGCAGGCGCTCGAGCACCTGCGCGATCCCCACACCCTGCAGTGGTACGTCATCCCGCTGCTGGCGCTGGTGTTCCACGTCTACACCACCGAGATCGCGCGCGCGCGCCGCAGCGGCGACTGGAACGTCGTCATCGCCGGCCTGACCCTGTTCGGGATGGACCTGTGCAACGAGACCATCAACGGCTGGATCCTGAACCTGACCCAGCGCTCGGCGCTGTGGACCGCACCCGGGCCGTCGGCCATGCGCACCATGGTGGGCTGGAACATCGAGATCATGTTCATGTTCGCCCTGGCCGGCATCATCTTCCAGAACTCGCGCAGCCGGGCGCCGCGCCGCCTCTTTGGTGTGCCCGAGGCCTGGCTGCTGGCGGCGGGCTACTCGGCGCTGTGTGTCGTGGTCGAGCTGGTGCTCAACGCGGGTGGCCTGCTGGTGTGGGAGTACGCGTTCTGGAACGCGTCGCCGGCGGGGGTGTGGCTGATCTTCCTGCTCGGCTACTTCCACTTCTATGTCGCGGTCATCCTGGTCACCGCGATGCGCTCACTGCGGCGCAAGCTGGTCGCGGTCGCGGCGATCTATGGCGTCGCGGTGGTGCTGAACGTGATCGGCCTCGGGGTCCTGGGCTGGCGCTACTGAGCTGTCGTCGCGGCTACCTGGCGATGGCCTCGACCGCCTGCGCCGCGCCGACCGCGCCGCCCGCGACCTTGAAGCGGGTCAGCGAGTGCATCTCCTTGCCGGTCTCCAGGGTAACGACCTTGCGCTCGCTGCGCTCGCTGGCGCTGCCGAAGTTGCGGATCACGGTGGCGTAGACCTTGCTGCGCGCGCTGGCGCGGTTGCGGTCGCTGGCGAAGTACTTGGCGCGCACCGAGTAGTCTCCGGCGGGCGCGTTCTTGAGCACGTACATCTCGGGGCCGAAGCCCTGGGTCACGTCCTGGGTCAGCTCGCCGCCGAGGCGCGAGTTGCGGTTGCCATAGTAGACCTCCTCACCGCTGGGCTCGAGCACGTGCAGGTCCACGTCGGTGGCGTCGGTGTTCCACGTGATCATGACGACCACGTCGGCGCGCTGCACGCCGACCACCTGGCGCACCGCGCCCAGGCGCGCCTTGACCAGCGGCGCCAGGCCCAGCGCCGCCTCACCACGCCCGGCCTTGCGCAGGAACTGCTGGTAGTCCATGGCCAGGATGCGCTTGAACTCGCCGAAGCGACCGTCCCACGAGCCGGCCAGGCCGACCTCGTAGTAGGCCATCGCCAGATCGCTGCGGCCGAGGTCGGCCAGCGCACCGGCCAGGGCGCGGTAGGTCTCGGGCTCGTAGGGGCGCGCGGCGGCGACGCGACGCAAGAGGTGCACGGCCTGGCCACCCAGGCCCCACTCCATGGCCGAGAAGGCCACGTCGCGCGCCAGCACGGCGTCGCCGGGGTTCTCCTCGACCAGCGACGACAGGAGGCGCAGGGCGTCGCCGGCGTGGCCACGCTTGCGACGCGCGGCGGCCTCGCTGGTCAGGGCGTCATAGTCCATGGTGTGCGTGCGCAAGAGCTCGGCGATCGCGGCCGGCGAGCGCTCGCCCGCGATGGGCAGCGCGGGCACCGTGATGGTGAAGGCCTCGCGCGGCAGCGCCTTCAGCGCGGTCAGCACGTCGGCGGGCAGCTCGAGGTTGATGCCAGGCGTGGTGCGCATGCGCTCGACCCAGGCCAGGAAGGCGACCTTGGGGTCGCCCAGCGAGGCGCCGATCTCGGCCAGCGCGACGCGGGCCTCGCGCGCGGCGGGTTTGGCCACCACGACGGCGGCGTCGGCCTGCGGCTCGAGGCCGAAGCGCTGGTAGTCCTGCTCGGTCTCCAGCATCAGCAGTGACGACGACTGCCCGGTGACGCGGAAGTGGTTGGCATAGGCCTGCGCGGTCTTCTCGGTCTCGGGCGCCAGCGACTCCAGCTCGCCGACGGCGATCTGGCCGTAGGCGCGCCCCGCCAGCGACGACGACACCACGCCGGCCGCCAGCTCGAGCTCGCGGGTGACGTCGCCCTGGCGCAGCTTCAGGACCAGCGTGGCCTCCTTGTCGAGCGCGCCGCGGCCGACCACGTGCAGCTCCTGGCCGGCGAACAGCGCGGTCGGCCGCCCCGCCACCAGCAGGTCGTCGCCGCCCTTGATGGCGACCGACTCGAGCTGCCAGGGCCGCGCCCGGTGCGCGCGCGCCGCGGCCTTGACCTCGGCGGCGCCGGCGACCGAGAACACCGCGCCGCCGCTCTCGCGCGCCAGCTGATCGAGCATCGGGCGATCGGTGCCCGCCATGCCGGTCGAGTACGCGAACAGCGCGCCGTGGCCGCGCAGGCCCGAGGCCAGCGCCCAGCCGTCCGACTCGCCCCAGGTGGCCGCGCCGTCCGACAGCAGGAACAGATCCCAGCTGGCGGCCTGGCCCTTGGCCCAGGCCGGCGCGTTGGCCTCGTGCAGCGCGGCGCCGAGATCGGTGGCGCCCTCCAGCGACAGCTGGCCCAGGCTGGCGCGCAGCGCGGCCACATTCTCGGGCGTGTTGGCGCTGAAGCTCGGGCGCCACCAGCGCGGCGATAGATCGAACAGCTCGACCGCGAACTCGCCGAGCTCGCCGCGGTTCTCGTCGAGCACCGCGGTGACGAGATCCAGCCAGATGGCGAAGCGCTCGGGGTTGGACGACAGCGAGGTGTCGATCATGAAGACCGCGCGCTTGCCGACCGCGGCCGACGGCGCGGCGGGCAGCGTGGGCCGCGCCGACACCGCGAAGTAGGCGCCGGTGGCGTCGCTGCCGGTGATGGCGACCGCGCCAGGCTGCTTCCAGCGCACGGTGACGCCGGCCTTGGGCCGCTCGAAGCGATGGTAGGTGTACTTGTTGGCCCGGGTCGCGGTCGTGGCCGGGGTCAGCGTCGCGGTCGGCAGGCCGTCAGCGATGGCCAGGTCGACCACGGTGGAGACATTCGCGTGCTCGGGCAGATCGAGGCGGTACTCGATGTCCGCCCCGACGCGCGCGACGTCGACGTCATAGCCGAACACGACGCGGTGCACCTTGTTGCCGGTCAGCGGGAACACGCGGGCGCTGAAGACGCCGGCGCCGGCCCACTCCATCAGGGCGGGGTCGACGCGCTTGCGCACCGTCTCGGTGTAGGCGTAGGCGGCCTTCTCGCGCGGGACCATGCGCGCCTCGCGGGGATTTTCCCAGGTCGGCGCGCGCTCGGCCATGATCTGGACCGGCTGCGTGCTGGCGCTGCGCGCGGCGTCGGCGGCGACCAGCAGCACCGGCTGCTTGGCGGCGACGCGGGTCTCGCCGAAGGCGAAGAAGTAGGGCGACGCACCGTCGGGCAGGCGCAGCTGGAAGGTGCCCTCGTAGGTGCGCGCGTCGTCGTTCGTGAAGTAGTAGTCGGCCAGCACGCGGGCGCGCACGCCGTCGACCTCGACCTTGAACTGCGACGCGGTCAGGGTCAGGAACTCCTTGTCGCCGATCATCAGGCGGGCGTCGTTGGCGTGCGCGGTGGCCTGCTTCCAGCTGGTGACCGGCTCGGGCTCGGCGTCGCCGTCCTTGCCGGTCTTGCCCTTGCCCCCGCTGCTGTCGGCCGCGGTCGGGCTGGGCGAGCTGGAGTAGCGCTGCAGGGTCTCCTTCTTGCTCTCCTCTGCGCGCTTGTCCGCCCCGTAGTCGTCGGACGGCATCGCGGCGCCGTCACCGTCGTCGGCGATGGCATAGCCGCGGCGCGACTCGGCCGGGCTCTTGGCGACTCCGTTGGCCAGGCTGGGTGGCGGCGCGCCGCCGGCTTCACCGCGCGAGATGTCCGCCCTGCCGGGTTCGGCCTCGGTGGCGCTGCGCTGGGCTGCCCGGTTGGAGCAGCCGAGGAAGCCGGGCATCGACAGCCCCAGCCACAGACCCATGAGTTTCAGTGAGATACGACGACCAGCAGGGCTCGACATGCCCAGGAAAGACGCACCTCGGGTTATTCAGGTCTATCCGAGCAGGATGCGCACCGCGGCCGCTGCGGCGGTCATGCCGAACACCGAGGGCACGAACGCGGACGAGCCCTCGATGCGGCTCTTGTGCTCGCAGTCGTTGAGGCCATTTTCGCCGCCCGGGCAAACGCAACGGAAGCCATCGGTGTCATAGGCCAGCTCGAAGGGCTCGATCGGGGTCTCCTCCGAGTAGATCGCGGTGACCCCGATGGGGGCGTCGCTGGTGATGCCGTGCTTCTTGCGCAGCAGCTTGCGGATCTCGCGCGCGAACGGATCGGTGTGGGTCTCGGCCAGATCGGCCTGGCGCACGCGGGTGGGATCGGTGCGCGCGGCGGCGCCCATCGACGACACCAGGCGCAGCCGCTCGCGCACGCAGGTGGCAATGAGGTGCAGCTTGGCCTTGATGTTGTCGATGGCGTCGATGACGACGTCGGGCTCCGGCGTGAGCAGGAACTGCGAGCGATCGGGCGAGTAGAACTCGATGCGCTCGACGACCTCGGCGTCGGGGTTGATGGCGCGGATGCGCTCCGCCATCACGGTGACCTTGGACTTGCCCAGGGTGCTCTTGAGGGCGTGCACCTGGCGGTTCACGTTGGACACGCAGATGCGATCGAAGTCGACCAGGATGATGCGGCCGACGCCGCTGCGCGCCAGCCCCTCGGCGGCGAACGAGCCGACACCGCCGACGCCGAAGATGGTGACCGTCGAGCGCGAAAGGCGCAGCAGGCCGGCGTCACCGAGCAGACGCGCGGTGCGATCGAAGCGGCGGTGCGTCTGCGGCGCCGGTGCCGTGGCCGGTGCACGACCAGGCGCTGACGGCAGTGTGGGTGTTGATGCGTCGCTCACCAGGGGATCTATAGCCTGAAAAGGCGGCGTGCGTTGGTCGTGGTCAGGGCGGCGAGGGTTTCGGGCGTGGTTTCGCGGGCCGTGGCCAGGGCGGCGATGATGGCGGGCAGCTGGGCGGGTTCGCTGCGCCCGGGGCGATGTGGCACCGGCGTCTGATCGGGGGCGTCGGTCTCGACCAGCAAGAGGTCGTCGGGCACCGCGCGCGCGGCCTCGAGCGGCCGGCGCGAGCCCGGCCAGGTGACCGCCCCGGTGAAGGAGAAGGCGAAGCCGAGGTCGCGATAGACCGGGACCAGGGCGGCGCCGCCCGAGTAGCTGTGCATGACGCCGCCGACCTCGTGGGCGCGGGCGGCGCGCAGCAGCGCGGGGGCGCGGTCGTGGGCGCGCAGCACATGGATGATGAGGGGTAGCCGGAGGTCGCGCGCGATGGCGACCTGGGCCGTGAGCAGGCGCTCCTGCGCGGCAGGGTCGGCGGTGGCGCCGTCGAGACCGCACTCGCCGACCGCGACGGCGCGCGCCGAGGTCAGCGCGGCGGGGAGGTCGTCGAGGCGCGCGGTTTCGGCCGGGGTGAGGTCGGGCACGACCTGCGGGTGGATGCCGAGCGCGATGTGGACGCCGGCGGCCGTGGCTGTGGGCGTGGCGGCCCAGGTGGTGAGGGCGTCCCAGGTGGCCGGGCGGATGGCGGGCACCAGCAGGGTATGTACGCCCGCGGCGCTGGCGCGGGCCAGGACGGCGTCGCGATCGACGTCGAAGGCGGCGACATCGAGGTGACAGTGGCTGTCGATCAAGGGAGTTCGCGCAGACCAAAGATGGAGGCGCAGGCCGGACACGCGAGCAGACGCAGGGTCTCGCGCGCCTTGACGTAGGTCTCGGTGAGGGCGAGCTCCTCGGGCGCGCCGAGGTCGGTGCAGGCGGGGCACGACAGGCCGCTGGCCAGCGCGCGCGGCAGCTTGCCAGGGGGCGGCGCGAGCTTCAGGTTGTGCGCGGTGACGGTGGTCAGCGGCTTGCGGGCCGGCTCGGGCTCGAGCGCCGGCGCCGGCGCCGCCGATGCTGGCGCGACAAGGAGATCGAAGTCGCGCTCGAAGTTGCGGGCCACGGCCTCCAGTCCGAGGTCGAGGGAGTTGTCCGCCCCGGGCGCTCGCACCGGGGCGTCTTCGAGCAGGTCCTCGAGGATGGCGCCGCTGGACTCGGGGGTGCCCTTGAACAGCGAAGGCGGGGGCACATAGGCCGGCGGGGGCAGCCGCTGCGGCGGCGCGGCCGCGGCATTCTCCGCGAGCTCCTGCTCGAGTGCACGAATCCGCATCAGGGCGGCTTCCAGGGCGTCGCGATGCGGCATACCGTGAGTCTAGTGCCGTTCCTCAGAGTCCCGCCCTGAAAGGGCGGGACTCTGAAACGGCACTATCGGTTCCGGCTGCGCTCCGCGCGCCCGGAACCTCGATGGCCGGATAGTGCCCCCCGTCGAAAATTTCGCGGGCGAAATTTCTGACGGGAGGCACTAGTAGAAGACCGAGCAGCCGCGACGCTCCAGCGCGAGCGCCCAGGGCGGCGCCTCGCCGAGGCCATTCCAGCGCAGGTCGAGGCGCACCAGGTGCGGCAGGCTGCCCAGCGCGTGCGGCAGCGTCAGCAGCCGGTTCGAGCGCAGATCGAGCTGGGTCAGCCGGGCCAGCCGGCTCATGGCGTCGGGCAAGGCGGTGAGCTGGTTGTCGCGCAGCGACAGCTCGCTGAGCGACCACAGCGAGCAGATGGCGGGGTCCAGCGTGGCCAGCCGGTTGGCGGTCAGATCGAGCACGCGCAGGCTGCGCAGGCCGCCGATGCTCGCCGGCAGCGCGACCAGGCGATTCGAGCCGAGGTGCAGCTCGCGCAGGGTGCTGAGCTGGCCCAGCTCCGCGGGCAAGCTGCCGAGCAGGTTGTCCTGCGCGCGCAGCTCCTCGAGCGCGGCGAGCTGGCCCAGCGACGCCGGCAGCGTGGCCAGCGCGTTGTGGGTGACGTTGAGGTAGCGTAGCGCACGCAGCTCACCCAGCGACGCCGGCAGCTCGGTGAGCCCGAGCCGGCTGGCGTACAGGAAGGCCAGGCTGCCGAGGCCCGCCAGCGGCGGCAGCGCGCTGAGCCCCGGATTGCCGCTGAGATCGAGCACCCGCAAGCGGCCCAGGCGCGCCAGCGAGTCAGGCAGCCCGCCCAGCGCGTTGCGATGCACGAAGAGCTCCCCGAGCATTGACAGCATGTCAATGCTCTCAGGCAGCGCCGTGAGCCGGTTGTCGCCCAGCGTCAAGCTGCGCAGGCGGGCCAGCCCGGCCAGGTCATCGGGCAGCGCGGCCAGACGGTTCCCGGTCAGGTCGAGGTGCTCCAGCGCTGGCAGCCGCGCCAGCGTGTGCGGCACCCGGGTCAGCCCCGCCCCGCGCAGGGCCAGCCCGCGCACCGCGCCGCCCGCGATGTGCGCCCCGACATTGGGCCCGATGCGCACGGTGGCGCCATCGCAGCGCTCGGCCTGCACCAGCGGGATACCGCCGTCACGCCGATCGACCAGCGCCGCCAGCTCGGCCAGCGCCTGCGCCTCCTGCGACGTCGGTGCGCCTGAAACCACCATGCGAGCCAAGAGTCACACCCCACGCGCCGCGGGGCAACATCACTGCACGGCGCCGACCAGCCCCCGACGCCCGGCGATCCAGACGACGTCCCCGGTGAAGGCCACCCCGGTCACATCCAGCCCCAGGCCGCCCTGCTTGTGCGCCCACACCGGCGCGCCTGCCGCACTCAGGTCGATGATGTGCAGGCCCTCCATGGAGGCCGCGTAGAGCCGGCCATTGCGGATTGTCAGCCCCCCGAAGTTGACGTGCGGCGGGCCACCCAGAGGCACCCCGAGCCAGGCGCCCTTCCCCGTACTCGTGCTCGTGCTCGTGCTCGTGCTCGTGCTCGTGCTCGTGCTCGTGCTCGTGCTCGTGCTCGTCTTCTCGAGCTTGACCACCCCGTGCGCATAGCTCCCCACCAGCACCCGCGGCCCATCGACCACCAGCGCGGTCACCCAGTCATCCACCAGATGGCCCGATCCCACGGCAAACCGCTGCCACTTCACCTTTGTGCGCCCCGCCCGCTGCTCGACCCGGTACAGCCCCCGGCTGGTGCCCAGCCACAGCTCGCCCGGCCTGCCCTCCCCCACCGCCCACACCGCATCGATCTCCAGCCCCTGCTTGAGCCCGATCGGCCCGACCTCGATGCGGTCGCCTACCAGCGTGACCCGCGCCGCCCCCTTCGCCGTCCCCACCACCACGCCGCCCGCCCTGAGCGCCGCCAGCGCGTGCACATGCGCCGCCCGCAGCCCCTCCCCGGCGCCGAGCCGCCGCACCCTGCCATCAGCCTCGATGACCGCCAGCCCGCGCACCGTCCCGACCCAGATCCGCGCCGCCGCCCCCGCCCGCCCAGGCTCCACCACCAGCGCGTTGACCCGCGCATCCAGCGCGGGATCACGCAGCGCGCGCAGCACCCCGCCCTCGAGCACATACAGCCCCTGATCGAAGCTGCCAATCCACACCCGCGGCCCTTCGCTCACCACCGCTGCCACATCCCCCGACCCCAGCGCCCCGAGCTCCGCCGCCCTCCAACCACTCGGCCCCCTCGACCACAGCCCGTCCGGCCCGCCCGCACAGCCCTGTCCCAGCGTCGCCACGAACCTCATCCCCGCCGCGCTCGCGCTGCTCACCAGCTTGCGCCCCTCGACCATCATCATCCCATCGCCGAAGGTGCCCGCCCACAGCCGCGCCTCCATCACAGCGAGCGACCGCACATCCACCGTGGCCACCCGCTCGCCCGTCGCCACCTTCCACAGGCCGTCCAGCCCACCCGCCCACAGCACACCCTCGTGCACCGCCAGCGTCCACACCAGCTCGCCACCGACCGCGACGCGCGCCAGCGCTGCCGCGCCATCCGCGGCGGCGCTGCCCGCTCGCGCGACATCCCCGGTGCCCACGCTCCACAGCCCATCGCCCGCGCTCGCCACCCACAACATGCCGCCATGCGACGCCAGCGCGGTCACCCGCAGCGTCGCCGCCCGCGTCAGCAACTCGGGAGCCCCGGTCAGCGCCAGCGCCTCCAGCCTCCACTTGCCAGTGACCTCGCGCAGCCGGTGCACGCCGCCGCCCCACAGCCCCACCACGACCTCGTCGCCATGCCGCACCAGGGCGCGCACCATCGGTCCCGCGATGTGCGCCCGCACCTCCAGGTTGCCGCTCGCGCCCAGCCTCACCCGTGCCAGCCCCGCCTCGCCACCGACCCACCACCCTCCGGCGCCATCCTCCATCAGCGCCGTCAGCAGCGTCCCGGGCAGACCATCACGCTCCGTCCAGGTCGCCAGCTTCACTCCCGCAGCCGACACCAGCGTGAGCCCGCCCGCCGTCGCCGCCAGCGCCCGCTTGCCCGCCCTCTCGGCCGCCGGCGTCACCAGGCACGCCCGCACATCCCGCTCCGCGGTCACCACCGCCCCGCCCGCAGCACCAGCGCCGCCCGCAGCACCAGCGCCGCCCGCACCACCGGCCTCGCGGGCCACCACGGGCGCGGCCACCCCCAGCAGCGCCATCGCCACCGCCGTCGCCGCGCCCGCGCGCATCACTTCACCTCCACCGGCACCTGGTACACGCGCTGGTTGAGCGCCCGATCGGTCACGATCACCGTCAGCATCACCGTCCCGCTGACGCCGGTGCGCGGCCGCCACAACCCCCTGAACTCGCCCAGCTCGAAGCCGCCGAGCTGCAGCTCCTCACCATCAGGCAACCGCACCTCGACCCGGCGCGCATCGGTGAGCACCTGGGCCCGCGACAGATCAGGGATCTGCTGCACCGCCCGGATCCTGTAGTTGCCCTTCGGCGTGCGCTCGACCGTGATCTTCATGTCGGGCGCCACGGTATCGACGTGGTAGCCGAGCTTCATGGTCTCCACGGTGCCGTCGGCGTGGGTGACCCGCACGGTCACGAAGTACTCGCCGTCCGGAGTGTCCTTGTCGATCAGGAAGCGCACCATCCAGGCCTGCGCCTCCTCGTCCCAGGTCGCCAGCTTGGTCTCGCCGAACGGAAACACCACCACCACCGCGCGCGCATCCCGCGGCGCCGGCACCCGGACCTCGGGATCGCCAGGCTGGATGTTGTTGGGGCTCAGGCTGGCGTCCTCGTCGTCCGACGACTCCAGATCCTGCCCGGTCACACGCGGCCCATCGGCCTCGGCGAGCTCCTTCTGCTTGCGCTCGATCTGGTACTTCGCATAGGCCTCCTCGCTCTCCAGCACCAGGAACGCCGTCTTGCGGCTGAGCACCCCGAACGCCAGGCTGGCCTTGACCACCTCGGCATCGTCAGCCCCGGTCGCCTCCAGCTCCGCCACGCGCTCCGCGCCCCAGCGCCGCGCCACATACCTCGCCGGCTGCGCCTGCCCCAGCAGCACGACCTGGCGGAGCTGCGCCTGCCCCGCCCCACCGCGCAGCACCAGCTGCTTCGGCGCCGCCGTTCCCTTGGGCGTGAACACCACCACCCCGAGCTCGTCGCCCGGGAACAGCGTGGTCGCCCGCGCCGGGTAGACCACGCTCCCCGCCGGCGCCACGATGTGCGCCCCGACCAGCCGCGGCCCGCCGCGCCCACTCAGCACCGACAGCGCGAACTTGCGCACGTCCAGCCCCGAGCCCGGCCGCATGGCCCGCCCACCGCGCGCTCCGGTCAGCCCGCGCACCAGCTCGACGCTGCCGCCCTTGCCGACCACCAGCGCATGCAGCGCGCCAGTACCGACCGCATGCGCCCCATGCTCCGCCAGCGCCGGCGCCTCGGTATCGCCCCAGGTCGGCAGCCCATCGCCCACATAGATCACATCCAGCGCCGCCCCACCCCAGCGCGCCCGCAGCGCCGCCACATGCTCGAACGCCCCGCCCAGGTCGCTGGCGCCGTCATACGACAGCCCCGCGACCCAGCGCGACGCCCCCGCCGCCATGTCCGCCCCTGCCGCCACCGGCGCCGGCAGGTAGTCCCGACAGCTCAGATCACACGCCGTCAGCGCGACCTGCTCACCTGGCCGCAACGCCTCCAGCAGCGAGCGCACCGCATCCTCGGTCATGCCGCGCTCCTCCAGCGCACTGCGCGAGCTGTCGACGACGATGACCAGCGGCCGCGCCGCTCGCCCCGTCGCCGGCACCCGCGACCAGTCGGGCGTCACCCGCGCACTGACATAGGTCCCCTCCGGCCGCTCCTCGCGATACACCCTCGCGACCTCGCGCTCCGGCACGTCGACCACGATGTCAGCCCCCGGCAGCGCCCCACGCGAGCTGGCCACCAGCTTGCCGTCGAAGCGCACCGTGACCTGTCCAATCGCCTGCGACTTCGCGCCGGCGATGCGCCCCGCCGCCGAATAGACCCAGCGATGTCCGCCCGGCGCCGGTCGCAACGGGGTCAGGTAGCGCAGCACGATCCGCTTGTGCTTGTGCGCCTCGATGGGGAACACGCGCAGCTTGAGCTCCTGGCCCTGCTCCCACTCGAGCAGCGCCGGGTCCTGCATCTGATCGACGATGTCGTCGAAGATCTTGCGCGCCTGCTGCCGCTCGACCAGCTCGCCCTGCATCATGCGGCCGTCGATCTCCATCGCCAGCCCGGTCAGCGACGCCCCGTCCGGCAGCGGAAAACGGAAGGTGCCCTCCAGCGTCTCATCCGAGGCGTTGTCGAACACATGCTCGACCTCGGTCTCGACCTGATCACCTGCACGCCGCGCATCCACCGCCAGCGCCGCCAGCGACAGCTCGACCGGCTTGCCCCCCGGCCCGCGCGCCACCAGCGCCCCGACCGACGCCGGCGCCGGCTCGGCCTCCAGCTCCAGCGCCCAGTCCGCCGCCTCCGGCTGCGCCGCGACCATGCGGGCCGCGACATGTGCGCCCTCACGCGCCAGCAGGACGTCGTCGCCGGCACCGAACAGGCTGACGCGGGCCTGCCCCGCGATGAGCCCGACCACCGGCTTGCCCACGCGCTCGCCGACGCGCACCTCGGCCCCCGAGGCCAGCCACAACTTGCCGAGCGGCGCCGCGGGCGCCCCCAGCGTCAGCACCGCGCCACGCGCAGCCCGCACTCGCGTCACCCCCATCAGCACCTGCCCCGGCTTCGCGACGGTGTCGCCCGCCGCGGTGGTCACCCGGACCTCGCCGCGCGCGGCGATCAGTGTCAGCCCCTGCGAAAGTGGAGCCGAACCCTCGACCCGGGCGGCCTCCCAGCGCGCACCCTCGCGCGCCGCCGCAATGGCCCCGGGGTCAGCGCCGCCGGCGCTCGCCCCCTGCCGCCCTCGCGGCGTCCCCCCGCAGCCCACCACCAGCACGCTCAGAACCAGCCATTTTGCGCTCATTCTCATTGTCATTGTCTCCGTCACCGCACGTCGATCTTGGCGACCGTCACGGTCTCGCCGGGGTCGAACAACCGATATGGCAGCACGTGGCGCTGCTCGTCGGGCTTGCCCTCATTCAGGATCACGACGACCTCGCCGCGCGCCTCCGCGAACTGCGCACGCCCGGTGCCGTAGTAGTTGACCTGTACCAGGTAGGCGCCCCGCGCCGCCTTCTGCGCGGTGAAGCTCTCGGGGCCATAGCCCGTCGTGACGTCATCGAACAGCGCCTCGCCGCCCTGACCCTCCTTGTGGCTGTAGAAGACCTTCTCGCCGCGCGGTGTCGTCACCCACAGATCGACGTCGCTGCGGTCGGTGTCCCAGGTCAGGTAGACCTTGAGGTCGTTCTCGATGCCGCCCTTGACCGCCAGCTTGGTGATGTCCGCCTCCAGTTGCTGCGCACGCGCGGTGTCGCTGGCGGCCAGCGCGGCGCGCCGGCGCGCGGCATAGATCTGCGCCAGGCGCTGCTTGGCCGGATAGCGCACCGCCTCGGCAGCGTCGCCGCGCGCGACGACGCCCTCCAGCAGCGTGGCGGCCTCGTCCGCCCGCCCCAGACGGTTGGCGACATCGGCCAGCTCGAACTGGATGCGCATGTCCTCGGGCCGCGCCCTGGCCGCCGCACTGAGCCGTGCATGTGCGCCCTCGAGGTCGCCCGACTGCTTGAGCACGGTCGCCAGCGCCCGCTGCGCCTGGGGATCGCCGGGGAGCAGCTCGACGACGGCCGAATACGCCCGGCGCGCCTCCTCCTTGCGCCCGAGCTCGGTCAGCAGATCTCCGATGAGGCGGACAACCACCAGGTCATAGGCGTCGTGCTCGCGCCACGCCCGCGCCTCGGTCAGCGCCGCCTCCAGCTGCTGCGCCTCGGTCAGCAGCTTGACCAGCGCCATGCGCGGCGCCCGATCCTTGGGCGTCTTCTCGATCTCGTCGCGTAGCTGCTTGACCTTGGCCTCGTCGAGGGCCCCCGGCGTGCGCTTGGGCTCTCGATCCCAGGCCGTCAGGCTGAGTCGCCTTGCTGGCGCGGCGTCATCCCCCGCCGCGACACCTCCGAGCAGAACCAGTCCCAACGCCGCCGCCGCCCCCCGCATTCCCAGCTGTCGCCGTTTCATCGAGGTCCCTCCAGGGCGGGACCAATGCAAGCGCCCGGCCGCGAAGAGCCCCTTCAGATCCGGCCCTTCCCGGCCACTGCGTCAGGACAGCCACAGCCGCCCGGCGGCCCTGACACACCGGAGGGCCCGAGATCCTCGTCCGGTATCAGGGCGGCGGCCCAGAGCCACCGTGGACCTCGATCAGCCCAGCCTTGCGCCAGCCGACCCGCAGTAACCAGGTGCCAGCCTCGGCGAGACGCGGCGCCGACCTGTCGTACGACCAGGCACCGCTGACAGCCCGGCCATCCCGGCCGCGCCACCCGGCGAACCTGCGTCGCGTGCTCGGACGCAGTCGCCCGACGTCCCGTCGCACGCCCCGGCGCCCCACCGACCCGTCCCCATGCTGCTCACCGACCAGACGCCGACACCCATCTTGCTGCCTTGTCATCTCCGCCTCCTCGTCGTCCGCCCGCTCCAGTCGGGCACACGTCGAGCACTACACGGTCGCCCTGACATTGAGCCATGCGGTGGGGTGACGAGGGGCTGGTCGGGGCGGACATCCACGCCCTGGAGGACGCGGCTACCAGAGGTTCAGCGGTCGCTCGAGTCGACCAGCACGACGCCCTGTGAGGACATCGCGCGCAGCACCGCGCGCAGGCCGCGCTGCTCGGCGCTGCTGCGGTACTCGAAGCGGACGCCGAAGATCAGCTCGCCATCAGCGCCGCGGCGCAGGTGCAGCACCACGCCGGTCAGCACCAGGTCGAGGAAGCCTTCGTCGGCGCGCACCCGCAGGGCGACCCGATCGCCCGGGACCAGCTGGCACTCGCTGGCCGCGACCAGCATGCCGCCTGCGGAGATGTCGATGGCCACGCCGTTCATCAGGGGTGCCTGGCCGAACTTGCGCCAGGTCATGGGCAGGCGCACACAGAAGCGGCGGTGGCGGCGGCGATGGGTCTGGTTAGGCGTGCCCTTGGCGGCCTTGACCAGGTAGTCGCGCTTGGGCGCCTCCTCGGGGCCGAGGCGCAGGATGAGCTGGTCGCCGAACCAGCGCCGCACCGCGGTCGCGCGCACCAGCACGCGGTTGGGCAGTCCGCTCCAGGTCACCTCGAGCACCACCGGGGCACCCGCGGCCGGCGCGAAGCGGGTGCGGACCGCCAGCTCACCAGCTGGTCCGCGCGAGCCGAGCGCGGCCAGGAAAGCGTCCCCGCTGGCGAAGGCGGCGACGATGATGGGAATGGCGCGAGGTAGATGGTCGGCCGGACGTGACGGCTCGCGCAGGATGATGCGGGGCTTAGGCGAAGAAGCGTTGCTCAAGCGATGGCGACCCCCATGCTCGATCTTACGGCCACTTCGTCGCGGTCTTCAATCGTGGTAACCGCCGTGCGATGCGCACCGTGCGATCGGTAATTGCAAGCCGCGCTACAGCGCTAACGATATGCTGCTCCACAGATGACGATGGCGTTTCCAGAACAGCTCTTGCGTGTGCAAGAGGTCACGTGTAGCGACACCACCACCTGGTGGACCGGTCATCGCGCGCTGGTCGCCGTCGGCCACCGGCCCATCGATGTCGCGCTGCTCGGGGGCGCCGCCGCCGACCGCGTGGCGTGGGCCTTCGCGTCGGGTTACCAGGCGGCGCTGCGTGCGCTGGTCGTCGAGCTGCCCGACGTGGTGATCTCGCTGTGCGCCACCGAGGCTGCGGGCGCACATCCCAGCGCCATCGCCACCCGCCTGGAGAGCGCCGGCAGCGAGGGCGGCCTGCGCGTCACCGGCGAGAAGCGCTGGGCCACCGCGGCACCGGAGGCAGGGCTGCTGCTGGTCGTGGCCAGCGTCGGGGTCGACGATCAGGGCAAGAACCGCCTGCGCGTGGTGCGGGTGCCGACCACGCGCGCGGGCGTCACGCTCAGCGCGGGCACCGCGACGGCCTTCGCGCCCGAGCTCGGCCATGCCAGCGTCAGCCTGGTCGAGGTCGAGGTCGCCTCGTCGGACGTGCTACCCGGCGACGGCTACGCGCGCTATCTGAAGCCGTTCCGGACCATCGAGGACATCCATGTTCATGCCGCGCTGCTCGGGCTGATGCTGGGCAGCGGTCGCCGCGCCGGAGTGCCGCCTGCGCTGCTGGAGCGGCTGCTGGCCGCCGCCGTCACCACACGCGCGCTCGCCGCTGCAAATCCCACGGCAGCGACCACGCACCTCGCGCTGGCCGGCGCGCTGGCGCTGACCCGCGCGCTGGTCACTGACTTCACCGCCGCGTTCGCGCCGGTCGCGGCGCCCGAGGTGCTGGCGCGCTGGCAGCGTGACCTGCCGCTGCTCGACATCGCCGCACGCGCACGCGCCGCGCGCACCGAGACAGCGTGGAAGAACGTCACCGAGGCTGCCGCGGCCGCCGCCGCGCAGGAGCCGCGCAAGCGAGTCCAGGACGACGACAGGTAGCGCCGACAGTCGCTACGCGGCGCCGATCCTCGGCGCTCCCGCGGCAGCAATCCTCGCGCTCGCGGTCCTTGGCGCTGCGCGGAGGAGCCCTTCAGCGCTGCTTGACCCAGTCGGTCTTCAGCTCGCCACGCAGGCGCTTCTTCCAGTCGCCGACCTCGCCAACATGTCGGCCCTGCGGCTTCACGCCGAGGTAGCGGTCGAGCATGGGGGCGCCCGCGGCGCCCTCGTGCTTGGCCACCGCCAGCAGCGAGCTCCAGAACAGGTCATCCAGCTCATCGTCGTCGAGCACCTGGGCCTCGACGTCCAGCTTCATGGCGCGCTCGACGTCGGTCACCGCATCACCATGGCGACCCAGGGCGACCGCCGCCACCGCGCGGTCATACCAGTGCTCGGGGTTGCCTGCGTCCTTCTCGATCGCCTCCGCCGCCGACGTCAGGGCCTCCTCATGCTTGCCCTTCTCGTTCAGCTCTGCCGCGAACGTCCTGCCGTAGATCGCCATGCGCCCCCTATAACATGGTCGCCGCGGCTCCGGGTCGGGGTGTGAGCCCTCGGAGAGCATGTAGGTAACGCGGCATAACCCCCCAGGATCTGGTGCTCCGCGCTGGCACGGCATGCGCAAGTACGCTGGGTATGCTGTACCTCTATGGCGACTCGACCCCGTTCCCGCTCGACGACAACTTCGTCGACACATTGTCCGCCCTGACCGACGCCTGCGTCGCGCTGCTGCGCATCGACGAGGAGCTGGAGCGCCTCTCGGTGCGCGCCGACTCCACGCGCACCGCCGCCGGCCAGGAGATCGCCCGCCTGGAGACCATCGCCTCCAGCGTGGTGCGCACCATGGATCCGCACATCGCCCAGGCCGCCTCGCCCGCCTCGGGCCAGGTCGCCGTCCGGGTCGTGCAGGCCGCCCGAGGGGTCCTCGAGGCCGCCCGCACCGAGGCCGCCGCGCGCCGCGACGCCGCCGTGCGCGAGCTGGCCACCGCCCAGGCCACCGCCCGCGCCACCATCCCGCGCGCCCTGGAGGCCTTCCTGGTCCGCCATGACATCCCGCACGGCCGCACCGCCGTCCTCTGGCAGGCCGGCGCCGGCACCAGCGAATCTCCCGCCGAGGCGCGCTGCACCTTGTCCGCCCCGTTCAAGCTCAGCGCCGAGCTCGACCTCGCCATCCCCGCCGGCCACGCCTTCGCCCAGGCCGTCCGCGTCGCGGATCTGGCGCGCGACGTCATCATCCGGCTGCCCGTCAGCGGCGGCTGGCTGCGCAAGGGCGCGCGCATGAAGCGCACCGCGCTGGACCGCTGGTTCGTCACCCGCGTCGAGCACGACCCCGCCGGACGGATCGCCTACTCGCTGCGCAAGTCCGTGCGCGGCCCGTCACCCGGCCTCGAGATCGTGCTGCGCGGTCCCGGCCAGGAGCGCCCCACCGTCCGTCAGCTGTCCGAGTCCGGCCCCGCGCTGTCCGACCCCGTCGTGCTGGCCGGACCCGACCACGACAACGCGCAGCGCGTGTGGAAGAAGCTGGAGGCCGGCCTCGCGGGCCTCGAGCTGCGCCGCACCCGCCTGGGCAACGCCGTCTTCGAGGGCCGCCCCATCACCGAGGTGCCGCGCCCGGCGGTGCTGGCCGAGCGCATCATCAACGCCGCCGCGCCGCTGGTGCGCGAGCTGCGGCTGCGCAGCGCCGCCCCCGGCGAGCTCGACCTCAAGCGCGACCTCGGCGGCGGGCGCCGCGAGGAGATGTACGTCTCCACCGAGGAGCTGACCCGCAAGTTCACCAACCTGTCCGCCTCGCGGCGCAAGCTGTTCGACGCCTTCGGCCTCGGCGAGGACCTGGTGCTCGAGGCCCTGATGCAGGAGGAGGTCGGCCACGACACGCTGGTGATCGTCAGCTCGGACGAGGTGCTGGATCATCAGCAGCTGGCGAGGAAGTCCGCGTAGCGCGACCGGGGCGGACATTCCTCGTCTGCCAAGCAGGTCGCCCAGGAACCGGACAGTTCTAGCCAGCTACGCTGGCTAGAACTGGAAGTAGATGAAGGGCACCACGATGGGGCTCGACAGCTCGCGCAGCACCAGCGCGCCTGCCGCCAGCACGACGCCGCGGGCGACCGGGTGCAGCCACACGAAGCGCTCACGCAGCCAGCGGTAGGTCCCGGGCGGGAACCAGTGCGCGCAGGCCGCGGTGGCCAGCACCAGCAGGAAGGGGGCGGACAAGTTGACCGCGTCGGTGGCGCCGCCCGCGATCTGGGTGAACACCGCGCGCGCCCCGTCCAGGGTGGTGGCCCGGAAGAACACCCAGGCGAAACACACGTAGTTGAACGTCAGCACCACCGCGAACGCCCGCCGCACCGCGCGGCCCAGCCAGCGCAGCCCGACGTCGAAGCTCGGCTGGTGATCGGCCACGTCCCCCGCGCAGGCCAGCAGCATCCAGCCCGCCAGCAGCGCCATCCAGGCCTCGCGGTGCCCCTCGTACACGGCCCACAGCCCGGCCACGGTCACGGTCAGGAACGCCATGCGCAGCGCGGTCGCCAGGAACCCCAGCTGCGGCTGCGCCGGCAGCCCGGCGCGCTCGTGCTCGGCGGCGGTCGCGGCCTCGTCGCTCACGGCGTCGGCGTCGGCGCGCTCCATCGACAGCCAGGCCGTCACCGCAGCCCATCCAGGCGTCAGGTACAGCCACGCCAGCAGCACATGGATCCAGAACGGCCCCACCGGCAGCGCCGCGCCCAGCCGCGTCAGCTGCGCCGACAGCACCAGGTGCAACCCCAGCAGCAAGATCCCCCCCGCCAGCGCACCGAGCGCGACCTTGAGCGCGCGCGCCGGCTGCCGCTCGGCCATGCGCTGGAACACCCGCGTCACGCCGAGGCCGCCACCGTGCAGCGCGCCCCACAGCACGAAGTTCCAGCTGCCGCCGTGCCACAGCCCACCCAGCAGCATGGTGATGGCCAGGTTGCGATAGGTGTGGCTGCGCGAGCCGCCCAGCGGGATGTACAGGTAGTCACGCAGCCAGGTCGACAGCGTCATATGCCAGCGCCGCCAGAACTCCTGCAGGTTGGCGCTACGGTACGGGGTGCGGAAGTTCTCCGGGAAGTCGTAGCCGAGCAGCGTGCCCGACCCGATGGCGATGTCGCTGTAGGCCGAGAAATCCAGGTAGATCTGGAAGGCGTAGCCATACACCGCCATCAGCACCTCCAGCCCGGAGAACAGCGACGGTTCGGCGAACACGCGGTCGGTGTGCAGGCGGGCCAGGAAGTCGGCCAGCGCCAGCTTCTTGAACAGCCCCAGCATGATGCGGTAGAGGCCGCGCGCAGCCCGGTTGGCCCACGCCTGGTCGACCAGCGGCTCGCGCTCGAGCTGCGGCATGAACTGCTCGGCGCGCACGATGGGCCCGGCGACCAGCTGCGGGAAGAACAGCACGAAGGTCGCGAAGTGCAGCACCGAGTGCGTCGGCTCGATGCGGCGGCGATAGACGTCGATGGTGTACGACAGCGACTGGAAGGTGTGGAACGAGATCCCCGCCGGCAGGATCAGCGCGAACGGCTTGACGGTCAGCTCGTAGCCGAGCCAGCCCGCCCCGGTGTTGGCGCTGCTGATGAAGAAGTCGAAGTACTTGAACAGCGCCAGCGCGCCCAGGTTCGACACCAGGCTGATGAGCAGCAGCACCCGGCGCCCGCTCTCGGTCTGCATGCGCGACAGCCACAGCGCGAGATAGAAATCGAGCACGATGGTGCCGAGGATCAGGAGCAGCAGGTAGCGATAGGCGCCGACCATGCCGGCCGCCCACGCGTGATAGAAGATGGCGCTGACCAGGAACAGGATCAGCATGCGCCCGAGCACGCGGCCCTGCGGGCTCAGCGCCGCGCCGATGGCCAGTCCCAGGAAGGCCAGGTAGATGAGGTGACCGCCACTGGCCAGCGCCGCCGACAGCTCGCCCAGGTGGCCGGTGTACACACACACGGGCAGCACCACGGCGGCCGCCACCAGCACGAAGGCCGACCCCGCCGCGATGGCCGCGCGCGCGGGGGGGCGCTCCAGCGCCGCAGCGCCGAACCAGCCGCCCATCGTCGTGGCCACGAAGAGCACGGCGCCGATGCCATAGGCCACCGGCGAGCGCAGCGCGTCGCCGTCGGCGCCCATCCCGGTCATCAGGAGGCCACCGACGGGATCCCACAGGCTGTGCACGTCGCGCGACAGCAGCAGGTACACGATGTCGCCCAGCACCAGCAGCAGCAGCGCCCGCGCCAGCAGCGCCACCGGCGTGCGCGCGCGCAGCACCGCGAACATGAAGAAGATCGCCAGCAGGTAGATCGCGTAGCTCGAGCTCGCGAACAGCATCAGCGCGCCTTCGCCGCAGACGGCGTCGGCC
>Ga0154020_10001305_pt1 | contig 30899 bp, 34 predicted proteins | sample Klosneuvirus_201_FD_109709 | JGI IMG/M metagenome (GOLD analysis project Ga0154020, IMG submission 109709) | Active sludge microbial communities from wastewater, Klosterneuburg, Austria - Klosneuvirus_20160825_MG | ecosystem: Engineered > WWTP > Aerobic digester > Activated sludge | place...
ACGACGACCACAACAACGACCAGCACTACCACCACCACGACAACCGCCGCATGCACTGGGAGCTGCAACTTTATTTGGTCGGATCAGACGACTCGTGACATGTGGATTTACAACGGCGGCGGATGCTCAAACTACGACAATGGATGTCAATGCGTTGCTCCAGCTTCGCAGGGTAGTGGTTACGGGCAAACAACAGACGGGCCGTGCTTACGGGCTCCGTGTGGAGTTTGCGTGTGGACGTTTAATATCGGGACTGGACTCTGGACGTCCAGTAGCACTTACTGCACGGGTGGGTGTGGATGTGGTTCGCAACCATCATTCACGCCAACAGTAACAATGGAAGTCACTGTCTTCTGCGAGTAATCAGTGGCTGAACCCGTGAAGAATTTGCCAGGAACCATCTTCCATTGTCTAATGCCAGCGTCACAAGGAGACGAGAATCATGAGCGGTTTGCTGACGATTGGAATGGCATGCGCGAACGACTGGCAAGGCCTGTGGTCCACTCTGAAAGATATTCGCAACCATAATAATTTCATGGGCGAAATCGTGGTCGTAAATAACGCCCCAACGACCAACGAAGGAAAGTCGGTCGAGGCGATCTCCAGGAATTTCCGGGCAAAACACATCGCCTTCGACAAAGAACACGGCACGTCTTCTCCACGGAATGAAGTCTTCGCCCAGGCAACAAATGAGTGGGTGTTGTGCATGGATTCGCATGTCGAGGTCCAGGCGATCCCAGCCTTAATTACTAAGCTTAAGTCCGGCGAGGTCTCCGGGACTGATCTTTTCACTGGGCCAATCATTATGAATTGGCGAGAAGGTTTCGCCACCCACTTCCGCGATGAGTGGGGCGAGGATCACATGTGGGGGAAGTGGGGTCTGGCGTGGGCTCATCACACAAATAGGAGCGAGATATTTGATGTGGCGGAACTACCCGGCGGGAAGGCTGGTTACTTCACGGTTACGATGAACCCGAAGCCAATCGAGTCCGTTGGTGGCATGAAAATACCGCTCTGTGACTACGCAGGCCACCAGAAATACCTCCAGGAAGCCGGATTCCTGCCTGTCGGGGCACTGCAAGACGACCCCCCGGTGGAGATACCAGCCCAGGGCCTTGGCTTATTCCTCTCCCGCCGGGATTCCTGGCTCGGCTTTCACCCTCTCGCGCGCGGATTCGGCGGCGAGGAGCACACGATTCACGAATACTACCGCGATCACGGTCGCAAGGTAATCTGCTTGCCGTGGCTCAAGTGGGATCACAGGTTCGCCGCGGATAAAACAAACCCAGGCTACCGTCTCCAAAACTGGGACCGAGCTCGCAATTACGCGCTCTCGGTCGGCAGATTAAAGAGAAAGGATGAGTTGATGCCCCGCGCCAGGGTAGCGATGATCGCAGCCATCGGGCTTGATGAGTGGAATAAGATTGAGGCGAATCCGGCCGCTGAGCAAGTCGCCGCATGTGGCACGTGTGGCGGTGGCACGAAGAAAGAATCCGTCGCCCCTTTTGGTGAATTCAACACCAGCGACATGCTGTCGTGGGTTAAAAACCAAAAGCGAGACTTCGATCAACAGGTCGATAATGTCCTCGCATCACTGAGCGGATGTGAGACGGTGACAAATATCGTCAAACGCCGCGAATGGGATGTTGCTGCGTGTTACAGCGGCGCTAAGGTCACCTCCTATAATCGAGAAGTTTCCAAGGAAATTCGCGAAAGATTACTGAGTCTGTACGGCGACAGATTCGTTCCGCAGTCAGCCGCTTGGCCAGCGAAGATTCAAGACACGGATGCCTTGATCCTGGACACCGCCCCTACGGGTGACCGGATATTTGGCGATCTGGAAACCTTTGCGAAACAGGTCAAAAAGCGAATTTTGATCCACGCCACACATATCCATGGCGAGTCCGGAGAAGGCCCTGCCGGAACGTCAGGGCTATTGATTGGGCTCCGCGGCTGGTTGAAGCTGAACCCAGAATGGAAGGTGGTTCTGCATTCGACGGTCCAATTTGGACTCACAGTGATCTCGCGAGACCCGGCGGATGTGAAGCCATTACCGGGGATTGTTCAGCAAGGAATCAATTACGCCAACGCCATGGCGGCACACCTCAAAAACGGACTCAAGATTGCCAGTGAAGAAGTCATTAGCCTGCGGCTTGAGACGTGCTCGCTGTGTCCCATTCGGAACAACGAGAACTGCTCTGCCTGCGGGTGTAATCTGGCAAGTAAGTCATCTTTGGATTCATCCGAGTGCCCGCTGGGTTACTGGGCAGCGTCTGAGACGGCCGGCAAGCCGATCGTTCCACCGGCAAGCATTGCGATCTTACCAAGCGTCTCCAGCGTGTCTTGATCGAATTTTGGCCCAACTTCGCCGACCAGCGGCACGTAAACTTCCCCCATGCGGCGATACCACTCAGTGTCGCCGCCTCCATCGCGAATGGCCGACTGACTGTGCGGCGCACCAGTGCTTCCCCAGCGGAAGACGAAGGTAGCATCGAGCATTCCCGTGACCGGCGACAATGGCGGGCCAAATAGCCGTCTTGCTTGCCCTAGAAACATTTGGTCGAAGTCTGCGCGATCTGTGTTTGGCACGCCTCCCATCTTCTGCCAGGGAGACATTCGCATCGCCGCGGTTGCCCAGAATCGTCCAACAGCTGACTCGATCACAGGCTCACCGGTGTAGGTTGACCAGACACATAACGGGTGGCACCAGTCGCAACCCTCCTCGCCGAGCGTGGCCGCAATCCTGGCGAGGTGCTGCGGCATGTAAATGTCGTCGTCATCCCAGATCACAATGCCATCAGCGCCCCAGTCTTCGGCCATCGCACTTAGCGCCCGATACTTCGCTGGCAGGCTGGCAAATCGCGTTTCAGTGCTCACTAGGCAAATTCCGTTTTGATCAAATCCCGCGTACTGACCACCGTCATCCAGGATGAATAATTTTCGATCCGAATGTGACTGAGCCAGGAAGCAGGCCATTGAATTAGCCAACAGGGCTGGTCGGTTGAACGTCGGACAAAGGCAGGCAAGTTTCATTTTATTTCTCACGTGGAGGCAAAAGGCTCACTGTGACACATGTCCCCAAAAAAAGAAATTGACGACCAATACAATCGCCTTCATAACTAGATAAATGTGGCCACCATTTCATTCACAAAACAGACAGATCGATCTCTCGTGGATTGGCGCTGGCGGGGCGTGTTTCATCACGCTCTGTGGGCCATCTCTCAATGAGAACAACCTCTCACACCTCACCCGCCGGGGTGTCTACACGATCGGCGTAAATGGATCGCCCGCTGTCGTGCGGCCTAATGCCTGGGTGTGCATCGATCCTGTCGATAAATTCCCTGACGCGATTTGGCTTGACCCGGCGGTGGTGAAGCTGGTTCCGTCAGTGTTTGTGAGAAACGGAAAGAGAATTCGCACTCGCATTGATGGGAATTTGGTCGAATCAGTTGAATGCTCGCAGTGCCCCGGGGTGGTCACATTCGACCGTAATGACACCTTCTCGCCCAAGGGGTGGATTCACGAAGACACTGTAAATTGGGGAAACGGGCGCAGCAGTTCTCGCAACAACATCCCGCGAGGGCTGAGCGTCTTTCCAGCGGCTCTCAAGGTCGCTTATTTGATGGGATTCAGGACGGTTTATCTGCTTGGGGCTGATTTTCACATGTCACCCGAGTCGCCTTACGCATTCCCAAATCCACACGACCCAAGCGGCGGCGGCATGGAATTGATTGCGCCCAGAAACAACGCACTGTTCGAATCAGTTTCGGTGTTCATGAGGCTTTTGCTGCCTGAGTTTACTAAAGCCGGATTTCGCGTTTTCAACTGCAATAAACGAAGCAGTTTGACAGTCTTTCCGTTCATTGATTATGAAGAAGCTGTCGACGTGGTGACGGGCCGGATCGAGCAGGGACCGCTTAACATGCAAGGGTGGTACACGAGATGAGCGACTGGCAAAACAAACCGTGGGGCACCACTCGCAGCTCCCTGTCGACGCCAGGGGTTTGTGTCGAAGAGCTTCGCATTCTTGCTGGTTGCAAATGCTCAGTTCATCGCCATCGCAAGAAAGACAACACTTTTTTCCTAATCTCTGGCCGATTGCGAGTTGATGTTTTCCCAAACTTCACGGAACTCGGGCCGGGTGATTCGATTTTCGTTAAGGCGGGTGCGGTTCACCAGTTTCATGCCATGACCGACTCGCATGTAATCGAGATTTACACTCCATCGATTGGCAGGATCGACGCCAACGACATCGAGAGGTTGTCGTGAATGATTTCACTGTGACTGTTGCTGTCGATTTTGAGCACGCCGAAGAGCTTCTGGAAGTGCTCCCGACATGGGAACGAAACAAGCCAAGTCTATTTCTGCGGCCGTGGGTGCTAATGATCAGCAGTGATGTCGGTGTTAGGCTCATTGACATCACTCACGTGCTTAGTGGTTTTGGGGTAGTGCCGATGATGTTTAGAATCCCGGGGAAATGGGGAGAAGATCATCGCAGTCGCATGCTCAATTCATTCTTGCAAATCTCGCCACATATCACGACGCGACACTACTTGAAAATCGACACCGACTGTGTTGCGATTGGGATCGACAGTTGGTTTCGCGGAATGCTCGACGACGATGCCGTTATGACCGCGCCAGCCTGGAGCTATACGAAACCAGCCTACTATCTCGATCACCTCGATTCATGGAGCGATCAAATTCCGTGCATGCAAAACCTTCCTCGCCCACTGCGAGAGGTTTACGACGAGACGGCGAGGTCTTCCAGGGTGACTTCTTATTGGAGTTTCATACAAACGGCGTTTGCGAGGTCGCTGGCTGCAATTTGCCCTCTCTTGCCAGTCCCGTCACAAGACACCACCATGTGGTACGCAGCAAACCGCATGCAAGCACCGATTCATCGTTTTCATGGCAACTCTGGGTGGCTCCACTGCGGCAGCGACCCGAAGCGAATTACGTCCGCAGTTGAAAAGGCAATGCGATGATAGACATGGGCGACTCGGATAATTCAATCGACATTATCCGGAACAACCTTCGCGGAACGCGGCACATGTGTGGCGTGGAGGTAGGCGTGCATCGTGGAGCCCTCAGCAAGCAGCTCCTGGAGTCGTTCCCGGATCTAATATTAGCGATGGTTGATCCTTGGAAATCTTACGAGAAGGATGATCCGTACTTCATCTCGGGAGATTCGTGCGCCATGCAAACCAGGGCGCAGCAGGTCGACAATTACAAAGCAGCCTGTGAGGCTACCGAGGAGATGAAGGACCGGCGGCTGATACTTAAGCTGACCAGTGAAGCTGCTTTCAATCGAATTCCATGGAAGAAAATCGACTTCGTGTTCCTTGACGGCGACCACACGTTTGATGCGGTTGCGAAAGATATTGCCAGTTGGTGGAAGAAGGTTCGCCCCGGCGGTCTGTTGATGGGGCATGATTATGGTCATCCGGCATGCAGGACAACATGGGGAGTTGATAAGGCGGTTGACGAATTTGCATCTCGCGAAAACCTGCCACTCACTATCGATGGGACGTGTTGGTGGGTAAAGAAGGGTGACTAATGGACGAAGTATTAGTATCACTGACGCACTACAATCGTCCCGCAAATATCCCCAGGATTATTAATGCGTTTCGCAGACAAACGGCCAAGGTGCATGTCGCTTTGGTCGAATGCTCGGATTACGGGATGTTGCCCAAGGAAGTCCTGGACATGGCGGATTCTGTCTGGACACTTCGTTCCACCGCCGGGCCGCTCGCGTGCTTGATCCCTGGCCTCATGATGCCTGAATACAAGTATGCCTATTTGGCATGTGATGACGAGGAGCCTGGGTGTCGCGTCGTGCAGTATATGCTGGAGACTGCTCGGCAGTTGCGTGACGATTTCGCCTGCCTCGCTCAAAGCGGAAAAATATTAGTTGAAAGGAAGGTCGTAGGCTCCCAGCGGGTCGCAATGGGCATGTTGCCTGTGCAAGTGGATTACACGCACGGCTCGTGCTTTATTCAAACCAAGTTCATACTCTCTGCCTTGAAATTCAGAAACACAATGCTTGAGGATCACGGGGTGGCGATGCCTCGGTTTGAGTATCACATGCTGCTCAATTTTGGCATTCAGCTTGCGATGCGGTCGATTCTGTTGACTGGTGCGTCGTATCTGACACCAGCACCAAAAATAGACGAATGGCTATGCGCAAGCCGATCTCTCCAAGCTGCGCACGCATTGAGCGGCAGAGACGACGCCAGGAAGCAGAGAGATCAATTCTTGGAGATGGCGTTCATGTCTGGTTGGAGATCGACGATTCCTCGTGAGGTGGCGACATGATTAAAACCATAATCGTATGCGTTGATTATTACGACATCCTGGCGTTAACATTGCCCCACAACAAGAACGTGCTTGATAGCATCTTGGTCGTGAGCGCTCCGCAGGATTTCAAGACACTGGATGTTTGCGAAAAAAACGGCATCGAGTGTTACCAGACTGATGCGTTTTATCGCAAAGGCGCGGCGTTTAATAAGGGCCTCGCGATCGAAGAAGCGTTCGATGTCGTCGGTCGCGATAACTGGATTCTTATTCTCGACGCTGACATTATTGTTCCGCGGGAGTTTGCAACATGCCAGGACATGCTCGATCCCACGTTCATCCACGGCAGCCGCCGGCGGGTGCTGAGTAAATTCGCCAGCGATTCTCCAGAAATATCCAATCACGCATTGTGGGTCGACAGCTGCCCGGCGATTGCGGAGAACGGGCCTTATGGATACTTCCAGTTATTTCATGGCAGCGACCCGGTCTTACAGCGACGGCCGTGGTATCCAATTGATTGGGGCTATGCAGCCGGTTGTGACGATGAATTCATGGGGCTGTGGAGCAAAAAGAATATCATGTGGCTGCCGTTTTACGTGCTGCATTTGGGCGATAGTTGCCAAAATTGGTGCGGTCGTGTTACACCATTTGTGGGCGGAAAAGTCCCGGCACTGGCTGCCAAGCGGCTGGATGTGCTGAATAAATTCAACAGCGGCAAGTTGCATCGCAAGGTGAAAAAGTGATCCCAAAGCAGATGTCGTTCTTTTGGTCCGGAAGAACCCTTCCGTGGATGCGATACATGTCGATGTGGAGCTTTCGCAGGCTCCATCCAAACTGGAAGATCAACCTGTTCTTTATGCCGCAGTCGCAAGAAACCGTCACTCGTGAGTGGTCGGGATATGAACACCTGGAGTGTGAGAGAGTACCCATTCAGCCGTGCTACCTTGATCGGCTCAAAGGGATCGATGTAGCGGTACAACCGTGGATCGCAGACGGAAATTTCCCAGTGCCGGTGCAGGCGGATCTCTGCCGTTGGAAAGTGTTGCGGGATCATGGCGGATGGTTCGCTGACACAGACTTCTTGTTTGTCGATTCAATAGAAAGCATTCACGGGGCAGCAAGTTCCAGCCATTTTTCAATATCGATCGGGCAGGAGTCGGCTCCGACTGGGATTATCGGTTCAGTAAAGAACTCGGGCACATCGCAGGCCTTGGCAGTGGCTTCGAGATCGTTTGCAAACCGGCAGCATTTCAGCAGTGCCGGGGAACACACATTGAGGGTTGTTGCGGGCGTCGATTCGCTTGTTAATTTTGATCGGTTGGCGTTTCGTGTTGGCCTTGAAGGATTCTGCGCGACAGCGGACGAGCGGGTCTATTTTATTAAGCCGGTGTGCTTCTATCAGTGGAGTGAGTACCACGTCACCGACGTGCTCTCGTACAGCCACGAAGTGGCACCTAGCACGATAGCTATCCATTGGTATGGCAGCTCCAGGCTTTCTCAGCGGATAGTGCGAGAAGTGAATCACACGAACCACCTCGCCCGCCGGGGTACTTTATTTGAGTATGCTCGGGATCTGACAACCTCCAGCCCGCCTGTCATCGTATGAGTCAGGGAATCGTTTACTTCAACCACGGAGTCGATTACCTCGAAAGGCTCGGGGTGTCATTGTTTTCGCTCAGAAAGCACTGGCGTGGTGAGGTGGCCATTGTCGACACAAAGGAATCGGGCGACGGTATCTATCGGCTCGCAAGCCGGTTCGACGTGGAGATCATTCCTGTAAAGTTCATTCAGCGTGAGAAAAATTCTTGCTACTGCCAGAAAGCAAGTGTCTGGAGAAATTCTCCATTCGTGAGCAGTCTCCAGGTGGACTCGGATACCATCTTCGCCTCTTCGCCGCAGGGCTTGCTCGATCAGATTAGCGATGTCAAAAATCCGCCCGCAGTTCTCACGCAGTTCTCAGACTGGGTCACGACAGGCAGTCCTGTGAGGGAGCGAATTGAGTGCTGGCGTGGTGTGAAGGTCGGCAGCCGGAACTGTTGGGACAAAACACTGCGGCCGGATGATTTGGTGGCAGCCAGTCTTGCCGATGATTTTCCGGCGATCAATACTGGTGTTATTGGCTACCGCGGGAATTCCCAGTTTCTCCAGTCCTGGGAGCGATTAACACACGCTGGCTGGGATCGACCCTTGACAGACGAGATCGCAGCACAACTGCTCGCCAGGGTCTGCAAACACATGATCGTTAGCGACAGGTACAACTGCAGCCCGGTATACGGCAAAGATTGCGGATCGGCTGTCATCTGGCACTTCCATGGAAGCAGGCATCGCAAATCACAAGCCAGGGAAATCTGGGAGCCGATGCTCAGTGAATTCCATCGCACTGCATGACGGATGTAAAAATCAATGCAAACCGCAATTATTACCACAGTTCGCTTTCCGCGAACTCTCGAAAACACGCTCACGTCAATTAGGGACGCGGGGTGCGAGAAAGGTCCGGTTGTGTTCGAGGATATGATCCAGGATGGGTGCTACCGGCACTGGAAGTTCGCGGTCGCACAAATGCTCCAGGCGTTCCCAGATGAGTCGCAATTCCTGATCTGCGAAGATGATTGCGAATTCTCCAGCGGGCTATTTGCGTACCTCCCGGCGGCTGGTGAAGGAGACATTTACTCGCCATACTGCGCCGCGCCGAATCCGGGTGAATTTGGGTTTTGCGGATGGGTAAAGATACATCCAAGGCGGCTGTACGGAGCCTTGTGCCTCTTGATGCACCGGAAAACAATCGAGAGGTTCCTGCGTTGCAATTTGATGAAGGATTCCCCGAATGGCACTGACGTTGCTATCCGGAAATTCTGCATGCAAGAACAGGTTGCGTTTCACGTCCATTCACCGTCGCTCGTGAAACACACTGGGGAAGTTTCTGTTGTCAATAAAGGGGTATCGTGTAATGAACATTTTCGGCAGTGCCAAGCCTTTGCAGGCGAAATCTCAGTCGATAAAGGCGCGAAGTCCATTTGGCACAGATCGTGAATTCCGAATCATCGGACTCGCCGCAGGGGCTCGCGCCGTTTGCCAATCATGCGACGAGGGGAAGCCGCAGCTGGTTTTAATTTCCAGGGCCAGCGTTCACGATGGAAGCTTGGCGGCATTTGATGCCAAGGTTGCCGAGTTATCCGGGAGCTGAGAAGAGAAGTGTCACCAGAACATCCTGTGACTAAACCAGCGATGGTATGCTTGGGCCAGTGTGGCCGTTAAGCGTGATTCTCTGTTCTGGTGACAAAACGAAAGCAGGCAAATAAAGGGCCACCAGTGGGAATCGAACCCACAACCTGCTGATTACAAATCAGCGGCTCTGCCAATTGAGCTACAGTGGCGAAAAACCCGACGAAAGAGCAGGTGGGCAATTTACAACGGACTGCCAACTTCACGCTTCCCGCCGGGTGGTTGTATTTAGCCCGTTCTCCCGTTCGCCGTCGCAAGGTTAAGCCCTGCGAATCGTTCGCCTTGCAAGCAAAGCGAACCTCTTGTAGGTGGCTGACGACGCGGGACGGGAAGCCACTCCCAGCCTTTGGTATTTTGTGCGGGGTTTTCCGAATCACTCGGTTATCTCACTGGTTTATCCCGCAGTTTCCCAGTTCATCCAGGGCGCGACCCCGACATGCACGCATCAAATCTTGGAAGTGAGTACCGCCGCCTAGTGGTCGCTTCGGGACATGGCTTTCCCTGGCTTTGCCGGTAAACCGGAGCCTTTGCGATAGGCGAAGTGTTTTTTGCATGCCATCACTCACTATCTAATAATTCAAAATGCCCGGCGATCGAGGTATCTAAGTAAGCTACAACGGATTACTCAACCCGCTTCCCGCCGGGCATTATCCTTCTAAAGTTGCGAGTGCTGGAATCGAACCAACCTGCCGAGCTTATGAGCGCTCGTGACCAACCACTGGCCTACCTCGCAATATTTCGGTCATATTTGTTTACTTGGCGCGTGACCGTTTACACCAGACGCCCCACGTCACAGTCTCTACAGAAATCTGACACTCGGCTTCAATTACTACAGCCGAGTCGTCTTCCTGCTTTTTAGGCTGTTCAGCGATGGAGCATCTGGTGAATTGCAGCATCGCGAACAATATCAAAATTGCAAACATTGAGTAATTCTCGCGAAGGAAATTTAGCTTTTCATGTTCACGACTCCGGTGGATTGGGATAACGCAGGGCCTTGTGGGAGAAGTCGTCAACACTACCATCGCAAATCAAATCTTCGCAATAGTTGGGCAGTGCTATCTTCTCACGGCTATGCAGAACTATAAGCCAATCACCCGGGTTGTAAATCTCGCATTTTCAATTCCTGGCAATATTCGGCAGCTATTCCAAAAACAGTGAATTTGAGTACACCCACGGCAACCCCGCGGAGAGTGCGAATGTCAATTGACTCGATTGGTTCAGCTGTTGTGGCCCTGCTCGTAGACGACACCCAGTTTGCGCGCACGATGCAACAGGTCGTTAAGACGGCCTATCGCGCTGCCGAGAATATCGAGACAGCCTTCAATGGAATCCTCGATTCCACGTCATTCTCTGGAATCATGTCTGCCATCGGCACGCTCACTGGGGCGTTTGTGAACATCAGTAAAGCTATCGGCGGGACAATCGGAGCGATTGTTTCAACCTTGGCTGGAGTAGGCCCTCAGATCGGAGCCTCAATCGGTGCCGCGCTTTTTGCGATCCCAGGCAACCTGCTCCAGTCATTCATTTCGATCACGGGCGCTATCGCAAGCACGCTGGCCTCGATCGTTTCGTCGATTGGTTCGTTGATCACCACGATTGCCACCACCGCCTACAACGCAATTAGCAGTGCAATCAATGCGATCGCGGGGGCGATTTACTCAGTCTTCTCGGCCCTGGCTGGAAGCATTGCCAGGATTTTCGAGTACGCCGCCGGGACTTTGCTGGCGGATTTCATCCGGTCGGCCACATCTCAAATGAAGGCATTTGTCGACGAGGGGATCAATGCCAATGCCGAGTTCGAGAAATTAAAAGTGAGCCTTAGTGTGATGCTTGGCACGATGGGTCGCGCGAAGCGACTTTTCGGTGATTTAGCAAGGTTCGCTGCTGAGACGCCATTCGAGCTGCCGGGACTTGCTCGCTCCGTACAAATGCTGGCCTCGACACGCAAGATTGCAGAAGAAGATTTACTCCCAACGATTCGCAAGCTGGGCGACGCAGCAGCCAGCTCTACGCTCGGTTTCGAGGCGATGCCGCAGATCGTGCGGGCGATCACAGACATGTTTAACAAAGGCAAAATCCAGGCCCAGGAAATGACTGTGCAGTTGGCTAACGCAGGCATTCCGGCGTGGGATATTCTCGCCAAAAAGATGCACAAATCGGTTACCGAGGTTCAAGCTCTCTCGAAAGCTGGGAAACTTGCTCACAAGGAAATCAAACTCCTAATCGACGGAATGGGCGAGCGGTTCAGTGGCATGATGCTCAAGCAATCTCGCACATACGAAGGTCTCATGTCGACAGTCCGCGACAACACGCGACTGGCAGTTGCTGGGATTTTTGAGCCGGTGTTTGAGATGACCAAAAAGGGAGCGATCGCACTCGTTGACATGTTCAATAACGCGGCTTTCAAGTCGGCTGTTGCCGGGGTTACTTTAGCAGTGAAGACAATCGCTGACTCGGTAACGAAGTTGGGCGACGAACTAAAGAAGGCGTTTTCAGCAAGTTTTGGATCGAGCGCTGGCCAACTGAAAGCGGATATTATCCGGATCTGGGAGGTCTCTGTTTCGCTAGGGCAGAACTTCCGAGAAATGGTCATCCCGGCCTTGAACGACGCAGCTAAGGCATTTCAAAGCGTTTTCGGGAATGGAGCCGGGGCTGTTGATACGATCGTTGCTGTTGGCAAGGAGATCGCAACCCTTACGGCCGACTGGAGCATGATGTTTACGCATGCACGGGCTGTGACGAGAGAGTATGTAGCTTACATGGGGGACTTGATGCGAGAGTTACTGAACAACGCAATCCCAAATTCCTGGACCGCCCTGGTGACGTTTATGAAGGACTTCTTTGTGTCTATCGCGGATGTGATGGGAAAGTATCTCTATGCTGTGCTTGTCGACGCCTTTCAGCGGATAGTGCTATCTACGCTAAACATGTTCGTCGTGATGACAGAGGCGGTGGGTAAAATGCTCTCGTCAATGCTCCTGCGGGCTGCTGTGACGCTTGCGAAAATAGCAGCGCAAACAGCAGCTTTGGACTTCCAGGGTGCCGGCGGAAGCGCAATGGAGCTGGCGGTCGGCTTAACAAGCGACATCGGAGGCAGCATCTCCGAGAGCGTTAAGAAAGCGATGGCAATCAGCGTTCCCGAGCTTTACAAAGATGCTGGCGATGCGTCTAACGCTCTCCCGGGAAAAACAAAAAGCATGCTTGGTGATCTCGGTGCTGGAATCACTAATGCGTTTTCTGGCTTGGGTGGGATTCAGGTGGATACGTCTTCTTCTACCTCCACTCGCCGCAGCTTGGAAGCCGAAAAGGCCAAGGATGATAAAAAGCGGGCGAAGGACAAGCAGGCGGATGACATCATGGCTGGTGCGGCTGGTTGGTATACTGCAATCAGTGATTTTATTCTCGATAAAATCACACCTAAGATGACAGACGGCCAAAACCCAGACGCTCCAGAGAAGAAAAAAGGCGAAAAAGCCGGTTTCGTTGGAGTGACTGAGCTGTCGAAGAAGATCCAATCCTCGCTTGATGGCGACAAAGACAAGACCGCCAAAGACACAGCCATCGCCGCCAAGGCAACCTCCAAGAACACGGCGGCGTTAGTGACAATGTTCGGCCCAATCGGTAACTCGCTCGCCACAATTCCCGGCCTACTTGGATTCGCGCCGTAATCTCGCACCCCAGCCGCCGGGGTTCGCTATTTTCTCGAAAAAATTAATTATCTCACAACAAAAAAAGGGATATACAAAACCGACTGCGGTTTATACTTCTCGGTGAAGGTAATTCGCCTTGCGAATGTCTACCGTTCACCACTTTAGAAAATGGACTTCAAGGGCTATCTCGCCCCAATTCAAGGATAGATATCATGCTTGTGTTATCTCGTTTTCCGGGAGAGGTGGTCGACGTTTACACTGAGCATGGAGTAATCTCCATCATGGTTACTAGGGTTGTCGGTCAGCAGGTTAGGCTCGGAATTACAGTCCCACCTGAATGTAAGATTCTTCGTCGCGAACTAAAGGAGGTGGCAGGTGGTGCAAGTGAATCTAAGTCAACAGGTGGAGCAGGAGGAGACCCTGCCCAGCAGTGACAGTGGCCTTGATATCGACAATGAATTCGTGTGCCCACTGACCGGCGAAGTTGTTGAATACAGCGACATTGACGGGATGATCGATACCTACGAGCGGCTGAAGGCAAAGAGCGACCAAATGTACGCTTGCATGATCTCAATTCGTGAGCAGCTGGCAAGCAAGACTGTCGGTGACGCGGTGACCCGGCGGGTGCAAGGAAAGCGGCGGCGAGTGAAGGTCGAAAGTCCAGACGTCAAGTTTGAGCAATCGATCCTAAAAGAGCTAATGAACTCTCATCCACACATTGCCAAGGATTACCTTCGCGTCGCCCAAGTGAATGTGTTGATGACCGCCTATAACAAGCTTGTTAATACGGCCAGCAGTGAACCCGATTATACATTCTTCCGGGATACGTTGACAAAAGCTTGCAACGGAAGGGTCGGGACTCCAACGATCAAGATCGAAGTGTAAGTGTTGTTTTATTGTCACAGTGAAAGAAAGGTTTTATGAACGCACAAGCTAAGACCCCGCTTTGGGGCGACCTCGACATTCCGATTATTGTCGGAACCGGGGAGTTCGGTCAGGGAAAAACGATCTTTGGGCTCATGATCTGCCCGGGGCCACAAACACTCGTATTTGATAACGAAGGCAGCAGCCTGACTTATCGCAGCCTCGGGTTTGAGCACGTCGACATGGCGACCGAGCTGATGAAGAAATACCCGAACGGCTTCACTGCCCAACAGCGATACGAGTGGTGGCTTGAGCAGGTGATTACCCGCGGGAAAACTGGCAAGTACCGCGTCTGCATGGTTGATCCGGTCAGTGAAATCGAAGACGGAATCGCCGAGAAAGTTCGCAAGCAGCCAGAGGCGTTTGGGTTAACAAAGGGGCAGATCGAGAAATCGAGTGGCCTGCTTTGGGGCGCGATGAAGACGGAATGGAAGTCGGTGCTGGACCGCATCCGCACTTATTACGAGACCGTCTACCTCGTCGTTCACATGCGCGACGAATATCGCGGCAACTCTCCCACGGGTCGCCGGGAGCCAAAGGGCAAAGAGACGCTCATGCAGCTCTCATCGCTGTTCCTGGAGTTTGAGCGAGAAAAGGATAAGAAGGGCAACGTGGCGGCAGTTCCATCCGCAAACGTCCACAAGACACGGCTTACGCGATTCATCGATGTCGATGGTGAATTGACGCCGGTTCCGGTGACGCCACCCCGCATTCCTGTTTGCACTCCAAAAGCAATTCGGGAGTACATCACGACGCCACCAGACTACGCACACCTCAAAGCCGGCGAGCGTGTTCAGGAGAAGTCACTTTCCGACGACGACAAGTTGCGATTACAGGCTATGATTACCAATAATCAGGCCGAGACAAGCAAAGCCGAGTTGGCGATGTTGGAAAGAAAGCAGGTCGGCATTGCCGCCCAGTCGCAAGCCCACGCAACCGCCACAGCACAGCCAGACATGGCCTGCGCTTACGCCGAGTCGGCAACCGAGAAGGCGGTTGACCGGGCTGCTGACGCGGCTGTTGCTGACCAAACGCCCGCCGGGGATGCAAGCAGCAGTGAAAATTCCCGTGCCGCGGCAATGAACGCCACGGCATCTGAGAAGATCGTTAATGAGATCAAGGCGCTCCTTCCCCAGGCATTTGCTGGCGACAGCTGGAAAGCATGGTTGACGGAGCAATTGAAGAAGCTTGGTCGCGCCAAGGTGACCATGCTCACGCAGTCGCAAGCCGAGGATCTGCAAATCGATCTTCTCAAACAAGTCTCTGCTTATAAACAGAAAGCTGCTGCCGATAAATTGGCGAGTGGCTCCGGTGAGCCTGGGACATTGAGTCAAGCCCCAACGAGCAAAGCTTTCGATGAAGAAGCTCTCAGCACTATCACGAAGGACCAGCTGCTGCGAATCAAGGATCTGTCGGAGCGAACATCATGGAAGCACGACGCCCAGGCTGCATGGCTCAAAGAGCGCGGCTTGGCGAACTTCCGTGGCTTATCATACCGCATGGCGGAAGACCGGATCGAGGAGATGCTCAAGGTGGAGCTCGGGTTCACAAAATCCGATGCCCCGCCGGGAAACTGATGTGCCTGCAAGCATGGCCCGTCATCCTTCACGTTCTCTTTAGAAAACACGGAGCCGTGAAGCTTTGGCAGGCAGGTTTGCAGGCTTTAGATTACCCACCAAACTGGGTCACTGATGACGACCTTGAGGCGGTGGAAAAAATAAATTGTGTGTTGTGTAAGTTTTAATTTTTAGGAGTTGTGACATGGTGCAAGTGAATTCTGAAGAAACAAATCCCGAAGGCAAACCAGGAACGTGGTTCACCAAGGACTGCGACATCATCGCCTTGATCGAGAATGTCGAGGATTTCTCGGCCACTGCCGACCCTCGCGTGGAAGTGAAGTTCCGCGCTGAGACGTCAACAGTTCCGGATCAGGTTGGCAAGGATCGCACAGAACGGCTTAACCTCACCGGTAAAGCCGCGAGCAAGTTCCTGGAGCTGGCTTGTGCAGTTGGCTGCTACACGAAGGGCCAGTGGAAGCAGGACGTGGAAAACAAGGTCAATCCGGATATCAACGAGCAGGACTTCGTCGGTCGCTTCTGTGCCTTCCGGATCACGATGAAACCCGCCAAAAACCCGAAAGAAGGAAAAGCAGGACTACTCTTCCCGAACATCGACTTCAACATCTGGGCGATTGGCGATCCGGAAGCCGACCACATCCCACTGACGCAGGAAATCATCGACTCGTTTCCGAACGGACTTCCAACGAAAACTGGAGCCCTTCGCAAGCGTGGCGACAAGTCCGCATCGGAGAAATCGGAACCCAAGCCCCAGCCGAAATCCAAGACGCCACCTCCGGCCGAAGACGGCGAACTTTTCTAATCGCTTCGCGTAAGCGATGGTAACTTAACCACACCGGCGTCATGGCCGGTGTGGTTTATTTTTGCGAGAAATCGCCCCGTTGCGTTGCGAGACGAGTTATTGGATGGCTGCTTACGCTAGTCCAACCGTTCAATTGCAAGCAGCTTCATTCGTGGCATGCAGCGTGTTGTCGTGGTGGCACGCCTGCTTAGCTTCCGCCGTGGTTCGCTAAGCAGGGCTGGGTTCGACTCCCGGGACTTCACTTAAAGGGGAAAGCAATGTCTGAGCCAATCGAAATCGAGGCGATCGTCACCGAGATCCGTCGACCACCAAACTGTGGCGACTTCTTCCTAGGCCGGGCCAAACCCGTCCAGAAAGAGTGTGCGGCGATTGCCGCCGGTTTCACGATCAAAGGCGTTATGCCGGAAGACGACTCCCCTGAACCAGGATTGAATTACAAGCTCTACGGAAAATGGGCCGACGACCCAAAGTTTGGGCGACAGTTTGAATTGATGACATTCAGCCCAGCAGCCCCCCATGGCCGCGAAGGGACGATCTTGTACCTAGAGCGGAATGCTTCCAAGATTGGCCGCGCTCGCGCCGTGGAAGCCTGGAATCTATTCGGGCCAGACTCACTGCGAATTGCCCGCGAACATCCAGAGATATTTGCCTCTAAGATTCGCGGGTTGGATATCGAGGCTGCAAAGAAAATTAGCGAGGAATTAAAGCTGATATCATCATTGGAAGGCGTCAACGTGGCACTCCTGGAGCTCTTGAATGGCCGAGGATTTCCACGGGATACTGCCCGGCGGATGGTGAAAAAGCACGGGAACCGAGCTCCCGAGGTGATCTCCAGGAACCCGTTCCGGCTGATGGAGGAACCGGGTGGCGGATTTAATCGTTGCGATGCGTTCTGGGAAAGCCTGGGGCTCCCCATGGATGCGATGCGGCGGCAAGTGTGCTGCCTCCAGTATTGCCTGCAATCCGACAAGGAGGGCCACACCTGGATCGACAGCCAGACCGTAGAGCGGTTCCTGAAGTCAAAGGTCACAAGCCGCAATCGAGATGGCGAGAGTAATCTGGATTTCGAGAAGGCTCTCAAGATAGCGGTTCGCGCGAAAAAGCTGGACGTGGTTCACTGGTGCGACAAGTGTTCAAGCACAGGCCGGGCGCTCGTCCCTGACTTGTTTGATGGGGAAGTCCTCGTTGACGCCGTATGTCCGAAGTGTCATGGCGGGCCGGGTCAGCGATACATCGCCGACTGGACCAAATCCAAGGCCGAGGAAGCCGTGGCACGGTATCTGGCATCTTCGTACAGCGAGGAATCGCATTGGCCGAAGCTGATCGGCGTCGAGCCGGGAGAGGCAGGTCCAACGAGGCACCAAGCTGAGCAAGCCAACCTTTCCACCGCCGGGACTATCGGGCTACTCACGGGTTCCCCGGGCACAGGCAAAACCTGGGTCGTGGCTGCCGTGGTGAAGGAACTGCTCAAGGTCTGCGGAATCCAGGATATCGCAGTTGCCGCACCGACCGGCAAAGCCGCGGTGCGATGCTCTGAGACGTTGGCTGGCTACGAAATCGGCTTACGAGCCAAGACAATTCATTCGCTGCTCAAGGTCGAATCTGCTGATGGAGGAAACTGGCAGTTTCAGCACCGAGCCAATAATCCACTCCCATACAAGTTCATCATCATCGACGAATTCTCGATGTGTGACATCCCCTTACTTAACTCACTACTTGCCGCTCGTGCCCGCGGGACTCATATCCTGTTTGTCGGTGACCCAAACCAGCTCCCGCCGGTTGGCTACGGCTGCCCATTGCGAGACATGATTTTCGCCGGTATGCCCTGCGGGAAGTTGGTGGAGATCAAGCGGAATGCTGGCACGATCGTGCGGGCTTGTGCTGCGATCCGTGACGGGCTGCCGATCCCGCTCGATAAAGAATTCGACCTGACAGGCGACGATCCGAAAAACCTCGTGCTGCGAACTGCCAGGGAGTCGGAGATGGTCGAGGTGCTACGCGAGCGGATTGAGGCCATTCAGGATCTCAATCCAATCTGGGATGTGCAGGTGATCGTGGCGGTGAATAAACGGTCTACCGTCTGCCGCACTAAGCTCAACGAGTACCTGCAAGACCTGCAAAACAAGCACGGATTTTCCCTGCAAAATTCACCCTTTCGGGTTGGCGACAAGACGATCGTGTTGAAAAACTCCATTCTTCCCAAGGAAGGCAGCCCTAACATTAAGATCGCCATTGCAAACGGCGAATTCGGCGCTGTAAGGCGGGTTGAGGAGAAGCGAACAATTGTGAAGTTCCCAAGCAATGAGTCGACGATCGAGATCGCTCGCATCCCATTAAAGAAAAAGCCATCGTCATCAAGCAACAGTGACGACGACGGCGATACGAAAGAAGAGGAATCTGCCACTGGTTGTGACATGGACCTTGCCTATGCTGCCACCTGCCACAAAATGCAAGGGTCGTCGGCTAAGCATGTGATCGTAATGTTAGATCCATACCCAGGTGCGACCGGCCCACACGGCATTTGCGACCGCTCGTGGATATTCACGGCGATCAGCCGTGCCGAGCGATCCTGTGAGCTGATTGGGCTTTATTCTACCCTAAAGACACAAGTGGCGGAGACTAAAATCTGGAGGAGAAAGACTTTACTTGCACAGAAGATTAATCTCTACGCAAAGCAGGTTGCGAAGATCGCTTGCACTGGCTCAGCATCACGAGAGTCAAGCAGTGAAGTTCTCACGTTTTAAGGTGGCATGAAAGTGGAAATCGCAAAGGGGCTGGTAATGGATGTCGGGTTAATAAAACAGGCGATGAAAGAGACGTGCCGCGAGTATCGCAAGCAAACGATCATTGGAAAAAGACTACCACTGACAATCTTGCGAGTTATTTGGAGACAGGCGTTTCTGGATGGTGCGACGTTCATGGCGAAACAAACAAGCGAGATAGTCAGTAAAAGCAAATCACTAACGAGCGAGACCCATAATCATGAATAGTCCACTCAAATGTCACCAACAACAGGAACCCGCCTATGCCTACGCTTAAGCCGAAAAAAAGCCAATGGCGTTTACTGGCAGATTATCCAGGTTACAAATTTTGCAGCGACGGGTCTGTCTGGACACAACTGAAAACAGCAGGCAGTCATTGGCATGGTGACACAAGGAAGGATTTCTGTTCAACATGGAAGAGACTGAAAGGTAGCCCACGCAAAGAAGATAGCCGCCTCCGTGTAACGCTACGCAACGCTTCTGGTGAATACATTCGCAGGTACATATCTTATTTCATCTTACTGGCATTTCATGGACCGCAACCAATTGGATGCGAATCTCGTCACATGAACGGGGACTGCACTGACGATCATGCTAACAATCTCTGCTGGGGTAGTTCATCTGAAAACAAAGCAGACATGCTTCGTCATGGCACTCGCATTATGGGAGCAGGTGTTCATACTGCCAAACTCACGGCGATGTCTGTTTTGGCGATTAGGAAGCGGCGGGCTAGTGGCGATGGTATAGTGGCTATAGCCAGTGAATTTGGAGTGACAGCCTCAAACATCTCTTCTATTTGCAATAGAAAATCATGGAAACATTTATGAATATCGAAAATAAAGGGAGAGCCACTTCAGCGCGATTAAGTTCTGCGCTGAAGTGGCATTAGCTTGGCGGGAAATCTTATCTCGCCTCCAGAATCCGCGAACTGTTTCCGCCACACACCCGCTACTGCGAACCGTTTTTCGGTGGTGGTTCGGTGCTGTTCGCCGGGGACGGCGAAGGGGTAGCGGAATTTGCGAATGACCTAGACTGGGGCTTGTCGAACTTTTGGAGAGTGCTGGGGCATAGCGACTGTTTTGAGGAATTCAAGCGAACAATTGACGCGATACCATTCTCCGAAACTGAGTTTGAAATGGCTGAATGCTCTTTCACTCCGTTGTCAAGCATAAGCGTTTCTCATGCTGTATGGTTTTTCGTTCGCAACCGCCAGTCCCGCCAGGGGCTTGGCCGTGACTTCGCAACACCCACCAAACGTCTCCGCAGGGGAATGAATGAAAACGTGTCAGCGTGGCTCTCGGCGGTCGATGGCTTACCAGAAGTTCACGCCCGCCTCCGCCGGGTGGAGGTTCGCAACCAGCCGGCGGTTGACTTCATCCGCGAACTTGATTCGCCAGATACGCTGTTTTATTGCGATCCTCCTTATGTTCATTCAACGCGGGTAACGACCGGAGAATATCTGCACGAAATGACGGAAGACGATCATGGCTTACTGCTGAAAGCCCTGGCAGACATTAAAGGCAAGTTTTTGCTTAGTGGCTACCAGAATCACCTGTATGACTGTTTCGCATCCGTGAACTGTTGGAACCGCACGGACTTTGAAATCGACAACAAGGCCAGCGGGAAGAAGGTCAAAGAAAAAAAGATTGAATGCGTCTGGAGAAACTACTAATGGTCAAGGTTACGATCCCAGTCACAGCCAAGCACACACCAGTCGCAAACGAATCTGCAAGTGCTGAACTTCTGATCCTGCCGTTCACGATCCTCGTCGACAATCGCGAGCGACAGGCTGGTTGGCGATTCAATTCAATGATTGGAGACTCGAAAGATAAATACGCGAGATTGATCGTGCAAACAGAGGAGCGGTATTTGAAAACTGCCGACTATACGATCAAGGGATGCCCGGTATTTGTTGAACGCAAATCGAAAGACGATTACATCGGCTCGGTAAGTGGTGGGCATGTGAATTTCCGTAAAGAGCATGAGCGGATGGCTGAGATCATCACAGCCGGAGGCAAGTGCTTTGTCGTTGTCGAGGCTGGCTACGCCGAAATAATGGACGAACTGTCGTCTCCAGAGTGTATTCGCGGGACCGATGCCGCAACAATCGAGGGGGTAGTAGCATCCTGGCCGGCTCAATTCGGCGTTCCGCATATTTTCGCAGGGACTCGCGATTATGCGGAACGCATGTGCTTGAAGTTACTTCGGACTTGGTACTCAAAGTTAACGAAGTAGACAGTTTCTCTGGTTTGCGTGATAATCTCGCAAACTGCATTGCGTCATTTTTTTACGAGGGCATGAAGATGGAAATGGACCGCGCCGAAAAGGCGTATAACGAGGCGTGCTTGAACGTGAATCGACTTGAGATTGAAATCAAAAAACTCAAGGAACAGCTCAAGGAAGTTCGTGACATCCGGGACGAGATTTACCTGGAAATGCAAGCCGATGAAGAGACCGTTGAGAAGATGACGATGGAGATTACGCCGGAAAACTGGCGAGAGGCTCCATTCAACCGCCTTGAGCTTACCGGAATCCGCGGGCTCGGGCCTGCCAAACTGTCGATCCTGGCAAGCCAGATCGAGACCATCGGAGAACTGCAGGATCGGCGAGAAAACGAGGGCGGATTGGCTGCCAATCTTCCGGAAGGGTTCGGCCCGAAAGTAGCTGGCAAGATCGAAGAAGCGGTCGATTTGTGGATGCGAAAGAATGTCTGGAAAAATCACGACGCCAGTGATATTCAAATCACGCCAGTAGACGGCCCAGGTGAAGACCCGGCGGGTGAAGGGGATAATGGCGAAGACGAGGCCCCGGTGGATATAGTGAAAGAGGAGCGAGTGGTGTGGCCGCGAACCCCATTCAAAGCCACTGCGGATATGGTGAAAGAAACGGAAGATAGTGGAGACCAGCAGGTCCGGGGAGTTCCTGAGCTTTTCGTCTGCGACGAGCTCGACAGTCCCAGCGACCTCTTCGGAGACGATGATGATGACTCGCCAGAAGCGGAATCCAGGCCGCTAGAAGAAGTCGAAGTGGAGCCAGCCCCAACACCAAAAGCCCGCGCCAAAAAAGAGAAGCGTGAAAAACAGGAAGAGGTTGTTGTTGAAGTTAACGAGGGATTGCCTGCGATCGACCGCTATGACCAGATCAAGCAGGCGGCGGAAGTTGAAGGCATGCCTGAAGCAGTCGATAGCGATGCGTATGAGGAAGGCCGCGCCGCATTCGCCAACGGAAAGACAGTCTTCCATTGCAATTGGACGTCTGGGGATCGTCAAGATTCGTGGCTGATTGGATTCCTCACGGAAGACATCGCCGCCGGGGGTTAATATGAGCGGAACGCTCAGTAGTGAAGAGCGAGAAGAGTGCTTTGTCGCTCTTCGCCGGGCTGCAGTTCACAACCTGGGCAATGCTTCGCCTGAACTCCAACACGCATGGAAGCAGATACCAGAGCTCCGTGGGGACAAATGCCCCTGCGGAAAGGTTGTCATAAAAATGCTGGATGATATGGACTCACGCAATTAGGGGGCTTGTGATGCGACAGTATGTTGAATTGCTGGAAAAGATTCTCAAACACGGCACGGTCAAGACAGACCGCACAGGGACTGGCACTCGCTCGATCTTCGGCCACCAAATGCGGTTCGACCTCGCCGCCGGGTTTCCGTTGGTGACGACAAAGAAGATGTTTTTTCGCGGCATCGTTGAGGAACTTTTGTGGTTTATTTCCGGAAGCACGAACTACAAAGATCTGCCTGAGTCGGTTCAGAAGTGGTGGTCACCGTGGGCAGATGACAACGGAAATCTTGGCCCAATTTACGGAGAACAACTAAGGTCTTCGCGGTGGTTCTCTCTTGTTGAGCCGCTATTGTTTGAGCCTCCCGAGTTGCCTTCCTTCCATGATGGACTGTTTCTCGGTATTGGCGACCTTGGTTCATACAGACTCAAAACCGGCCCTGGCGGTCCAGGTGAGCATCCGTCAATCACGATGCTAAAGAACACCTGGAGAGACATGTTGAAACGGTGCTACGACAAAACATCTAAGGGTTACAAGTCGTATGGCGAGATCGGTGTTCACGTTGATCCGTCGTGGCTCTTGTTTGATAATTTCGTTGCTGACGCGAAAACGCTTACCAATTGGAGGTTAAAACTAGAATATCCAGACGACTACAGCCTCGACAAAGACATTATTGCCGCAGCAAACAGATACTCCAAGGCGACGTGTATGTGGGCAAGCCATAATGAACAAAATTGGAACACATCCACGGGTGCCCCATTTTCTGCTGTGTCTCCCAATGGAACCGAAGAGTTTTTTATATCGATCGGTAATATGTGCAGGAGGCATGGAACTAATCTATCGGCTGTTCACAGATGCCTGCACAAGAAGTTACTGACACACCACGGATGGTCAGAATTCAAATATCTCGATAACGAAGGCATGGTATTTCGATTTCGTGAACTAGATCAGCTTCGGCTGGTTGTGAGTGAAATTAAGCACAGTCCAGATAGCCGAAGGCTTGTGATTAACTTATGGGACGGACCTGCAATGCAGCACACGAAATTACCATGTTGTCATGGGTCTGTGATTCAGTTTTATGTATGCGATGGAAAGCTGTCGTGCCAGATGTATCAGCGGAGCGCGGATGTTTTGATTGGCGTCCCTGTCAATATTGCTTCGTATGCTTTGCTGACCATGATGGTCGCCCAGGTGACGAACCTCCAACTCGGCGAATTCGTCCACACGCTTGGCGATGCCCACCTGTATCTCAATCATGTCGAGCAGACGAACATACAGATTTCACGCGATCCGCGCCCGCTGCCGATCATGCAACTAAACCCCGAAGTGAAGTCGATATTTGATTTCAAGTATGAAGATTTCAACCTGAATGGGTACTCACCACATCCTCGGATTCAGGCTGATATATCGGTGTAATAATGAAGATCACCACAAAGCAGCAGATGTATCGGCTGTATCATGCCGGGAGGTTTGGCAATCGCCCCCGGTCATTCACGCATGCTGAACTGCTATCAAGCCCGCCGTCGTGCAATGTGTCTGCGAGGTACTCGCAGGCGGTGAGCGGAAATCCCGGAATTTACAACCTACCTCCCTTGACCGCCGCTGCGGAAGCTTCCAAACTTACGCATCCGGTTACGTTTGTAGAAGCAATCGATCATCGCAATCAACTCCAGGGGGAGTGGGATGGAACGAACCTTTCATTCACGACTGCCGATGGACCGATGAAGTCGGCATTTACAGCCGAACGAATCGATGTGAGTGGTTTGCTGGCGATATCTGTTCTAAGGACAGGCTTAGATGCAGGTGACTTTGATTGGCTGCAGGACTTGATTACAGACTTCCCTGGTCACACAGTTGAATTTACGTCACTTTCCAAACCATTTGGCTTACTCAATCGACGGATGATTGTGTGGGAAGTACGAGCCTATTGATGGAGCGACAGCAAAATGGCCGACGAACGCGACGAGGCAATTCTCTCCCGCTTGGATGTGATGGCCGAGTATCAGTTGCTTGGCGTTCGCTTTGCCACTGACGAGCCACGCTCCAGCGGCGTTATCGAGGCATACGCAATTGATCGCGAGGAGCGAAGGCCAAGTGCATTTGTGAACGTCAACACGGGTCGCTATGGAGACTCGGCTTCCGGCAAGAATTACTCGCTCTGGGAATTCTCTTCCACGTTTGGAAATATTGGAGTTCGCGACTGGAAAGAGGCTCGCGACCACTACGCCAAAAAAGTTGGCGTGGAGTACCGGAAAACAGGGATAGGCAAGGGAATGTCACTGCCACCACCGCCGGGCGAATCAAGCAAGGAAAAGTCGCCGCAGGTCAAAGTTGACCGCAAGCCGCCGGGCACGAAAAAGCCACGCAAAGGCACAGATGATCCAGCCACCCAGCTGGAGTTTTTTCCGTGGGACGCTGGCCACGAAAGACTTGCCAATATGTGGTGTGTAAAACACAAAAAAGGCGTCTCCGTCGAGGCGATAAAGCTCTGTGGTGGCCAGCTTGCTTACTACCCTTGCAGAGTGAACAAGGAAACCAAGGAACGAATCCGCGGCGAGACAAAAGTCATTGCCCTGCCTTGTTATCAAAGCACTGTTCAGGCGATTCCGGTTGCTTGGGTGCTGTGGGCGCTCAATGGCAGCCATCTGCGGGTTTATCGCGGCAAAGACAGGCCAGCTGACTTGGTTAAAATGAAGTCGGTAGGCCCAACCCGCGGGACTATGATGGGACTTGCTGGCCTCCAGGCGATCCAGCGATCAGATCCTGCGATCGTCGCAGTAATTAAGACCGCCGGTCCGAGCGACATGCTGGCTGTGATTTCTGCCCAGACCCACGGAATGCGTTTACTGTTCCCGGTTGTCACCAATGCGAGCTCCGAAACGGGTGACATCCTGGCCTCGCAAGTCAACCTGCTTCGCGGCCGGAAGGTGATTCTGTCGCACGATGCCGACGACGCTGGCGAGGCTGGAATTGAGAAATGGGCAATGGCGCTCGATAATCACTGCGAGGTTGTTCAGGCAGTGCTTCCATACACAATCGAAAAGAAGGGTGGCAAGGATGTGCGAGACTTCATCGTCGATCGCAGGGGGGTGGCCCGTGCTTAAGACGCTTCGAAATAAGCTGCAAATACTGCTGTTTGGCGATCTCGAAGAGGATGGAGACGAGAGACCTCGTAAGTCACCACCTCGTAATTCGTCTCCCCGGCGGGCGGATGCGAGAATTCGGCGTGAACAAGCGGCAATGCAATACCGCGACCTGTTCACCTTCGGGCCTTCCGGCGAAACAGTCGCCACTGCTTCAGCCGCCAGCGAGCCGTTAGCTGGAAAGAAGCGACGGAGATACAAACCGATTGGCAGCGTGTTATATGAAATGCGAGCCGAGAAAGTGGATGAGCTGTACGGCGACAACCATCCCGAGGTGTTGGCAATCCAGGAACAGATTCGAGTTAGGTCCGCTGAAGTGCGTGCAGCTTGGTCGCCTCAACATAGGGCTAAGGCATGCCAGTACAAGGTGCGTGGAATCGTATTTTCGCCGATCGCAAGTGGTTTGAATTCACGAGACGAAATGTAACCCTTTAGAAAGATCACATGTCAGAATTTACTTCAGCTGAGGAATTATTTCCTCAGCTTTTTTCGTCTCCAGAGGCTGCCGATCCCGCAAATGCAGTTTTCATGGAGTTCTTAAAATTGCCACTGCGGAGGTTGACCAAGCCACTGGCTATCCCAGCGATCTCCGTCTCAGGATCGGTTACGGAATCTGCCGCGGCCGAAAGTCAAGCACCGCTATTCCCTCGCAAAACACCTGCCCAGCAAGCAATTGATCTGTACGCGCAAGCAGAATCGATCATGGAAACGCTGGATCTTAAAGTTATCGGGAAGGTTGAGATCGGGGAGGTGAAGATCTTCTCGAAGTTCTATCGCCGAGTCGAAAAAGTGAAGGACTATACTCGCCTGAAATATGAAAACATCATTGAGATGGCTGGCCCAGTGGCGGGTGAGAAGGTCACAGAAAGTAGCGACGACTCGACTCTGATTACGATGAGTCAGATTCACAAAGCCATCGCCACACTGTGTGGCAAGCGAAAGCTCTCGAATCACATTGAGCTCGGCGCTGGCTGCTGGAGCGGTCGAACGGAGACTGGCATCGCTGATAATTCCGTCGTGCTGGTCGGAGCGAACGAAGCCGCGAGCTTTAACGGTGACGGTGAATTGCGGCAAGTGCTATATCCGGAATGCAAGGGCCGGCTGCTTGATTTCGAAACCGCAATTAAGCCCTGGTACAACTTTGACCACCTCGCCGGATTAATGCAGGAGGCAAAGTCTCAGGAATGGCGAACAGCCGCGGTCCAGGAAACAATCAAGGTGTTTTCAAGCTGGCGATGGAAAAGTCAGGCAGCAAGCCCGGCGATAGTCACGGGACTCATCATGGCAACCTGGGTACAGACTCTTTGGGAGTGGCGACCCCAGGTTTCGGTTTTAGGGAAGACGAGCTCCGGAAAGTCGATGCTATTCAAAACGCTCGCTGCGCTCTTTGGTGGACTTGGCAAGACCTGCTCCGACGCCACCGCCGCCGGGATTCGCCAAGCTGTCGCGACTTCGGCAAATATCATTCTGTTCGATGAATTCGACGCCGAGTCTCAGCAACAAGCCAAGTCGCAACAAGAAGTCCTCAAAATGCTCCGGTCGAGCGGCCGCGGCGATTCCACCCTGCGGGGAACGAGCAACCAAAAGGGCGAGGAGTCCACGATGCACCACATCGTGTGGCTGGCTGGCATCCAGATCGCTTCGCCGCGCGAAGCCGATAAGAACCGCTACGTGACCCTTCACCTGGAACAGCCGCTTGCTGAGGAGCGTGGGAACCTCGTTTCGCCCGATCCAGATTACTTGAGAGAACTTGGCCAGCGATTGCTCGCCGTGGCGATCTGGAGCGTCAGGGAGGCCCGTGAGATGGCCATTCGACTGAAGAACGAGCAGGTCGAAGGAATTGAGCAGCGGGTGGTCGAGTCCTATGCAGTCCCGGCGGCGGCGTTGGCAATCGCGACCGGCGATACAGAGCGCGATGGCCGCGAGATGTTATTGCAGATCCTGCGAGACGTCCCGAAATATGAAATCCAAGGCGATGAGGCAAATTTGATCTCTGACATCCTCGGTGCGAGAATCATTCGCCAGGGCTCTGCGACAAACGTATCAATGCTTATCGATACGTATCTGCGGCAGACTTCCGGATGGGACACGGCAGACAACGATCTCCAAGCCTATGGTATCCGGGTTCGAAGCACCGGAGACGATCCGGCGATAATCCTGGCCTACACGATGATCGTCAACACGGGGCTCCTACGAGGCACGCGGTGGGACTCGCAGTCGATCGATCAAATCTTGATCCGTCTCCCCGGCGCGAAGAAGCGTAAGCAGCGTGTGGGCGGTCACAATCCGCAGTGCATCCTCCTGCCTCTTGAACAGTTCCGACAAGAATATCTCGTCGACGAGGCAGATTCTGGCCCGGTGCCAGAGGTGGCGCAAGAAAAAGAATTTTCTTAATGCAGTAAAAATTTATTTAAGACGCTTGATAGTAAAACCCTGGAACAGTGGAACAGAGTGGAACAACTTCAGGAACGTATATAAGAGTAGTAGTAGTAAGTAGTTAGTAGAAGTAGTAGTAGTATTGTTCCACTGTTCCGGGGTTCCATACGTTATCGTTTCCCCCGCCCGGCCGCCCCACCCACCAACCAACTACTACCCACCCTTATATACTACTACTCTTTATGTCACCTCCAATGTCACTACATCTCTATATATGTCTTTCTCTCACCCGGAACACGGAACAGAGCATGAAGTGCAGCACTTAACTCATTACTACAAAAGGACTTAGGTATGTTCCAGACAGTGATCCGGCCCGTTCCAAAAACGCCGTTCTGTTCCTGAAACCACCCGATTAAGCTACTTGAAAACGCAGAAAACCAACACCGAGCGACGCCAAAGTGATGAAAAATTTTCTTAAAAGCGATAATAAAATTAAAATTACCAATTTGCGAAGAGATTTGGCGATCCAGTCTCTCAATTCCCTTCTCTCGTTCAGTATTAGCGGGTTCCCAATCCGAGACCTCTTGCGAGACCTCTCACTCGGGGAGACGTTCAAACAGCGAGCCGCCTCTCGTGACATCCTTTCCACCGCCGGGGTGGTGCGTGGCAGCTTCCGGAGACCAGACTTCAGGGAATCACAACTCAACCCAACGCACTCCACCGGGAAGCCGTGCGTGCTCTTCCGTGAGTCGCTGGTGCTTCACGCGATTGGCGAGGTTAAACTCAGGCAGGTGACAGCATGGATCGGCGAGCGAGTTATTAGGACACGCAAGGGGCGACAAGTGCGATACCTTGCCGTGCTAGATGGCACTGCCTTTACCGAGTGTGGAATAAGGAACCCGTTCGTATGACATCGGAAGAAAAAATAAACGTATTTGAATTAATTTTTTCTCAGCGGTCGCGATATTGGTGTTATGCGTACAAGAGGTTTTACACTGTCACGATCCGCGATTGCTTTCGGGCTTATTTCAAAATTGTGACAATAGATGAAATTCGGTGCCGCTGCTGGCGTAGAATTCTCCGGAAGGCAGGCATCACCTACCACAACGAAACCGGTTCGACCGTATTTTATCTGCGATGGAAAGTGACCCACCAGAGATTCTTTCAGTCGACACTACCGGAGTACGCGATTCCACTGGCGCTGTCGGATTATGCCGGCGTGAATATTTTCAGAGAACACATCACAATTCCCCAGAAATCAATCTTGGAGCGACTATGAGCCTACTATCACAACTGAAATCAGCCCACGCCCAGGAATCCACGCCATCACCCCAGGTGGCTGCCGTTGTGCCAATCAACCCGCCAGCGGTCTGCACGGCTTGCGGGTTTTCCAACCACTTCTGGATGAATGCCTATGGCCTGACCAACTGCTCTCGCTGCAAGCCGCCCGGGACCGCGCCGGTTCGATCCTGGCTGATTGTGATGCAAGATTCTGCCGGGAATCTTGCATGGGTAAGTACCGCGAAGGCCGACGCCGACAGCATGGCAGCCTACAAAGCCTCACTCAAAAATCGTAAGGCTAAAATTGAGATCGTGGAACGATTTCCGGGAGCCCCGCCAGGAAAGGACATTTACGTGCAGCTCACTTGCGGCCGAATCATGAAGCTGACTCAGAACAAAAGGGCGAAGTCAGCCAAGCCAACATCTGACTTCGGAGAAGATGTAAAGTACGTAACTTACGTTGGGGCAGATCGCTGGTGGACTCCATGAAAAACTTCACCCGCGATTAAATGTCCCGTAACTCACGCTAGTAATTTGCAATGAACCTACATAACGCCGACTTTCGATCTATTTTTTTTGACGGAAAATTCGATCTAATCTTCGCCGATCTTCCGTATGGCAAGACCCGCAATTCATGGGACTCTCAAATCCCACTGGCTGAATTTTGGGAGTCCATTGATCGGGCTAGTCACCCTAAGACGGTTGTCGTCGCTACTGCTTCGCAGCCGTCCACATCCTTGTTGGTTTCCTCAAATCTTCCGTTGTTTCGCTATGAAGTGATATGGTCAAAGCGTCTTGGCAGCGATTTCTTGAATGCTAATCGCAAGCCAATTAACTCGCATGAATCAGTTTTAATATTTTCCAAGCAGCCTGGAACGTATAACCCACAGAAAACAACCGGTCATCCACGAAAAGTATCGACGGCGCACCATAAGCGAGGGTCTAAAAAAACAAGCAACTTCGGACTGCATGACCTAAGCACCTATGATTCGACCGAGCGGTATCCAACAACTGTGTGGGAAATTTCGCGAGACACTCAGCGATCAGCGATTCATCCGACCCAGAAACCAATTGAGCTTCTGTCGCGGATTGTACTGTCGTATTCCAATGAAGGCGACCGCGTTCTCGATCCGTGCATGGGAAGCGGAACCACTGGCGTGGCGTGCATGATGCACAGGCGTAGTTTCACGGGCATTGAGGTCAATGAAGATTACTTCACCCAGGCAGAATCTCGCATTAAAGAATCCGCTGATCGCTGGTGGCCGGTGCAATCTACTGCAGCCGGCTCTTCTTAACTCACGCCTCAATCGATCCAGGAGCGAATGCGGTCGATCGCTTTCTTAATGATTTGGCACGGCCGCAC
>Ga0154020_10001306_pt1 | contig 30886 bp, 26 predicted proteins | sample Klosneuvirus_201_FD_109709 | JGI IMG/M metagenome (GOLD analysis project Ga0154020, IMG submission 109709) | Active sludge microbial communities from wastewater, Klosterneuburg, Austria - Klosneuvirus_20160825_MG | ecosystem: Engineered > WWTP > Aerobic digester > Activated sludge | place...
ACCCGCAGGACCCGCTGCGCCCGTCGCGCCGATCGGACCTGCAGGACCCGTCGCGCCCGTCGCGCCGATCGGACCTGCAGGACCCGTTGCACCTGTTGCTCCGGTCGCGCCCGTTGCGCCTGCGGGACCCGTCGCACCGATCGGACCTGTTGCGCCCGTTGGACCTGCGGGGCCGCGAGGACCTGCGGGACCGCGAGGACCTTCGTCGCCTTGGCAGTCCGCTACATCGCAGTGGCCGGAGCCATCGCGATCCTCGCCGTGCTGACACGCGCCGTCCTCGTTTAGATCCCAGCACGAGATGCCGGGATCGCATTGGCAGTTGCCGCAGCCGTGACCGTTGCCATGGCTATCGCACTCGTCGCCGTGACCATGGCCATGGTTGCGCGCGGTGGCGCTGAGATCGTCGGCGACCCTGAGTGGCTCTGCGTCGATCTCGCGTTCCGTGTCGATCGTCGACGCTGGATCCGTCGAGTCAACACACCCGACCGCCAATACACCCAACAACACGCTGCACAAACCCTTCATGAGAACCCCCCAGCTTCGGACTCCATCACATCGGTCGAAAGAAATCATTGGAGACGTAGGACGAGATCGGTCGGAAGTTGACAGCCGGGATCGCACTAGCGAACGTAGCGACGTGATCGCGGTAATCGAGCCAACGTTTGACGAGCGCGGCTTGGTGCCAGCCATCGTGCAGGATGCGGGAGCGGGCACCGTGCTCATGCTCGCGTGGATGAACGTGGACGCGCTGCGGCTGACGCGAGAGACCGGCATCGTTCACTTCTGGTCGCGCTCGCGGCAAGCGCTGTGGAAGAAGGGCGAGACGAGCGGAAACACGCTCGCGCTCGTCGAGCTGCGCCTCGACTGCGACGGCGATGCGGTGCTCGTGCGCGCGCGGCCGGCGGGACCGGCGTGTCACACGGGAACCACCACGTGCTTCTTTCATCGCGATGACGGCGTCGACGACGATGGTGTGCCGGCTCTCGACGCCGAGAACGCGCAGGTCATCGCGCGGCTCGGGCAGATCTTGATCGATCGACGCGATTCGTCGCCGGGCGGGGGTGTAAGCGCGACCAATAGCTATACGAAGAGTCTGCTCGAGAAGGGCATGCCGAAGATCCTCGAGAAGATCGCGGAAGAGTCGGGCGAGCTCGCGGCGGAGTTGCCGAGCGGTAGCGACGAGCGCGTCGTGTCCGAGACGGCGGATCTGCTGTTTCACGTGATGGTCGGGTTGACCGCGCGGCGGATTCCCGTCGAGCGCGTGTTCGCCGAGCTGGCGAAGCGATTCGGTACGAGCGGTCATACGGAGAAAGCGTCGCGGCCGCCGAAATGATCGATGCACTCGCACCGGGTGGCGGGCTGGAGCGCGCGATCCCGCACTACGAGGACCGGGCGGAACAGCGCGCGATGTCGGCGGCGGTGGCGCGAGCTCTCGAGGATTCGCGACCGCTGATCGTCGAGGCGGGGACGGGCACTGGAAAGACGCTCGCGTATCTGATCCCGGCGCTGCAGTCCGGAAAGCGCATCGTGGTCTCGACGGGAACACGGACGCTGCAGGATCAGATCGCGCGCCACGATGTACCGCTGCTCCGCGAGATCATCGCGAAGCCGTTCGCGGCCGTCGTGCTCAAGGGCGTCGGGAACTACGTTTGTCGTCGTCGATTGGCCGAGACCGTCAACCGCATCGGCAAGCCCGATGTCTCGCTCGCGTCGCTCGTCGATTGGAGCGAGCAATCGGCGACCGGCGATCGCGCGGAGGTCGAGTGGCTGCCCGAAGGTGCTCCGCTGTGGCAGGACGTGACGACAACGCCGGATGCGCGCGTCGGTCCGCGCTGTCCGTTCTTCGAGCGCTGCTTCGTCACGCAGGCGCGCAGGCTCGCGGAGCAGGCGCAGCTCATCCTCGTGAACCATCACCTGTACTTCGCGGATCGTGCGCTACGGGCGGCGAGTCCGGGTGCGAAGGTCTTGCCCGATCACGACGCGGTGATCTTCGACGAAGCGCATCAGCTCGAGGACGTCGCGACCGAGCACTTCGGCGCGCGGATCTCGACGTCGAAGCTCGCCGAGCTCGTTCGCGACGCGCATCTGGGACTCGCACGCATGCCGCTGTGGACGGGACGCGCGGCCGTCGACGTCATCGACGCGGTCGACCGAAGCGGCCTCGCGCTGTTCGCGATGCTGCGTGCGGCGCTCGTCGCGGCGGACCCCATGGATACCGCGCGCATGCCGATGCCCGTGGGCCTGTTCGATCACCCCGAGCGTCAAGCCGCGTGGTTTCGTCTCGACAGTGCACTCGAAGATCTCGCGCGTGTCGCGGAGTCCGAGTCGCAGCCTCCGCCCGACGACGAAGATGCACACGACGCTGGTCCTCGTGCATCGCTCGTGGGTCTCGCTCGTCGAGCGCGCGAGGTGCGCGACGATCTCGCGACGATCGCGGAGCAGCGGCAGAAGAGCCACGTCTACTGGGGCGAGGTGCGACCGACGGGCACGTTCTTGACGGCGTCGCCGATCGACGTCGCGGATCTCGTGCGCCGGCACATCGTGCGCGCGGGTCCCACGCCGGTATTCACGAGCGCGACGCTTACCGCCGCGGGCGACTTCGCGTACACGCGCACGCGGCTCGGGCTCGACGACAAGAACGAGATCGACGAGCTCCTCGTCAGCTCGCCGTTCGATTACGCGAAGCAGGCGATGCTCTACGTTCCGCGCGATCTGCCGCCCGTGAACGATGGCTTCTCCGTCGCGGCCGCCGAGCGCGTGCAAGAGCTGCTCGCGATCACGAACGGCCGCGCGTTCCTCCTGTTCACGAGCCATCGCGCGCTGCGCGAAGCGAGTGCGCGCCTCGCGAAGCTCCCGTATCCCCTGCTCGTGCAAGGCGAGGCGCCGCGCGCGACGCTGGTCGATCGCTTTCGCGCGACGCCGAGCTCCGTGCTCCTCGGCACCGGAAGCTTCTGGGAAGGTGTCGACGTCCCGGGCGATGCGCTCAGCCTCGTCATCATCGACAAGCTTCCGTTCGCGCCGCACACCGACCCACTCGTCGCGGCGCGAATGCAGCAACGCGCCGAAGCGGGCGAGGATCCGTTCGCGGCGATCCAGTTGCCATCGGCGGCGATCGCGCTCAAGCAGGGCTTCGGTCGCCTCATTCGTCGGCGCGATGATCGCGGCATCGTCGCCATCCTCGACGGTCGCATCGTGACGCGTACGTACGGTCGCGTGTTCCTCGAGACCCTGCCGCCGAACCTGCCTCGAACTTCGACGATCGAGCAGGTCAAGCGCTGGTGGATCGCGGGAGCCGTGCGAAGCTGAACGCATGCTCGCGCACATGGCGCTGCTCCTGTTCGGCTACTGGGCCGGCGCGGTGCCATTCGGAGTCCTCATCGCGAAGTGGCTCGGCATCGACATTCGCGATCACGGCAGCGGCAACATCGGCGCGACGAACGTCACGCGTGTCCTCGGTCCAGTGCCGGGCGCGATCGTCCTCGTCCTCGACGCGATGAAGGGCGCGCTGCCTGTGTGGCTGGCGATTCGCTACGCCGGCGATCCGTGGACCGTCATGGCGACCGGGCTCGCGGCGATCCTCGGCCACTGCTTCTCGCCATTCCTCGAGTTTCGCGGCGGCAAGGGAGTCGCGACCGCGATGGGCGTGTTTCTCGTTCTCGATCCGTCGACGACGGCGCTCGGCGTGCTGACATTCGTCGCGATCCTGCAGGTCACCAAAGTACCCGCGCTCGGCTCGCTCGCCGCCGGCCTCATGATCGCCATCACCTTCGCGTATCACCACGATCGCGAGGCCGCGACGCTCGCGTTCCTCGTGTTCGCCCTCATGCTCTACACGCATCGCACGAACCTCGCGAAGCTTCGCAACGGCAAGCCGGTGTGAACGGAGATGATCGATCGGCGGGCGAGGATCGCGATCGGGTTCGGCGGCAACGTCGGCGGTGAAGACGCGGTGATCGCGCGGTTTCGCCAGGCACGCGAGGCGCTGGCCAGCCTCGGGGATCTTCGATCCGCGGCGCTCTATCGCACGGCTCCGATCGGCCCCGAGCAGCCCGCGTTCGTGAACACCGCGGTGATGCTGCGTATCGAGGAGCCGCAGCCGCGGGAGCTCGCCGAAACGCTGCGCGAGATCGAGCGACTCCTCGGCCGCCGCCGCGAGAGCGAGGTCCGCTGGGGACCGCGCACGATCGATCTCGATGTCCTCGTGTGGGGCGATCGGGTGATCCGCGCGTCGGAGCCGGGCGGGATCGACGTGCCGCATCCTCGCGTCGGCGAACGGCGCTTCGCACTCGCACCGCTGGCGGATCTCCTCGGCGAGGATCACGTGGTGCCGGGCGTCGGTCGCATCGACGAGGCGCTCGCCCGCGTTCGCGATCAACAGCTCGAGCGGATCAGCGAGACGTGGTAGCGCGCGCGATCACGGGATTCTTCAGCACACCGATCCCCTCGATCTCGATCTCGACGACGTCCCCCGGCGTCAGGTTGCCGACACCTGCGGGCGTGCCCGTCGAGATCACGTCGCCGACCTCGAGCGTCATGTGCTCGCTACAGAATGCGATCAGCGTCGCGACATCGAAGATCATGTCGCTCGTCGACGAATCCTGCTTCACGACGCCGTTGACCCGTGTCTGGATGCGCAGGTTCGTGGGATCGAGTCCCGCGACGATGCGCGGCCCGATCGGACAGAACGTGTCGAAGCCCTTCGCGCGCGTGAACTGCACGTCCTTCTTCTGCAGATCGCGCACGGTGACATCGTTGACGCAGGTGAAGCCGAGCACGTAGTCCAGCGCGGCTTCCCGCGTGACTCGGTGCGCGCGCGTACCGATCACCACGCCGAGCTCGCCCTCGTAGTCGACGCGGTCGTAGCCGCCCGGTCGCTCGATCGCCGTTCCTTCCGAAATCATCGCCGACCGAGGCTTCATAAACATGAGGGGCTCCTCGGGAATGCCCTTACCCATTTCGGCGGCGTGAGCGCGGTAGTTCTGCCCGATACCGATGATCTTGCTCGGAACCAGGTCGATCGAGTCGGGGGCGGCGGGACGGACGACGGGCAGCAACATGCGGGGAAAGGTAGGACACCGTCGACGTCGTGTCATTGATCCGTGGTGTGGCGACCCGTACAATTTACGTGATGGGCCGGGCTCCTAACTCTGGAGCGCCACGTGTGTCAGCACACGTGGTGCCGAAGGCCCAAGCCTTGTCCTCGTTCGGTGACGACGAAGAGAAGACCACCATCGAGTCGGGCTGGGAAGAAGAGCCGAGCACGACCGTCGAGCAAGGTGAGGTCGCCGACAAGATTCGTGCGCTCGGTCTGCCGCGCTCGAACGTCACGGGTGTCACCAACACGAACGCGGGGCTGCTCGACGAGCTCACCGTCGACGATCAACGTGCGAACGCCGCGCTCTCGATCATCACGCCGGCCACGCTCACCGTTCACGCGCGTCTCGTCATCACCGCGGGTAACGATAGCGGGCAAGAGCTGAACGTCTCGCCGGGCAAGAGCTACACGATCGGTCGCGGCGTCGACAACGATCTCGTGCTCACGGACATCGCGGTCTCGCGCAAGCACTTCGATCTTCGCTACGAGGCCGGCGTCTGGTTCATCGCCGATCGCGGATCCGGAAACGGCACCGTCGTGAACGGTCAGATCGAGGACGCTCCGTACTCGCTCGCGAACGGCGACACGATCGAGATCGGCAACACGCAATTCCGCATCGACATCCCGAATGGTCCGGCGCGCATCGCTCGCGCGAGCATGGACATCTCGATCGACGAGGACGAACCGTCGACGGTCGCGGGCAAGCCGCTGCGTGAAGATACGCCCGAGCCGTCACCGCCGGTGATCACACCGCTCGGCATGGGGCGCCCCAAGACCGTGCCACCGCCGATGCCGATTCGAGCGCGCACGCAGTCGCAGATGCCGGCGATGCCGATGTCGGCGCAGCCCCCGATGCATCTGACGATGCCGCCCGGCGCGACGCCGCTCCAGCCGCAGGCGAGCTACGCGATGCCAAACGTCACGACACCGATGCGTGGCTCGGGTGTCGGTCCTCAGCTCGCGCCATTGCCGCCACCTCCACTCGGCATGATGCAGGCGCGCCCGCCGATGTCGCCCACGATGCTCGGCGACGCGATGGGCATGCCGCTCGGACCGGGACAGATGCAGGGCGGACTTCCCTCGTCGACGATTCCGGGTCAGGGACCTCCCCTAGCACCGTCGCAGCTGCCGCCGGACATGTTCGGCTATTCGCAGAGCGGGCAGATGCCGCGGCAACATGCGCCCGGTCCGAACGGACACGTGATCATCAACGGCGTCGCCGTCCGCGACGCAACGTCGACCGCGCTCGTTCCACCGACACCGTACAACGGGATGCCGCACGTCATGGTGCCGCAGCCTCCGACGTATGGGCCGACGCTGTCGCGCCGCATGAAGCTCGTCCTCGGCGGTACGGCGCTGACGCTGCTCGCCGCGATCGCGACGGTCGCGATCATCAAGGGCGGCGACGGCAAGCCGCCGGCGAAGACGTCCGAGACGAAGGTCGAGCCGAAGGTCACGCCGATCGAGGACAAGCCGAAGGTCGCGCCGCCGAAGACCGAGCCGCCGAAACTCGAAACGAAGACCGAGCCCAAGGTCGAGCAGAAGACCGAGGTGAAGGCCACCGTTGCGATGAAGGTCGAACCGCAGGTCGAACCGAAAGTCGAACCGAAAGTCGAACCGAAGGTCGAGCTCAAGACGGCGAAGACCGTCGAGCAGCCGAAGGTCGAGACCAAGCCCGACACGAAGAAGACCGAGACCAAGGTCGACACGAAGTCGGTCGCGCTGACCGAGCCCAAAAAGGTCGAGACGAAGCCCGAACCCAAGCCCGAGCCGAAGCCAGAGCCGAAGCCAGAGAAGAAGACGAAGAAGACCGAGAAGGTCTCGCGGACGGAACCCAAGCCGGATCCCGACGAGACGAAGCCCGAGGTCAAAGAGCCGAAGGTCAAGAAGACGACGGCGTTCGATCCGAGCGGCGCGAAGAACAAGGCGGACGAGCAGTACCGTGCGAAGCAGTTCGCGGCGGCAGCGGCGACGCTCAAGGCGGCCGCCAAGAATGCGAGCGACGAGGACGTCAGCTCGCTGAACTCGCTCGCCGCGATCTATCAACAGTTCGGTGCGGCATACAACGTCGGCATGGCTTCAGGCACGAACGCGAAGGAAGCGTTCGATCGACTGCGCAAAGCTCAGAGCCTCGACAACAGCGCCGGCCAGGCGTTCACGTCGGAGATCAAAGGTCAGCTCGCGAAGGTCGCGCCGAAAGCCGCGGTCTCGTTCATGGGCGCGAAGGAGTTCGTGAAGGCCAAGGTCGCGTTGTCGGTCGCCGAATCCAATGGCGGCGGAAACGACACGACGAAGGAAGTCCGCAAGGCGCTCGAGACCGAGGCCGGCAAGCTCTACAAGGAAGCGAACGGCGAGCTATCAGCGGATCCGGCGTCTGCGAAAGAGAAGCTCAAGCAGATCCGCGGCATGGTCGATGCGTCGAGCCCGTGGGCAGCGAAGGCCCAAGCGCTGCTCAACAAGCTCTAGCGGTCACTTGATCAGATTTGCGATGATCTTCTCGAGCTTCTCGAACTCGAACGGCTTGTCGAGGTGCGCGTCGGCGCCGTAGAGCGGCGACGTCAGCTCGTTCACCGACTCGCCGATCGCGGTCACCATCACGATCTTGATGCCCTGCGTGACCGGATCCTGCTTGAGGGCGCGCGCGACTTCCCAGCCCGACTTGCCCGGCATCATGACATCGAGGAGGACGATGTCCGGACGCTCGCGCTTCGCGAGCTCGAGCGCGCGATGTCCGTCTGCCGCGGTCGAGACGTTGTAGCCACGCTTGGTCAAGCGAGTGCTGAGCATGGAGACGATCTCCGGATCGTCATCGACCACCAGGATGTTCGCCGCTGTGCCCTTGCTCATAGAGGCCACGCTACGCCGCGACGCTTCCGATCGTCAAGGGCAGCCTCGGCAGGGCCGTCATGATACGAAGCCCCGTGCGCCGCTGGATCTGGATCGCGATCGTCGTCGTGATCGCTATCGCTGCGTACGCGATGGTCGGGGACGTCAGTCGCGTGGCCGATCGGCTAGGAGCGTTTCACTGGCTTGCGTTCGTGGCAGCCATCGCTCTGGCCTTCGGCAACTACGTGGTCCGTTTCTTCCGTTGGATGCTCTATCTGAAGTGGCAGTCCGTGTCGGTCCCCATCGGGGATAGCGCAGTCGTCTTCGGTGCCGGCCTGTCGCTGTCGATCACCCCCGGCAAGCTCGGCGAGCTCGTGAAGAGCTACCTCTTGCGCGAGCTGCACGATATCCCCGCGACCCAGACCGCGCCGGTCGTCGTCGCCGAGCGCGTGACCGATCTCCTCGCGCTCCTCGTGCTCGCAGTGATCGGCGTCGCGGTGTACGGGGTCCAGACGACCGTGGTGATCGTCGCCGGCGGCGTCGTCGGATTCGGGCTCGTGCTGCTCGCGTGGCCGCGGCCGACACGCGCGCTGATCGATCTCGCCACACGTCCCAGATTCACCGCGCGGTTTCGCGAGCCATTGCACGATGTCTATGATGGGCTCGTCAAACTCTCGCGGCCGTCCCGCCTCTTCATCGCGACCGCGATCGCGATTCCTGCATGGGGACTCGAGTGCATCGGGTTCGCACTGATCGTCAACGGCTTCCCCGGAGCGCACGTCGACGCAGGGCTCGCCATGATGATCTACGCCGCGACGACGATTGCCGGTGCGCTGTCGTTCCTGCCCGGAGGTCTAGGTGTCACCGAGGGAGCGATGACCATCTTGTTGGTCAAGAGCGCGCAAGGCGTCGACCAACCGACAGCACTCGATGCGACGCTATTGACGCGTCTCGCGACGCTATGGTTTGCGGTCGTGCTCGGACTGTTCTTGCTCGGTGTCGCGCGCAGCCGAATTGCTAAGCGCAACCGAGCGCCCGAGTCGTAGCTCGCTATACTGCCGCTATGTCGGTAGGCGTCGATTTCGATTTTCCGAAATGGCTCGCGCAGCGGCGCGGCTCGATCGAGCAGTCCGCGCGTGAAGGTGCCGCCTACGCGTTCTCGGGCGAGCGAAAGTTTCGTCGCAACCTGATGCTCGCGCGTCCGGTGACGATGGCGCTCGAAGCGACGACGCGGCTGTGGCGGGATGTGGCTCGCACCGAGCTCCTCGGCACGGCGGTCAAGGTCACCGACCAGCAGTACCCGCGCGTGTACGAAGCGGCGAAGAAGGCGGGCGCGGCACTGCACGTTCGCGTCCCTGTCGTGTTCGCGGCGCCGACGTCGTCGATCAAAGTGAAGGTGCTGGGCACCGAGGACGCGCCGCACTTGATCGTCAACCTCGAGCTCGCGGAGAAGCTGTCCGACGACGATCTCGTCGCCGCGATCGGTCACGAGCTCGGTCACGTACAGAACAATCACATCCTCTACGCGACGGCGCTGCACTACCTCACGAGCTCGGCCGCGTTCTTCGTGCGCTGGGTCGTGCAGCCCGCGATCATGACGCTGCAAGCGTGGTCGCGCCGCGCGGAGATCACGTGCGATCGCGCCGCACTCCTCGCCCTTCGCGACGAAGACAAGACGCTCGCGGCACTCGTGAAGCTCGAGCTCGGGCTCGATAAAGACTCCGCGTTCAACGTCGACGAGTACTTGAAAAACCCGCCGGATCCAAAGAAGGGTCTCGGCCGCTACGCCGAGCTGTTCCGCTCGAATCCGTACATGCCCAAGCGCGTGCAAGCGCTGCGGCTGTTCGCGAATTCAGCGCTGTTCGCGAACGTCACCGGCAAGGATGCCGCCGGCAAAGCGAGCCTCCCCGACATCGACAAGCAAGTCGCCGATCTGCTCTGAGCCAAAGGGACCCCATGATTTTGCTAGAGCATCACAAGTCCGCGAAGCGCGAGATCATCAACCGCTTCAACCAGCTCGCCGACGTCGCCGATGGCGTCGGCATGGTCACCCTCGCGCGCGATATCCGCACGACGAGGATCCCCAAGCTCGAGGCGGAGCGATTCCACCTCGTCGTCCTCGGCGAGTTCAATCACGGCAAGTCGACGTTCGTGAACGCGCTGCTCGGCTCGGAGATCCTGCCGACGGGGATCACGCCGACGACGGCGTCGATCAATCACGTCGTGTGGGCCGCAAACCCGACGGCGAAGGTGATGTTGCTGACCGGCGAGAGCCAGTTCCTCGAAACCGCACAGATCAAGGATTGGGTCACTGTCGCCGGTGGTCGCGCCGACGAAGTCGCGTTCGTCGAAGTCGGCTACCCGAGCGATCTGCTCAAGAACAACGTCGTGCTCGTCGATACCCCGGGCGTCAACGATCTCAACGAGCAGCGCGCCGAGGTCACGTACGGCTACGTGCCGCGCGCGGATGCGGTGCTGTTTCTCCTCGATGCAGGCCAGGCGCTGAAGGACTCCGAGCAGGAGTTCCTGCGCAGCCGCGTGCTCGAGAACGCGCGCGATCGCCTGATCTTCGTGCTCGGCAAGATGGACATGCTGTCCGCCGACGAGAAGACCGCGGTCACGGACTACGTGAAGCAGAACCTCGCGAAGATGATGCCGGACCCGGTCGTGTTCCCTCTGTCGGCGCGCGACTGGGCGAAGCACAAGGATCCGCAGAGCGGCATGCCCGAGCTGATCGCGCACCTCGAGACGTTCCTCGCTCGCGATCGCGCACAGATGATCCTCGATAACGCCGCCGCCGATGCCGCACACACGGCCGCGTACGTCGAGAACAACCTCGGCGTGCGGATGTACAGCTACGATCTGAACCTCGAGGAGCTCGAGCAGCGAATCACCGAGGTGCGCTCGCAGCTCGACACGTCGAAGCGAAAGCTCGACGAGCTGCACGGCCGCATCGAGGCTGCGGGCGAATCGATCAAAGCGCAGGTCGGCCTCGATCTCGAAGCGTTCGCGAAGTCGTTCGTGCAAGCGCTGCCCGCGCAGATCGATGCCGTCGATGCCGATGACGTGAAGGCGTATCTGCCCCAGTTCATCGAGGACAAGTTCAAGGACTGGGCGGAGGTCGAGGGTGCAAAGCTCGCCGCGATGCTCGAGCACCTCGCGGAAGAGGTCATCTCGATCACGAACGAGAACGTCGCCGCGGCGGCCGGTGCACTCGCCGAGCGGCTCGGTCCCGACGACACCCAGGTCGACATCACCGTCGACAGCTTCAAGTACGACGTCGGCATCTATGCCGTCGGCGCGCTCGGCACCACGGTGATGCTGTTCGTGAACGCGCTCGCCGGCGGTCTGCTCACCCTCGCTGCGCCGATCCTGGCGATCGTGCTCAAGTCGAAGATCAGCGGCGACATCAAGGTGCAGGCGAAGGACAAAGTGCCCGGCGCCGTGCTCAAGGCAGCCGAAGCGATGAAGCCGCACTTCGATCGCTGCATCGATGACTTCGGGAAGCGCCTGTCGGACTTCGTCACGAACGCCGGCAACACGCTCTACAAAGGCATCAGCGAGATCCTCGACCGCACGATGCGCGAGCGCAAAGAGAAGGCGGGCGACGTCAGCGAGCTGAAGGTAGGCACGACGGCGCACATCGAGCAGGTCCGCGCCGCCACCAGGGCCCTCGCGCAGATTCGCGAAGGACTGTGGTCGTCAGACGCTGAAGAACCGCAGCCGGTTAGCTGACGGATCCAGCGTGTAGGTGCCGGTCGTTTCCACACGACGGCACGTGTCATGGCAGTGGTCGGGCCTGTGATTCTCCGGACTTGGCAAAGGACGGACCGCTGGCGTCCGAGTTGCTGATGAGAAGGACATGCGCCTAGCCATCACCTCGATTCTGTTCGCCACGACGGTCGCTGCCGCGGGTTGCGTGCTTCCTCACACCGCGGGCGGTGATGATGTCGACCCGTTGGACCCGTCGGACCCGTCGACCCCGACGCCGGTGGCGAGCGGTCCGTACACGGTGACCTCGAACGTGGAGATCACGATCGAGGCGCTGCTGCCGGAGCCCGCGGCGAACCTCGTCGAGACGATGCGCGACTTCTCGCAGAACCCCGCGCACACGCTGCTCGATGTCTGCGAAGACGCGGGCGTCCCCGCGGTCGGTACGATCCGCGACTACCTGCCGTCGTTCCTCGAGGACAAGCTCGAAGGCTGGATCAACGACGAGATCAACAAGGTCACGATCGGTGGCGTGCCGGTGCAGCAGTTCGCGGGCTCGGTCGTCGCGCTCGCGGAGACCACGCTCTCGCAGGTCGACATCGCGTCGACGCTCGCGATCGACGGCGGCGTCGCGACGCACACGCTGACCACGCTCGACCTCGCGCCGGCGGGCCTCGACGTGCAGGTCGCGCTCGGCGGGTTGCCGAACGAGATCGTCTCGGCGACTACCACTGCGTCGACGCGCAGCTCCACGCTGTCGATCGGTGACCACATGTTCTCGGTCGCGTACGGCCACTACGCGTGGATGGCACTCGAGGCGTCGATCACCGCGCAGTACGGCACGGACATCCGTGGCCTCCTCGGTGCGGCGATCGACTGCCCCTCGATCGCGCATACCGTCGCGAACAAGTGCGTGTGGGGTCAGTGCGTCGGTCACGAGGCCGACCTGGTGACCGTCTGCGAGCGCGGCCTCGACGAGGTGGTCTCGCGTGCGAAGGCGAAGCTCGAGACGTTCCGCTTCGACGCGCTTCATCTCGCGGCGGGTACGGCGACGATGATCGATGCGAATCGCGATCGCCTCGCGGAGTCGCTGACCAACGGCGTGTGGACCGCGGAGATCAACGCGGGTCAGGGCCTGCGCCACGCGCCCGCGACGTTCACCGCAACGCGCTAACACCCGCAACGCGCTAACACCCGCAACGCGCTAACACCCGCAACGCGCTAACACCCGCAACGCGCTAACACCCGCAACCCGCTAGAGCGCGACGCTAGAACTTCCCGAGGACGCCGACACCCGCGAGGGTTCCGTCGGCGCTCGAGATCGGAAGCGGTGCCACGATGGCTATCGAGACGACCGGCAACTCCTCGTAGATGCGGTCGCGCAGCTGCTGCATCAGCGAGGGACGCTCGGGATGCTTCGCATGCTCGGGCAGGCGCGTCTCCTCCGGCTCGCGCATCGCGAGCGTCAGCACGACCGGCTTTTGCACGCGGAGAGCTGGGGTCTCGACGCGAGCCGGAAGCGCACGGATGTACATCGGCGAAGGATCGGCGAGCGCCGGCGTCCCCACGGCGAGGACGAATCCCATCAGCAGCGCGCGCATACCCCACATTCATCGCAAGCGCCGTACCGTGGACTGCCGCTCGGAAGTGCCCGACACGCTTGGATCCTGGATGGAGTCAGCGAACGGCAGGATGGTCGAGTAGCCACGTTGCGCGCGGGCGCACGGACACGCGATCCCGGCGAATCGAGTAAGGTACGCGGCTTCCATGGCCGGCTCGACCTCTGCGCGGACGGTGATTACCGCACTCGCAGGTAACTCGTTCGTCACGATCATCAAGCTCGTCGCGTTCCTGCTGTCGGGCTCGGGCGCGATGTTGTCGGAGGCGATCCACAGCGCCGCCGATACAGGCAACCAGCTGCTGTTGTTCATCGGCCTCCGTCGCGGCGAGAAGGCGCCCGACGAGAAGTTCCACTACGGCTACGGCGGCGAGCGGTTCGTGTTCGGCATCCTATCGGCGGCCGGCATCTTCTTCATCGGCTGCGGTATCACCGTCTATCACGGCATCGACTCGCTGCTGCACCCGCACACGCCGGCGCTCACGGCGCTGACATTCATCGTGCTCGGCGTGTCGCTCGTGGTCGAGGGCAGCGTGTTGCTCCTCGCGATCCACAGCGTGAACAAGTCGCGCGGCGAGATGGGCTTCTTTCGCTACGTGCGCGAGCGGGCGGATCCGGCGACCGTGGCGATCCTGCTCGAGGATGGCGCTGCCGTCGTGGGCCTCGTGATCGCGAGCGCGAGCATCGTGCTGTCCGCGCTGACGGGCAATCCGATCTGGGATACCGCGGGCTCGCTCTTCGTCGGTGCGATCCTCGGCGCTGTCGCGGTGTATCTCGTCCGCGAGAACCGCGAGCTGTTGATCGGGCGCGCGGTGCCAGGCGTCGTCGAAGAGATGTTCACGAACGTCATCCTCGATCAGCCGGCGATTCGCAGCGTGCGCGATATCAAGACGCGCCAGCTCACTCACGACGCGTACATGTTCAAGGCCGAGCTGACGCTCGATACCGACTACCTCGCCGAGCAGCTCGATCGTGTCCTCCCCGCCAATCAGCGCGACCTGTCGAAGGGCCGCGCCCTACGGCGCGCGACCATCGCGACCACCGACCTCATCGCGACGGAGATGATCCAGGTCGAGCTGGCCATCCGCCGCGCCATCCCGCAGGCGAAGCATATCGACCTCGAGATCGCACACCCGGAGCACGAGGCCGATGACGAGGAGCTTGCCTGACGGTAAGGTTCGCCCATGTCGCTGTGGTCGAGGTTCCAGCGCAGGCTGGGAGACATCGCCGAGGATCTGATCCTCGACGAATACCGCGATCAGTTGAACAAGTCGCAAGACCTGCTCGCGAAGGGTGAGACGCAGCAGGCGATCGAGCTTCTCGAGGCGCTGCTCGTGTCCAAGAGCGAGCACGGCCAGGCGCTGATCGTCCTCGGCGCGGCGTACATGCAGCATCACCAGCCGCAGAAGGCGCTCGACGCGTTCGAGCGTGCACTGAGGCTGCGCGGTGCCGATCCGCACGCGCTCGTCGGTCACGGCACGGCGCTCGTCGCGCTCGGCCGCTACGATCTCGCGGCCGCGTCGCTCGGACGTGCGGTGCAAGAGGCCGGCGGTGATCGCGACGTCCTCGCGGATGCCTATCGCGGCTTGGGCATCGCGTGGCGTCGACGCGGAGATCTCGACAAAGCGATTCGCGAGCTGCGCAAGGCCGTGGCCGAGGATGGCGATGATCTCGAGACCCGCGCCGCGCTGGGCGAAGCGTTGATCGCCGACGGTGGTCCGTACGACGAAGCACTGCGCCACCTCGAGCGAGCCACGGCCGGCAAGTCCGGTGCGCACGGACCGGAGAAAGCACCCGTGCTCGCGCTGTACGCTGTCGGCAAGCTCGCGCTGATCGAGGGCTCGCCCGCGATCGCCGGCGAGCGACTGACCAAAGCGCGCGCAGCCTCCGACGAGGACACCTCGCCGTTCGCGAGCCAGCTCCGCGCGGAGATCATGATCGCGCTCGGCGATGCAGCGCTCGCGTCCGGCGATGCGATGCGTGCGCATGGCTTCTTCCTCGAGGCGCTGCAGCTCGACGCGAAGCGCGCCGAGATCCACGCAAAGATCGCGACGGCACATCGCACGATCGGCAACCTCGATGCGGCGCTGCAGAGCTACGAGCGCGCACTCGGCCTCGGCGCGGACATCGACGTGCTCCGCGCCGCGGTCGACACCGCGATCACGGCAGGCGACGCGACGCGCGAGCTGCAATGGGGCAACGACCTGCTCGGCAAGGCTCCCGATGATCTGCGCGCGCTCGTCGCTCGCGGGTCCGCGATGCTCGTCGATCAACCCGACGCGGCGAAGGCGCTCCTCGAAGTCGCCGCTGCCAAGGATGACGTCGATGCACGCACGGCCCTCGCGCGGTTGACGCTACCCACGGATCCACACAAGGCCGCGCTGTCCGCGCTCGCCGCACTGCGCGTGAGCCCCCACCATACGAAGGCGCGGCAGATCCTGACGGAAGCGCGCACCGCCGCGTTCGGGACACCGGGACCTGAAATCGCCGATGTCGCGGCATACATCGAGAAAACGGTCGAGAGTCGTCGTGAGCTAGGACATCTCGTCGGCGAAGTCGCGCGCGCCGCTGCGAACCTCGATCAGCCGCTGCTCGTCACCGTGATGGGCGAGTTCTCGAGCGGCAAGAGCTCGTTCGTGAACGCGTTCATCGGCGCCGATGTCGCGCCGACGGGCATCACGCCGACGACGGCGACGATCAACGTGGTTCGCTATGGCCGCGAACGCGGTGGTCGCATCGTCGCGCGCGATGGCTCGACCACGGAGCTCGGGTGGGACGCGTTGATGGCGCACATGAAGGCGCTGACGCCCGATGCGGCGAAGGCGATCGATCGCGTCGAGATCCTCGTGCCGCTACCGCAGCTCGAGAAGATCAACATCGTCGACACGCCGGGCCTCAACTCGATCCAGCCGGAGCACGAGGCAACCGCGCGCGCGTTCATCGGCAAGGCCGACGCCATCGTGTGGGTGTTCACCGCGGCGCAGGGTGGCAAGGCGAGCGAGAAGAAGGCGCTGCGCTCGATCCGAGACGAGGGCAAGCGCGTGCTGGGCGTGCTCAACAAAGCCGACCAGCTGTCTCCCGAGGAGACCACCGAGGTCACCACGTTCATCGGCGGCGAGCTCGAGGATCTCGTCGAGGCGATCGTTCCGTTCAGCGCACGCAAGGCACTCGCGTGGAAGCAGGCGAATCGGCCCGAGGGTCCGGCGGGTGGAGACGGCAACTGGAGCGGCCTCCTCGGCAACCTCGAGGAGCGGTTCTTCCAGCAAGCACGCCAGCTGAAGCGCGATGCGTGCGCGCGTCTTCTGCGCGGCGTTGTCACCGAGGCGCAGGCCACCGTCGAAACGTCGCGGCAGCGGGCGAACGAGGCCGCCGTCGCGGCGCGTGCAGGTCGCGACGAGCTCACCGCATCCGCGCGCACGTTCACGGAGGCGTCGGTGCTCGCCGAGCGCACGGCGCTGTCGGAGCAGATGACCGCGTTGTATCGCCGGGCTGCGCGCGAAGTGATCGAGCTCGTGCGTCCGCGGCGCCTGCCGTTCTCGTCGCACTCGGCCACGGTGGCGGATCGCGATTACCTGATCGCCCTGCTCTCCTCCGGCTTCGAGACCGCCGTCGAGAGTGGTCGGCAGCGCGTCGCCGCCGATCTGCTCGCTCGCAGTAAATCGGCCGAGGTCGCTGCACGAGTGCTCGCGACGGCGCTCGATGTCGACGTGCTCGGCGATCTGCATCGCACCGCGGACGATCGGATCGGCCTGGCTCTCTCCCGCGTGTTCGATCGCGCGCGTGCCTACACTCGCGGCTACGTCGAAGGCGGCTACGTCGAGGCCTTCTTCCGCAATGATGTTCCACGCCTGGAGCTCGCGGAGGATGCCGTCTATCACGCGCTCGTCCGCGGTGCTCCCGATCTGGATCGCGAGCTCGGTGAACCGCTCGCGCGCGCCGCCTCGGATGCCCTCGCCGCGCTCGCCGATCGCCTCGATCATTGGGGGGCGGTCGTCGATGTTCTCGCTTTCGATCTAGAAGTCGGGATCGCGCGTGCGCTAGAACTAGCCGCGGCGCGGCTCTAGTCAGACCCGCTCCGTAGACTCCCGACCCGATGTCGAAGAAGCGCTCGCGCAACCCCGCGCCGATCAAAGTCACGCTCGGCATCGATGAAGCCGGGCGCGGACCTGCGATCGGTCCCATGGTGATGGCCGCGGTCGCGCTCGACTCGCGCGCGGCCTCCGCGCTCACCCGCATGGGCTTGTGCGATTCCAAGACGTACGGCGCCGGCGATGAAGCGCACGAGGTCCGCGCCAACCTCGCGGCCGAGATCCGCGTGCGCGCCACGTTCGTCGCGCTGATCGAGGTCGAGCACACCGAGATCGACGAGCGCGTCCTGCGTAACGAGCTCAACGTCCTCGAGCGCGAGCTCGCGACCAAGCTGATCGGCCAAGCGCCGACCTGCGATCGGATCATCGCGGACGGCAAGCGCATGTTCTCGGCGCTGTGCGGTCGCTTCGCCAACTTCGAGTCGCACGATCGCGCCGAGGAGAAGCACGCGGCGGTCGCCGCTGCGTCGGTGATCGCCAAAGTGCGGCGCGACGAGCGCTTCCATCAGATCCGCGCGCGCTACGAAGACGAGCTCGGCCCGATCGCCGGCGGCGGATACTCCAACGCCGCCACGCGTGCGTGGGTTCGCAAGTACGTCGAGAAGTACATGCGTCTCCCCGAGGAGGCTCGTCGGTCGTGGCCGCACGACTACGTCGAAGATCTGATCGGCAACACGCGTCCAGCCGGCCCGCAGGTCGAGCTGTTCGGCTAGCTATTTCACGGTCGTCGTCGGCGCGGCTTCGACAGGCACGGGCGGCTCGAGACAGCGTGCGACCGCTGCATTCTTCGAGACCTTCGAGCGATATGTCGACGGATCCTGCTTCGCGATCTTCTGCGCGATCGATCGCACCGCGGCACAATCGTTCTTCGCGGCCGCCACTTCGCACTGCTTGACGAGCTGCGCGATCGTGGGGTCCGCCGCGCGATCCTCGCCCTCGATCGCGGGCAGCGGCTTGCGAGACACCGGCTTGCGATCCGGTGCCGGAGGAGCGGCCGCACCCGTCGATTCGGCGACGCCACTCTTGGGCTGCATGTCTTCGTCGCCGATCGCGAGCTCCATCGGAGCTTTCGCGTCTTCCTTCTTCGCTTCGATCGGTGGTGGCTCGGCAGCCGGCTCGGCCATCGCGAACTGATCGGCGACACCGTCGGGAGCGGTTCCTTTCGTGCGACCACCAGGTGGCTTCGCGACCGTGGGCCGCGGACGCTGCGCGACAACAGGTTTCTCGGGAACCGTGGGCGCTGTGGAGCCGGTAGCGACGGCGTCGACATCCTGCTGCGACTCGCCACCTTCGAGGCGGTCACGAGCTTTGCCGTCGGCGATCGCCGGTGGCGACGCTGCGGTCTTGTCGAGCGTCTCCGTCGGCGTGGACTCGGCCATCTCCGATTCGGTCTGCATCTCGCCGCGATCGTGGCGCTGCGAGACCACGACCGCGCCGCCGATCAGCACGACCACGGTCGCCATCGCGAGCACCGGAGGACGGCGCAGCTGCTCGAGCAGCACGGCCCACCACGAGCGCTTCGGCTTCATTTGCTCGGCCTGCTCGCGAGCCGCCGCCATCAATGCGGCCATGCCGCGATCCGACGGCTCTTCGTCGCGCATCTCGCGAAACATCGAACGCATCGACGACAGCGATTCGTCGAGCCCGAGCTCGTCGTCGTCGTCGCGGTTCGCGGAATCGCTCATGGCGCGGCCTTCGCGAGGTCCTTGTATTCGTCGAGCTCGAGCCGCAGCTTCTCGAGCGCATAACGCATGCGGCTCTTCACCGTGTTCTCGGGGACGCCGACGACATCCGCGATCTGCTTGAACGGCATGTCGAGGAACTCGCGCATGAGGAACACTTCGCGCTGCTCGTCGGACAGCGCAGCGATCGCTCGCTGCATCGTCTCGTGCAGTTGCTTGTTCACACTCTTGCGATCGCTCGACATCTCGTTGCCGGGGATCACATCCATCAGCGTGCCGCTCTCTTCGCTCGCGTCCATGGGCGCGTCGAGCGATGCGTGCTTGCGATGTTTGCGTCTCCTAGTTTGGTCAACGCACAAGTTACGCGCGATGGTGTAAAGCCACGTCGTAAACTTGGCCTGTCGCTTGTAGGCCTCCGCGCCTTTGATGACGCGCATGAAGGCTTCTTGCAGAAGATCTTCGGCGGTCTCTTTGTCGCCGACGAAGCGAAGGATGAAGTTGTAGACCGGCTTGCGATGACGCGACAGCAGGATCTCGAAGGCGCGAACCTCGCCCTTCTGGTACAGGACCATCAGGTCTTCGTCGGCTTGTTCCGTAATCATCGCGCGGAGCTAGGGGCTGCCAAGAGCGGCCCTCGACCCGGACACTACCAGGGCTAGACCGCTAAGGGGTTTGGCACGTTGGACAGAAGTAGGTCGCACGACCTTGGAGAACGCTTCGCCGGATGGACGTCTTACAGCGCGGGCACGGTTGCCCCTTTCGATCATAGACCTTGAGATAGTCGTAGTTGCTTCCTTCGGCGCCATCACCGTCGACGAAGTCGCGCAAACTCGTCCCGTGGTTCGCGAGCGACGTCCGTAGGACCTCGTCGATCGCCTTCGCCAGGATCGTCGCTTTCTCCTCGGTGAGCCGGCCGGCCCGCTTCGTCGGACGTAGCTTCGACAACCACAGCGCCTCCGACGCATAGATGTTGCCGACACCCGCGAGCACCGTCTGGTCGAGGATGAACGCCTTGAGCTGCGCCTTCTTCTTCCGCGATCGCGCGAAGAACGCCACCGGGTCGATTCCGTCGACGATCGGGTCCGGGCCGAGGTCCTTGAGCGCCACGTGCTCGCGCTCTTTGCCGCGCGTCACGACATCGAGCTGACCGAATCGCCGTGCATCCGAGAACCGCAGCTCGCGTCCGTCGGCGAGCGCGAGCACGAGATGGGTGTGCTTCGCGCGCTCGTCGCCGGCGGCGTGCAAGCGAAAGCGTCCCGTCATGCCGAGGTGCACGAGCAGCGAGAGCGGCGTGTCGGTGTCGACGAGCAGGTACTTTCCGATGCGCCGGAGCTCGGTGAGCGTGGCGCCGACGAGCTTCTTCAGCTTCGCGCGCGGCGGCTTCCGCTTCATGTGGAGGCCGAGACCGGAGTCCCACACCTTCGTGATGCGTGCACCGACGGCAGGCAGCAGCGTCTGGCGAACCGTCTCGACCTCGGGCAGCTCCGGCATCAGCCGGTGCATAGCACTAGGCTAGTGCCTACGGAGTCGCGATCCGCGCCGTCGCGGGAATCGATCGAGCGAGCGCGCCGAACTCGCCGATCTCGAGCGTCTCTCCTCGACGAATTCCGTCGATCTCCGTCGCGATCAACGCGGCATCGACGGCCGCTTCCTCGAACACCGCACGCAACGCGTTACGCAGGGTCTTGCGGCGCTGGCCGAACGCCGCATGCACCACGGCCGAGTAGTGCTTCTCGTCGGTGATCTCCGTACGTGGCTTCGCGAGCGGCACGAGGCGAATCACCGTCGAGTCGATCTTCGGCGCTGGCACGAACGCTCCAGCGCCGACCTTCGCGACCGTGGTCACGTCTGCATACGTTCGCAGCATCACGCCGATCGCGCCGTACTCCTTGCCGCCAGGAGGCGCGACGATGCGATCCGCCATCTCCTTCTGGATCATCACCACCGCGTGCGTGACCGACTCGCGCGCGTCGATGATCTTGAACAGCAGCTGGGACGCGATGTGATACGGCAGATTCCCGCACACCGCGATCGGCTCGCCGCGCCACTTCGCGGCCATGCGTAGGTCGTAGCGCATCGCATCGACATGCTCGATCTCGACGTTGTCGACGCCGGCGAGCTCCGCGCGCAGCACGGTTATCATGTCGGGATCCGCTTCGAGTGCGATGAGCTTCCCGGCGGTGAGGCGCTCGGCGAGGCGCATCGTCAGCGTGCCGAGCCCGGCTCCGATCTCGACCACCCAATCCTCGTCGGACTTGACGGTCGCATCGACGATCGCGCGAAACGCCTTCTCGCTGATCAAGAAGTTCTGGCCGAACTGCTTCTTCGCTCGCAGTCCGTACTTGTCGAGCAGCATGTGCGCCGTGGGAAATGGCTCGGCCGCGCGCAACGGATCGCTCAGCTTGCCGCGCCCGTTGCCGCTCGCGCCGTTGCTTCCGTTGCTATGTCCGTTGCCGCTGCTCATCACACCCGCTGCTCGGCACGCGGCAACGGTTTGCTCGGCACCGCGTCGAGGTCGAGCCCTGCCCGCTCGCCGCGCACGAGTTGGTGGTAGCCGGCGGCTGCGATCATCGCGGCGTTGTCGGTGCACCGCGCGGGCGGCGGAATGTAGAGCGTGAACTGGTCCTCGATCGCCGCGGCCTGCATTCCCGCGCGCAAGCCCGAGTTCGCCGCCACGCCACCGCAGATCTGGACGTGCACGAGTCCTTCACGTCGAGCGACTCGCCGCGTCTTGCGAACCAGGACCTCGACGATCGCCGCCTGGTAGCTCGCACACAGGTCGCTCAGCGCTTGCCCCTCGGGGACACCGTGCGCGCGCACGTGATGAAGTAGCGATGTCTTGAGGCCACTGAACGAGAACTCCGCACCGGTGTCCTTCGCCGTCATCGCCTTGGGAAACGGGACGGCCTTGGGATTTCCAGTCCTCGCGAGGCGATCGATCATGATCCCGCCCGGGTACCCGAGACCGAGCAGCTTGGCACCCTTGTCGAACGCTTCGCCGGCCGCATCGTCCCGTGTCGCGCCGAGCTCGATCACGTCGACGTAGCCGTTCACGCGCACCAATGACGTATGCCCGCCGCTGACGATCAGTGCGAGATGCGGCATCGGTGGTGGATTCGTCTCGAGGTGGATCGCCGACAGATGGCCGACGAGGTGATGCACGCCGACGAGCGGCTTGCCGGTCACCCACGCGAGCGCCTTCGCCGTCTGCAGACCGACGAGCAGTGCCCCGCTGAGACCCGGAGCGTTCGTGACCGCGATCCCGTCGACATCGGCGAGCGAGATGCCAGCGCGATCGAACGCGGCTTGCACCACGGGCACCACGTTCAGGATGTGAGCGCGCGACGCGAGCTCGGGCACCACGCCGCCGTACTTCGCGTGGACTTCGTTCTGCGACGCGACGACCTCCGCGATCACGCGCGCTCCATCGTCGACGATCGCCGCAGCGGTCTCGTCGCACGAGCTCTCGATACCGAGGACGCGCATCTCAGCCCTCGTGTACCCGCACTAGCGAGTCTCGTCGAGTCGCTTCTGGATCATTGCGGACTTCTCGCCGTTCGGCCAGTTCTCGAGATAGTGCACGTAGTACTTCGCCGCTTCGTCGTAGCGCTGCGCGGCCCACAGGATCGAGCCGAGCACTTCGTAGTTGCTCGGGTACGTCGGCGCGAGACGAATCGCAGACTCCATCGCCGCGATCGCATCCTCGAGTCGACCGAGTCGCTGCAGTGCTTGCGCTCGCACGATGTTCGCGCGCGCCGTCCGGCGGAGCTTGAGCGAAGCATCCGCGAGCGCGAGGGCTTTCTGAAAATCGCCTTCCTGATTCGCTTCGTGCGCTTGCTGATAGAGCAGCTTCGCTTGCGCGAGCGGATCCGGCGCACCGGCATCCGGGCCGACGATCGGAACGCCTGCATCGACGGACATCGCCACTGCCGCATCGATGGGCACCGCCGCATCGACAGGCACCGCGGCGACCGCGGCATCGGGCGACATCGCGACGCGAGCATCGGGCGCCATGGCCACGACCGCGGCATCGGGCTCCATCTCCGCCGCATCGACCATCGCCATCTGCGTCGCGTCGAGGACGACACCAGCGTCGTCTCCGGTCGCGACCTTCTTTCCGGGCTTGCGGAGCCACAGCACGACCGCGAGCACCGCCAACATCGCCGCGAGGACGATCAGTGCGAGCGCACCACCGCCAGGTCCGGAGCTCTGTCGAGACACACCCGACCCAGCGGGGATCGTTCGCGGTGTCGCCACGCGCGGAATGGAGGGCACGGGTGGAATCGAGGGCTCGGGCGCCGGTGCTGGCGTCGCCGTCGCGGGCCCATCGGCAGGAGGCTGCACGATCGCCATCTCGCGCGTGATGCGTCGCGGGAGGATCGTTACCAGCTCGCGTGCAGTCTCGGTCACCGCGGGTTGTTGTCCGGAGACCCGCTCTCGCAACGGAACGAGCTCGCCGGATGCCTCGGCGCGATCGCGTCCGAGCGAGCCGATCATTCGCAACCCCGAATCGTCGTTGCGCCTGGCCGGCGGGCTCGGTGCGGGTTCCGGCGGAGGTACGGCCGACACGCGGCGGGTGCGGCCGCGAGATCCGTCACCGTTCGGCTCGCCGTTGCGAAGCGCTGGCAATCCATCGCGCTCCGCTTCTGCGGGGATCTCGACCGGGATGCTGGTCTCGGTCTCCTCGAGTGCAGGTACCCCCGAGGCCGTGCCTTCCTCGCGCGCGAAGTCCGACGGGTCCGCGAGCGGAGCGGCCACGTCGAAGTCCCTCTCGGTCTCCTTCGGCTGCGATGCGACCGCACCGTCGGCGAACAGCGATGGATCGATCGCCTGTGCGGCGGCGATCGCGTCGTCGATCAGCCGCAAGCTCGACGGTCGGTAGTGACCGAGGAGCGCGGTGTCCTGGATCGGCGCGTTCTCTTCTTGTTCGACGTGATCTTCGGCGGGGATCGGCTCGGCGGCAGCGGCTTGCGCGTCCGCGGCGGCCTGCGCGTCTGCCGCGGCGGCCTCGGCGGTCGCTTGCTCGATCGACTCTTCCGAGATCACCTGCGAATCGCGAACGCCGAGCTCTTCACGAATCGCCGCGTGGCCGCCGGAGTCGCGCCCCGTCGCCATCGCCTGCGCGTGCGGACCGGACGCGACTTCCTCGATCGGCGTCGGCGGATCCATCACCTCGACGAGCGGCATCGGCTGTCCCGTCGTTCGTCGTGCCTTCTTGCCGTGATCGAGATCGATCAGCATCTCTTCGAAGAACAAGCGAGAGATCGCCTGCAAGCACTCGAGGTCACCGAAGTCGGAGTTGTCGATGACCTCGAGCAGCGTGCGCTTGCCGTCGATCAGTCGCAGGATTCGATTGTTGTCGTCGGGGACATCGCCGAGTCGCCCCGCGAGCTCGGCGGTGTCGATCTCGAAGCGGTGCGTCAACGGCGGCAACTGTTCGAGCAAACGCGACCACTCGTCGAGGCGGCGCATGCCTTCCATGAGCAAACCCTGCGAGCTCGTCTGGATCACCTCGCGGCGGCGCACGGTGCGAAACACGACCTCGAACTCGCCCTCGCTCCAGGTGAGCAGACGGTAGACCGCGTCCTCGCCTTGCAGCGTTCCAGCCTCGGCGTCGATCACGCGACCGTCGCGGAAGTAGATCGCTGCTTGTCGTCCGCGCTCGCCGACGAACTGGATCACGCCCGACTTGCGACTGATCTCGATCGTCTGGATCACGTCGACGACCGGCATGTCGGTCACGCGTCCCGCGAATCGCGTGCGTCCGTCCTTGCGCTCCTCGAACCGAACCCGCTGCCGCTTCTGCAGCAGGATGTTGATCCGGGTGACGATCTCTTTGATGTAGATCGGCTTCGTCAGGTAATCGTCGACGCCGAGCTCGAGCCCGCGGATCTTGTTTTCGATCGCGGCTTCTGCGGTGAGGAAGATGAACGGAATGTCCGCCCAGTCCTGGGTTGCACGCACGCGTCGACGGAGCTCGAAGCCATCGCCATCGGGGAACGTCGTCTCCGAGATGATCAGATCCGGCGCATGGAGCTCGAGCTTGTCGAGTGCATCCTGAACGGATACCGCGGGCGTGACGGTGAACCCCGCCTTGCGCAGAGAGACCTCCAGCACTCGGAGGCTGCGAGTGTCCCCGTCTACCAGGAGCAAGCTTTGTTTGGACACGAGTTAGCGAAGTCCGGCCGTACCGGGCGCTAAATCGTAACCAAGGAATTAGACTGCCGCCAGGAACCGGACCGTCGATGGTCGAGCTCCCCTACGGACGCACCACTTATCTGCTCGACCTCGAAGGGCGGCCGTACACGCTCGTCCTCCCCACGTCCCTGCCATTGCCACAGCCGCTGGGCTCGCTGCTCGACGCCGCCCTCGACGCACCGATCGGGCGTCCGGCGCTCGAGGCGATGGCGTCCCCGGGTGCTCGGGTCACTCTCATCGTCAGCGATCCGTCGCGGGCCGAGCCCCGGGCTCAGCTGGTCGCGGCCATCCAACAGCGGCTCCCTGACGTCAGGTGGACCCTCGCAGTCGCGACCGGGACCCACGGCCCCTGCAATCTCGACGCGCTCGGCCTCCCTTCCGACATCCTCGCGAACGCGACCGTCGTGAACCACGATGGTCACGCCGCCACGGATCTCGTGGAGGTGGGGGTCACGCCACGGGGGACGCCGGTCCGGTTGCACCGCTGCGTCGTCGACGCAGATCTCGTCATCGCGACCGGTTGCATCCGGCCGCACTACTTCGCGGGGTTCGGCGCAGGTGTGAAGGCGATCTTCCCGGGTCTGGGCGAGGCACGGGCGATCCGCCAGAACCACACGCTCAAGACCGCGCCCGGCGCGCGCGCTGGAATCGTCGACGGAAATCCGTGCCGAGAGGATCTCGAGGACGCGTTTCGCGCACTGTCCACTCCGACGTTCCTCGTCAACGGAGTCTCGGCTCCAGACAACCGAATCCATGCAGCCGTCGCCGGCGATCCCGTCGAGGCGTTTCGTGCGGGGGCGTCCCTCGCGCGTGCGTGGTTCTCGGCGCGATCTCCCCGTGCGCCCCTCGTGATCGCGTCGGATGCCCTACCCGTCTCCGCCTCTCTGTACCAAGCGGCGAAGATCGCGGCCGCCGTCGCTCCGCTGGTCACCGAGAACGGAACGATCGCGATCGTCGCAGAATGCTGTGATGGCGTCGGCCCACTCGATGTCGTCAACGAAGCGATCCTGCGCATCGGTGTGTTGCCACGCCTGCCCGCCGGTGTGCGCGTGCGATTGATCAGCGGGCTCGATCGAGCGACGGTCGAATCGACCCTCGTCGAGTACGCTCGCTCGATCGACGAGATACTTCGCGAAACCGAAGGCCCGGTCGTGGTCGTTCCACGCGCTAGCCAGCTCTTGTTCGAGGTCACATGACGCGCCGCGTTATCAATGATCCCAAGCTCCGCTCGTTCATGACGCTGTTCGAAAAGTGGAATCAAAGCATAAACTTATCCGCTGCGCGAACACGCGACGATCTCGAGCAACACGTGTTGGATTGCCTCAACGTAGTGCCCCATCTCGCGAACGCCTCGACCGTGCTCGACGTCGGCTCGGGTGGTGGTCTTCCCGTAGTAGTTGCCGCCATCTCGCTCCCTGACGTTTCGTTCACGGCACTCGAGCCGGTCCACAAGAAGCACGCGTTCCTTCGCACAGCGGCTCGCGAGCTCGGCTTGATCAACCTCGAGGCGTTCGCGGTTCGCATCGAGGATCACGATCGTCGCGACTACGATGCGGCCTGCTCGCGTGCGACGTTCGATCTCGGCGAGTGGCTCTCGCTTGGACTCACGTATGTTCGACCGGGAGGTTTCGTTGTTGGCTTCGAGGCGGTCGAACGAGACGATCTTCCGATGACGGTCGAGCGTCACTCCTACGAGCTCGCCGACAAGACACGTGCGATCGTGATCGCTCGACGAGAGTCATGAAGCGCGTTGTCGAGACCTCGAGATCGTCGGCGAAGAAGCCACCTGCGAAGTCGACGAAGCCGCGACCGCCGAAACCACCCGATCCCGTCACGGGTGCATGGACTCCGACGAAGGAGCAGCTCGCGAAGGCTGTGCGAAAGCGAGTTCCTGATCTGATTGCTCCGAACCTCGACGTTCTCTTCTGCGGGATCAATCCCGGCCTCTACTCGGCGGCGGTCGGCCGCCATTTCGCGGGGCCCGGCTCGCGGTTCTGGATCACCCTTCGTGATGCGGGACTGACTCCGCGGCTCTATTCGGCCTTCGAAGAGGACCAGCTTCTGTCGCTCGGCTACGGCATCACGAACCTCGTGCCTCGAGCGTCTGCGATGGCCGATGAACTATCTCCTGACGAGCTTCGGTCGGGCGCAAGACGACTGCGAAGGCTCGTGCTCGAATACCAACCGCGCTACCTCGCGGTCCTCGGATTCGTGGCGTATCGGACAGGCTTCAAGCAGCCCAAGGCGATTGGTGGACGTCAGCCAGAGTTGATCGGTTCGACTCAGGTATGGCTTCTTCCCAATCCGAGTGGGCTCAACGCTCATCATCAGGATTCTGGGCTAGCAAACCTGTTCTCCGAGCTCCGCGTGGCGGCTGTTGTTCCACGTGAAACAGTGGATGTCTCGCCGACCTGACGGACCGTGGAAGCCAACGCGAGCTCAGCTGCTTGCTGCTGGGAGGAAGCGTCTTCCCGACTTGCTTCGACCAGGTCTCGACGTGGTGTTCTGCGGGATCAATCCGGGCCTCTACTCCGCTGCGATCGGGCACCACTTTGGTCGCCCAGGAAACCGCTTCTGGCCGACCCTGTTTGCAGCCGGATTCACTCCCCGTCTGTTCATCGGCTTCGACGACCACGAGCTTCTGGCCCTGAACTTCGGAGCGACAAACATCGTGCCCCGAACCACGGCAACGGCGGACGAGCTCTCGACTGACGAGTTACGGCGTGGAGCTCGATCCCTCCAGAGGAAGGTCCTCGAACATCAACCGAGGTTTCTCGCGGTCCTCGGGATCACTGCGTACCGTGTTGCGTTCTCACAACCGAAAGCCACTCTCGGCCTTCAGGCAGGAGCGATCGGTGCGAGCCGTGTTTGGGTTCTTCCCAATCCCAGCGGACTCAATGCGCACCACCCACCCACCCTCCTCCAGAAGCTGTTCAACGAGTTTCGCGAGGCAGCAAGTGTTCCACGTGCAACGGAACCAACCGTTCGAGATCGTTGATCAGCAGCACTGGACCCTTCCAGCCCGCTCGATCGCGCTCCTCCAGAAGCTGTCAGCGATTTCGCGAGGCCGCGGGTGTTCCACGTGCAACGGAACCAACCGTTCGAGATCGTTGATCCGCAGGACTGACACCCTTCCAGCCTGCTCGATTGCTCCTCCAGAAGCTGTTCAGCGAGTTTCGCGAGGCCGCGGGTGTTCCACGTGCAACGGAACCAACCGTTCGAGATCGTTGATCAGTAGGACCTGACCCTTCCAGCGTCGCTCGATCTCCAGCACGTTTCTCGAGACCATCGCAGCGTCGTCATCGGGTCGATTCGAGAGTACCAACGCAGCCACCGCAAACCCATCGCGCTCTACGGCCTCCAGGGTCAGGAGCGAATGGTTGATCGTTCCCAGAGTCGCGAGCCCGACCACGATCACCGGTCCCCCAACCAACCGAGCAAGCGCACCCATATCCTCGGTCTCGGTTAGCGGTACTCGCCAACCTCCGGCCCCCTCCACCAAGAAGACGTCGACTGACCGTCCTGCCGGCGTCATGGAGGCTCGCTCCAATGTCGAAGCGATCCGTTGCAGGTCGATCGTCGTTCCTTCCAGTCCTGCAGCGACCGATGGAGCGAGTGGAGCCTCGAACTGATAGCTGCCGAAGGCGACCTCCGGGTCATCCACGAGACCGAGCCATTCGCTGGATGCAAGGTGGAGGAGCTGTTGGTCCTCGCCCGGCCTCCTCCCACCGATTATCGGGCAGCCCGTCTCGATCGGCTTGTGAGCGACGACATCGAGACCTCGGCCGCGAGCGAGCTTCGCGATCGAACAGGTCACGAACGTCTTCCCGACACCCGTTCCCGTTCCCGTCACGAAGTATCGCAGAGCGGTCACGTTCTCAGAGTCTCGCGAATCGCGGAAGCGGTGGCCTGTTCGAGGAACGCCAACTCCTCGTCTGAAATGGACAAGGGAGGCATCCACACGACCACGTCACCGAGGTTTCGCAAGATCACCCCGTGCGCTCGGATGCGGTCGCAGACTTCGACACCGAGAAACCGGCCTTCGATCGACGCGAGCTCGATCCCGCCCATGAGCCCGCATTGGCGAATCGAGGCGACTCCAGGTATCGAACGGATTCGTTCGAGTGCCGCTGTCATCGACGGGATTCGCGCCCGAGCATTGGGCAGCGTGGCCTCGCGCAGTAACGCGATCGACTCGAGTCCGACAGCACACGCGAGTGGGTTCGCCGTGAACGTATGCCCGTGGAAGAAGTGCTTCATGTCCGCTCGCTGTCCGAGGAACGCGCTGAAGATCTCCTCGGTGGCGAGCGTCGCGGCGAGTGGGAGATAGCCTCCCGCGATTCCCTTCGCGAGACACAAGAAGTCGGGCGAAACGCCCTCTTGTTCGCAGGCGAACATCGTTCCTGTTCGACCGAATCCGGTCGCGACCTCGTCGACGATCAGGTGCACGCGAAACCGTGCACAGAGCTCCGCAGCCTTCGCGAGAAAGCCCGGTGGATGCACCAGCATTCCAGCGGCACCTTGGATCAACGGTTCCACGACGAACGCAGCGATCTCGTAAGCCCGAGTCTCGAGCTCGCGTTCGAGCACGGCAATCGATGCATCGAGACCCACGTTGGCCGGCGACGGAACGGGAATCGATTGCACGAGCAGCGGTCCGAAGATTCGATGGAAGAGCTCGATGCCTCCAACGCCGACGGCTCCGAGCGTATCGCCATGGTAGGCGTCGCCGAGTCGCAGAAACTTCTGCTTCGATTTTGTCGAGCGAGGCCATCGCGTTCGCTCTTCGCCATCCGCGATATAGCGCTCGTGGATGTGCGAGCGATCCACCAACTGCCAGTATTGGAACGACTGCTTGAGCGCGATCTCGACGGCAGTCGATCCCGAGTCCGAGAAGAAGACTCGCGTCAGTCCCTTCGGTGCGATGTCGATCAGAGCGGCCGCGAGTCGAACACCAGGTTCGTGACTCAGCCCGAGGAACGTCGAGTGCGCGAGCTGATCGACCTGTGCCTTGAGCGCGGCATCGAGACGTGGATGCCGATGTCCATGCACGTTGCACCAGAGCGAGCTGACGCCGTCGAGGTATCGACGACCCTCGACATCGAACAGCCAACTGCCTTCACCTCGCGCGATCACGAGCGGCGCCCACTCCGCCATCTGCGTGAAGGGATGCCAGGTAACCTTTCGATCTAACTCAGCAATATTCGACATGACGCGATGCGTTATTGGAGTAGTCGAGCGACTAGTTGAAGCTGCTCGAGCGTGTGACCCGACGCCAGGCTCGCACGAACCCGAGCCGTGCCTTCTGGAACCGTCGGCGGGCGAATGCCTTGCGCGAACACGCCGTTCGCGAGGAGTCGCGCGGCGAGATCCATGACCTGTACGTCGGTCGGATCGCGATCGCCGACGCGCGAGCGATTCCCGTTGTCGTTGCGGGCGATCCGGATCGGCGCGATCGCGCTCTCGCGTGCTCCCCCTGCTCGCGGCACGAGCTCGCGAAACGCACGTCCGTTTGCGGCGAGTCGGCGGCGGCGATCGTGTCCTTCCGCGCCGCGCACGATCTCGATCGAAGCGAGAGTCGCCGCCGGGATCGACGGTGGCAGCGCCGTCGAGAACACGAAGCTGCGCGCCCGATTCCACAGCAGATCCGCGATCGCTCGCGAGCTCG
>Ga0154020_10001307_pt1 | contig 30884 bp, 25 predicted proteins | sample Klosneuvirus_201_FD_109709 | JGI IMG/M metagenome (GOLD analysis project Ga0154020, IMG submission 109709) | Active sludge microbial communities from wastewater, Klosterneuburg, Austria - Klosneuvirus_20160825_MG | ecosystem: Engineered > WWTP > Aerobic digester > Activated sludge | place...
GAATGGGCTTTGAGGTCTGGAAAACGCCTATTTTAGATTTTATTTTTCCATTTTATTATCTTGTCACCGGCCTTCGGGCGTTAGTAGTCAAAAGAATCCAATGGAAGAACTAGAAGATAGCCGATTTTCGTCTAAAGCACTCGAAGATTTTAAACTGATCGATAGGGCCGTTGATGGCGATGATAAGGCTTATGCCAAGTTACTTCAGCGCTACAAACGGCCCGTGTATCATATGATCTTAAAAATGGTGCGCAATATTGACGATGCCGAAGATCTGACTATGGAATCTTTTTCCAAGGCTTTCCGCAGTCTGCATAAGTTTAAAAAGGATTTTACTTTTAGCACCTGGTTGTTTCGCATCGCGACCAACAATACCATCGATTTCATCCGTAAGAAAAAAATAAATACGCTAAGTATTCAAAGCACGTTTACCGATGATGATGGTCAATCAGTAGGTATTGATGTGGAAGATGATGGTAACCTCAATCCGCAAGATGAGGCGATCAAAGCCCAGAAGGAAGAATTGATACAAGTGTTCGTAAACATGCTTCCGTCTAAGTATCAAAAACTTGTTCGCTTACGCTACTTTCATGAATTAAGTTATGAAGAGATCGCGGTGGAACTAGAAGCGCCTCTGGGTACCGTAAAAGCCCAACTTCATCGGGCCCGCGAATTAATGTACGACTTAGTGAAAAATAAAAAAGAGCATATGTAGGCCCTTTTTTTGTATCAAAACCCTGTTTTTTGCTTACTCACATTCTAGTCAGTTTTGAAATTCACAACTTTTCAATACTTTTAAAATTGTGAAAAGAGGCTTAACCTTATTTCTGCTCGCTTTATTCATGCTCAATGTGTTGGGATACTATGGGGTTTTAGTTGGGTTGCAGATCAAAAACGCACAAAATCTTTCGGCTCAGTTTGATGAAGACGGTTACGCGCGTGAGCATGAAGTAACTATTAAAGTTCCGATTACCGTTCCTTATCAAAGTGATAGCCGCGAATATGTTCGGGTAAATGGAGAATTTGAACACGAAGGCGATGTGTACAAGATGGTGAAGCAACGCCTTCAACGCGATACTCTTTATATAGTATGTGTAAAGGACAATACCTCTAAGAAAATTAATCAGGCGTTGAAGGATTATGTAAAATCGTATACCGACAAGCCATTAAATCAAAAAGGGAATACCAAAACGACTCAAAATTTTATCAAGGACTTTATATCTACAGCTACTGTTTTGTACAGCAGCAATGACGGCTGGTATAATACGATCAGTGAGTGTTACTGGGTAGACTCCTACCGATCACTTTCTGTTAAGCACACAAGTCCGCCCCCACAAGGTTAGTCTTTCTTTTCTCCGAACTACTCGGGCACCACAAGTGATTGGCATCGCCAATTGCTGAATCAATTCTTATTTGAGTTAATATTTTGCTTAATGCAGTAGTAATGCTCATACTGATTGATCGGTGGATCAAACCAATTCATGTTAAAATTTTATTTGAATGAAAAAATATTTACTGTCAGCTATTACTGTGCTTTCTCTTGGTGCGCTATCACCACTGGTAGCACAAACTCCATCAGATGCCATCATGATGAAGAAGAATGAAATCTGTTTTGCTTTTATGTATGATCAGGGTAAATGGGATCAATACTGGGAAGGAACCACCCTGATTACCAACGAGAATATTGGGACCTTTACACGTAGTACATATGCAGTGATGGTTGCCTATGGAATAACGGATAAGTTAAATGTATTACTTACAACTCCGTATGTAAAAACAAAATCAAGCGGAGGTCAGTTGGCAGGTGTACAAGGGTTTCAGGATATAAACATTGGAGTGAAGTACGAAGTAATTAAGAAGGACTTTGGAAAGCATCGAGTATCCTCACTGGCAGTTGCCCAGTTTGGTACACCCATGACAAACTACTTATCGGATTATATGCCTTATAGTTTGGGTTTAGGCACACAGGAACTTACAGGCCGAGTAATCGGACAATACGAATTCAATAAAATGATATATGTGCGGGCTTCTGCTGCATACTTATGGCGCGGACAAACAGAAGTTGAGCGTCCTTACTATTATGCCAACGGAAGTTATTATACCACTTTTATGGATGTACCCAATGCGGTAAACTATCAGGCTATTGTAGGCGGATGGGCACTAAAGCATAGTCTGCGTGTAGAAGCAACTTATGTGGTTTTGAATAGTGTAAGCGGTGATGACATACGTACGTGGAACATGGGACAGCCTACCAATAAAATGGAAAGTACGCAGGCTGGCTTTTTTGCACAATATTATTTCAAAGATATAAAACCACTTAAGGGCTTTAGCTTGATGGCTGCCTATAGCCAGGTGTTGGAGGGAAGAAATGTAGGAAAGTCTACAAACGTGAGTGGAGGAGTTACTTATCAATTTACTTTTTAATTGAAAACAATCATGAATATAAAAAAAATACTAACCGGTAGTTTCAGTCTGATACTAATTGTCACATCGGTAACCAGTTGCGAAAATGATTTACCCACTAACTTCCCATTCACAGCCTATGAATTTTCAGATTTAGATATGGATGGTGGAAATTGGCAGCCCATCTTGTTTGCTAGTGGAAGCAGAATTGTAATTGATGCGCCATCGGCTGTTAACTCATCGGAGTATCAGACTGAATTGGCTGCACTAAAATCAGCTTCACAAAACCTAAGTGGAAGTCAGGTGAATGCTGTAGACTATTGGACAAACAATCCCGCTATCCGCTGGAATGAAATAGCATTAGAACTTGCCGCCAAGTATAATCTCATTCCGCCTCCCAATCCTGATGGCACTTATACATTACCGACACCTGCTAATCCGCAAGGCCCACCTCTTTTTCCTTTTGCGCATCCACCTTATACCAGTCGTATGCTTGCCTATCTTAGTGTGGCGCAATTTGATGGTTTGATAGCTGCATGGTACTACAAGTATGAGTATAACAGGCCGGCTCCTTATGTAACAGATAATAGTATTTCGTATGCATACAAAAAAAATGCGCTCCCATCTTATCCTAGTGAGGGAGCAGTAATAGCAATTGCATCGAGAGATATTCTGAAAGCAATGTTCCCGTTGGAGCATGATTATATTAATGCAAAGGCTGAAGAACATTTGAATAGTTTAATGTGGTCGGGTTCTAATACAACTAGCGATATTGAAGCAGGCAAAGCAATTGGCACAGCAGTAAAAACAGCTGCATTAGCGCGAGCATCTACCGATAAAATGAGTGCTGCTCAAGCACCAAAGCCAGTATCGGATGCTATTAAAAAATCAGCCTTTGATCGCTTTGGATGGGCTTGGGACAACATGGAGAGCCCCGTACGCCCTGTAGGGCTTACACCTTTATTTGGCCAGGTAACCATGTGGAATGTAACGAACATATTGGATGTTAGACCTGTTCCGCCTCCTGCTCCCGGTTCAGTAGAGTTTGAACGTGATGCAGAAGAGCTAAAAGGTTTTGCTAAGAGCGTTACAGATAAGCAACGTAAAATTGCTAACTGGTGGTCTGATGGTTTGGGAACCTATACACCGCCTGGTCATTGGAATAGGCGTACGAAAGAATACATTATTAAGTATGAAATGAATCCGCTTCGTACAGCTCGCACATTTGCCTATCTCAATATGGCCATAATGGATGCAGGTATTGCATGCTGGGATGCTAAATACTATTATCATTTCCCGAGGCCTATACAAACTATAAATGGATTTAAAACGATCATAGGAACTCCAAATTTTCCAAGCTACACCTCAGGCCACAGTGCTTTCTCAGGTGCAGCGGCCGAAGTAGTGGCTTATATATTTCCAGCGGAAGCTCAGGTTGCTCGCGACTGGGCACTTGAAGCTGCTGAGTCTAGAATTTATGCGGGGATTCACTACAGATTTGATTCAGAAGTAGGAATAGACCAAGGCAAGAAAGTGGCGAAGTATACAATAGATAAAGCAAAACTTGACGGAGCCGATTAGGGATGAGAAAGTTTGTACTCTTATTAATAACCGGAATTTCGTTTTCAGTTTTTGGACAAGAACAAGTTGATTCAGTTAAGACAACTCAATTGGATGAAGTGGTAGTTAAGTCGCAACGATTGTTTGATTTAGAACGACTGCCTGAAACGAAGGGTACCTATTTGTGGGCAGGCAAGAAAAATGAGGTGATAAATATTCAAAGCCTTAATGCCAACATTTCGGAAAAAACAGGGCGACAAATTTTTGCTAAAGTTCCGGGCGTGTTTGTTTATGATATGGATGGTAGTGGAAACCAAGTAAATATTTCAACTCGTGGATTAGATCCCCACCGGGGTTGGGAATTTAACATCCGTAGAAACGGTGCAGTAACTAATACTGATATGTATGGATATCCGGCCAGTCATTACAGCATGCCAATGGAAGCTGTCGAGCGAATTGAATTAGTACGGGGCTCTGGCTCGCTTCAGTATGGCGCACAGTTTGGTGGTATGTTAAACTATCAGGCGAAAAAACCAGACAGCACCAAATCTCTTTCGATAGAAGCCATTACTTCAGTTGGCTCATATGGTTTGTTGAGCACTTACATTTCGGCTAGTGGAAAGATCGGCAAATTTCAATACATGACTTATTATTCGAAGCGCGTGTCAGACGGTTATCGCGCTAATGGCGAATCTAACTATGATGCACAATCATTTTTATTAAGCTATGCACCAATAGATAATCTGAAGTTTACTGCTGAACTAAGTCGATCCAACTATTTGTATCATTTGCCGGGTGCACTTACCGATGTTCAGTTTAATGAAGACCCAAGACAATCAACGCGCTCAAGAAATTATTACAGTCCAGAAATTTATGTTCCCTCCATTCGTATGGATTGGAGTATAAGCAATAATACTAAACTATCATTTCTAACTTCGGCTGTGTTGGGTTATCGCAACAGCGTACTATTTGATAAGCCGGCTAATGTTGAAGATGTGATTGATCCGATCACATTACAATATGCGCCACGCCAGGTAGATATTGATAAGTATAATAGTTATACCAGCGAGCTACGGTTGTTGCATCAGTATTCATTTATTGGTAGAACAAGTGCCTTGGTTGTGGGAACTCAGTACATGAATAATGGTTTGCATCGCAAGCAACAGGGCAAAGGAACTAACGGCTCGGATTATGACTTAACCGTTACTGATCAAACTTTTGGTAGAGATATGCATTTAAAGTCCAAAAACATTTCACTTTTTGCGGAAAATAAATTTCAACTTACCAATCATCTTTCCATTACTCCCGGGATTCGATTTGAATCAGGGGAATCAGTTATGAGTGGGGTTATTAGTTATTATGACCCTGAAGATGTTCCAAATGCCATAGAACATAAATTTCCTTTGCTGGGTATCAACACGCAGTATCAATTTAAAAACGGAAATTCCTTTTATGCAGGTTGGTCGCAAGCCTATCGCCCTGTAATCTTTAAAGACATTGTTCCCAGTTCGGTGTATGAACAGGTGGACAAAAATCTTAAAGATGCCTATGGATACAATATGGAAGCAGGCTTTCGCGGACAAACCAGAAAACTTCGGTGGGATGTTGGCGTATTTCGGGTTCAATACAATAACCGACTTGGTTCTCAGGCACAATATGATGAAAACGGTGCTTTCTATTTGTACAGAACAAATATTGGTAATTCAATTACCGATGGGATTGAACTATTTACTGAATATGAATTAGGAAAAATAAAGAGCGTTTCATTTTCAATATTCACAGCCACCTCCCTTATGGATGGACGATATAGCGATGCGCAGATTCGTGTAGGTGATGCGAATGTAGATGTATCGGGTAATAAATTAGAAAGCGCATCCGAAGTAATTACCCGCAATGGAATCTCCATGCGATCCAAGAAGGCTAGTGTATCCATGCTCTATAGTTATGTAGGTGATTCTTTTGCTGACCCATTAAATACGGTAACTCCATCGGCCAATGGTGCCGTGGGTTTAGTACCGGGCTATGGACTGCTTGATATTAATTCTACTTTTTTTATTCTGAATCAGATTACACTAAGGGTGAACGTGAATAATGTGACTAACAAACAGTATTTCACAAAGCGACCTTCATTCTATCCTGGGCCGGGTATTTGGTCTTCTGATGGCAGATCGGTCGTGGTATCTGTAGGATTTAAGATTTAAGAGTTATAAGAATTGTTTTAATTGTTGTTTTAGGGTAAAATGTCGGGCAGGGGTGCCCGGCATTTTTTTATTTTGGACTTGCAATCGATTACAATGCCTGTATTCCAATAGGACTTGATTCCTTGCGGGAGGTTAGTATATTTATAAAATGTCTTCTACTGATTTCTTGTCTGATTATTCTGTTCGCCCCAATGTGTGGGACGAAATGTACTGGCAAGGGAACATCCGTGAGCATTATCAACTTTTTTTCGATTCTTTAATTCAGGCTTCTGTTACGGAATTATCGCATAAGGACGACTTAGCGAAAAAACTCTTTATGAGCCAAGGCATCACCTTTACCGTTTATAACGATGGGGAAGGAATAGAGAAAATATTTCCCTTTGATATTATTCCCAGAATTATCACGGCCAAGGAATGGGAGCAAATTGAACTCGGCATTAAGCAAAGAATTAAAGCCCTCAATATTTTTTTGCGGGATATTTATCACGATCAGTTTATCATTAAGGACGGAGTGATCCCGGCAGCACTTATTCATTCTTGCCCCGGCTTCTTACGGGAAATGGTTAATGTGAATGTGCCTTTTGATATCTATACTCATATCTCGGGCATTGATCTTATCCGCGACAGCGATGGCTCGTTTTATGTTTTGGAAGATAATCTAAGAACTCCTTCGGGGGTTTCGTACATGCTCGAAAATCGGAATATGACCTACCGTATTTTTCCAGGACTATTACCAAAGAATAATGTGCGTTCTGTAAAGGATTATCCCGATCTTCTCTTAAAAAATTTACGATTGCTCGCCAAGCAACAGAAAAATGAACCTACGGTTGTTGTACTTACTCCGGGCGTTTTTAATTCTGCTTATTTTGAGCACACCACCTTAGCGCGGTTGATGGGCGTTGATTTGGTGGAAGGTCGTGATTTGGTAGTAGATAATGCCAAGGTTTATATGAAAACTACGGCTGGTCTTAAACAAGTGGATGTTATCTACAGAAGGGTCGATGATGAATTCCTCGATCCATTAGTTTTTAATCCGGATAGTATTTTAGGAGTCTCGGGTATTTATTATGCCTATCGCAAGGGGAATGTAGTTATTGTTAATGCGCCCGGTAACGGAGTTGCCGATGACAAAGCTATCTATCCGTATGTTCCCCATATGATCCGCTATTATCTCAATGAAGAACCGGTATTGAAGACAGTGCCTACTTATGGTATGGATGAGCCTGAACATTTTAAACATGTGTTTGCCAACATTCATAAAATGGTAATTAAAAAAACCAATGAGAGTGGTGGGTATGGGATGTTGATGGGCCATGCGGCTGATGAAAAGCAAGTAGCTGTGTATAAAAAGGAAGTCGAAAAAAATCCGAGGCAGTTTATTGCTCAACCAATAATTAGTTTGTCATCGGTACCTTGTTTTATTAACGGTAAAGTACAGCCGCGTCACGTGGATCTGCGGCCATTTTCATTGTACGGTCCGGATGGAATAGAAATAGTACCGGGCGGATTGACCCGGGTTGCTTTGCGCGAAGGTTCATTGGTGGTTAATTCATCGCAGGGCGGAGGGAGTAAGGATACATGGATTTTAGGGTAAGAATAATTTTGGAGCATGCTAAGTAGAGTTGCAGACGCAGTATTTTGGATGGCTCGTTATATGGAGCGAACGGATAACGTGCTGCGAATGTTGCGCACCAACTACATTGCTTCGCAAGATGAAATTCAAAATTTCGACTGGCAACTGTGGGTGGATGGACTGAGCGCCAGATCCGAAGCAGTTGTTAAAGTCAGTAACTATCGAGAGGCCTTGCGGTATTTGGTTTTGGATAAGGAGAATGACTCGTCCGTACTGATCAATATTGTACGTGCCCGCGAAAATGCCCGCTCCGTTCAGGATTACATTACAAAAGAAGTATGGCAGTGTATGAATGATTACTACCATCTTATCCATAGCAGCAGTACAGAGCAGTTGCTGATCGAAAATGATCCGGTAACGGCCATCGATAACTTATTACGCGAAAGTGTTTTATTCTATGGCACGGTGGATATAACCATGAGCCGGGGCGAGGGCTACACATTTCTTAACCTCGGAAAATATCTCGAGCGATCACTCCGCACGTTGGATTTGTTGGAATTAAAAATGCAGGAGATAGACGCAGGTGGTAATGAAGCCATGCATTGGAAGTATTTGCTGTATTCCTTATCGGGATATGAATTCCATACTAAGCGCTATAAAAATGCTTTGGTGAGCCCCGATGTTCTCGATCAGGTATTTATGAACACACAGTTTCCACATTCGGTATTATATAGCCTGCATCAGGCCGAGCGATACTTTAGACGACTTGATTCTATTTCGTTACCGGAACATTTTAAAGAGATGAGTTTCCTGTTGGGCAAGTCGATTAGTAACTTGCAATATGGAATCAATTCGAATGCACCCGCTGCAGAAGTTCGCACCGTCATAGTAAATACACGTGCTGAAATAAAGATGGTGGCCCATAAACTGGCTATTTTTTATTTTGGATATTCATAACCCGAGAGCCATGCCCCATTTCCATATTTTACATCGTACCCATTATATTTATTCCGGTCAGGTTATTGATTCCATTAATCAAATTAAATTATATCCGTTGCAAGATGATTTTCAAAAGGTGAATCATCATCAGCTCCGCATCTCACAACAGCCCATCGTGCACACAACGATCGATTATTTTGGAAACACTACCGGATTTTTCACCTTGCTTACGCCACACAGCGAGCTAATGATTGACAACCGTATGGAAATTGAGATGTTGCCTGCAGGAAAACTAACTTTACGCGACTCGGTTGCCGAAATATGGAAAGAAGTAGCCAGTGAAGTCATTCAATTGCGCTATCACGACTTTTTAAAAGCAGAGCAGGCAAACTGCCGGGCGGAAGTGCAGACTGCGATTCATGATATTTTAGGTAAGGTGCAACATCCGCTATTCACTATTCAAGATCTTTCGAATTACATCTACGAAAATTTTACTTATCGAAAAGGCGTAACCACTATTGAAACGAGCGTGGATGAATTGTGGCAGTTGCGGGCCGGTGTGTGTCAGGATTTTGCACATCTGTTGCTATACATGCTTCGGTTAATGGGTGTTCCGGCACGGTACATTAGCGGGTACATTTGTCCGGGTGATAGCGAGTGGCGGGGCGAAGGCGCAACCCATGCGTGGGCCGAGGCCTGGTTGCCCGACACCGGGTGGATTGGTATTGACCCTACCAATAAATGCCTGGCAGGCGAACGTCATGTGAAGTTAGCACTGGGAAGAAACTTCAGTGATTGCACCCCGGTAAAAGGAACATACAAGGGCGCTGTGGAACATAAGCTGGAAGTTACCGTGAAATTTGGCGAGACCGCATTTACAGAAGTGCAGATAGATAATCAGGTTCCTACTTTTGTTAGCGGCCAGGTGACGGTAGATGTGGTGCCTCGCAATTCATACACCGCATATATGCAGATGCAGCAACAGCAATAAGGATCAAGCCTTCAATCCAAAGTTGGTATACACTTCTTCTACAATCGTTTTGTTATCGGCCAGTACCAAAAGGTGATCATTTGCTTTAATAACTGTTTCGCCATTGGCTGTGATGTATTTGTCATCGCGATGGATCAATACAATGATTGAACCTTTTGGCATTCCGATTTCAACCACGGCCCTGCCTACCACAGGTGAGTTGAGGGGTATGTCGAGCTCGACAAGCTCAGATTTGATGTCTTCTTTTAATTCTATATCAAGAGGAAAGTTCCTTTTAATCTTACCGGGTACACTTACATGCAGCCACTTGGCCACTATAGGTAATGTTGAACCTTGTAAAACAACCGATGAAACTGAAATAAAGAATACCAAATTGAAAATGGTATCGGCATAATGTACACCCGCCAACATGGGGTAGGTGGCAAACACAATAGGCGCTGCTCCGCGCAAGCCAACCCATGAGATGAAAAGTTTTTTACGAAAGTTGAGACTTTTGGTAAAGGATAAAGAAATGAAAACAGCTATTGGGCGAGCGGCAAAAATCAGGAATGCAGAAATCAAAATTCCAGGGCCAAGGATTGGAACAATCTTACTTGGATAAACAAGCAGACCTAACGAAAGGAACATGACAATCTGCATGAGCCAGGCTTGTCCATCATAAAATTTCATCAAGCTTTTCTTATGAATGAAATTGCTGCTCCCCAAAACTATACCTGAGATGTAGATGGCAAGAAATCCATTGCCTCCAATAAAGTCGGTGAACGAAAAGGTAAAGAAGACAAGGGAAAGTGTGAGTACCGGATAAAGCCCGGCAACATCGAGCCGTATTTTATTAATTAACCAAATCATGGCCTTGCCCATACCAAAGCCACACAATCCACCTAGTATCATTCCTTTCAAAAACTTAGGAATTAACATAAGTATGGAGGTATCGGGATTCAATACAATGAACGTCATGCTAATCGTTAGAAAGTAGGCCATCGGGTCATTGCTTCCACTTTCAAATTCAAGCGTAGGGCGAAGGTTTCCTTTTAAGCCAACGCTACGGGTACGCAATATGGAAAAGACTGCTGCCGCATCTGTTGATGAAACAATGGCTCCTAATAGTAAGCCTTCGGCTAAGGTATATCCAAGAAGATAGGAAGTAAAAACTCCAACCAATAGTGCAGTAATTAGAACACCCAATGTGGAGAGTGACAGTCCCTGCTTAAACACGGGCTTAACACTTTCCCATTTGGTGTCTAGTCCTCCTGAAAATAGAATAAAGGTAAGGGCAACAACGCCTAAAAATTGGGCGAGTCGTGGGTCATTGAAATATATACCCCCGGGCCCATCAGACCCAGCCAGCATACCGACTACTAAAAATAAGATTAGCGTGGGTACGCCAAGCTTAAATGAAGTTTTGCTTGCGATGATGCTAACGAACAGCAAGACTGAACCGAGTAATAAAATATTTTCAACCGATAATGTCATGAGCAAAATGGGTTGCCTGGTTTTTAGAGCCAGGCAACCTGAAATAGAATTAGGACAGCTTCAAGATAAGAAATAGAACAAAAAGCATCACGCCCATTGCTATAACAAACCAAAGTCTTTGGATAATTTCAATGAAATTTTTCATAAATGTTGAATTAAGCATGCGTGTGCATGAGATGCAGTGCATACTGATGTAAATTAATTGAGAAGTTATTAAATCAATGGGTTGCGCTAAGGCGCATGTATGCGAAGGAGGGTGTAATAAGTGTTATAAAGAGATGGTGGAGTATCAAGTGCGAAGTTGGCAATTGATTCAGCGGTGTAAGCCCAAGAGATTAACTTCCAAAGTTCGGACTGAAACAAATTCCCTTTTAGTATGGAAAACTGTAAAAATGAATGATTTGGGGTTTCTCTGCTAACGAGTGTTGCTCCGGCAGCCAGACATAAAAATGTAGGGTGGGAGGCTTGACCTTTTAGCGATGAATGTTTTGGATAACTTCCTAAAAGAATCAAAATAACCGCGATTGCCTGGAGCAACAGAGCTATTGACTTTATTGGATTTGATTCTTTCACGGTTAAATGTATTGATTTTTTGTCACAGCGAATCTCAGTCGTTAACTTTCCTTTATTTTTAGGTAATTTTTTCAATAATTTTCTGCAGAATCATCTACACCTGGTCAGTATTTCCTAATGTAGAGGCAAGTAGTAGAAATCAAAGTAACAACGATTTTAAATTAAACAGGCTTTATCATGCAACGTAGAACCTTTATTAAAAAATCATCTCTTACGGTTTTAGGTACTGCTGCGTTAGCTAATTTACCAATAAACAGTTGGAGTCAAACAAGCCGAAGCAATTTGCGTGTAAACGGTAAACGCATTGAAACACGGATTTTTGAACTTGCTAAATTTGGTCGAGATGAAAATGGACGCGGCTATCGCGTAGGTTATACAACTGGGGATAGAGAGGGACGCACGTGGTTTATAGATCTAATGAAAAAGGCCGGACTCGAAGTTAGCATTGATGAAGGCGGAAATATTATCGGAAGACGAAAGGGAAAAAAAGCTTCTCTAAAACCTATTGCTTTTGGTTCACACATCGACATGGTACCCGATGGTGGCAATTATGATGGCACGTTGGGTTCACTCAGTGCGCTGGAAGTAATTGAAATACTTAATGAAAATAAAATTGTAACGGAGCATCCTTTAGAGGTAATTGTTTTTGCCAATGAAGAAGGCGGCCTTATTGGTAGCAAGGCTATAGTGGGTCAACTTACCGAAGCCGGGTTACAGCAGATCAGTCAAAGCGGGTTGGTTATGGCAGACGGAATAAAAGCCATTGGCGGTAATCCCGATCAAATAAAAAATGCCATCCGTACGCAAGGAGCTTTCCATGCTTTTGTTGAATTGCATATTGAGCAGGGCGGAACGCTGGAAGCGGAGAATCTTCAGATTGGTGTTGTAGAAGGAATTGTAGGTATTGTTGATTGGGAAATTGAGGTGGAAGGTTTGGCTAATCATGCCGGAACAACGCCTATGAATCTGCGCATGGACGCCCTGCTGGCTTCCTCTAAATTAATAATTGCTGTTAATGAAGTGATCAATGGTGTACCGGGCAAGCAAGTGGGTACGGTTGGTAAGATTGAAGCATTGCCCGGTGCTTACAATGTTATTCCTGGTAAGGTTACGTTAGGCTTAGAGATTCGCGATTTGTCGACTGATAAAATTGAAATGCTATTTGCCGAAATAGAAAAACGAGCAGGGGGTATTGCGACTGAATCAAAAACGAAAATAAACTTTATCCGCCAGGCAAGTGCATCAAAGCCGGCTCTCACGGATAAATTATTGCAACAAAAAATTAATAACACTGCGAATGCTCTTGGCCTTACAACAAAGTTTATGCAAAGTGGTGCTGGGCATGACACCCAACAAGTGGCAAGCATTGCACCCGTGGCCATGATTTTTGTTCCAAGCGTAGGTGGCATTAGCCATTCGCCTAAAGAATTTACAAAACCGGAAGACATGACGAACGGAGCGAACGTCTTACTGCAAACTATTTTGTCTATTGATAAGGAGTAGCGTCTTTTGATTTCAAGTAGGCTAGTAAAATAGTTTTGTTAGAACTTTCATTTACTTTTGTTTTAAAATCAAGACACTACGACCTTTAACTTTTAAATTATTGCAAAATTCATCTATCATATCCGGGTATTTTCCTTTCCTTACGGAGATACAAACGCGACAAATCAACCAATTAGGCGAACTGTATAAAGATTGGAACGACAAGATAAACGTTGTATCCCGCAAGGATATTGAAAACATCTACACCAATCATGTGTTGCATTCGTTGGGTATTGCCAAGGTAATGTCCTTCAACCCAAAAGCGGAAGTACTGGATGTGGGTACCGGGGGCGGGTTTCCGGGTATTCCACTCGCTATTTTATTTCCAGAAACTCATTTCCATTTGGTTGATTCTATCGGTAAGAAAATTACCGTAGTGAATGAAGTAGCCAACGCATTGGGATTGAAAAATGTGAGGGCGGAACAAATCCGCGCAGAGCAAATAAGAGGTAAATATGATTTTGTGGTAAGCCGGGCCGTTACCCGCATGAAAGAGTTTTACGGTTGGGTAGAGAACAAGATTAAAGATCAAGAATCAACCCATACCTTGGATAATGGAATTCTTTACTTGAAGGGAGGCGACTTGGATGAGGAGATGAATGAATTGAAATGCCCGTACAGTGTGTATAATCTTTCTGATTATTTCAAGGAAGAGTTTTTTGAAACCAAGCGCGTGGTTTACGTACCCTTATAGTTTGAAGCCAAAAAATTGCCCATTGAAGGAGGCAGTTGGCGCCACATTGTCACCAACCAACTTTACGGTTTGCCCAACAGACATTTGAAACATGTAACTCGCGTTATAGCGTGGCACCGTAGCACCGAAGGGTAGTACTATCGTTACGGGATATTTAACTGAATTAAAAAGTAAACTTAACTGCCCACCAGCGACAGCAGTATTGTAAATACCATCGAGCATAAAAACATACGTGCCGGCTTCTGAAGCCGTGAAGGTCGTAGCTCCAATTACATTAAAATTGTCAAATACTTCGGTAACAAATGTCATATCCTGATTATTCACGAATCCAGCGGTTGAGTTAGTGTAGAGAAAATTTGCTTTAAATGCGTAAGTAGTTGCAAGTGCGTTGTCTACATAACCTTTGGTTGTAGCATCGGTGTTTGTAGTTGGCGACCCTACGTTTTGAATTCGTACGTTGCCCGCACTTGGATTGTTGGTTAAAATCTGATTAAGTGTTGGGGCGATGATTACACTGTTGCTACCAGACGCAGCCAACGTTTGAGTGGCTGGGGTATAGCTTAAAGTTTGTTTGTATGGGGTTAAATCAACAGTTGTCGCATCGCTGGTTAAGCTAAGAATATTGGTACTGGTGTTTAAGGCAAGATCCTGAATTTCATTGGTTGCGTTGTCATCATTTAACGTCACCGATCCGCCACCATTATTCAGTGAGATTACAGCTCCGGCTTTTGTGAGTGTCTGAATTTCGTTGGTTGGGTTATTATCATTATCGGCAACATCAAGCGTTACGCCATTACCATTTGCAATGTTAATAGTGCGGTTGGTTCCTGATGGAGTACCCAGCGTTAAGTTCTGATTATCTGTGTTGACTGACCCAAGATTTACGGTATTGCCACCACTAATGGTCAACGAGGTTCCCGTTAAGGTCAGATTTTGATTTTCGGCCGCGAGTGTTGCCAAGTCAACCACTTTGATGCCACCGGCATCCGTAATTTGTAGTTTTTTATCTGCCGTTAGTACAGCTGACGAGATTAATTCATTGGTAGCACTGGCATCGCCATCACCGGTGTTCGAAACAACTCCATTGTTAATGGCTATGCCCTGACCCGCTGTAAGCCCGGAACTGTTTCCTGAATACTCTGAATAAAATGCGTAGGGCACACTCATTAATTGCTGTGTACCCGCTAGTTGAAAGGAACCACCACCATCCGGATCGATTTCTATTTGCAACCATTTGTTGCCAACAGCCCAACTTATAAAAGCAAATGAACCTGTGCCAGGCGTACCTTGACCGATAAGAAGTGTGAAAAGACCAAACTGATTGGTTTGAGGTTTATGAGTTTCAGAATATTCTACTTCTCCGTTGGCTTCGTTTTTCAAGATGCTTATGTGTACAGAAATATTTTTATTAATGATAGGTTTGCCTTCACTATCGCGCGCGACACCCTGATAGTTTATTCCCTTGGGAGCTTGAGAGTAAGCTGTTACAAATGTTGAAATAGCCAAGACGAGCGAGAGTAGAAGTTTCTTCATAAGCGTCAGGTACCTACTTTAATGATTTTGATGGTTTTGCTCTCCTGGTTAGTCAACAGCACTTTAATGAAATAAGCACCTGGGGCGAGGTCGCCCAGTTGTACTTTGTAATCCTTAGTTGGCGCGATCGTAGTTATTTTTCGCCCCCATGTATCGTATAGATCCATGAACTGAATCTGTACTTCGCATCCATACGCTTCAATCGAAATTTCACTTTTAGCGGGATTAGGATAATAAGTGAAAGCGAGATCCTTGCAAGGAAGAATTTCGGGTTGAAGAAAGCCTTGCGTTAAGCTCAGATTAGAATTTGAAAAAGTTAGAATGGCGGGCTCACCGATGGAGGATGTTACAATAAAGTTAGGAACCGAAAGATCGAAGCCGGCCATGTTTGTTACCTGTTGGCGCGCCTGGCCCACACCCAAGATGGGCAATAGAAGAAGTAGCAAACAGGTAAATTTCGATCTCATAAGTGATTAGGAAATAGAAACTTACAACATTTGGTTAAATATTCACATAAGGTGTAATTTTTTAATCATTATTTCCTTTTTCCAAAGCAAGGTCGGTATGATCGACCCTTATAAATGCTCCCCTAAAAACAGTCCGGCATAGACGGCCAGAACACAGAGTAAAAGGCTTACGATCACGTAAATCAAGGAGTTTAGGGTAAAACCGCTCTGTAATAGGGTAATGGCTTCGTGGCTAAAAGTTGAAAAAGTACTGAAGCCTCCGCAGAAACCCACGGTCCAAAACAACCGGGCGTTAGGTGAAAATAATTGGCGGTGATCGGCCAGGCCCACGATTAATCCGAGGGCAAAACAGGCGACAATGTTGGCAACCAGGGTTCCGTATGGAAAGTTATGGCCGTGAAGCGCATTGACCCACTTACCCAATGAATAGCGGACAATGCTGCCAAGGCCACCACCGATAAATACCATTAAAAGTGCACGCATTGTATAAAGTTAGGCTAAGTATGACTTATTATCATTTCGTGCATGATCGCCTTTGTCTGTTCCCTTAGCACTTTGGTATCTGAAAAATCGGCCACCGGAATTTCTTTACCTACGACAATGCGAATGGTACCGGGCAGTAGTTGGATTGTGCCCGGAGGCATTAGTTTACCGGCACCCAGAACCACTATGGGCAACAAGGATTTTTGCGTATCGGCTGCAATTCGAAATGCACCGTCTTTAAAGGGTTGAAGAATTTCTTTACTTCGGTTTTGTGTGCCTTCCGGAAAAATCAGAATGTTAATGCCCATCGTTAAAATTTCTTTCAAGTGATCGAGGCTTTTCTTACGACTTTCATTGCTGGTTCGATCAACCACCACACAGGTGGCACGCGTTATCCAACCAAACACGGGTATTTTCAAGAGCTCTTTTTTTGCCAGTGGCCGAAACTGTCCGCGGATAGTCATCGCAATACCGGGCAGATCAAGAAAAGAGGTATGGTTGCTTACGTAGATGTAAGATTTACCTTTCTCAATATTCTCCCGACCAATTATTTTATACCGGATAAACGTGAGTTGGCTAAACACCCACGACCAGGCTTTCATAAAAAAGTAAGTGACCGAAACGGCATGTTGTCCAAAAAATGCGGGTAGAATAATGCCTGGTAAAAATATAATCATGAAAACAGAGAATACCAGAAATACCCAGACTCTATAGAGGAATAATATAATGTGATTAATGCGTTTCAAGTAGCTAACTTTTAAGTGAAAAAAATTCCCGAAAGGTGCGAATCTTTCGGGAATTCATAGAACGGTTCGTGATGAATGGTGGCTATGAAAAATAATTTGTTACGCCCGGTATGGCCACCGGATAGAAACCATCCTCATTAGGTAGAATAGGTGGCTGCGCATTAAAATCAAATTTGGTTGGCATAATAGTCATGCCCGAATTAAGCGCCTTTTCAAAATCAACAACCTGACCCGTGTAAGTAGCCAATCTGCCGAGTATGGCGGTCATGGTTGTCATGGCCCCATTTTCCGTATCTGCAAATTTGTATTCTTTTTTAGCAATAGCGGCAAACAATTCATCATGTTCTGTCTGATACGGATTGTTCTCTTTCGTGCGATCAAATTGATATAATACTTTTCCTTTGCGATCAACAATGTTTGCTGCACCCGCGTAAATACTTCCTTTTGTTCCCACAATCAATTCATCCACTTTGCTCATGGTGCCTTTGATGTGGCGGCATTGACTATTTAACACAGTGCCATCAGCATAGTGAAACTCTACATAGTGGTGATCAAAGATTTCCCCATACTCTTTGCCTTTTCTCACCTCACGGCCACCCATGCCTTGCGCTTTAACCGGATAGCCACCCTTAAACCAGTTGATCACATCAATATTGTGGATGTGTTGTTCCACAATGTGATCACCACATAGCCAATTGAAGTAATACCAATTGCGCATTTGATACTCCATTTCAGTCTGGTTGTATTGACGTTTGTTTACCCACACACCTTCATTGTTCCACCAGGCTTGGGCCGACACGATTTCACCAATCATTCCTTCTTTATACTTTTTATAAAGTTCTTTGTATGAATTTTGGTAATGACGTTGTAAGCCAACAACTACATTTAGTTTCTTCTGCTTGGCTATTACTGCCGCATCCAACACCCGCCTGATGCCGGCCGGGTCGGTGGCCAACGGTTTTTCCATAAAGATGTGCTTGCCCTGATTCACGGCTTCTTCAAAATGAATAGGACGAAAGCCCGGTGGTGTTGTAAGAATAACCACATCCGCTAATGCGATTGCTTTTTTATAACCATCAAAACCAACAAACTTATTTTCTTCAGGTACATGAATCGTGTCTTTCAGATTTCCGGTTGCGCCCGACCAATCCGAAATATCATCTGACATCAATGCTTTGTAGCAATCGTCCAGCCGATCTCGAAACGCATCGGCCATAGCAACCAGCGTAACATTTTGCTTAGAAAGCAGCGCTTGCATAGCCGCACCGGTTCCCCGGCCTCCGCAACCAACCAACGCTACTTTGATTGAATCATCAACCGAAGTATTAACATGTTCTGCTTTTGTAATGAAAGGCAGCGCTGCTAGTGAACTGGCGATTAAAGAAGTTTTCTTTACGAAGTCTCTGCGTGATTGGGTAGATTCGGTTTTCATAAGGTTAAAGGTTAAATCAAAAGATACTAGTTACTGGCTTCTAGTAGCAAGAGACTAGCGACCAGCATCTATTTCAAATACAAGTTATAAAACTTTTCAATTTCTTCCTTCGAAGGTTGTACGAGCGGTCGCACCACCCGGAAGCCTACAAACATGCCGTCTGTTAGCCACCATTTGCTTTTGGGTATTTGCGGATCGCGTTGGTTCCAGTTGGCCACAGCCGCAATGCGGTTAGCACAACGCAATTCTTTCGCTTCATCTAAATAAGAGCCGCCTTTTACTGTTTTTGGATATTTAGCACCCACAGTTGTCATCGGGTTTTTACCATTTATCTTTTCGTAATATGCTGGGTCGTATTGATCGATGGTCCACTCGCTTAAATTACCCAACATATCATACAAGCCCCAGCCGTTTGGTTTCAGCTGACCCACATGATGAAACTTTCCATTGCTGTTGTCTTTAAAGTATCCATACTCTTTTAAACTTTGTGCATCGTTGCCAAACGGATACGTAGTTTCTGTTCCTGCTTTACACGCATATTCCCACTCAGCTTCAGTAGGCAACCGAAAGAAAACTCCTGTCTTAGTATATAACCATTTACAATACATAACAGCAGCGGTGTGACTCATACTATTGGTAGGATGTTTTCCATCGCGGCCCATTCCCCAGGTAAGATCAATATACTGAGGGGTAGCACGCGTTACACCATCAATAGTTTTGGCTTGCGGAAGAGTATTATCTTTAAAGTATAAATCCCACTCAGCAAACGTCACCTCTTTAGTTGCTATCCAAAACTGCGAAAGTTCAATTTGTTTTTGTGGCCCTTCATCCGCATCTCGCCCGCGCTCCATTTCCGGGCTGCCTATTTTTAATTTCCCTGCCGGAATAGCAGCCATTTTAAAAGTGAGTTCAGTATTTGGAATGGTTTGATCGTAGGTTTTGAAATCCTGAGCGTGGGCGATGGTGATTGAAAGTATTAGGCAGATGATGAATGCTCTTGTCATACTGGATACTAGTTACTGGATTCTGGTTGCTAGATATTAGATAGATTATTTACCGCTAAATACTGATTACTGACTACTGAATACCGGTAAGCTTAAATAAAGTTTTGTTGATCTAAATTTAGCTAAGGTCATTGTTTTTCCTATACATCAAAGTCGTGGATGCCTATTAATTTATCGATTCAGCTATATTTCTGCTCTAGAAGTCACACACTACTTCTCTGCTTCTCTTTTGCTAAACTCAGAAGGACTGCAATGATACATTTCCTTAAAGCATTTAGAAAAGTATGATAGATCGTTAAACCCTACTGAGTAGGCTATCTCCGAGATGTTGCCATTTCCCTTTTTAAGCAAGGCAGCTGCCGCTTTTAATCGTTCACTTCTCAGGTATTCGGTAATGGAGAGGCCGATTAATGATTTCAATTTTCGATACAATTGCATTTTACCCATACCCATTTTATCAGCAAACTCTTCTGCTGAAAACTCAGGGTTCGATATCTGTTCGTTAATTAGTTGTTGTAATTTATCCAAAAACCGTTCATCGATTGAATTGATTACGATATCAAGCGGTTTTAGAATTAATTCTTTGCTGTAACGCTGTTGGAGTTTTTTTCTTTCCTGTATTAATTGATTTACGGTTTCCTTTAAAATAGCATGATTGAAAGGTTTGGTTAAAAAGGAATCGGCCGTACTTTTTAATGCATCCAGATGTGCCTCATCCGAAGTTTTGGCAGTTAATAAGATAACGGGTATGAACGAAGTAAGTTCATTTTCCTTGATCGACTTCGTAAACAATAGGCCGTCCATGATTGGCATCATTACATCAGAGATGATGCAATCGGGTATTTCTTTCTGAGCTACCAGTAATCCTTTCTCGCCATCGGCTGCTTCTAAAACCTGAAATGTGCTGCTAAAAATAGAGCTTAAAACTTTTCTTATCTCCGGGTTATCATCGATCACTAAAAGTATAGGCAGTGAGTTTTTACTTTCATTTGCTTCTGTACTAGTTCTATCTTCTATTTCTGTTTTTACCAATACTGCATTTGAAGAATCCATCTGCAAGGGCAAGGTGACTGAAAAGCGCAGTACGCCTGCGGCAATGCTTGTTTCTATTTTTCCTTGATATAGTTCTACCAACTCTTTTACAAGCGCCAGGCCAATGCCAATCCCTTGCTGATTTTCGTTCTTTTGATAAAAGCGCTCAAACAATTTGGGTAAGTCTTTTTCTGTCAATTCACTTCCGGTATTCGCAACCACAAGATGTAATTGATTTTCAGTAATGGAGGAAGAAAAATTGATCTCTTCATTTTCGGGAGTGTATTTAAAGGCATTGGTTAATAAATTGGTTACTATCTTTTCAATGATATCCTTATCGAAGTAATACGCTTGTTCGCATTGTTCAATCGCTGATTTTAATCTGAGATTTTTTTCATGCGCGTGAAACGTAAAGGGCTCAAGGATGGAATGAAGAAAAGAATGTAGGTCACCTTGTTTTAAAATTAGTTTTAAACTGCCACTATCGATTTTAGAGAGTTCCAACAGCTGATTGACTAATTCCAGCATTCGATTGGAATTGACCTCAATTAAATGGAGCTGTTGTTTTTGATCTTCGTCTATCTGAGTGGATTGTAAACTTTGTAAGGGGCTTGTTATAAGCGTGAGGGGCGTGCGAAACTCATGCGAGATATTGGCGAAAAACCTGGACTTAAGCTGATTGATTTCTTTTAGCTTTTCGGCTGTTTTTATTTTGTTTCTATATGCATAGAATAACGCACCCCCTCCTGAAAGAAAGATAAAAAACAGACCAACAAATAAATTGCGTTGCTTGGCTTGATTGGCAGCGGCCAATTTATTTTCAGTCGTGAGTAGTTCTATTTCTTTTTGCTTTTTCTCGGCTTGATACTTTGCTTCTGCGTCCGTAAAGTCTGAAAGATTTTGCCGTTCTGTTAATGTATCATTTTGCAGTTTAAATTCCTTTAAGTAATAATGGGCTTTTTCAAAATTATTAAGTTTAAAATAGTCTTCTGATAAGTTATAATTCGCAGCTGTAAACATTACTAAATCTAAATTTTTTTCCTGTTTAAATAACTGAATGGCTTTCTCGTATTCAGTTGCTGCTTTATTAAAATTATTTAGTATATCATGAAAGGTCGCATAATTGAAATGTGCTCTTGCCAAGCCATTGATATCCCCTGAGATAGAATTTAACTGAATATTTTCAAGATAATACTTCTCGGCCAACTCAAATTTACCCCAATCTCGATATAAGCTGGAGTAGGCCCAAAGCATTGATGCGAGCTCCTTTTTGTTATTAGTGGCCTTGAAATAATTGTAAGCCTCGTCATAAAGCAAAAGAGCTTTATCGTATTCTTTTACTTTTTTGCGAATTAGCGTTGCCGCGAGGTATGAACCAGAAACATGTTCTTCAATTTTGTCACCAATTTTTTTTGCTAATTCATGAGCTTTCTGAAAGTATTTTTCGGCTAATAAAATCGGATCTTCTCCATTATATTCATACCCTCTTAAAAATAAAAGACCCACCATTTCCAGTGCCTTAACTACGGTTGCGTTTTGAATTGATAGATGAGATGACATGGAATCTATTTTTTGATAGTAGGAAATCGACTTGGAATCCTCCAGGTTGAAATAATGAATGTGTCCTACTATAAGATAAGCATCCATTAAGCTTTCAGCATCTTTTATCGTGTTGGATAGTTCAATGGCTTTCTGCCCATAAACGTAAGCTTCATCTTTTTTACCTAACCGATACAGTGCATTCGCCATTGCTGTATTCGATTGTGATTGTAGTTTTTTATCCGTGGTATTATTTGCCAGCTCTAAACTTTTCAAGGCATAGAAATAAGCACTATCCTTTTCGAGTTGTGCAAGGAAGTTTTTGGATTTAACAAGTGCTTCTTTCGAAAGCGCTATTTCTAAAGGTTGCGAATAGCAGACACAATCTATGAGGCAAAAAATAAGGAGTAAGTTATTCTTCATAGGTTGGTATTATTCTTAAAAGTAGTAAAACAAAGGCCAAATTTCGATTGTAAAAATTCCACTTTGGCTAAAAAATCAACCACTCGCCAGCTGCTTTTAAACAAGAACTGAGCAAATCAATTTATGACTTGCTCAGTTCTATAAGCTTTTAACAGTACTGTGTTGAGATATTTTCAGGTGCGCTACTTTGTAAACGTAAACACCCAATTGCCACTTACCTGCGCTATTCTGCTTCCCGTAAAACCATCGCCTACATAGGTAAACGTTAGAATTAACTGCGTATCGGATACTGTATAGTCTATAGCCAGATCTGGATTATCGTGTCTTACTAAATCTTCAGAAGGAGTAGCACCAAAACTCCAGGTTCCTCCAGTAGGAGGCCAGGGATTATTGCTTGGCCGCTTACCTGCAACCGAATATTGATAAGGCCCTCGTGGAGTGGACTCGTTAAAAGTGCCTGCGAGCGTTAGTTTAAAATCAGTAAAGTCTGCAAGCTTAGAAGCGTTATCCAACGTTACTGAAGAAACAGTCCAGGTGTTAGCCAGTTTGGCAAGCTGCACTTTTTCAACGGACTCAAGCGCTGTGTTTTTTTCGCATCCCATGCAATAAACACCAAGTACGATGAGTATAACTAAAGATAAATTTTCTCTGTGTAGTTTCATGGTTTAATGTAGTTAGGACGTGTGTTAAGTCTATAGAAAGTATGAACAAACAATTTCTACTTTTGTGCTTTTACATTCAGCATCTCTTCAATCTTTTTCACTCGGTTTTCTAAGTCCGATTTTAGAAGCTGATTTTCCGTTTCTAACTTACCCGTTACGGACTGATGTTGTGTTTTTAATAGCGCGACTTCTGCCTTTAATTTTTCGATCATCTCTTGTTGCTCTTGCATCGCTTTCACCATAGGCGCCATCAAATCATTGTAACGAACGCTAAGCATCCCCTTATCATCTCGAGAAATTATCCCATTGTTGGATACCCCGGATTCTAACAGTGTTGCTTCCAGTTCTTGAGCAATGAAACCATACTCGCGCTTCTTGTTTTCATCGTTGATACGCAAGTACGACACAGGCTTAAGTTTGGAAATAAAATCAAGGCCGAGGTTAGATTCGGTGATGGCTGACTTCCATCGTCTGTCGGAAGTAATAGTCCAGGCTACCTGAATACCTGCATAGCTAACGTCAATATTGCCTATTCTTACCTGATTGTCAGCAGTTCCGTCAGGCACTTGTGCATTGTATCCAATTGCAATATTGTTGGATCCAGTTAAAATATCCCTTCCAGCCAAATTACCAAGGGCCGCGTTATAATTACCAGTTGTATTGCGGGAGATGGCATCTACTCCGTCAGCTGTGTTAGCGTAACCTGTTGAATTCCGTTTTAGCGAAGATGTTCCGTTAGCCGTGTTGGAATAGCCTGTTGTGTTAGAACCAAGTGCATCATCTCCATTAGCTGTGTTGCTACTACCCGTGGTGTTGGAAAAAAGCGCACCCCATCCGTTAGCTGTGTTGCTGTTCCCCGTGGTGTTAGAACCAAGTGCATCCCTTCCAGTAGCTGCGTTGAAATTACCGGTTGTGTTGGCACGTAGCGCACTCACTCCGTTAGCTGTGTTGCTGTTCCCCGTGGTGTTAGATTGAAGTGCATACCTTCCAGTAGCTGCGTTGTCACTACCTGTTGTGTTATAGCGAAGCGCCTCCAGTCCGATAGCCGTGTTCCAAATACCCGTTGTGTTGGAGGTAAGCGCCTCCCATCCAGTAGCTGTGTTGCCACTACCCGTAGTGTTGGAGCTAAGCGCAGTCCTTCCAATAGCTGTGTTGCTATTACCGGTTGTGTTGGCTGCACCAACCATAAACCCAATAAAAACATTTTGATTGAGTGTTAAATCATCAGCAGCACCTGCACCTTCACCAATAAATACAGATTGCCCCGTATTATAAGTTTCAATCTGCCCCTTGGTAGTAATGCGCGTTCGCAATATATTATTGGTACGGATGTCAAAGCTCTGCGCATCGGTGGTGCCTATAAAATTAGTGCCCGCAATGGTGCCCGTTGCGCCTGTTAGTCCCCACCCGTTGGCAGATCCATCGGCCCCAGCCGGGCCAACTAAAGAAATACCACTTCCCCATCCAGCACCAGTCTTCGGTCCGAACAATGTGTTAGTAGCGGTGCGGATATAAAATTCACCAATAACACCAAGCGCAGGCGGAGGAGTTGAAACTCCATTTAAAATATTTAAGCCATCGGTGCCGCTTACTCCAGCAGCGCCACCAGGCCCAACTAAGGAAATTCCATTTGGCGGCCATGCTCCTCCAGCTTTAGGTCCGTGCAAGGTGTTGGCTACTGTGTTTATATAAAATTCTCCGTTTGCTCCAATACCAGCAGAAGGATTACCGCTTCCACTAAGAACATTCCTTCCATTTGCACCCGCAGTTCCTGCAACACCCTGAATTCCTTGTGCCCCTTGAGGACCAGTTGCTCCCATTGCACCTGCTGGTCCTGTTGGTCCGGCCGGGCCTGCGGGTCCTGCTACACCACCATTGGATGAATACAATGCATAAGGAACACTGAGCAATTGTGAAGCACCCATGCTTGTGTATGAAGCACCGCCATTAAAGTCTGCTTCAACCTCAATAAATTTAGATCCACTTCCCCAGTCAATCGAAGAAAACGTTCCACTCACTACTGCGCCACCGCCTACAGAAATAGTAAACACACCAAAGGCGTTGGTAGTAGCCGCGTGTGTTTCGGAATACACCACGGCACCCGTTGCTGTTTGGTCGTGTATGCGTATTCGCAAACCAATACTCTTGCTTACCAGTTGTAGGCCGGCATTGTCGCGGGCCACGGATTGGTATTTGAAACTTTGCGGGGCCTGACCCAGCGAAGGGAAGCTTACAAAAGCTGCCAACATGAGAGTGACGATAAGGAAATACTTTTTCATAAGTAGGATTTTAGAGTTGTTCTATTCCGATGATTACAGGTTTTCATAAAGTGCTTCTACAATTTTTCAATCTTGATGCTATAATTTTTTTTCGTTAATGAATTCGTTAACCGTAATAAGTAAACGGCCGCACGAAATTCTTTCATATCGATTTGCCGGCCATTAACTCCGCTTGATGTATCGCCCAAAATATCCACTAACCGTTGCCCCTGAAGATTGTAGAGTTCGACACTATAATTACTCATGTCAGCCGCCTCCAGGTATAAAATATCTTTGACAGGATTTGGATAGATACTTACAGCTTCGGTTTCCTCAGCTATTCCGGTAATCTCTATAAAGAAGGATTGTTGGAATCCTTGAGTAAGGTGGCCGACAGACTTTTGGTACGTTTCTGTTGAAATTTCACCTAACGTCCAATCAAGACTTCCTGCAGACGAGGTAAAGTATGCGCCCGTTGTGGCAACTACGGATGACTGAAATGATTGTGAAAAGGCAATGGATGTAAGCAGACAGAAAGTTACCAGTAAGCTTGCCTTCAGTATTTTATTCCTTTTCATTGTATTGAGTATTTTATTTAAACATCCTATTCAAAGCCAAGTTTTAAAACAAGATATCTGTTCGGGATTTGTAATCCCGAACTTTGAGCGTGTATTCTAAAGTCTCATTTTACTTTTGAGCTTTAGCTCCTACCTTATCTTCCAGTTTTTGCAGCCGGCTTTCAAAACTTTCTTTTAAAGAAACGTTTTCTGATTTCGACTGTGCAAGTTCCTTTTTCAAGGCTTCAATTTGTTGCTGCTGTTCCTGCATGGCTTTTACCATAGGCGCCATTAGATCATTGTAGCGAACGCTTAGCATCCCTTTATCATCTCGTGAAATTATACCACTGTTGGATGCGCCAGATTCTAACAGCGCTTCTTCCAGTTCTTGAGCAATGAAACCATACTCATGTTTCTTGTTTTCATCGTTGATACGCAAGTACGACACAGGCTTAAGTTTGGAAATAAAATCAAGACCAAGGTTAGATTCGGTGATATCTGACTTCCATCTTTTGTCGGAAGTTACTGTCCATGCCACCTGAACAGATGCCAAGGTAATTGCTGTATTTCCAAGACGTATCATATTGCTTGCCGATATCTGGGCACTTTGACCAATCGCGGTGGAGTTGAAAAAGGCTGCCCCCGCAAAAAAACTATTTTTTCCAATAGCCGTATTTCCGTAGCCTGTTGTGTTTGATTGAAGTGCAGACCATCCAATAGCCGTGTTGTTATAGCCGTTTGTGTTGTAGGAAAGAGCACCCCATCCGTTAGCGGTGTTATTAATACCCCATGTGTTGTTGCCAAGCGCACTCAATCCAGTGGCGGTGTTATCATAACCCGTTGTGTTGGATGCAAGCGCATAACCTCCGTTGGCGGTATTATTGTAACCTGTTGTGTTGGAGGCAAGCGCAATCCCTCCGTTGGCGGTGTTATTATAACCAGTTGTGTTGAGGCGTAGCCCATCCCTTCCAGTAGCTGTGTTCATAGTCCCTGTTCCGTTGGAGAGAAGCGCCTCCCTTCCAATAGCTGTGTTATCACTACCGGTTGTGTTGGCAATAAGCGCCTGGTATCCAGCAGCTGTGTTATTACTACCCGTTGTGTTGGAGGCAAGCGCAGACACTCCATTGGCTGTGTTATCACTACCCGTTGTGTTGGAGCGAAGCGCATCCACTCCACTGGCTGTGTTTCTATTACCTGTTATGTTGGAAAAAAGTGCATCCCTTCCGCTAGCCGTGTTTCTATTACCCGTTGTGTTGGAGCGAAGCGCATCCCTTCCGCTAGCTGTATTGGAATAACCGGATGTGTTTGAATAAAGCGCACCCGCTCCGTTGGCTGCATTTTCATAGCCCCATGTGTTAGATCGAAGCGCATCCCTTCCAGTAGCTGTATTAGAAAAACCCGTTGAATTGGACGCAAGGCTCTGCAAGCCGGTAGCCGTGTTATCACTACCGCTTGTGTTACCGATAAGGGCACTCACTCCATTAGCTGTGTTGTTGCTACCTGTGGTGTTGGAGTAAAGTGCTTGCAACCCGGTAGCTGTGTTGCTACTACCGGTCGTATTTGCGTGAAGCGCGTCCTTTCCGCTGGCCGTATTTTGATTACCTGTTGTGTTGGAGAAAAGTGCATTCATTCCGCTAGCCGTATTTAAACTACCCGTAGTGTTGGTTGCACCGGCTCCAAATCCTATAAAAACATTTTGATTGTTTGTTAAATCATCAGCGGCACCTGCGCCTTCACCAATAAATACAGATTGCCCCGTATTATACGTTTCAATCTGACCTTTGGTAGTAATACGTGTTCGCAATAGATTATTAGTACGGATGTCAAAGCCCTGCGCATCGGTGGTACCTATAAAGTTGGTACCCGCAATGGTGCCTGCACTTCCTGCAAGTCCCCAACCACTTCCTCCACCTACAGTTTGCCAGCTGGCTAAACCCGAAGCATTAGACGTAAGTACTTTGCCAACCCCTTGGGTGCCATCTGTGATTTTGATGCTTCCAACAATATCAAGTTTGGCAGCGGGTGTAGTAACACCAATGCCTACATTACCGCCATTGTTAAAAATATTACTGTTGTTAGTAATCCAACTTGTGCCATTCCAATACGGTGTATTGCCAGCAATGCTCCCCTGGGTTAACATCCCTGCAGGGCCGGCAACACCCTGCGGACCTATCGGTCCAGTATTTCCACTTGCAGCAAACAATGCATAAGGCACGCTCAATAACTGACTTGCTCCGCTAATGGTATAGTTGCTTCCACCCGTTGGGTCGGTTTCTGTTTTTATAAAATAGGTGCCCGTTGCCCAGTTGATACCCGCCATCGTACCGCTCACTGGTGTGCCGCCACCTATTTCTAAAGTGACTAGCCCATTAGCATTGGTAGTGGGCGTTTGTGTTTCTACATAAACCGCTGATCCTGTTGCAGTGCCTTGTAAAATACTGATGCGCATGCCAACCGGTTTTGAAGTAACAAGTTCATTGGCACTTGTGCGAACTACAGCTTGATAGCTCATTTTCTGCGGAGCCTGAGCTCTGACGGTCTGTATGGACGCAACCACCATGATACATGCGGCTACGCCTTTTAATCGTGGTAAAATAGTTTTCATAACGTAGTTGGGTTAATTGATTTTTAAAATTTTAAAGATTTTTACTTCTCTATTTCCGTCAATCACTTTTATAAAATAGGCGGCTTGAACATAGTCGCTCATGTTAATACTAGTTTCAATAGCCTTAACTTTTTTGCTTTCGAGTTGCTTTCCGGTCAGGTCATACAATTCATAGACTAGGCCGGTTGTTTTGAAATCTTCTACTTTCAGCGTTACAGAGTGGTAGGTGGGATTTGGATACACATCGTAGTGCAACGTAATTCCTTCCGTTCCTTCAATGCCAGTTACCATTGAAATTGTATAAGGTTGCTGTACACCCTGCGATAGAGAGCCGTTACCTTCTACCGTATAAAGAACTTGACCTACGGTATAACTCACCGTACCTCCGGTACCTGTAGCATTGCTACCCGAAGCAGATGCGGCTACTTGCGCATGTAGCGAGTGAAGGGCGAGGCATAACAAGAGCGCGACTCCTAATTTTACTTTTGAATGTTTCATATCCTTACCATTTAGTTACTGTTCTTTTACTTGATGTAAATTCACTAGCACGTCCTCATTCTTTTTTAAATGCCGCTTTAGTGAGCACTTTATTTTTGTGGATGATATCCAGCTGGTAATCGCCCTTTTCAAGATGATTGACATTGATATAAATTTTTTTTTCTGGTAAACTTTCTAGCTCCCCTTTATAGTGGGTTGGCTTTTTCTTCGACATAGTATGGGGCAGTTTCTTTACGAAACCAAAAGTAGTGGCTGGCAAGCCAGAGGGTTATGACTGTTATAACAAATGCTATAACAGATATAACAGCATGTATTTATTACTTGGATTTACCGTAATAATAGAATTTTGGGCTTATAGAATGCAGAAACCACCAATCAAGCTGGCGCTTCTGCGGCAAAAATTCAATAAAAATAGTTAGTTGTTAATAACGATTAGGCAAACTGCCCATGGGTGAAGGAGATAGATAAAATTGTATAAATGATGGGTAATCTCAGCGCTGGCCGCTGAATACTTGATCGTTATTGCTAAAAACTGACTGCTGATTACCGACTACCTATTACTATTTACTAAAGACTCAAGACTAACTACTATTTACTTCTCTTCATCAACGCCATGTAAAATCCATCAAATCCTTCAGAAGGCAAAAGCCATTTTTGATCAATCAACTCGAATGAATCTTTTCTTGCTTCCAAAAAAGTAACTACTTGATTTTCGTTTTCGGAAGGAAGCAAACTGCAGGTAGAATAAACCATCAGTCCGCCCGGTTTAAGAATAGTACTGTAATCGGCAAGTATATGTTGTTGAAGTTCCTTAACACGCTCAATAAAATCTATCGAAAGTTTCCATTTGGCATCTGGATTTCTCTTGATCACGCCTAATCCCGAACAGGGTACATCCAACAACAATCGATCGGCAGAGTTCTCAAGTCGTTTAATTGTTTTGGAAGATTCAATCACGCGGGTTTCAATATTGCCGGCCCCGGCTCTTCGTGCTCGTTTCTTAAGTTCTTCCAACTTCCAGTCTTCAGTATCCAAGGCAATAATGCGTCCTTTATTTTGCATGAGTGAAGCCAGGTGTAATGTTTTACCACCAGCACCGGCACAAGCATCGACTACCCGCATGCCGGGCTTTACTTGTAAGAAGGGAGCAATCAATTGCGAGCCGGCATCCTGTACTTCAAACAAACCATCTTTAAATTGCTGCCGTGTAAAAATATTTTGTCGTTGTTCCAATAATAAAGCATCCGGATATTGTGGTGGTGCTTCAGTGGCAATTTCTTCTGCATCCAGTTGTTCTTGCAATTCCTTTCGAGAAGTTTTTAGCGTGTTGACCCTTAAAACCACTTTCGCTTCTTCGTTAAGCGCGGTTAATTCTTTATCCCAATCCTTACCTAATTCATGGGTTCCTAATTCATCCAACCAATCTGGTATTGACTCGCGAACTTTTCTATCCGCTTGAGCGGCCTCATAGCCGGCTTCAATTTTTTTTCGGTTTAGCCCTTCAAATTCTTCCCAATCAGGAAACTCAGTGTTGTTCCATAAACACCAAACCCCGAGTAATTTCCAAAAATCTTCATCCCCTGCATCTGAGATTTCTTTGAATAAGCGATACCACCGCACAATATCATAAGTTGTTTCAGCGATAAACCGTCTGTCGCGGGCACCCCACTTGGGATTACTTTTTAGGATTTTCTCA
>Ga0154020_10001308_pt1 | contig 30880 bp, 25 predicted proteins | sample Klosneuvirus_201_FD_109709 | JGI IMG/M metagenome (GOLD analysis project Ga0154020, IMG submission 109709) | Active sludge microbial communities from wastewater, Klosterneuburg, Austria - Klosneuvirus_20160825_MG | ecosystem: Engineered > WWTP > Aerobic digester > Activated sludge | place...
CTCGGCGATGTCGCCCATCACCTTCAGGCTGAACTCGGTCGAGAAGATGCAGGTGTTCTGGCCCTGGTCCTCCTTCAGGATGTCGGCCTGCACCGTGCCGCGCACGTTCGCCAGCACCCATTCGCGGATCTTCAGCGCCTCGGTGGCGGTGGGCTCCCGGGCGTTGTCGGCGCGGAATTTGTCGAGCTGCTGGTCGATGGCGGTGTTCATGAACATCGCCAGGATGGTGGGCGCGGGGCCGTTGATCGTCATGGAGACCGAGGTGGTTGGGCTGCACAGATCGAAGCCCGAATAAAGCACCTTCATGTCGTCCAGCGTGGCGATGCTGACGCCCGAGTTGCCGACCTTGCCATAGATGTCCGGCCGCGGGTCGGGGTCGTTGCCGTAGAGGGTGACCGAGTCGAAGGCGGTGCTCAGGCGCTTGGCGGGCATGCCCTCGCTGACCAGCTTGAAGCGGCGGTTGGTGCGGAAGGCGTCACCCTCGCCGGCGAACATGCGGGTCGGGTCCTCGCCCTCGCGTTTGAAGGCGAACACGCCGGCGGTGAAGGGGAAGCTGCCGGGCACGTTGTCCAGCATCAGCCACTTCAGGATCTCGCCGTGGTCCTCGTAGGTCGGCAGCACCACCTTGCGGATCTTGTTGCCGGACAGCGTGGTGTGAACCAGGCCGGTGCGGATCTCCTTGTCGCGGATCTTCACCACGTACTCGTCGCCCGCGTAGGCCTGCTGCATCGCCGGCCACTGGGCCAGCAGCTTCCTGGCGTCGGCGTCCTGGCGGGCCTCGCGCGCGTCGGCCAGCGCGAGCACGGTGTTCTTCGCACCGGACTTTTCGCTGTCCGCCTCGTGCAGCATGCGGGCGCTCTCGCGCAGCTGCTGCACCTCGCGGGCCAGGCGCGCCTGACGGCGCGCGCGGGCCTTGTAGCCGCGCAGGGTGTCGGCGATCTCGGCCAGGTAGCGCACCCGCGCCGGCGGCACGATGGGCGTCTGGTGCGTGCTGTGGCGGGTGGCCACCGGCGGCAGGCGGCCCCCTGAGCCAAAGTCCGCCAGGTTCAGGCCCAGCTCGCCCAGCCGGGCCTTGAGCGCCTGGTACAGCGCGGTGACGCCGTCGTCGTTGAAGCGGCTGGCCATGGTGCCGAAGACGGGCATGTCCTCCGGCTTCGTGGTGAAGGCCTCGCGGTTGCGCTGCACCTGCTTGGTCACGTCGCGCAGCGCGTCGGCAGCGCCCTTGCGGTCGAACTTGTTGATGGCCACGAACTGGGCGAAGTCGAGCATGTCGATCTTCTCCAGCTGGCTGGCGGCGCCGAACTCCGGCGTCATCACGTACATCGGGATATCGACGTGCGGCACGATCGCCGCGTCGCCTTGGCCGATACCGGAGGTCTCGACGATCACCAGGTCGAAACCTGCCACCTTGCAGGCGGCGATCGTGTCGGGCAGCGCGGCGGAGATTTCGCTGCCGGTGTCGCGGGTGGCCAGCGAGCGCATGTAGACGCGCGCGCCGTTTTTCCACGGACCCGTGGCGTTCATGCGGATGCGGTCGCCCAGCAGCGCACCGCCGCTCTTGCGGCGCGAGGGGTCGATGGAGATCACCGCAATTTTCAGCGCGTCTTCCTGATCCAGGCGGAAGCGCCGCACCAGCTCGTCGGTGAGGCTGGACTTGCCCGCGCCGCCGGTGCCGGTGATGCCCAGCACGGGCGTACGGCTGGCCTGGGCGGCCTCGCGCACGGCGGTGACCAGCGCGGCATCCGCATCGCCGCTTTCCAGCGCGGTGATCAGCTGGGCCAGGCTGCGCCAGGCGGCCTCGCTGCCACCCTGGATGGCGGCCAGCGCGGTGGGTGCGTGCTCGGACAGGCTGCGGTCGCAGCGCATCACCATCTCGCCGATCATGCCGGCCAGGCCCATGCGCTGGCCGTCCTCGGGGCTGAAGATGCGCACGTTGTGGGTGGCCAGGTCGCGGATCTCGGCCGGCACGATCACGCCGCCGCCGCCGCCGAAGACCTGAATGTGCGCGCCGCCGCGGGACTTGAGCAGCTCGACCATGTACTTGAAGTACTCGACGTGGCCGCCCTGGTAGGAGCTGACCGCAATGCCCTGCACGTCCTCCTGCAGCGCGGCGGTGACCACCTCGTCGACCGAGCGGTTGTGGCCGAGGTGGATCACCTCGGCGCCCATGCCCTGCAGGATCCGCCGCATGATGTTGATCGAGGCGTCGTGCCCGTCGAACAGGCTCGCGGCGGTGACGAAGCGCACCTTGTGCGTCGGGCGGTAGTTGGCCAGCGACGGGTATTCGGCGGACAGGTCGGTCATCGGTGTCTCCTTGCGGCGCCAGTCCCAGGTGCCGGCGCGATGTGAATCTGTTGATTTTATGTTGACGTTTACGTAAACGTCATCCAGATCGATACCGATTTCACCCCGGATCGAACCTTGGCCCAGGGTCGAATCACAGGGTTTGCACCAGTTCGGCGCCGCATCCCGGTTGTGAGTCGGGGTGGTGCATGGGCTTGGTGCGTGGCAACCGCAGCAGCGGTGCTCTGCTGCGGATTGACCGGCACCCCAGGCCCTCTGGATGTTTCCAGAAGGCTCGGAAGTGACCTGGCACGTCTCGTGCGTATCTTTTGCTGAGGTTGCAAGGCTGCAGCCTCGCCAGGTGGGACATTTTTTGGACAACGGCGTCCGATCGTCCCGAGGGTGTGGTGCAAGCCATGTCGTCGGACCAACGATCGTGACGCCGTCTTTTTTTCTGGAGCAACTTCATCATGACCAGCCCTGTTGATCTTCCCAAGCTGCCGCGCCGCGACTTCCTGGGCCAGGCTGCGGGCCTGGCTGCCGCTGCGGTGGGCACCGGCCTGCCCACCCACGTCTGGGCGGCCGGATCGGACAAGCCCGAGAAAGAGGAAGTTCGCATCGGCTTCATACCGCTGACCGACTGCGCGTCGGTGGTGATGGCGTCGGTGCTGGGCTTCGACAAGAAGTACGGCATCAAGATCACACCGAGCAAAGAAGCTTCCTGGGCCGGTGTGCGCGACAAGCTCGTCAATGGCGAGTTGGACATGGCGCACGTGCTGTACGGCCTGGTCTACGGCGTGCACCTGGGTATTGGTGGCCCGAAGAAGGACATGGCCGTGCTCATGTCCCTCAACAACAACGGCCAAGCCATCAGTCTGTCCAAGGCTCTTGCCGACAAGGGCGCTGTGGACGGACCGTCGCTGGCCAAGTACATGGCCGCCAATCCGCGCGAGTACACGTTTGCGGGCACTTTCCCGACCGGAACCCACGCGATGTGGATGCACTACTGGCTGGCGGCTGCGGGCATCAACCCCGTGGCCGGTGCCAAGCTCATCACCGTGCCGCCGCCCCAGATGGTGGCCAACATGCGCGTGGGCAACATGGACGGCTTCTGTGTCGGCGAGCCCTGGAACCATCGCGCCATCATCGACGGCATCGGCATCACCGCCAACACAACCCAGGACATCTGGAAGGACCATCCCGAAAAGGTGCTGGGGACCACGGGAGAGTTTGTCAAGAAGTACCCCAACACAGCCCGCGCGGTGATGATGGCGGTGCTCGAGGCCAGCAAGTGGATCGACGCCAGTCTGTCCAACAAGATGAAGATGGCCGAGACGGTGGCGCAGAAGTCGTACATCAACACTTCCGTGGACGCCATCAACCAGCGCATCCTGGGACGCTACCAGAACGGTCTGGGCAAGACCTGGGACGACCCCAACCACATGAAGTTCTTCAACGACGGGGCGGTCAACTACCCCTACCTGTCCGACGGCATGTGGTTCCTGACCCAGCACAAGCGCTGGGGTCTGCTGAAGGATCACCCCGACTACCTGGCGGTGGCCAAACAGGTCAACCAGACGGCGCTCTACAAGGAAGTGGCCGGAGCGATGGGCATCAGCCTGCCCAAGAGCGACCTGAGGACCAGCAAGTTGATCGACGGCGTGGTCTGGGACGGCAAGGACCCGAAGAAGTACGCCGACGGCTTCAAGATCAAGGCGGCCTGATCCGGCGCGCCCGATGTCCAGTTCTCCGCAGGAGCCTTCCATGAACGCGAGCACCCTTTCGATGTCCAGCGGCTCGATGCCGATTCCCCCCGCACCCCGCGCTGCAGCGGCTCCTCACCCTTCGGTGGCCAAAATGGCGCGCCGCCGGGAAGCGATCGAGACGGCGCCGGATGTCCGGCTCAAGGAGCAGGCCGCCGCGATGGCCCGTGCCCAGCGTCGCCGCACCCTGGCGCGCTGGCTGGCGCCGGTGCTGGGATTCATCGGCCTCCTGCTGGTGTGGCAGCTCATCTCCCACAGCGGTGACAAGCAGCTGCCCGGCCCCGGCCCGGTCTGGACCGCCGCCGCGCAGCTGTTCGCAGATCCCTTCTACATCAAGGGGCCGAACGACCAGGGCATTGGCTGGAACATCCTGTCGTCGCTGCAGCGTGTGGGCCTGGGGTTTGGGCTGGCAGCGCTGGTGGGCATTCCGCTGGGTTTCATGATCGGGCGATTCAACTTCCTGAACCAGATGCTGGACCCGATCATCAGCCTGCTGCGCCCGGTGTCTCCGCTGGCCTGGCTGCCGATTGGCCTGATGGTGTTCAAGGCGGCCAACCCGGCGGCGATCTGGACCATCTTCATCTGCTCGATCTGGCCGATGGTGATCAACACCGCCGTGGGGGTGCGCCAGGTGCCGGCGGACTACCTGAACGTGGCGCGGGTGCTCAATCTCTCCGAGTGGACGGTGATGCGCAAGATCCTGTTCCCCTCGGTGCTGCCCTACATGCTCACCGGCGTGCGGCTGGCGGTGGGAACGGCCTGGCTGGTGATCGTGGCCGCCGAGATGCTCACCGGCGGTCAGGGCATCGGCTTCTGGCTCTGGGACGAGTGGAACAACCTGAATGTGGCGCACATCCTGATCGCGATCTTCATCATCGGTGCCGTCGGCCTGATGCTGGAGACGCTGTTGGTCTGGATTGCCCGCCGCTTCGATTATTCCTGAACCCTTGACCTGGAGGCCTGTGTCATGAGTCACCCCTCACGATTCCTGAGCATCGAAAACGTCGGGATGACCTTCCCGACCAAGAAGGGCGATTTTGTGGCCCTGCTCGACGTGAACCTGAACGTTGCGCGTGGCGAGTTCATCGCGTTGATCGGTCACTCCGGCTGTGGCAAGTCCACGCTGTTGAACCTGGTGGCCGGGTTGACCACGCCCACCTCCGGAGTGATGCTGCTGGAGGACCGCGAGCTCCGCGGCCCCGGGCCGGACCGGGCGGTGGTGTTCCAGAACCATTCCCTGTTGCCCTGGATGACCTGCCTGGACAACGTCTACCTGGCAGTGGAGCGGGTGTTCGGCGCCACCGAGAAGAAGGCTCAGCTCAAGGAGCGCTCCCTGGCGGCGTTGAACCTGGTGGGTCTGGGCCATGCCAAGGACAAGCGGCCCGGCGAAATCTCAGGCGGCATGAAGCAGCGTGTGGGCATTGCCCGCGCCCTGGCGATGGAGCCGAAGATGCTGCTGATGGATGAGCCCTTCGGCGCGCTGGACGCGCTCACCCGCGCCAAGCTGCAGGATGAGTTGATGAAGATCGTCGCGGCCACCGGCTCCACCGTGATGATGGTGACCCACGATGTCGACGAGGCGGTGCTGCTGTCGGACCGCATCGTGATGCTCACCAACGGACCGGCGGCCACGATCGGGGAGATCCACCCGGTGCCCCTGCCGCCGGTGCGCGAGCAGTTTCGCCCGCGGCTGGAGATGGCGCACGACGCGGGCTACCTGGCCTCGCGCGAGGCGGTGCTGGAGTTCCTGTACCACAAGCAGGCGCACGTCGAAAAAGAAGCCGCCTGACGGTTGGGCCCGGCGCACCGGGCTGGAACGCCCGTGCACCCCGGCGTGGCATCCGTGCCGCACCGAAGTGCACGGGCGTTCGCTTTTCCCGATTTGCCGTCACAATGTGACCTCACCGCGGCGGTCGTCACCGATCTGCTGTGCCGCATGAGGGCAGACCTTGGGAACTCCTTGCAAGACCGCAGCCGGACATGCAGAGCTGGCCGCCCGGGATCGACAGTTGTCCCAGCGGCATCGCACGCTGCTCTTTCTGGTCGATGGTCAGCGCTCGCTGCTGGAGGTTCTGAAGTTGGCCGCACTGGCCGGCGTGCCGCGGGCCTACCTGGATGAACTGATCGCTCTCGGTTTGGTTGTGATGGTTTCGCCCATGCCCTTCGCCTGCCGGTCGGCGCAGGACGCTGAGCCGGCACCGGCGGAGGAGTTCGCCGGATCTTCGGCCCCCACTTCCAAACCGGCACTGCTTCACCGGTCCATCTGGCCCACTGCCTCGCTCCAGCAGCAGTTCTCCACGCAGCAAGACAGCATCGGTTTTGGGGATGCGGCGGGCGAAACCGAACTGGCTGCCCTGGCACAGGACGATCCCGCGCTGGATCAGGCGCGGCAGGTGGTTCTCCAGGCCCTGCTCCATACGGTGCCTGTGGTGGGTGCGGTGACGATGCTGAGGGTGCGGCGCTCGCGCAGCCGTGCACAGCTGCGCGCCCTGTTGCCGGAGGTGCAGGCGCGGTTGTCCCGTCCGCGGCACCTGGCCGACGCCCGGCTGGTGATCCAGCGGGTCGAGGCTCTTCTGTCGCGCTGAGCGCGTGGCTGACATCGCCATGCAGTTCAGGCACGGTCGCGCCCCAGCAGTGTGGGGCACCCTTCCTTTTCTTTCCAAAGCCCGCCGGGCTGGATGCGCATGAGCTTTCTTGTCCTCGACATTGGCAACACCCGATTGAAATGGGGTCTGTACGAAGCGCCCTCGCCTCGGTCGCGGCTGTTGCACCATGGGGCGGTGTACCTGGAGCAGATCGACGGTCTGGCCGAAGGGGACTGGTCGGCCCTGCCGACACCCACCGCGATGCTGGGCTGCGCGGTGGCGGGTCAGGCGGTTCGCCGACGGGCTGAGGAGCAGCTGGAGCTCTGGGATCTGCGCCCGCGCTGGGTGGTGTCCTCCGATGGGGCCTGTGGGCTGCGCAACAGCTACGAGCATCCTGCCCGCCTCGGCTCCGATCGCTGGGCCGCACAGATCGGAGCCCGTGCCCGGGCGCTGAGCAGCGGCGAGCCGCGGCCTGCGCTGGTGGTGATGGTCGGGACGGCGGTGACGGTGGACGCCCTGTCGGCCGACGGCCGGTTTATGGGCGGTTTGATCCTGCCGGGTTTTGGCCTGATGCTCAAGGCCCTGGAAAGCGGCACTGCCGGCCTGCATGTGCCCACCGGGGATGTGCGGCGTTTTCCGCTCAACACCAGCGACGGTCTGATGAGTGGCGGAACCTATGCGATGGCGGGCGCCATCGAGCGCATGCACCGCCACCTTCTTGAAGAATGCGATGGACCGGCCGCCCTGTACATGACCGGAGGGGCGGCGGTGAAGCTGGCCCCCATCGTGCCGCTGCCCTTCGAGGTGGTGGATTCGCTGATCTTCGAGGGTTTGCTCGCTCTGGCGCAGGAGGCTGCAGCGACGCGTTGAAGCCCTCAGTCGCAGGGGCTGGTGCGCTGATCCGGCACTGCCGAGGGGCTTGCTTGCGGATGGCTTCCCAACCAGGCTTCGAGCGCCGCCGCGGTCAACGGGGCACTGATGCCCAGCCCCTGCAGTTGATCGCATCCGGCCTGCAGCAGGAATTGGCGCTGGGCGTCGGTTTCCACCCCCTCGGCCACCACGCTCAGTCCCAAGCCGTCAGCCAGCTGAATGATGGTGCGGGCGATGGCGGCGGACTGGCGGTCCTCCGGCAGATCACGGACGAAGGAGCGGTCGATCTTCATCTTGTCGATCGGCAGTTCCTTCAGGTGACCGAGCGAGGAATAGCCCGTACCGAAGTCGTCCACCGACAGCCGCACGCCCAGGGCGCGCAGTTGCGCGAGGCGTTCCCGCACCGCCGGGACATCGTCCATCAGCATGCGTTCGGTCAACTCCAGCTCCAGCCATCCACGTGGCAGGTCCGTGTCGTCCAGCAGACGCTGGATCGACTCGACGAAGTCCGCGGCCTGGAACTGCAGCGTCGAGAGGTTGACCGCCACCGTCAGCCCCAGTCCACGCTCATGCCAATGACGTGCGCAGCGGGCCGCCTCACGCAGCACCCAGGCACCGATCGGCACGATCAGCCGGTGCTGCTCAGCCAGGGCGATGAATTCGTCGGGTGCCAGCAGACCCCGCTCCGGATGCTGCCAGCGGATCAGGGCCTCCACCCCGACGGCGCGACCGTTGTCGGCGCGCACCTGCGGCTGGAACAGGAGGGCGAACTCGCCGTGTTCGATCGCGTGGCCGAGTTGCCCTTCCAGCACCAGATTGGCGTAGGCGGTGCTCACCACCTCGGGCTCGAAGATGGCGTAGGTGGCGCGGCCCCTGGCCTTGGCCACATGCATCGCCGCGTCGGCGTGCTGGATGAGCAGGTGCGGCGTCTCGCCGTCACGCGGATACAGGGCGACGCCCAGCGAGGCGGTCACCGAGATCGGGCGATCACCTTCCACGCTCAGCGGGCTCGATACGGCCGCCAGCAGCTTGTTGGCCACGTGAATCACGTCCGCCGGGTCCCGCACACCCGGCAGCAGCAGCATGAACTCGTCGCCACCGAAGCGGGCCAGCCGGTCGGTGCTGCGCACCTGCTCGCCCACCCGCTGCGCCACCGTCTTGAGCAGGGCGTCTCCGGCGGTGTGTCCCACCGAATCGTTGACCCGCTGAAAGTGATCCAGGTCGATGAACAGCAGCGCCAGTTGCGTGCCGGATGCGCGCGCCGTCACCATCAGGTGCTCCAGCTGCGCGAGGAAGGCGGCGCGGTTGGGCAACCCGGTGAGCGGGTCGTGGTGCGCCAGATAGTGCAGTCGGGCCTGCGCGGCGTGACGGTCGCGCAGGTCGCGCACGATGGTCATGCGCATCGGGCGACCCTGCTGCAGGCTGTTGCGCTCGATGAATTCCACTGGGATGCGGTCGCCGCTGCGGTGCAGCAAAGCGGTTTCGTAGGTCAACTCCTTGCCGGCGGCGCCCACATGCAGCACCCGGCTGCGCTGTTCGGGCGCCACCAGGTCCAGCGCATTGCGGCCGATCAGGTCGTGCAGGGTGTGGCCCAACAGCTCACAGAGCGCCGGGTTGGCATCGGCGACGCGACCATCCTGGTGAAAGAAGATGCCCTCCACGCTGGCCTGCATGAACTTGGCGAGCCGCTCCTCCGACTCCAGCAAGGCCCGTTCCGCGGTGCGGTGGCGCGTCAGGTCGGTGAGCAGCACGTGCAACCCCGGCGGCCTTTGGCCGTCTGTGCGTTGTGGGACGAAGGTGAATTCCAGGGCCCACCGGCGGCTGTCGGCTTGGGGCAGGTCCTGCTCGCAACTGCAGGGTTCTGCGCTGCGCAGGGCCTGGGCGATGAAGGGCTGGACCTGCTCGGCCAGGGCTTCGCCGAACAACGCGACCAGTGGACGGCCGATCACCTCATCGGCCGGGATGCCGAAGCAGCGGGCATAGGCCGCACTCGCGGCACGGCAGACGAGAGTTTCGCCATCGTGGTATGCCGCCATCAACGGCCAGCTGTCCGGCAACCCCCAGCCCTGCCTTTGCAGGAGGGGGGTGCCTTCGTCATCAGGCGGTTGGGGCGGGGTGGCGGGCATGACCAATCAGGCTGCAACAGGTGTAACAGATCATGATAGCCACCCCTCTGTAAAGACTTCGTCAACGCCCCCTGCTTGCGGGGGGGCGTGGCGAGTCAGAGCACGTAGCGCGACAGGTCTTCGTTGGCCGCCAGGCTGCCCAGGCGGGCCTCCACTTCGGCCGCATCCACCGTCACGGTTTGTCCGCCCAGGTTGGGAGCGTTGAACGAGGTCTCGTCGAGCAGCCGCTCCAGCACGGTGGCCAGGCGGCGTGCGCCGATGTTTTCGGTGCGTTCGTTGACCGAGTGCGCCACCTCCGCGAGGCGGCGTACCGCCTGCGGTGTGAACTCCAACGTCACCCCTTCGGTGGCCAGCAGGGCCTGGTACTGCTTGACCAGGCTGGCATGGGTGCTGGTGAGAATGGCCTCAAAGTCGTCCACGCTCAGCGAAGACAGCTCCACCCGGATCGGGAAACGACCCTGCAGCTCTGGAATCAGGTCGCTGGGTTTGCTGAGATGGAAGGCGCCGGAAGCGATGAAGAGGATGTGATCCGTCTTCACCATGCCGTACTTGGTGCTGACGGTGGTGCCCTCCACCAGGGGCAGCAGGTCGCGCTGCACCCCCTGGCGGGAGACGTCGGCACCCTGGTGCTCCGAGCGGCTGGCCACCTTGTCGATCTCGTCGATGAAGACGATGCCGTTCTGCTCCGCATTGGACAGGGCGCGGGACTTGATCTCGTCCTCGTTGACCAGGCGCTGCGCCTCCTCCTCGACCAGTCGCTGGCGAGCTTCCCGGATGGTGAGCTTGCGGGCCTTGCGCTGGCCCTGGCCCACCTGGGAGAACAGGCCGCGCAGCTGTTCGGCCATTTCTTCCATGCCGGCTGGGCCCATCACCTCCAGCGTGGGCCGGGGTTCAGCCAGCTCCAGCTCGATCTCCTTGTCGTCCAGCGCGCCCTCGCGCAGGCGCTTGCGCATCACCTGGCGGGCGGTGCTGTCTGCACTGCTGCCGCCCGCGCCCGATTCCGCAAAGCCGAATTCGCTGCGGGGTTTGGGGACCAGCACGTCCAGGATGCGCTCTTCGGCGGCATCCTCGGCGCGGCTGCGTTGTAGAAGGACCTGGCGCTCGCGCTCCTGCTTCACTGCACTTTCGACCAGATCGCGCACGATGCTGTCCACGTCCTTGCCGACATAGCCGACTTCGGTGAACTTGGTGGCCTCCACCTTGATGAAGGGTGCATCGGCCAGGCGGGCCAGCCGGCGCGCGATTTCGGTCTTGCCCACCCCGGTGGGGCCGATCATCAGGATGTTCTTGGGTGTGATCTCGCCGCGCAGCTTGTCATCGACCTGCTGGCGCCGCCAACGGTTGCGCAATGCAATGGCCACGGCCCGCTTGGCTTCTTTCTGGCCGACGATGTGGCGGTCGAGTTCGGAGACGATTTCCTGGGGGGTCATACCGCTCATTCCAGCACCTCGAGCGTGTGCGACTGGTTGGTGTAGATGCACAGATCGCCCGCGACCTCCAGCGAGCGCTTGACGATGTCCGCCGGCGCCATTTCGGTGTGCTGCAACAGGGCACGGGCGGCGGCCTGGGCATAGGCGCCGCCCGAGCCGATGGCCACGATGCCGTGTTCAGGCTCCAGCACGTCGCCGTTGCCGGTGATGATCAGCGAGGCCGTGCGGTCGGCCACCGCCAGCATGGCCTCCAGCCGCCGCAGCACCCGGTCGGTGCGCCAGTCCCGGGTCAGCTCGACGGCAGCGCGCACCAGATGTCCCTGGTGTTTTTCGAGCTTGGCCTCGAAACGTTCGAACAGGGTGAAGGCGTCAGCGGTGGCGCCGGCAAAACCGGCCAGCACCTGATCGCGGTGCAGTTTGCGCACCTTGCGGGCGCTGGCCTTGACGACGATGTTGCCGAGCGTCACCTGGCCGTCGCCACCCATGGCGACGCGGTCGCCGCGGCGCACGCTGAGGATGGTGGTGCCGTGAAATTGCTCCATGGACCTGTCTGTCAGATGAAGGGGGAGTAAGTGCCCCGATGGGGGCAAGCGGCGATGAGACCGTTGCGGTGCGAACCCACTGCCGGGCCGGTCGCAGGCCGCAGCCGTTCAGACGTTGCGCACGGTCACGCGGGCATGTTCATTGATGCCCATGGCACCGCAGAACAACGCCACCAGCCGGTGGGCGTCGACAAAGCTGACGCTGCGATTCTCGCTGCGACGCACCAGCACCCAGTTCAGCAGGTCACCTGCGGCGATGAAGTCCACCCGGATCAGCCGGGTGCAGGAGACGTTGATCAGGGCGGCCCCACCGGTCTGCTGGTCCAGCGAGGCCAGCAGCGCTGCGATGTCTCCCACCAGCTGCCCATTGAGCTCCACGTTCGCCACCTGGGCCTGGCCGTCGTCCGCAGGTTCGGATTCGAGGAAGCCGGTGGACACGTCTGCGCTGTGGGTCGGGTGGGCCAGCGTCACACCGGTGCCACCGGCCACCTGCAGCGTGCAACGGCTCGGTGCCCAGGACGGCGGCGAAACCTCGTAGGTCATGCAGTAGTCAATCGCCACCTGATCAAAGTCCGGCGCGCGGTTGGCGAGTCGAAGCGCTTCCAGCCGGAGCATCCAGAAGGCCGGGTCGGCATCCCGAAGCCCCGGTGGGGCCACCTCGGCAAGCAGGAAGAAGAACTTCTCACCGCCGACCCAACGCATGTCCAGCGGCTCGTCGGACCAGTCGTGCAGCAGGCGGGTCAGCGAGCTGGCCGCCTGGGCGTCGATGCGGCGCACGCCACGCCAGTCCAGCACCCAGGGCAGCGGCATTTGCAGCAGCTGCGATCGCAACTGGGCCACCGCCTCGTCATCCAGTACCTCCGGAGCGACCCAGCCGATGCTGTTGTCGTCCGTACCGACCCGGTTGGGGCGGCGGGCCTGCTCGGCGCTGCTTGCCTCGGCGACCAGGCGGGGCATGGAATACCACTGCGGCGCGGACCAGCCAAAACGCTGCACGTACTCCATGGCCAGCGTCTCGAACTTGACCTGCTGGCCGGTGGCCCGGTACAGATCGAACAGCGCGAGCCAGGTATCGGAGTGCTGGCCGCGCGCGCCACCCGGGGCGATCAGGTCCTGCAGCACCCTTTCGCACTGCTCGAAATCGGCGTTGGCGAAGGCGATCACCGCCTCGTCCAGTTCCGCGTCGTGCGCGATTTCGTTGACCTCCACGGCGAAGGCGTTGGAGGCGTCCCCCAGGCCCGCATGCAGCGGGGACAGCGCCGAAATTCCCCGGCCCATCATTGCGGCCGGCTGGCTGGGGCGCGCCTGCGCTGCCGGTGCAGGCTGGGCGATGATCGGGTCCATCTGCATCGGCGCCGTCGGCTTGAAGGCGTCGCTCAGGACCGGTGAGGTCGGCATGACCTGCGGCGTGGTGGTCGCACTGAAGAAGGAGTCCGAGCGCGATGGCACGGTGGAGCGCATCACCGCCGAACCCCGCTTGGGCGGCGGCGGCGAGTTTTCGCCCACCATCATCCGTTCGATGGCGTCGATCTTTTCCTTGACGGCGCCGTCCGGCCGGGCGCTGTCGTTGATGCGCACCTCGGAATCGTCCAGGTGCGACAGGCCCTCCAGGCCGGCGATGCCCTCACCGGTCAACCCTTCTCGGCGGATCTTGCGCAGCATGTCGAACTCGCGCTTGCGCACGAAGTCGTTGCGCCGCTTGCGCTCGATCATGGCCTTGAGTTCCGTGCGCGCCTCGTCGTCCTCGCGCACCTCGCCCGCCTGGCCGTTCAGGTCCGCCCAGTCGGTGGTGGGGTTCAGCGCAAAGCGAACCACCTTGCGGAAGAAACCGTTCTTGGGAGTGTCCTTGGGGTCGGCCATGGGCGTGCAGTCGCCGGAGCTGGAAACGCTCAGTCTCCGAAGAGTTTCTGCTTCAATTCGCGGCGCTGCTGCGCCTCCAGCGAAAGTGTAGCGGTGGGGCGGGCCATCAGGCGCCGCAGGCCGATGGGCTCGCCTGTTTCATCGCAGTAACCGTAGTCACCAGAATCGATGCGGGCCAGTGCCTGCGAGATCTTCTTGAGGAGCTTGCGTTCGCGGTCACGGGTGCGCAGCTCCAGCGCATGCTCTTCTTCGATCGTTGCACGATCGGCCGGATCCGGGACGATGGAAGTGTCCTCGCGCAGGTGCTCGGTGGTTTCGCCGGCATTGCTCAGCAGGTCGTTCTTCTGCTTCTCCAGCCAGGCGCGGAAGAAGTCGAGCTGCTTGTCGTTCATGTACTCCGCCTCGGGCATGGAGAGCAATTCCGACTCGGTGAGTTCCCGGCCGGACTTGGTCTTCCATGCGTTGGCGAGCTTCGGATCGGCCTTGGCCTGCTGACGGGGGGGTTCGGACTGTTGCATGGATCGACTCTGAAGGGCTGACGTCAGGAATGCGTGGGGATCAAATCGGACAGGCTGATCTGGTTGTGTTCTTTCGCTGCGGTCTGGCTGAAGCCCGCCGCACCAAGCTTGTCACTGCTATCAGCCGGGCTGTCCCCGCGCCAGAGGAAGAACCCGCCCGTGGGCCGCTCCCTCCGGTGTGCTCCAGACCGGATACCCCTTGTCAGGGCGCGCGGATTGTAGCGATGTCGTCCTGGCCGCGCCGACCCTCGGTCGGGTGCCTTGTGTCCGGATGTGTGGCCTGTCACGCCAGGCACTGCTCCAGCCCCTGCTGGAAGATGTCGCGCGGCAGCTCGATGCCGATGAAGACCATCCGGCTCAAGCGTGCCTCACCTTCGGCCCACTTGGGTCCCAGGTCGCTGCCCATCATCTGGTGCACACCCTGGAAGATCACCTTGCGATCGGTGCCCTGCATGTGCAGCACGCCCTTGTAGCGCAGCATGCGCGGGCCGTAGATCTGCACGATCGAGCCGAGGAAGTCCTCCAGCCGTGCCGGGTTGAAGGCCCGCTCCGACCTGAATACGAAGGACTTGACGTCGTCGTCGTGATGGTGGTGGTGCGGGTGGTCGCAGTGCTCACCGTGCTCGTGGTCGTGATGGTGGTGTTCGTGCTCATGGGCATCGCCCGCGGCCAGAAAATCGGGGTCGATCTCCAGCTTGGTGTTCAGGTTGAAGCCGCGCAGATCGAACACCTGGGCGATCGGCACTTCACCGAAATGCACCCGGTGCTGCGGCGCACGCGGGTTCATGTGCTTGATGCGGTGCGTGAGTGCCTCCACCGAGCCCTCGTCGACCAGGTCGGTCTTGCTCAGGAAGATCTGGTCGGCAAAACCCACCTGGCGGCGTGCCTCCTGGCGGGTGTCGAGCTGGCTGTCTCCGTGCTTGGCATCCACCAGCGTCAGCACGGAGTCGAGCAGGTAGGCTTCGGCCACCTCATCGTCCATGAAGAAGGTCTGTGCCACCGGGCCGGGGTCGGCCAGGCCGGTGGTCTCGATCACCACGCGTTCGAAGTCCAGCTCCCCCTTGCGGCGGCGGCGGGCGAGGTCGGCCAGCGTTTCGCGCAGATCCTCCCGGATGGAGCAGCAGATGCAGCCGTTGCTCATCTGGATGATCTGCTCCTTCGTCTCGGTGACGAGGATGTCGTTGTCGATGTTTTCCTCGCCAAACTCGTTCTCGATCACGGCGATCTTCTGGCCGTGGGCCTCGGACAGCACTCGCTTGAGCAGGGTGGTCTTGCCGGAGCCGAGGAAGCCGGTGAGGATGGTGGCGGGGATCAGGCCAGTGGAGCCAGTGGACATGGGGGGCTTGCCTTGCGGTGTGGGTCGGGGGCGACTGCGGCGTTGGGTCGGGCTCGCAGTGGAATCTTCGGATTGGACCACCTTCGCTTCAGGTGCGTGCAGACAGGCGGCCGTCAAGGGGCTTCGGTTATTCTTGTCACATCTTCACTACCGGCACCTTCCGTGTCCGACCCTCAGCCTGCCATGCGCCCGGGGCGCGGCCATCCGACCTCCAGTGCGCAGGATCGGCGCAGTCTGCTGGTGCGCATCCGCGAGTTTCTGTCGCCCGGTCCGGATTCCACCGACGAGCTGATCGAGACCCTGGCGGAGGCCGAGCAGCGCGACCTGATCGACCCGGAGTCGCGGTCCATGCTGGAGGGGGTCATCCGCATGGCGGATCTGACCGCCGGCGACGCCATGGTGGCGGCACCGCGCATGGACCTGCTGGACATCGCGGCGCCCTACGACGAACTGCTGGCACTGGTGATCGAGACGGGACATTCGCGCTTTCCGGTCCATGAAGGCGATCGAGAGAACGTCATCGGCATCCTGCTGGCCAAGGATCTGCTCAAGCTGCAGCGTGCACCCGAGCTGAATCTGCGTACGCTGTTGCGCCCGGCGGTGTTTGTGCCCGAGTCCAAGGGGCTCAATGAGCTCCTGCGGGATTTCCGCTCCAACCGCAACCACCTGGCGCTGGTGATCGATGAGTTCGGGCGTTGTTCCGGCCTCATCACCATCGAGGATGTACTGGAGGAGATCGTCGGCGAGATCGAGGACGAATTCGACGACAAGGACGGCGAGTCCGGCGTCTACACCCTGGCCGACGGCAGCCAGCGGGTGGCCGGAGATGCGTTGGTGGGAGCGGTGAACACCACCTTCGGCGTGAGCCTGCCGGATGGGGAGTTCGAAACCATCGGGGGCTTGGTGGCCGATCACCTGGGGCGGGTGCCGCGCCGCGGCGAGGTGGTGGATGTTGGCGGGCTGCGATTTGTCGTCATGTTGACCCGCGGAGGGGCCGTGCGCTGGTTCCGCGTCACCCGAGCGTCCACGGGTGGGATGTCGGTGGCGGAATCCTGACGCGGTGAACGCTCCTGCTGTGGTTGTGCCGCTGTGCTGCGGACGCAGTGCGACCTTGCTTGCGCTCCTGGCCGGCGCCCTGCACGCGCTGGCGCTGGCGCCCTGGCCGAGTGGGGGCTTGCAGCTGCTGGCGCAGGCTTTGCTGCTGGCTCTGCTGCCCTGGCGATCGCCGCGCCGTGCGGCCTGGCTGGGTGGATGCTTCGGCTTCACCTGGCTGCTGGGGTCGGTGCACTGGCTGTTCGTCAGCATGCACCGCTACGGGCAGCTTCCCGCCTGGATGGCTGCGACCGCGCTGGTGGCCCTGGTGGCGTTCATGGCCTTGTATGTGGCCGCTGCGGCCGCGTTGTGGTCTGCTGCAGCCCCGCACGGGCGGTTGGCGGCGGCGGGGTTCTGGGCCCTGGTGTGGTTGGCCGTGGAGTTGGCCCGGGCGCAGTGGTTCACCGGATTTCCCTGGGGGGCGGAGGGCTATGCCCACGTGGATTCGCCCCTGGTGGTCCTGGCGCCCTGGGTGGGGGTGCATGGCGTGGCTGCTGCCGCGGCTGGGCTGGCGGCACTGCTGGGGCTCGCCGCGCGGGGTCTGACGGGGCGCAGGGGCTGGCTGCCCGTGCTGGCGCCGCTGCTCCTTCAGGCTTGGCCGGCGGGCTGGGTCGGACCCGATCTGACGGAGCCGGGACGAACGTTGAGCGTCACCCTCCTGCAGGGCAACGTGCCGCAGGACGAGAAATTCGACGCGGCACGGTTGCCCGCCGTGCTGGATTGGCATGTCCAGCAGCTCGAAGCTGCGCAGACCGATCTGGTGGTGGCGCCCGAAACTGCCATTCCACTGCTCCCCGAGCAGTTGCCTGTCGGTCTGTGGGAGCGACTGCAGCAGCATTTCCACCGCGGTTCGACCCATGCCCTGTTCGGCATGCCGTTGGGCAGCTACGAGACGGGATACACCAACTCCGTGGTCGGGCTGGGGCCGCAGTCCGTGGCGGGCGCCGCCTATCGATACGACAAGCATCACCTGGTGCCTTTCGGCGAGTTCATCCCCTGGGGATTCCGCTGGTTCGTCGACCTGATGCGGATTCCCCTGGGGGACTTCAACCGGGGCGCGCTGCCGGCCGCCTCCTATCGGCTGGGCGATGAGCGGCTGGCGCCGAACATCTGCTACGAAGACCTGTTCGGCGAGGAGCTGGCGGCCCGGTGGATCGATCCGGCCCAGGCCCCGACCGTGCTGGTCAACGTCAGCAACATCGGCTGGTTCGGCGAGACGGTGGCGGTGTCACAGCACCTGCAGATTTCACGGCTGCGTGCGCTGGAGTTGCAGCGCCCGATGTTGCGTGCGACCAACACGGGGGCCACGGTGATCATCGACCACCGCGGCCGGGTGACCCACAGGGTGCCGCCCCATCAGCGTGCGGTGCTGGTCGGCTCGGTTCAGGGTCGCCAGGGATCGACACCCTATGCCCTCTGGGCGGGTCGGTTGGGACTGTGGCCGCTGTGGGGGCTGGCTCTTGGCGGGATGCTGCTGCTCGCCAGGGCGCGGGTGCGCGAGGCGCATCCACACACCTGAACTGCCGCCGCGAAGCCCGGCTGACCTGCCGATGCGGTGTGAAGATCAGATCAGCGGGGTCAACACCCGTTCGGCCAGTTGATGCACCAGCTTGGAGGGCGTGGCGTGGGCCTCGTCCAGGCAGCGGCGGGCGTAGGCGCTGTCGCGCAGCAGTCGGGCAATGTTGATGTGCTCGACATAGGGACTCATCACCCACTTCAGATCGGTGAGCGCCAGGAGATCCGGGCGGTCAGACTCGGTGGACGAGGCGGCGGACGGGTACAAGCTGGCCATCGGGCCCTCCCAGGCACGGCGCTGTCTGCCGTGTTCCGTCACTGTGGCGCCTGGCAATGGATGCTCACGCCCGGAAGTGGCGGGTCTCGACGGCGCAGTTGTCGCTGGGGCCGCTCCAAAGTGATCTGGCTCACGGTACATCGTTCGACGCTGGCTGGGCTGTGCCGGGTTCCGTGGGGACGGGCCTGGAAGCAGCGTGTCACAGACGGGGGCTGCGGGTGGGTTAGAGTCATGCACTTGACCGGGGCTTTCGCACCGGGATCCCGAAGAACTTGCATTCACTTCCCATTCCACAGGACTTCATGATGTTCCGTCTGGCTTCTGTCACCATTCTGACGATGGCTGTTGCAGCTTGCTCCAGCCCCCCGAAGGCCCCCGAGGCAGCTCCCGCCCCGGCTCCGGTGGTGGCCGCACCCGCACCGGTGGCTGCGCCTGCTCCGGCTCCCGCGCCCGCCGCTCCGCAGGCGGCACCGGAGTCCAAGGTGACGCCGGTGACGCTGGCCCCTCACCTGGATCCGGCCAACGCGCTGTCCAAGGACCGCAGCGTGTTCTTCGACTTCGACCAGTTCGTGATCCGTGAGCCGGACCGCCGCGTGGTGGAGCTGCACGGCAAGTACCTGGCCTCCGCGAACGCGGTGAAGGTGGTGGTTGAGGGCAATGCCGACGAGCGCGGCAGCCGCGAATACAACCTGGCCCTGGGCAACAAACGCGCTCAGGCGGTGGTCCAGTCGCTCAAGCTGCTGGGTGCCAAGGACGGCCAGATGGAGGCCGTGAGCTACGGTGAGGAGCGTCCGCGCGCCGCCGGCCATGACGAGGCCTCCTGGGCACAGAACCGCCGCGCCGACATCGTCTATCGCTGATCCCACGGCCTGCGGCGGGCCCCTGGTCTGCCGCACGCTGGATCTGCCCTGCAACGGCCCCATCGGGGCCGTTGTGCTTTCCCGGGCAGTCGGCCCGTTGGTCACCCAGGGGGGGCGCGGATAATGCGCGGCCCGCCCGAACCCCTCCCAGCCCACGACCGACTCCGCCATGGCCCTGCTGACCCTTCAAGACGCTTGCCTGGCCTTCGGCCATGTGCCGCTGCTCGACCACACCGGCCTGTCGCTGGAGGCCGGGGAGCGCCTCGGTCTCATCGGCCGCAACGGCAGCGGCAAGTCCTCCCTGCTGAAGATCCTGGCCGGTCTGGAGGTGCAGGACGACGGGCTGTTGCAGTTGCAGCAGGGACTGCGGCGCTTCTACGTGCCGCAGGAGCCGGAGTTTCGCGAAGGTGTGACGGTGTTCGATGCGGTGGGCGACGCGCTGGGCGAGGTGCGGGCACTGCGAGAACGTTACGAATCGCACGCCCCCGGTGAGGACCTGGATGCACTGCAAAGCCGCATCGAGGCCCTGGACGGCTGGACCTGGGAGCAGCGCGTGACCGAAACGCTGCAGCGCCTGGGCCTGGACGGTGAACGGCCGGTGGCGGCGTTGTCGGGCGGGCTGCGCAAGCGGGTGGCCCTGGCGCAGGCGCTGGTGGCCGCGCCGGAGGTGCTGCTGCTGGATGAGCCGACCAACCACCTGGACCTGGACGCCATCCTGTGGCTGCAGGAACTGCTGCAGGCCTTCCGCGGCGCGCTGGTGGTGATCACGCACGACCGTGCCTTCCTGGACGCGGTGGCCACCCGCATCGTCGAACTGGACCGCGGTCTGCTGCGCAGCTACCCCGGCAGTTTCAGTGCCTACGAAGCGGCCAAGGAGCGTGAGCTGCACGCCGAGGCGCTGGCCAACGCCCGCGCCGACAAGCTGCTGGCGCAGGAGGAAGTCTGGATCCGCAAGGGTGTGGAAGCTCGCCGCACCCGCAGCGTCGGCCGTGTCGCGCGGCTGCAGCAGCTGCGTGCCCAGCGGACGGCGCGCCGCGATGTGGTCGGCCGGGCCAGGCTGGATGTCGATGCCGGTCTGCCCAGCGGCAAGATCGTCGCGGTGCTGGAGGATGTGTCCAAGTCCTTCGGCGAGCGGCCGATCGTGCGCGGGCTCAGCGCGACGATTCTGCGCGGTGACAAGGTCGGCGTGATCGGCCCCAACGGTGCCGGCAAGACCACACTGTTGCGCTTGATCCTCGGTGAGCTGGAGCCGGACGCCGGCACGTTGCGCCGAGGCACCCAGATCCAGGTGGCCTACTTCGATCAGATGCGCGACGCCCTCGATCCCGACGCAACGCTGGCCGACACCATCAGCCCGGGCAGCGAGTGGGTGGAGATCGGCGGGGTGCGCAAGCATGTGATGGGCTACCTGGGCGACTTCCTGTTCTCCCCGGCGCGGGCCAATTCGCCGGTGCGCAGCCTCTCCGGGGGCGAGCGCAACCGCCTGCTGCTGGCGCGACTGTTCGCCAAGCCGGCCAACGTGCTGGTGCTCGACGAGCCGACCAACGACCTGGACATTGACACGCTGGAGCTGCTGGAGGATCTGCTGCAGTCCTACGCCGGCACCGTCTTTCTGGTCAGCCACGACCGGCGCTTCCTGGATGCGGTGGTGACCAGCACGCTGGTGGCCGAAGGGCAGGGGCGTTGGCGAGAGTACGAGGGCAGCGTGGAGGACTGGCTGGTCCAGTCGCAGCGTGCCGCAGCCCTGCAGAAGGCGGCCGCCACGGCCGCTGCAGCCTCCGTCGCGACCCCTGCCGTGGCAGCGCCGCCCGCTGCACCCGCACCGACGGCCCCCGCTGCGGCGAATGCCCCACGGCGCAAGCTGTCGTACAAGGAACAGCGCGAGCTGGACGAACTGCCCGGCCGCATCGAGGCGCTGGAGACTGAGCAGAAGACGCTGGCCGATCTGATGGCCGGCTCCGACCTCTACACCCGCACCCCGGAGCGCATCGCCGAGGTGCATGCCCGGCATGCACAGATCGAGGAGGAGCTGCTGGAGTTGCTGGAGCGCTGGGAATCGCTCGGCAACCGCTGAGGGGGCTGCGATCCCGCTGCCGCGAAGGGGTCTGCTTCAGCGCGCCAGCAGCAGTTTCAGGTCGGCGGCCAGCTCGGCCGGTGGGGTGGCGTGGCGCACGTACAAGCGCAGGCGGCCTTCGGTGTCGAAAACGTAGGATGCCGCGGTGTGGTCCACGGTGTAGCTGGTCTCGGTCTTGCCGGGCACCTTGCGGTAGAAAACCTTGAACTCCTTGGCCGCGGCGGCGGTCTCCTCCGCGCTGCCGCGCAGCCCCCACCAGACCGGATTGAAGCTGGAGACGTATTCCTTCAACAGCGCAGGCGTGTCGCGCTCCGGATCCACGCTGACGAACACGCCGACCACCTTGTCCCCCTCCGCGCCAAGCAGCTGCTGGGTGGCCACCAGATTGGCCAGGGTGGTGGGGCAGACATCCGGACACTGGGTGTAGCCGAAGAACACCACGGCCAGCTTGCCGCGCAGTTCGCTGAGCTGCCGGGTGCGGCCCTCCGGGTCGGTGAGCTTGAGCTCGCGGGCGTAGTTCGCGCCGGTGATGTCCAGCGACTTGAAGGGCAGCTTGGGTGAACCGCCCAGTCGGTCACAGCCACCGGTCAGTCCGAGCAGTGTCAGGCCGCCCAGACCGCGCAGCAGGCGCCGTCGCCGGGTTGAAGCGCGGGGGGATGAAGAGGCTTGCTGGGCGGTCAGGGCAGGAACAGGTGCGGGCATGCTGCAGGTTCATTCCCGGCACAGGAGGGCCGTGCCTCGGGCAGGCGCAAGCGTAGCAGCCGTCTGGGGCGCTGCCCATGTTTGGGCGCAAAGTCCCGCCAACCAAGCCACCAGGAAGGCCGCTCCAGCCGTGTGGGCCAGGGCTGCGGCCAGCGGCCAGCCCAGTACCACATTGGAGATGCCGCTGCCGATCTGCCAGGCCAGCGCCAGCCCCAGCACCCGGGCCGCATGGCGGCTGCCGCCGTCACCGGTGCGCCACAGGGCCAGACCGAGCAGGCCCAGCAGTGCCGTGACCAGCAAGGCGCCGATGCGGTGCAGCAGGTGGATGGCCGTCAGGGCGGCAAAGCTCAGGGGGGTGCCGTCGGCAGCGTGGCCCAGGTCGCGCACCGGCCACAGGCCACTGCCGTCCATTGGTGGCCACCATTGACCCTGGCAGGTCGGGAAGTCGCTGCAGGCCAGCACCGCATAGTTGGTACTGACCCAGCCGCCCAGCGCCACCTGAATCAGCAGCGCCACCAGACCGACCCGCAGAAACCGGCGCAGGCTGGGTGCAATGGTGTCTGGCATCCGCGTCCCGGCCATGGCCGGTTGCTGTCGCCGGGCCATCACGGCCAGCAAAGCCAGCAGCCCCACACCGCCCAGCAGGTGCAGCGTGACGATGGCGGGGTAGAGCTTCATCGTGACCGTGAGGGCGCCGAACGCGCCTTGACCGCAAACCCACAGCAGGAGCAGCAGCGTCCAGCCGGGCTGCAACGGCATCGCGGCCACCTCTGTCCCGGGCGACCGGCGCCGCGCCAGCCAGGCATGGCCGACGGCCATCACCAGGATCAGCGCGCCCACGGCGGCCGCCAGGTAGCGGTGGATCATTTCGATCCAGGCCTTGCGTTCGGTCACCGGCCCACTGGGCAATGCGGCCTCGGCCCGATCGATGTGGGGGTCGGCACCGATCGGGGTGACCGAACCGTAGCAGCCCGGCCAGTCCGGACAACCCAGGCCGGAGTCCGTCAGCCGGGTGAAGGCACCGAAGACGACCAGGTCGAAGGTCAGGAAAAGGGTCAACCAGGTCAGTGCAGACAGCCAGCTGCCGGATCCACGATTCCGGTGTTTCCAGGCCAGCCAGATCAGCGGGACGAGGGCCAGCGCGGCGGCCAGACCCAACAGCCCGCCCGCAGCGCCGAGATCGACCGGCGCGGGGGTGAAGGAGGCCGGTGTTGCCGCCCCGTTCAGCCCAGCCACGGTTGCAGGTAATGGTCCACCAGCAGGGCAGAGAACAGGGCTGCGAGATACAAGATCGAATACTTGAAAGTGGAGCGGGCCAGCGGGTCCGAGTAGTTGCGCAGCATCTCGATCGCCCGGGCCAGAAACACCCCACCCAGCCCCAGCGCGGCCAGCAGGTACAACCAGCCGCTCATGCCGAGGGCCCAGGGCAGCGTGGTGGCCGCCAGCAGCGCCACCGTGTAGCGCACGATCATCACCCGGGTGTAGTGCGGGCCATGCGTCACCGGCAACATCGGCAAACCGGCTCGGGCGTAATCCTGGGTGCGGTACAGCGCCAGCGACCAGAAGTGCGGCGGCGTCCAAAGGAAGATGATCAGGAACAGCAGCCAGGCCTCGGCAGGGGCCTGGCCGGTCACGGCGGCCCAGCCCAGCACCGGCGGCATGGCCCCGGAGGCTCCTCCGATGACGATGTTCTGCGGTGTATTCGGCTTGAGCAGCACGGTGTAGATCACCGCGTAGCCGACAAAGGTGGCGAAGGTCAGCCACATCGTCAGCGGGTTGACGAAGTGGTGCAGCAGGAACAGCCCACAGCCGCCCACGATGAACGCAAAGGTCACCGTCTGCATCGAGCTGATCGTGCCGGAGGGCAGCGGGCGGCGGCGGGTGCGCATCATCAGCGCATCGATGCGCTGCTCGATCAGGCAGTTCACTGCCGCGGCCGACCCAGCCGTCAAGGCAATGCCCAGCGTGGCGAAGAAGACGGTCTGTGGATCGGGCAGCCCTGGCGTTGCCAGGAACATGCCGATCACCGCGCAGAACACCACCAACGACACCACCCGGGGTTTGGTGAGCGCCACAAACTGGCTGACCAATCCCTTGTCAATGACAACCGTGCTCATCGGTTCACCCGATCCTTCCTGCGAGTTGGCGCTCTTGTGAGACGGTGGCCGGTCAGCGGGTCAACCCGGCGACGTACTCGGCGACCGCGGCGATGTCCTGATCGCTCAGCCGCGAGGCAACGTCACGCATCACGTGGGCCTCGTCGTTGTTGCGGGCCAAGGTTTTGTACGCCTTCAGCTGGCCGACGACATAAGCGGCGTGTTGGCCGCCGATGGCCGGGGCGAGCGTGGTGGGCGGCAACTTCATGGTCACAGCCCAGTCCGACTTGCCGGTGCCGGTCAGTCCATGGCAGCCCACACAGGCGGGCACCACGTCAGGGCGGCCCTTGCCTTTCAGGAAGATCTTCTCCCCGCTGGCCAGCAGGTTCTTCTGCTTGACCTCGGCCGGGGTGACCTTCTGCGACGAGAAAAAAGCTGCCAGATCCTCGATGTCCTGCTCGGACAGCGGCTGGGCCATCGGGCTCATCTGCTCGTTCTTGCGGCGGCCCGCCTTGAAGTCATGCAGCTGACGGCTGAGGTACTGGGGCAGCTGCCCGGCCAGCTTCGGCCACATGTCGGCTGGGCTGTTGCCGTCCGCACCATGGCAGCCCATGCAGACCGCGGCTTTGCCTTTGCCGGCTTCAGCGTTGCCCGCAGCCAACACCGCCGGAGCGGCCAGCGCCAAGCCCAGCGCCAGGATACGACGCGCCTGCACGCCCCATTTGTTGATGCCCATCAATGTCAACCCCACTCCGGATCTGCTCACAAATGGATGCTAACGGGCGTGTTCCTGTGGTTTTCCGGGTAGTAACCCGCATCAGCAGTCAAGTCCCCGGTTGTTAGGATCTTGCGAGGCGTCAAAGAGGGCCATCCCTTCAGCGGGTGGGTCGGGGACGTTTTACGGAACATCGGTTGGTTTTCAACAACGATTTGTGCCGCCCGAGGACTGCGGGTGGGTCGAACGAGGAGACGACATGTCACACGACGCGGGTGCCGCTCACGGCGACGCTGGACACCCTCCGCATTGGGACTGGAGCATGTGGCCGGCCGTGGCCAGCCTGGGCATTTTCAGCCTGGCCCTTGCCTTCTCGTTTCACTTCGTCTACCACAGCGGTCTTGGCGCGGCCATCGCCCTGGGCATCGGCGTGGTGCTGGTGCTGGCGGGCGTGGCCGGCTGGACCAGCGAGGCCATGGGGCACGGCGAAGGGCTGTCCTACGGGGCCATGGGCTGGTTCATCCTGGCCGAGGCGATGATCTTCGTGGCCTTCCTGGGCACCTACTGGTTCCTGCGCCTGCAGTCGCCGTCCTGGCCGCCGGAAAACACCCCGGTGATCCCGAAGGTGCTGCCGCTCATCATGACCGTGGTGCTGGTGGCCTCGTCGTTCACGATCCACCATGCCGAGGCCCTGCTGCACCACGGTGACCAGGCGGGTTTTCGCACCTGGCTGATCGTGACGCTGTTGCTGGGGGCGAGCTTCCTGGGCATGTCGGCCTATGAGTGGAGCCATCTGATGCACGAGGGCTTCAACGTCGGCACCAACCTTTTCGGCACCTTCTTCTTCTCGATCACCGGTTTCCACGGCGGGCACGTGATCGTCGGTCTGTCGATCTTCCTCGCCGGACTGTCTTCTGCCTTTGCCGGCAAGGCGGACCTCGGCTTCTGGCGCACGGCAGGTCTGTACTGGCACTTCGTCGACATCATCTGGTTCTTCGTGGTGTCCCAGATCTACTTCTGGTGAAGCCGCAACCGGTCGCGCCCATTCAACCCCGATCGATTGCCTGACGCCATGGGAACCCCCGGTTGGCTGCGCGCGTCGGTGCTGCTCGGCCTGTGGCTGTGCACTCTGGCGCCCGCCTGGGCGGTGGGCAAGCCGCCGACCGAAAACCGCAGCAGCATCGACCCGGCGGTGATGCAGATCGACGAGAGCCGTCACCTGGGCCAGAAGCTGGCACCCGGTGTCGCCTTGATCGATGAATCCGGCAAGCCGCTGCGCATGGCCGAGGTGTTGGGCAAGCCCGTCATCCTGGTACTGTCCTACTACGGCTGCGACGGCACCTGCCCCACCATCAACCAGAACCTGGCGGTCGCATTGGAAGGCGTCAAGCGCTTCAAGGCCGGACAGGACTACCGGGTGCTGACGGTGTCCTTCGACCGGCGCGACGATCCCGAGCTGGCGTCGAAGTTCGCTGCAGGGCTGAAGGCGTTGTCTCCTCAGCTTCGAGACGGCTGGCGTTTCGCGGTGCTGCAGGACCGCGCTGAAGGCCGCACCGAAGCCTTTGCACAGCAGGTGGGGTTCAACTTCTTCTGGTCGCGCGTCGACAAGACCTTCCTGCACCCCAACGTGCTGGTCTTCCTGACGCCCGAGGGTCGGGTGGCCCGCTACATCTACGGCACGCGCATGGATGCGCGCACGCTGGAGCTCGCGCTGATCGATGCCGACTGGGGTCGCATCAGCGACTCGGCCTCTGCGGTGTTCGACATGATCACCGGGGCCTGCTTCAGCTACAACTTTTCCGAAGGCCGCTACCAGCCGAACTACGCGCTGTTTGCCGGTCTCGGAGCACTCGCTTTCGGCCTGGGCCTGATTTCCCTCGGGTTGCTGGGGTACCGAAGAAAACTTGGCAGGAGACCTGTGCATGCCCACTGACCACCATCCAAACTCGTGGCGCCAGCGCGCCGCCCGCATCGGGGGCGCGGCTGCGGCGGCCCTCCTGGTGCTGCCTGCATGGGCCTACGAGCCGCCGACGGCACCTTCGGGTCGCATCAACGACCCGGCCGCGGGCTGGGACCACCTCTGGCACGAGGTGCTGGTGGACATCACCATCATCGGGGTGATCTTCGCGTTGGTGATGGCTTACTTCCTGGTGCGCTACCGGGCGCGCAAACCCGGAGAGGTGGGGTCGGCGCCCAAGCTCAGCCCTGCGGCGGTGATCGGCTGGGCGGTGATTCCCACCTTCATCTTCATGGCCGACGACTTCTACCTGGCGGCCAACGGCTGGAAGCTGTGGAACGACTACCGCGACGTGCCGGCCGACCGCATCGAGGTCAAGCTCGAAGCCGGCATGTACAGCTGGGACTACACCTACGCCAACGGCGTGCGCACCCAGAATGAGTTGAAGGTGCCTGCCGGCAAGCCGGTGCTGTTGCGCATGACCAGCCGTGACACCCTGCACAGCCACTTCATCCCGGACTTCCGCGTGAAGGAGGACTCGATGCCGGGCCGGGTCACCTACCTGTGGTTCTATCCCCAGAAGCCGGGTGAGCACATCGTCTCCTGCGCCGAGTACTGCGGGGTGATGCACTCCTACATGGCTGGCAAGGTGGTGGTGCTGCCTGAGGCGGATTTCAAGACCTGGCTGGAACAGGAGGGTGCCAAGGTGGCCTCCGCGGCCAAGCCCGCGACCTGAGGCCGCTCAGGTCTCGCGAGACAGAACAAGAGGAGACTGCCAGTGAGCATCAATCTCAAGGAATGGCTCTTCACGACCGACCACAAGCGGGTCGGCGTGTTGTACCTGATCGGATCCATCGCCGCCTTCGCGGTGGCCGGGATCGCAGCGATGCTCATGCGCATCGAGCTGTCGAGCCTGGGCCCCACCATCACCAGCAACCCCACCAAGTACAACGTCTGGCTGTACACCCACGGGGCGGTGATGATCCTGGGCTTCCAGATCCCGGCGCTGACCGGGTTCTTCGCCAACTACTGCATCCCGCTGATGATCGGCGCCAAGGACGTCGCCTTCCCGCGTGTGAACGCGCTGTCGGTGTGGCTGTTCTACGTCGGCGTGTTCCTGGCGTTGCTGACCTTCGTGGTGCCGGATCCGCCCGATGTGATGTGGACCGGCTACCCGCCGTACTCCACCATCACCACCGGCAACACGGCGCTGTACAGCTTCACGGTACTGGTACTGGGTTTCGCATCGATCATCGGCGGCGTCAACTTCCTCACCACGGTGGCGTACATGCGTGCGCCCGGGTTGAAGTGGAGCAACCTGAACATCTTCGTCTGGTGCACGCTGGGTGCGTTCGTGCTGCAGCTGATCTTCGTTCCGGTGCTGGGCACCGCGGTGACGCTGATCAGCTTCGACAAGTACCTGGGCACGCACTTCTTCGACCCCTCCCGTGGGGGTGACGTGCTGACCTACCAGAACCTGTTCTGGTTCTATTCGCACCCGGCGGTGTACGTGATCTTCCTGCCCTTCATCGGGGTGGTGTTCGAGATCGTTGCCACCTTCACCCGCAACCGCGTGTTCAACCACAAGGTGGCGCTGTGGGGCGGCATCGGCGGCATCGTCATCCTGTCGGGTGAGGTGTGGGTGCACCACCTGTACGTCTCCGGCATGGCCGACTGGATCCGCATTGGCCAGATGGTGACCACGCTGCTGATCTCCATCCCGGTGGGTTTGCTGGTCATCAGTCTGGCGGGCACGCTGTACAAGGGCTCGATCACCTTCGAGACGCCGATGCTGTATGCGCTGGGGGTGCTGTTCCTGTTCCTGATCGGTGGCCTGACCGGCATCCCGCTGGCGCTGACATCGCTGACCCTGCATTTGTCGGACACCTACTACGTGGTGGGACACTTCCACTACGTGATGGCGGTGGCCGGCACCTTCGCCATCTTCGGCGGGGTGTACTACTGGTTCCCGAAGATGACGGGGCGCATGTACAACGAGTTCTGGGGCAAGGTCGGCTTCTGGCTCACCTTCGTCGGCGTCAACATCGTGTTCTGGATCATGATGACGGTGGGCGTGAAGGGCATGCCGCGTCGCTACTACGACTACGCCCAGTTCCCGCAATTCGAGTCGGCGCACCAGTGGATGACCGTGGGTGCGGCGATCCTGGGCGTGGGTTTTGCCATCGCGGTGCTGAACTGGATCATCGGGGCGATGAAGGGTGCACCTGCGGGCGACAACCCCTGGGGTTCCAAGTCGCTGGAATGGACCACCGTATCGCCGCCGCCGCATGGCAACTGGCCGTCGCCGCCCAGCGTTGATCCCGAATGGACGCCTTATTCCTACGACCGGCGTTGAACCCGTGACGGCTGCTGCCGCCCGGCGGCGCAGCCTGCTGCTCGGTCTGGGAGGCGGGTTGCTCATCGCGGGGACCGCAGTGTCCTGGAAGGCATTGCGGCGTCCCCCCGCCCTGCCTGACGGGGTGGACGCACCACCCCACCCGGGCGCAACCCGGATCGACGACGCCCGGCCCCTGCCGGACTTCCGGCTGGACAGTCCCCGGGGCCCTCTGACACGGGCCTGGCTGCAAGGGCGCTGGACGGTGCTCTTCTTCGGCTACACCCATTGTCCGGATGTGTGCCCCACCGCGCTGGCCCTGATGGCCGAGGTGAACCGGCAGATTCAGCCGTCGCAGCGTCCTCAGGTGCTGTTTGTTTCGGTGGATCCGCAGCGTGACACGACCGCGCTGCTGGCCGAGTACGTGCCTGCGTTCGACCCGGACTTCCTTGGGGCCACCGGTCAGGACCCCGAAGTGGCGCCGCTGCTGCGCCATCTGGGGGCGCAGTTCACCCGGCACCCGCCTTCAGCGTCGGGCTTTTACACCGTGGACCACACCGCCGGGCTGTTCCTGATCGATCCGCAGGCGCGGCTGAAGGCGGTGTTCACCCCGCCCCATGACAGCGTTGCGGTGCTGGCCGATCTGCGCGCCTGGATTCAGTGACCGCTGTGGCCGCTGCGGCGCCCGGGCCCCATGGCCTTCAGGCAGACCAGCACGAACATCAGACCGCCGACGATCGCGATCAGCCCACCCAGGCCCATCATGCCCATGCCGATGCGCTCGGGCAGGCCCAGCAGCACCTGCTCGCTGCCGGCCACCTTGCGCTGCACCCCGTAGCCACCTGACCAGGCCAGACCGAGGATGTGCATCAGCTGGCCACCGCCATAGACCAGCGGTTGCCAGCGCGCCAGCCGGGCCTCCGGGGCACGGAAGCCCAGCCGCGGCAGCATCAGGTAGGCCCAGCCCATGAAGGCCAGCGTCACGCCGACGATGGACCCGTGGTAGTGCGCCGGCACCACCACATTGACGCCGCGGATCAGGAAGGCCAGCACCCCGCCAGTGACAAACAGCAGCAGCGAGGCCAGCAGCGCTGAACGCGCCGGACCGGCCGGTTGCCGCCACAGCCAGGGCAAGGCGGCCAGCACCACCCCCATCAGCGGCAGCATGGCCAGGTGGCCCCAGCGCATCAGCTCGGCAAAGCCGGCCATCTGATCGCCGCTGCCCACCGGCGCCTGAACCAGCAACCAGGGCAGCACCAGCAGGGGCAGCCCGGCCAGCGCCATGCCGCGGCCCAGCAACTCCGGCCCCGCGCGCAGCGGTGCCCCCAGCTGGGTGAGCAGCCACAGCCAGGCCAGCAGGGCCAGCAGTGCATGCTGGAACTGCAGCACATGGCCTGCGCCCCAGAACAGCAGCTCAAAATAGGCCGCACCCTGTCCTGCGGGCAGTTGCCAGGCCGTCCAGGCCCAGGTCATCCAGGCCAGCACACCGGCGGCCAGGCTGGCCCACAGCCCGGTCTTCAGCAGGGCAGACCATCGGCCTGCCGGGTCAGTGTCAAAACCGCAGGCCAGCGCACGCAACATCGTCAGCCCGAAGCCGGCGCCGCACAAGGCCAGTCCGGTCATGAACAGCGGTTGGTCCAGCACCGGGATGTAGTTGTTCAGCAAAGGCTGCGCGTCGGGCGCAAACGGGGAGATCGTCATGGCCAGTGTGCCCGCCGCCGCCAGTGACCAGCCGACCCAGCCCAGGGCGACGGCCCGCTCGCGGGTCCACTGCGTCCAGACCGTGGCGGCGAAGGCCATGAACCAGATCAGCACCGACAGGTCCACATGCACCACCAGTGCAGCGCGGAACAGGTCGCGCAGCGGAAACACGGCGGCAATGCCCGGCGTGCGCGACAGCACCAGCACGATGGCCAGCAGGCCGGAGCCGATCAGTGCGGCCAC
>Ga0154020_10001309_pt1 | contig 30874 bp, 29 predicted proteins | sample Klosneuvirus_201_FD_109709 | JGI IMG/M metagenome (GOLD analysis project Ga0154020, IMG submission 109709) | Active sludge microbial communities from wastewater, Klosterneuburg, Austria - Klosneuvirus_20160825_MG | ecosystem: Engineered > WWTP > Aerobic digester > Activated sludge | place...
CCGTAAACGATCTCGAAGCGCAACTGCAGTCGGCCGTCCGGGGTCTGCGAACCGCGCAGGCCTTCGGCCAGACCCTGCCGCATGGCTTCGTGCCAGCGCGGCGTGCGCAGGCCGGCGAAGCGTTGCGGGGCGGTGTTGCGGCCCAGCGTGCGCAGCTCGGCCAGCAGGGCCTCGGGGCTCTCCCAAGTCAACGTGAGCTGCTCCATGTCCATCACCGGGTCGCGAAACCCGGCCTGCACCAGTGCGTCGCCAAGGTCGTGCATGTCCATCCAGGTGCTGCAGGCTGCGCCCCAACCCTGCGCGGCCCAGATCCGGCGCAGCCCGGCCAGGGTGTCCGGCCCGAAGGCCGAAAACATCAGCATGCCGTTGGTGGGCAGGCGCTCATGCCAACGTGCCAGCAGCGCCGGCAGGTCGTCCACCCAGTGCAGCAGCAGGTTGCTCCAGAGCATGTCGCCCGGCGTGGGGGTCAGATCGTCCGCAGAGGCGGGGCGCAGGCGCTGCCACCAGCGGTTGCGGCCGGGGCGCAGCGGCTGGCCCTCGACGTCCAGCGCCAGCAGCCGGGCCTGCGGACAGGCGCTGCGCAGCGCGGCCTCTGCCTGGCCCAGCGGCTCGCCCCAGTCCAGGATGCGACGCGGCGGCTCGCGCAGCAGGCTCAAGCGATCGGCCATGCGCCGGGCCACCTCGCCGGCCAGCCAGGCCGCGGGCGCGGTGTCCAGGTGCCGACGCAGCGCCGCCGCATCGACCCGGCGAGGGGCAGATGGAGGGGCTGCGCGACGGTCTGCAGGGCCTTCTGCAGGGGCTGGGGCGGGGGTCGGTACCATGCTGGCCGGGCAGTATAGTGAGCCGCACCATGTCCCGCCTGCACACTGTTTCCCCTCCCGTTGCCCCTGCCATCGGGACCGAAGCGGCCAGCCCGGGTGGTGTGGCCGGCTGGCTGCGGCAGGCCCGGCGCTGGGCAGGCAGCAGCTGCCAGGTCTGCCGGCGCTGGCAGACCGACGCCCTGTGTGTGGACTGCCTGGGCCGCTTCGCCCCGGCGCGGCCGCGCTGCCGGGGCTGTGCCATCGTGCTGCCGCACCCGGAGGTGGAGTTCTGCGGGCGTTGCCTGAGGGAGCCCTCCGCACTCACCGCGGTGGTGACTGCGCTGGACTACGGATTTCCCTGGGACCGACTGATCTCCCGCTTCAAGTTCCACGCTGCTCCGGAGTTGGCTGGTGATCTGGCCGACCTGCTGACCGGGGCCGTTGCCCCGGCGCTGCGATCCGGCTGGCTGGAGCGTCCCGAGTGGGTGCTGCCGGTGCCGCTGTCGCCGCAACGCCTGCGCGAGCGCGGCTACAACCAGGCTTGGGAGTTGGCGCGGCGGGTGGCCCGGGCCCAGGGTCTGTCGGCCCGAGCGGACCTGCTGGTCAAGCTGCGCGAGGGCGCCCACCAGGCCGAACTGAGCCGCGAGGAGAGGCTGCACAATCTGGCCGCCGCCTTCGCCACCGAACCCCAGGCCCGTCCTCTGCTGGCCGGCGCCCGCGTGGCCTTGGTGGACGACGTGATGACCACCGGAGCCACCCTTCAGGAGCTGGCCCGCACCCTGCTGCGTGCCGGGGCATCCCAGGTGCAGGGATGGGTGCTGGCGCGCACGCCCGAGTGACGTTCAACTTCCTGGCCCTGGCCCGAGACACAGCCCCTGTCCCTTCATGTTCCGCATCGTCCTGGTCCATCCCGAGATCCCGCCCAACACCGGCAACGTCATCCGCCTGGCGGCCAACACCGGCTGCGAGCTGCACCTGATCGAGCCGCTGGGCTTCTTGATGGAAGACAAGCTGCTGCGGCGTGCCGGGCTGGACTACCACGAGTACGCCGACCTGCGCCGTCACGCCAGCTGGGAGGCCTTCGTGAATGCCTGCCGGCCCGACCCATCGCGGGCCTTCGCCTTCACCACCCGCGGCAGCCGCCGACCCACCGACGTGGCCTGGCGGCCCGGCGACTGGCTGGTGTTCGGCAGCGAGACCGCCGGCCTGCCCCCGGCGCTGCGCGACCACTGGTTTGCCGAGCCGCAGCGCCTGCGCCTGCCGATGCGCGCCGGCCAGCGCAGCTTGAACCTGAGCAACGCGGTGGCGGTGTCGGTGTTCGAGGCCTGGCGGCAGCAGGGGTTTGAGGGGGCGGGTTGATGCAAGTTGCCTGGTATCAGCGACTGGCCGCCTGATCCAGGACCTGTGCCGCCCATTGATTGAAGCTGACCCCTTCGACCTGCGCCCGGGCGCTGGCACGGGCGTGGATTTCGGGTGGCAGGCGCAGCATCACTCTTCCCGAGTAGGGTTTGTCAGGCGCCTGGCCGAGCTGCCGGCAAGCGGCCAGGTAGTTGTCGACGGCCTCATGGAAAGCGGCCTCCAACTCGACGACCGACGCACCATGAAATCCGACGATGTCGCGCAGGCCAGCGACATGTCCCACAAACAGGCGGTCCTCGGCGTCGAACTCGACCCGCGCGCTGTAACCGAGGTACTGCATGGTGTCGCTTCTGCTCATGGTGTGATTCCCAACGCCTTCAAGAACTGTCGCGCATCGCGAACCCGATACCGCAAGGCATCCTTGTTCGGGTGCGGGCGATGAAAGTAAGCACGCAGTCCGTTCTTCTCGAAAGTGACGGAAGAACCTGCGCCTTCGACCATCGCACAGCCCACCGCCACCAACAGGGCTTCGATGCGTCGCCACTCGATGGCACCGTTCGCAGGCTCAGCAAACACGGCCGACAAGGTCTTGCGGTGGGCGCTGTTCATGCAACGATGATATCGAAAAGTGATGCCAAAGTGGGCTCACTCTCCTGCAGGGTCGGCGGGTGTGGAGCCCTCCGAACGGAGCCGCCCATCGCGCAGCTCCAGCCGGCGGTCCAGCGCGGCGGCGATCTCGGGGTTGTGGGTGGCCACCAGGACCAGGGCACCGCGCTGGCGGGCCTGGCGGGCCAGCAGTTCCACCACCCGCTGGCCGTTGTGGCTGTCCAGGTTGCCGGTGGGTTCGTCGGCCAGCAGCAGGTCTGGCTCGTTGGCCAGGGCGCGTGCCACAGCGGCGCGTTGGCGCTCGCCGCCGGACACCTGGGAGGGCAGGAAGCTGGCGCGCGCCGACAGGCCCACCTCGTCCAGCAGCGCCGCGGCGCGTTCGCGTCGGCGCGCGCGCGGGGCGCCCAGGGCGAGCATGGCGGCTTCCACGTTCTCCTGCAGCGTCATGGTGGGCAGCAGGTGGTGGAACTGGAAGACGAAGCCGATGCGGCGGGCGCGGAAGGCCGCGGCATTGCGCACCTGCACCAGGTCCTGCCCGCCGATGCACACCCGTCCCCGAGTCGGTCGGTCCAGCAGGCCGATGAGGGACAACAGGCTGCTCTTGCCTCCACCGGAGGGGCCGGTGAGTGCCAGGGTCTGGCCGGCGTCGGCGCTGAAGCTGACATCGACCAGCGCCTGCACCCGGCCCTGCTCATGGCTGCGACTCACCGCCTCCACCTGCAGCAGCGGGTCGATGGCGTGGAGTGGACGGTCATTCATGGCGCAACGCCTCCAGCGGCTGCATGCGCCAGAGCACCAGGGCCGGCCAGGCCAGCGACAGCGTGCCGACGCCGAACACCAGAGTGAATGAGGTCAGCACCTGAGCCGTGCCCAGGTGCAGCGGCAGCCAGCCGAAGCCCACCGTCTCCAGCCGGTTGACGCCGTGCAGCAGCGCCAGGCCGAAGCCGTTGCCCAGCAGGGCTCCGACGCCGCACAGCAGCGCAGTCTCGGCCGCCAGCAGGCGCAGCACCCGCCAAGGGGTCCAGCCGATGGCCATCAGGATGCCGATCTCACGGGTGCGCTCAGCCAGCGCCATGGTCAGCATGTTCACCACCACCAGCCCGGTGCCCAGCAGCACCACCACCGCGATGGTGCCGACGAAGGCGTCCACCACCCGCAGCAGCCGCACCGCGCCGGCGAACTCGGTGCCGGGGATGGCCTTGAGCGAGGGGAAGTCCCGCCCCACCTCGTCAATGATGCGTGCGGTGGCGGCGCGGTCGCCGGTGCTCACCAGCGCCAGGGTGTAGGAGCGCGGGCCGCCATCTTGTGCGTAGAGGCGCTGCACCGGGCCGATCTCGCCCATCAGCCCGCCGTCGAACAGCCGGCTGCCGGTGCGGTAGATGCCGGCCACGCGCAGGCTGCGCCCACCCACTTCCACCGCTTGTCCGATGCCCAGGCCCAGACGTTGTGCGGCGATTTCGCCCAGTGTCACCTCGTTTTGACCCGGCTCGAAGTGACGCCCTGCCACCAGGCCGATGCGCTGCGCAAAACCAGGGGTGACGCCCAGCAGCATGGCATAGGCGCTCCAGCGCTCGTTGAGGGTGCCCATCACCATCGGCGACAGGGCCGCGCCGTAGCGTTGCCGCAGCGTGGCCATCTGCGCCTCCGTGATCTTGGACGAGAAGGGCGAGGGGGCGCGCTTCTCGTGGATCACCACGTCGAACTGGTAGCGGCCGATCGCCGAGGCGATCTGCTGGCGCAGGTCGGCGGTGATCGCGGTGGCCGCCGCAAACAGCCCGACCCCGGCGGCGATGCCCAGCACCGTCATCAGGCTGCGCACCCGGGCGCGCAGCAGGTTGCGCCAGAAGATCATCGTGTCGCAGCCTCTTGACCCCTCAGTTGGCGCAGGCCGGCAGCCCTTCGGTGTAGGGCGTGCCGTTGACCGTCAGCGTGGCCTGCATCGTGACACCGGGAACCAGCGTGACCACCGCCTGCGAGCCGTTGGCGCCACTGAAGGTCAGCGCGCCGGCGGTGTAGGCCCCGGTGGAGTCGGTTTCGATGCGGGTGGGCGTGGCGATCTCGAAGGACTCGCCGTTGGAGCGGTGGCCCCGGCCGCTCATCGCCAGACTGGAGCCGCCGGAGGGGGTGTCGTACGAGCTGATCGACCAGTTCGCCTGCCGGTAGGTTTTGCCGGTGAGGTTGTTGCTGCGCAGCATCTCCTGCACGGTGAAGCGGTCTGGCGATGCTGAGGTCGGGCTGCCGCCGGGAACACCCACCTGGTAGGCCAGGCCGGTGAAACTTACCGACTCGTCCGACAGCACCGCGCCGCCGCTGGCGGCACGCACCTGCGTGCGCAGGCCGTCCGGGCTTTCCGCGGCGATGCGGCTGGTGACGTTGACGCCGTTGACCGTGCTGCGCGTGACCGACAGGGTCACGCTGCCGCTGACCACCTCCTGCGCTCCGGTGTCGGAGTTGAGTTCGCAGTAGTTGGTGAACACCAGCGCGCCGCTGGACGTGGTGCCGCCGCTGCTGTCCTCGGTCATCTCGTACTTGCCGCCGCAATCGCCGTTTTCGACCAGCGGGTCGCCCGCGGCCATGGCCTGCATGCGGCCCTGCATCAGGCGGCGTTCACGCTGCATCTGTGCCAGTCCCAGTGCCCGGCTCACGAGCGCCGAGCTGCCGGCCCGCGGGGCTGCCGCAGAGGTGGAGCTGGGGTTGCACAGCGACACGAAGGAGGACGCGTCCGCCGCAGCGGTCTTGACCGTGTCGGCGCTGATCTGAGTGGGGGCGGCGGTGTCGGTGTCGTCCGAGTCCCCGCCACCTCCGCCGCCGCAGGAGGCGGCCAGCCAGGCCAGACTCAGCGCAGCCACGGCCGCGCCAGCGATGCGGGTGCGGGAACCGAAGGGATGTTTCAGGGCAGCCATGCACGGACCTCACTTTCGATGATTGCGATCACTGTGCGAGGGGGCGGGTGCCCGGGGGCCGCGGTGTCGGGGCCCTGAACTGCCACGTCCCTCGACAAGGTCAGTCTGTCCCAGTTGATACACCCGGCCCTATGCGCTGGATCAACCCGCGGCGCTGCCATGGACCGCGGCCCCCGCAGAGCAGGGGAAATTCACGCGCCGGACATGAAAACTCCACCGGCAGCCGGTGCTCGCAGCAGGTGGACGGTGGTGCCTCGGCAGGAGCGGGCTGCGACCGCGGACCTGCGCGGGCCGGGGCGCTCGGTCAGTGTCAGTACTCGCTGCGCGCTTCGCGGGTCATCAGCTGCTGCAGCGCTTGGCGGGCGGTGAGCCGGCCTTCGAGCAGGGCCACCACCGCCTCGGTGATCGGCATGTCCACGCCCAGCGAGCGGGCGCGCGCCAGCACGGTGGGTGCGCTGTAGACGCCCTCGGCGACATGGCCAAGGTCCTGGAGGATCTGCCCCAGCGACACGCCAGCCGCCAGCCGCAGGCCAACGCGGCGGTTGCGGGAAAGGTCGCCGGTGGCGGTGAGCACCAGGTCGCCCAGGCCGGACAGGCCCATGAAGGTCTCCGCCTGCGCGCCCAGGGCCAGGCCCAGGCGGGTCATTTCCGCCAGGCCGCGGGTGATCAATGCGGCCCGGGCGTTCAGGCCCAGCTCCATGCCGTCGGCCACGCCGGTGGCGATCGCCAGCACGTTCTTGACCGCCCCGCCCACCTCGACGCCCACCGGGTCACCCGAGGCGTAGATGCGCAGGCTGGGGCCGTGCAGGGCCTGCACCGTGGCGCGGCAGAGCGCCTCGTCCCGGCTGGCGGCCACCAGCGCCGTGGGCTGGTTGCGCGCCACCTCCTGGGCAAAACTGGGGCCGGAGAGCACCCCGGCGTGCAGCCAGGGAGCCACCTGGGTGGCAATCTCGTGGCCGAGCAGGCCACTGCCGGCTTCGAAGCCCTTGCACAGCCACATCACGGCAGCGCCTGCGGGCAGACGGGTGAGCATGTCGCGCAGGCCGGCCATCGGTGTGGCCACGATGAGCAGGCCCCGGTCCCAGCCGTCCTGGCCGGCATGGGCCAGCGCGGCGCCGAAGTCGCTGCCGACCTGGAGGGATTCGGGCAGCGCCAGGCCGGGCAGGTAGCGCTGGTTGACGCGATCGCGGGCGATGGCACGGGCCTGTTCGGCATCACGGGCCCATAACAGGGTCGGTTGCCGGGTGGCCGCCTGTGCGGCCAGGGCGGTACCCCAGGCGCCGGCGCCCAGCACGGTCACACGCACGGTCGGTTCCATCGGAGCTTGTCCCATATGCCGGCTGGATCGGCCCTCCGGCGGATCTCAGTTGGCCAGCGCGTTGCCCTGCTGCGACTGCTGGGCCTCGAACATGGCCTGGAAGTTGACTTCCGCCAGGTGCACCGGCGGGAACCCGGCGCGGGTGATCACATCGGCCACCACGGCACGCAGGTAGGGGTAGACGATGCCCGGGCAGGCGATGCCCAGGATGGGCTGGATCTGGTCCTCGGGGATGTGGCGGATCTCGAAGATGCCCGCTTCCTTGGCCTCGCACAGGAACAGGGTGCGGTCGCCCAGCCGGGTGGTGACGGTGGCGCTCACCGCCACCTCGAAGATGCCGTCGGCCACCGGCTGGACCTCGACGCCGAGGTTGACTTCCACTGCCGGCTGGCCCTGCTCGACCAGGATCTGCGGGGAGTTGGGCTGCTCCAGCGACAGGTCCTTCAGGTAGACGCGCTGGATCTGGAACACGGGCTGGGCTTGTTCGTCGGACATGGTGGTTCTCGGGTGGCGGAATCGGTGTTCGGGCTGCGGCATCACCGCGCGCCGGGGCGAATCGGGTGCTGCGCTGCGGGCACTGCAAGGCGCAGAGGATTATGGCAGTGGAGCCTGGGCCCGCCTGTGCTCACCTGTGCGCTTGTGTGCATCCGCGCGCCTGCCGTTGCCGCTGGAAGGTTCACCCCCTCGGTTTGGCGGGGCCAGGGCTTTCACGGCAGGGCCGGCAAGTTCTGCAGCCAGCACCGCAGCGCCTGGTTGACCTCGTGTGCGGCCTCCCAGGTGAGCATGTGACCGCACCGGGTCAGCACCCGGCAGTGGGCCTGGGGCATTGTCTCGGCCATCTCCTGCGAGTGCTCCGGCGGGGTCAGTGCGTCGGCATCGCCGACCAGCAACAGGGCCGGGCAAGCGATGGCCTGCAGCGCAGGCCGCAGGTCCTGACGGGCCATCAGGGCACGGTTCTGCGCGATCAGCCGGGCGTCCCCGGCGCGCAGGATCATGTCCAGATAACGTTGCCGCAGCGATGCGTCATCGGCCCGCTCCGGATGGAAGGCGAAGGCCAGGTTGGCCTCCAGCACCGCCCGGGTGCGGCCGACAGCGAATTCTTCGCAGGCCGCCGCGCGCAGGGCCAGAACCTCGGCCGTGTCTGCCCGGGCGCTGCTGCCCAGCAGGGCCAGTCCGGCCAGCCGCTGCGGGGCCTGACGGGCCGCCTCCAGTGCCACCATGCCGCCCATCGATGCACCGATGAGGATGGCCGATGCGCCTCGCTCCAGGTCATGGTCCAGCAGCCAGCGGGCCATTCCGGGCAGGGTGTCGGCCTGCTCCAGGGCCCGCGACACGCGGATGTCGCGCCCGGGCCAGTCGGTGGCCAGGGCGTGCAGCTGGTCGGCAAAGAGCTCGGCATCACAGGCCAGGCCCGGCAGCAGGACAAGGGCGGGTGCAACCATCGGCGCAGCTTAGCCGTTCGCTGCGCCGGAGTTCACCGCTGGTTGCATTGGAATGCAGCCGGGCCTGTGTCGCAGTGGGTGCGGCTGTGGTTTACTCGGTTGATCCATGACCGAACTGATCGTCATCCGTCACGGCGAGACGGATTCCAACCGCGAGCACCGCTTCCAGGGCCAGCTGGATGTGCCGCTGAACGCCACCGGCCTGCAGCAGGCCGAGCGGCTCGCCGAAGCCCTGGCGTCAGAACCCTTCGATGCGATGGTGGCCAGTGACCTGCAGCGCGCCCGCCAGACCGCCGCGCCTCTGGCCGATCGACGGGGCCTGGAGGTGAGGGCCGATGCGGCCTGGCGGGAGCAGTCCTTCGGGCAGATCGAAGGACTGCGGGTCAAGGCGTTGCACGAGCAACAGCCGGAGCTGTTTGCCCGCTGGGCCCAACACGATGCGGACTTTGCCCTGCCCGGCGGTGAGAGCGTGCGACGCTTCCACGCCCGCATCCTGGCCGCAGCAGGCCGCCTGGCCGAAGCGTTTCCTCGCCGGCGTGTGCTGCTGGTGACTCACGGCGGGGTGCTGGACATGCTCTGGCGCAGCGCCCATGGCGAATCGCTGGACGGACCGCGGCGCTGCCCGATCCCCAATGCCGGCATCAACCGCCTGCGCTGGGTGGCCGGGCGGCTGGAGATCGTGCACTGGGCCGACGACAGGCACCTGGCAGGGCTGCCTCAACAACCCACCACCGTGCCCTTGAGCGTGCGCCTGAAGGAGTGGGCCGCCGGCCGGCAGCCACCCCCGGTGGACGATCCCGACGAGCCGCCCGTGCCTTGATCCGGTCCCCGCTTGTCGGGTCTGCCGATCCCCGAATTCAGCGGCCGGTGGTCACGCGAACGGACCTCAATCGTCGTTGGCGGTGCTGGGGTCGGTGGCCTCCAGCTCATAGCTGGCCGCCAGCATGGCCAGGCGGCCGATCACGCCGTACATGTAGAAGCGGTTGGGCGCGCTGGCGCCGGGTTTGACGCCCGGGCGGGGCAGGTGGTGGCTTTCCGCAAAGGCCAGCGGCACGAACTCGGCCCCTGGGGCGTTGAGGTTCTCGTCGATGCCCCGGCTGGCGTGGATGCGGTAGAAGCCGCCCACCACATAGCGGTCCATCATGTAGACCACCGGTTCGGCGACGGCGTCGTTGAGCCGCTCGAAGGTGGGCACACCTTCCTGGATGATCACCTCGGTGACCTCCTGGCCATCCTTGACCACACTCATCTTGTTGCGGGTGCGGCGGTTGAGTTCGTCGAGCTCCTTGGCGTCGCGCACCGTCATGATCCCCATGCCGTAGGTGCCGTTGTCGGCCTTGACGACCACGAAGGGCTTCTCACCGATGCCGTATTCCTTGTACTTGCGGCGCACCTTGGTCAGCAGGGCATCGACATTGGACTTGACACACTCCAGACCCTGCTCGGCCGCAAAGTCGACCTCCCCGCAGTGGTTGAACATCGGGTTGATCAGCCAGGGATCCATGCCCAGCAGCTTGGCGAACTTCTTGGCCACCTCCTCGTAGGCCTGGAAGTGCAGGCTCTTGCGCCGCATCGTCCAGCCGGCGTGCAGCGGCGGCAGCAGGTACTGCTCATGCAGCTGGGTCAGCACCTCCGGAATGCCGGCCGACAGGTCGTTGTTGAGCAGCACGGTGCAGGGGTCGAAGTGCTTGAGACCCAGGCGCCGCTTGCTGCGCAGCAGCGGCTCGACGGTGACGCTTTCGCCGTCCGGCAGCTCGAAGGTGATCGGCTCGGTCAGGTCCTTGTCCAGGCTGCCCAGGCGAACGTTCAGCCCTGCGAGCGTGAAGATCTGCTTCAGGCGGGCAACATTGCTGAGGTAGAAGGTGTTGCGGGTGTGCTTCTCGGGAATCAGCAGCAGGTTCTTGGCTTCGGGGCAGATTTTTTCGATCGCCGCCATGGCCGCCTGCACCGCCAGCGGCAACATTTCCGGCGTCAGGTTGTTCCAGCCACCGGGAAAGAGGTTGGTGTCCACCGGCGCGAGCTTGAAGCCGGCGTTGCGGATGTCCACCGAGGTGTAGAACGGCGGCGTGTGTTCCATCCACTCCAGGCGGAACCAGCGTTCGATCGCCGGCATCGAGTCGAGGATGCGGGCCTCCAGCTCATTGATCGGGCCGTTCAGTGCGGTGACGAGGTGAGGGACCATGGCAGGGGGCGCGTTGCGCGGTTCGGGCGGCGGAGGGCAGCAGGTGCGGCTAGTGTGCCAAAGTCATCGGCGCACAGACGACGCTCAGGTGGAGTCGCCGTGCTGAATCTCAAGCGCTGCGCAGCGACGTTGCGCGTCGGCAGCGAAGAATGAAAAAAGGGGCCGCATGGCGGCCCCTTGGGTGTGACAGCGTTGTGAAGGAATCGATCAGCCGTGGTAGGCGGTTTCGCCGTGGGAGGCGATGTCCAGGCCTTCGCGCTCTTCTTCTTCGGTGACACGCAGGCCGATCACCAGGTCAACGATCTTGAAGGAGACCGCGGCGACGACCGCAGACCACACCACCGTCACGCCGACTGCCTTGGCCTGAACCAGCACCTGGTCGAACACGCCGACGCTGCCCACCGTGGCGGTGACCCAGTCGGTCACCAGGCCCGGGCCGCCCAGCGCCTGGTTGTTGAACACACCGGTCAGCAGGGCGCCGACGATGCCGCAGACCCCGTGCACACCGAACACGTCCAGGGAGTCATCCGCACCGAGCAGGCGCTTCAGACCGCTCACACCCCACAGACCTGCGAAGCCGGCCACGAAGCCGATCACCAGGCCGCCGACGATGCCCACGTTGCCGGCTGCCGGGGTGATCGCCACCAGGCCGGCGACGGCACCGGAGGCTGCACCCAGCATGGAGGCCTTGCCCTTCTTCAGGGCCTCACCCGTGCACCAGGCCAGCACTGCGGCAGCGGTGGCGGCGAAGGTGTTCATGAAGGCCAGCGCAGCGCTGTTGCCGGCTTCCAGGGCGGAACCGGCGTTGAAGCCGAACCAGCCCACCCACAGCAGCGAGGCGCCCACCATGGTCAGCGTCAGCGAGTGCGGGGTAAAGGCTTCGCGACCATAACCGACGCGCTTGCCCACCATGTAGGCACCCACCAAACCCGCCACGGCGGCGTTGATGTGCACCACGGTGCCGCCGGCGAAGTCCAGCGCGCCCCACTGCCAGATCAGGCCGGCCTTGCCGTTCATGGCTTCCACCACGTCGGCGCCGGTGTAGGCGTCCGGGCCCATCCAGTACCAAACCATGTGGGCGATCGGCGCGTAGCTGAAGGTGAACCACAGCACCATGAACAGCAGCACCGCACTGAACTTGATGCGCTCGGCGAAGGCGCCGACGATCAGGCCGCAGGTGATGGCCGCGAAGGTGGCCTGGAAGGCAACGAACACGATCTCCGGAATCACCACACCCTTGGAGAAGGTGGCGCCCATGGCGAATGCGCCTGTGGCCGGATCGAACACGCCCTTCAGGAACAGCCTGTCGAATCCGCCGATAAAGGCATTGCCTTCTGTGAACGCCAGGCTGTAGCCGTAGACGACCCACAACACGACGATCAGCGAGAAGGTGACGAACACCTGCATCAGCACCGACAGCATGTTCTTGCTGCGCACCAGGCCGCCATAGAACAACGCCAGGCCGGGGATGGCCATCAGGATGACCAGCAGGGTGGACACCAGCATCCAGGACACGTCGCCCTTGTTCGGGACGGGCGCGGGTGCGGTGGCTTCAGAGGCCGCTGGCGCGGCAGCGGGGGCCGCTGCGGCTGCCGGAGCGGCCGCTTCAGCAGAGGCGGCCACCGCGGGTGCGGCCGCGGCCGCATCGGACGCGGCCTGGGCCCAGCTGGTGCCGGCAAAGCCCAGCACCGCCACGCCCAGCGCGAGGGTTGCGATGAATTTCTTCAACATGGTGGTCTCTTGTGGAGGAAGGGGGCGGCGCTCAGAGCGCGTCCTTGCCGGTTTCGCCGGTGCGGATGCGCAGCACCTGCTCCAGGCCGGTGACGAAGATCTTGCCGTCACCGATCTTGCCGGTGCGGGCGGCGCCTTCGATGGCCTCGATCACGCGGTCGACGATCGAGTCGTCCACGGCCGCTTCGACTTTCACCTTGGGCAGGAAATCGACCACGTACTCGGCGCCGCGGTACAGCTCCGTGTGGCCTTTCTGGCGGCCAAAGCCCTTGACTTCGGTGACGGTGATGCCCTGCACGCCGATGGCGCTGAGGGCTTCACGCACCTCGTCGAGCTTGAAGGGCTTGATGATGGCGGTGACCATTTTCATGGGCGGTCTCCGGTGTGGATGTCAGGTTGGACGGGGGGTCAGAAGGCGTACTTGGCGCCGAGCACCACGCCGGCCTTGCCCAGCTCCTTGCCGTTGACCGGCGAGAAGTAGAAAGTCTTGTCGGCATCGGTGCCGACGATCGCGCCACTCAGGGTCAGCCCCTTGACCACTTCCTTGCTCACCGTCAGCGAGTAGTCGGTGTAGGTGGCATCGTCCGCGAACGGACCCTTGATCTTCTGGTAGCCCACGTGCGGCACGACGGAGAAACCAGCCACGTCGAAGGTGGCGCTCAGGTCCACATAGAAGCTGTTCTTGCTGTCGGCGTTGGCGAAGGTGTTGGTCACCGCGTGCGAGTACTTCAGCGTGGCCGGGCCGTAGGTCAGTGCGCCGTACAGCTCGGTGGTTTCGGCCTTGGTCGGCAGGTCGTTGCCGGGGTACTGGTAGGTCAGCACGCCGACGTCGTAGCCGAGGTCCTTGACGATCTCGCCCTTATAGCCTCCGTACACGTCGATCTCCACACCGGCATCGCCGCCCGCGTCCTTGATCCACTTGATCGACGAGGCCCATGCGCCTACATAGAAGCTGCCCAGGGTGTAGTCCACGCCGCCTTGCAGGGCCGGCTTCACGCGGGTCTGGGAGATGCCGCGGTAGCGGTAGTCGCTGACGGCGCCCACGTTGAAGGCCAGACCGTCGTCGGCCAAGGCGGGCAGGGGGGCCAGGGCGGTGCCGGCCAGGGCAGCCAGAGCGGCGAGAGCGACAACTTTCTTCATGTGGATCTCCGGTTCAGGTGAAGTGAGAGGGGATAGACAGGCCCATTACTGCACCTTCTGTGCCAGCTTCTCGTCTCCAGCAGGAGCCCCCACTCAAGGCGGAAACAGCTGGTTGCAGCTCCTCAGGCCCCGCCTTGGCGCGCCTCAGGCGGTTTCCAGGCGTGCTGTGCACCAATCTGGTCACGACGTGATGCACACAAATGGTGCGACACCCTTTTGGGGGAGAGCCGTCCGTGACAGGCTCCTCACAATGGCAGCAGGGGTCGAGATCACCCGACCTGCGACCCGCTCCTTCACACACTTCTCAGAACCCCATGTCACTTGCCCTGGTGCACAGCCGCGCCCTGGTCGGCCTGCAGGCGCCCGAAGTCACGGTCGAGGTCCACCTCGCCAATGGCCTGCCGAGTTTCACGCTGGTCGGTCTGGCCGAGACCGAGGTCAAGGAGGCGCGTGAGCGGGTGCGCTCGGCGCTGCACAGCAGTGGGCTGGACTTCCCGCACAACAAACGCATCACCGTCAACCTGGCGCCCGCCGACCTGCCGAAGGAGGGGGCGCGCTTCGACCTGCCGATTGCGGTGGGCATCCTGGCGGCCAGCGGGCAGATCCAGGCCGACCTGGAGCCGCTGGAGTTTGCGGGCGAGCTGTCCCTGGCCGGAGACCTGCGCGAGGTGCGGGGTGCCCTGGCCATGGGCGTGGCACTGCGCCGAACCGAGCGCCGCCGCACCCTGGTGCTGCCCAGTGCCAGTGCCCGAGAAGCGGCGCGGGTGCCGGGGCTGCAGCTGCGCTGCGCCGATCACCTGCTGCAGGTGGTGAGGGCGCTGCAGGTCGGAGACCGGGCCGAGCCGCTGGTGGCGCCGGTGCCTCCTATGGCGCAGACGCCGCCTCAGTTGCCCGATCTGCGAGAGGTCAAGGGCCAGGCGCAGGCTAAGCGGGCCCTGGAGGTGGCAGCCTGCGGAGCACACAGTCTGCTGCTGGTCGGGCCGCCGGGCACCGGAAAGTCCATGTTGGCCCAGCGGCTGATCGGCCTGTTGCCGCCGCTGCAGGAAGAAGAGGCTCTGGAGTCTGCCGCCATTCTCAGTCTGGCGGGTCAATTTGACCCGTCGGCCTGGGGGCAGCGGGTGCTGCGTTCGCCGCACCACACCGCATCTGCCGTCGCGCTGGTCGGGGGAGGCTCTCCGCCGCGTCCGGGAGAAATCTCACTGGCGCACCACGGGGTGCTGTTCCTGGATGAGTTGCCGGAGTTCCCTCGTGCGGCGCTGGAGGCCCTGCGTGAGCCCTTGGACAGCGGGCGCATCCGCATCTCCCGGGCGGCCCGCCAGGCCGATTTCCCGGCGCGTTGCCAACTGCTGGCAGCCATGAATCCCTGCCCCTGCGGACACCTTGGTTCACCCCTGAAGTCCTGCCGTTGCAGCCCGGAGGCGGTGACGCGTTACCAGGGCCGGATTTCCGGCCCGCTGCTCGACCGCATCGATCTGCGGGTCGAGGTCCCGGTACTCGCGCCCGAGCTGCTCAGTGCTGCATCCGATGGTGAATCCAGCGCCCAGGTGTCTTCCCGGGTCGCGCAGGCCCGGCAGCGCCAATGGGCGCGGCAGGGGCAGTGGAACGCCGCGCTGGATGCTGCCGGCCTGGACGAACACGCCAGGGCCACGGCCGCGGCGCTGGACTTCCTGAACGCGGCGGCTCAGCGCCTGGGGTGGTCGGGTCGGAGCATCCACCGGGTGTTGCGCATCGCCCGCAGCGTTGCCGACCTGGCCGATGGGGCCGACATCGGTGTGGGCCATGTGGCCGAAGCGGTGCAATTGCGGCGCGCGCTGGTGGCTGGCTGAAGGGTGGTTGGCTGAAGTGTCTGGACCGAAAATGGCGGCGTTGCCCCGTCCTTGTCCTTGTCCTGTTCCTGGCCCGCCAACCGCACTCACCGATGCCGCGCTTCTTCGTTGACCTTCCCCTGACTGCCGCAGCCGAACTCACCTTGCCCGCGGAAGTTGCCCGGCACGTCCAAGTGCTGCGCCGCCAGCCGGGTGACGAGTTGACCCTGTTTGATGGGCGAGGGGGTGAGTGGTCCGCCACGGTCCTGGAGATGGGGCGCCGCGAAGTGCGGGTGCGTCTGGCCGGGCAATGCCACGACGTCGATCGAGAGCTGTCCTTGCCTGTGACGCTGATGGCAGCCATGCCGGCCAATGACCGTTTCGACTGGCTGGTCGAGAAGGCCACCGAGCTGGGCGTTGCGGCCATTCAACCGTTGATGACCGAGCGCAGCGTGCTGCGACTGGAAGGTGATCGGGCGCTGCGGCGGCAGGCCCATTGGCAGTCGGTGGCGGTGGCCGCTGCCGAGCAGTGTGGTCGCACCCGCGTACCCGAGGTGGCCTCTGCACTTCCGCTGACGCAGGCGCTGCAGAAGCTCTCTGGCGCCCCGGGTGCCGCTCAGGCGCAGCGCTGGCTCCTGAGCCCTGCCGAGCAGGCGTGGCCGATGGCGCGGCGTGTTGCCGACTTGCCGGCGCAAGGGGTGCTGATCTTCAGTGGGCCTGAAGGTGGCTTCACCGACGCCGAGGAGCGGCTGGTGCTGGAGGCTGGCGGCCTGCCAACCCGCCTGGGGCCGCGCATCCTGCGTGCCGAGACGGCGCCGCTGGCGGTGCTGGCCACCCTGGCCCAGTGGGATCCCCAACCCCCGGGATGAGGCCATTGCAGCGCTGTGTCGGTGCGCATGAGGCCTTTTCTGGGGGCTGATGGAGCGGAACCGTGCCTTGAGCTGGGGCAATCTGCACGTTTCAGGACCGCTCTGGAGGTGGTCGCATCAACCCATGCAAAAAACGCATGTAACCCCTCTGTAATGGTTTCGAGGGGCGTCCTACACTGTTTTTCCGGCATCCCGAAAGCGCTCAGAAGCCCTTGGCGAGCGCTTCCGAGATGCCTTTTTCAACCTAGGAGCCCCTGATGTCCAATTCCGCCGTGGCCAGCGTCCAGGCCCCCGCCTTTGTCAAGAATCCCAAACTGGTGGCCTGGGTGGCCGAGATCGCTGCCCTGACCCAGCCGGCCGCCATCCACTGGTGTGATGGTTCCCGGGAGGAATACGACCGCCTGTGCCAGTTGCTGGTCGACGCCGGTACCTTCAAGAAGCTCAACCCCGCCAAGCGGCCCGACAGCTTCCTCGCCTGTTCCGACCCTTCGGATGTGGCCCGTGTGGAAGACCGCACTTTCATCTGCTGCGAGACGAAGGAAGACGCCGGCCCGACCAACAACTGGATGGCTCCGGCCGAGATGCGTGCACTGCTGCAGAGCGGTGAGGCCCCGCTGTTCCAGGGCTCGATGAAGGGTCGCACGATGTACGTGATCCCCTTCAGCATGGGCCCGCTCGGCTCGCCGATTGCCCAGATCGGCATCGAAATCTCGGACAGCCCCTATGTGGCCGTCAACATGAAGCTGATGACCCGCATGGGTCAGGCCGTCTATGACGTGATCGGCACCGACGGGGCCTTCGTGCCCTGCGTGCACACCGTCGGGGCACCTCTCGAAGCGGGCCAGGCCGATGTGTCCTGGCCGTGCAACCCCAAGACCAAGTACATCGTCCACTATCCGGAGACCCGTGAGATCTGGTCCTACGGCTCCGGCTACGGCGGCAATGCCCTGCTGGGCAAGAAGTGCCTGGCGCTGCGCATCGCCTCCAAGATGGGCCGCGACGAAGGCTGGCTGGCCGAGCACATGCTGATCCTGGGCGTGACCTCGCCCGAAGGCAAGAAGAGCTACGTCGCAGCGGCCTTCCCGAGCGCCTGCGGCAAGACCAATTTCGCGATGTTGATTCCGCCGGCCGCCCTGGGTGACTGGAAGGTCACCACCATCGGCGACGACATTGCCTGGATCAAGCCGGTGGACGGCAAGCTGCGCGCGATCAACCCGGAAGCCGGCTACTTCGGCGTTGCTCCGGGCACCAACGAAAAGACCAACCCGAACTGCATGGCGTCCCTGAACAAGGACGTCATCTTCACCAACGTGGCGCTGACTGATGACGGTGACGTGTGGTGGGAGGGCATGACCGACGAGCTGCCGTCGCACCTGATCGACTGGCAAGGCAAGGACTGGACACCCGAGAGCGCTCTGGGGGCCGACGGCAAGCGCCGCCCGGCCGCGCACCCGAACGCCCGCTTCACCGTGGCTGCGACCAACAACCCCGCCCTCGATCCGGACTGGGACAACCCCGCCGGCGTGCCGATCAATGCCTTCATCTTCGGTGGCCGTCGTTCCACCACCGTGCCGCTGGTGACCGAGGCCCGCAACTGGACCGAGGGCGTCTACATGGCCGCCACCATGGGTTCCGAGACCACTGCAGCCGCCTTCGGGGCGCAGGGTGTGGTTCGCCGCGACCCGTTTGCGATGCTGCCGTTTGCCGGCTACAACATGAGCGAGTACTTCCAGCACTGGCTCGACCTGGGCAGCAAACTCGAAGCGCAGGGCGCCGACCTGCCGGGGATTTTCACGGTGAACTGGTTCCGCAAGGGCTCGGACGGCAAGTTCGTCTGGCCGGGCTACGGCGACAACGCCCGCGTGATGCAGTGGATGCTGGCCCGGTTGGACGGCTCGGCCGGGGGCACGGAGCACATCTTCGGTGTCAGCCCGAACTACGGTGACCTGAACTGGGCCGGACTGGATTTCAACGAAGCCCAGTTCCAGAGCGTCATCGGCATCGATCAGGCCGCCTGGACGCAGGAGATGAAACTGCACGACGAGCTCTTCCAGCAGCTGGCCTATCGGTTGCCGCAGGAGCTGCGTGAGGTGAAGGCGCGGATCGAGGCCCGTCTGGCAGCCTGACCGTTGCTGCAGCGAGAGCGCCCGATCGACGGCGCTCTTCTGGTGCGCAAGAAGTGCATCTCATCCACTGAAGGGGCCTGCGGGCCCCATTCTTCTGGCGAAGACGATTTCCGCCGGGATGTCGAAGGTGGTTGTGAAAGTCGGGCCAGAAATGGAAAAGGCGCCGGGGCTCCCGGCGCCTTTTCATCTTGTTTCGCGGCGCCCCGACCACTTGGTGCGACCGCTGGCAGCAGCAAACATCCTGGATTGATGATGTGGGATGTATTCCTCTGCGGCCTTGTCTGTCTCCTCGGCCCTCGCTGGAGTGACCACTGCGCTTGGCTGTGGGTGCTCACGAGTGCCAAGAATGTACGGTGACTGTCACCTTGGCGGCATCGGGGCTTTCCCGCACCGTTGCGGGGCATTGAGCGAGAGGGGGCGTTGCTTCCCATCAACAGGTGGATCAGGAGGGAAAACCCGATGTTTGCTTCCCGAAGTGTGACACCGGCCCCGCTATTCGCCGCTCAGTTACAACACTTCTTTCCAGACCGGATATTGCTGCACGGTCGGCTCACGCATAATGTTCTTTCGTGTCTGGATGCGTGCGCCTTCCCTGTTCCCTGGAATGAGTGCTGGCTGTAGCTCCGCCACTTGGTTCTCCAGTACTGAGGTACTTGTTTCTTGAAAGGCGCTCTTCCATGGGCAACAAACTGTATGTAGGCAATCTGGCCTACACCGTGCGTGATGAAGAACTGAACGAGGCTTTCGGCCAGTTCGGTGCCGTGAACTCGGCAAAGGTGATGATGGACCGTGAAACCGGTCGTTCCAAGGGCTTCGGCTTTGTGGAAATGGCATCGGATGCCGAAGCGCAGGCAGCAATCAACGGTCTGAACGGCCAGGCCATCAGCGGCCGCGCCGTGGTGGTCAACGAAGCCCGTCCGCGTGAAGAGCGTCCTGGTGGCTTCCGCAGCCCGTACGGTGGTGGCGGCGGTGGCGGTGGTGGTGGTGGCGGCGGTCGCCGTGAAGGCGGCGGTGGCGGCTATGGCGGTGGCGGTGGCGGTGGCGGTGGCTTCCGCAGCCCCTACGGCGGCGGCGGTCGTCGTGAAGGCGGCGGCGGCGGTGGTGGCCGCGGCGGCTACGGCGGTGGCGGCGGTGGCGGCTACGGTGGTGGTGGCTACTGATCTGCCCCGAACCCATGACGGGGTGGATCGCCTGCTGACCTGATGCAGGTGCCCCTCTCGAACGAACAACGCCCGGTGATGCCGGGCGTTGTTCGTTTTCGGGGTTTCAGTGGCGGTTTGCGAATCCGTCAGTCCAATGGCGCTGCAGGCCGAGGGCGTCTGGGTTTGCGCCCTCGGCCGGCGATCAGTCGGTCGAACCAGGGGTCGGGCAGCAGGCGCAGCAACCGAGCCACCCAGGCCATCTGCCAGGGAATGACGCGCAACGTGGCACCGTGGGAAATGGCCTGCACGGCCTGCGCCGCAAAGTCCTGTGCCGGCATCAGGAAAGGCATCGGATAGGGGTTGCCGCGGGTCAGTGGGGTGTCGATGAATCCCGGCAGCAAGGTGACAACCCGGATGCCGTCGACCGTCAGCTCGTTGCGCAGGCTCTCTGCATAGGCCACCACAGCGGACTTGCTGGCGCAGTAGCCCGCATGTCCTGGCAGGCCCCGGATGGCCGCAACGCTGGAGACAGCGACCAGAGTGCCGCGCCGGGCCACCCGCATCGGCCGGATGAACGGGTGGAAGGTGGCCGCCAGACCGAGCAGGTTGGTGGCCATGAGATCGGCCAGCACGTCCAGGTCTTCCCTCTGCGCGGTGTCGATGCCGATGCTGATGCCGGCATTGGCGATCACCACCTGCGGCAGACCCAACTCCACCTGGCAACGTGTGGCGGCTGCAACAACCGAGTCGGCGTCGCGCACGTCGGCGGTGTAAACGGCGCAACCTGCTGTATCCAGTCGCTGTTCCTGCAGCCAGGCTCGCACAAGGTCACCGCGGCGTGCCACCAGGGCCAGCCGCCAGCCGAGTTGGGCGTAGCGCAGGGCCAACGCCTGTCCGATGCCACTGGACGCCCCGGTGATGAACACCAGGGGACGTTGCGCGGGCGGCGGCACCACGGAGGGTGTCATGGCCGCTCGCTCCGGTTGCTGCCGGGTTCCATGCGTCCCTTGACGCCCTGCCCGAGCACCGCGCTGCGTTTGTCGTGCTCGTAGCGAATTGAGCCGGCTTCGAAGCGATGCGCCCCCTGGCGCAGCACTACGGGGTCCCGGCTGATCACCACACCGTTGCGAGTGTCGAACAGCATGCGTTCGCCGGTGAACTCCAGTGCATCGCTGTTGCCGTCTCCCGGCTCCTGCACCACCCGGGCTCCGCCGCGCAGCCAGACCTCGCCGCTGCGGTTGTCTGCACTGGCCTGGTTGGCGCTGGCGCGCAGGACCCGGCCTTCTTCGTCGGTCCAGCGGATGCGCACGCCGTCGATCTCCAGTGTGTCGGTGTCCGGGTAGTGCCGCACCGCATCGCCCTCGATCACCCCTCTTGCAGGGCCGGACTGGGTGTAGTGCTGAACCGAGAACCCCTGCATTTCGTAGTCGGGGACATGGCTCAGGGGCTTCTCGGCGGCAGCGGGTGACAGGATGGGGGTCTGTTTCACCAGCCACCAGCTCAGGATGGCCGCCATCGCCAGCAGGCCCACCATCAGGTAGGTCTGTGCCGCGGATCGGAGCCGTTCGGACCAGGGGCGCCTCGGCTGCGGAGGTGACACCCTCAGGGGCGGGCCGAGCAGGGGCTGCAGCGGCAGGGTGTCCGGGCCGTCGTAGTCCATGCGGGCCGCTCAGCCGGCCTGGCCGTCGTCGAGAGTGACGAGGTGACCGTCCAACAGCCTGGCGTAGGCGCCACAGGCCACCAGCAGCAGATCGCAGAACTCCCGGGCGGCCCCGTGGCCGCCAGCCCGGGTTGTCACGTGGTCACACAGGGCCAGCACCTCGGGGTGAGCCAGGGCCGGGGCGCAGGCGAGCGCGCAGCGTGTCAGCAGCGGCAGGTCCGGCCAGTCGTCTCCGATGACGGCCAGGTCATCCCAGTCCAGGTCAAGCTCCGCCAGCACCTCGGCCGCAGCCCTCAATTTGTCGTGCACACCGAAGCGGGCCTGCTGGATGCCGAGGTCCGCACAGCGCCGGCGCACCGCGGCCGAATCCCGGCCGGTGATGACCACCGGGACGATACCGGCACGCGCCAGCAGCTTGATGCCGTGACCGTCGAGGGTGTTGAAGGCCTTGACCGTCTCGCCCTGTTCACCGATGGTGATGCGTCCATCGGTCAGGCAGCCATCCACGTCAAAGATGGCCACGCGCACCGCCTGGGCCTTGAGCAGCAGGGCGGTCTCGAACCGCTGCTGCGGCAGCACCTGGCGCGCGGGACGGGCCAGCAGTGGCTGCAACCGATGGCTGTAGTCGGCTCGCAGGGGTGTTGTCATGGTCAGATCACCTTGGTGCTGAGCAGGTCGTTGTAGGTCAGGGCTCCCACCAGCAGACCACCGGCGTCAACCACCAGCACGTTGTGGATCTTGGCGCGTTCCATCAGGTCGGCCGCCTCGACGGCCAGGTCGGCCTCATTGACGGTACGGGGCCGGCCATGCATCAGGTCGCCGGCCTTCAGCTGGCGGACTTCGGTGCCCCGTTCGATCAGACGCCGCAGGTCGCCGTCGGTGAACACGCCGATCGGTCGGCCGCTGTCGTCCACCACCGAAGTGCAGCCGATGCCTTTGGCACTCATTTCGCGCATCACGTCGAAGAAGCCGGTGTCCGTCGACACGCGGGGCACGGCGTCGCCGCTGCGCATCACGTCGCGCACATGGGTCAGCAGCTTGCGGCCGAGCGCACCGCCCGGGTGGGAACGGGCGAAATCCGCCTCCCGGAATCCACGCGCGTCCAGCAGCGCCACCGCCAGGGCATCGCCCAGCGCAAGTTGTGCGGTGGTGCTGGCCGTGGGGGCGAGGTTCAGCGGGCAGGCCTCCTGCTCCACCCGGTTCGACAGGATCAGGTCCGCATGCGAGCCCAGAGTCGATTCGGGTTTGCCGGTCATCGCGATCAGCGTGATGCCCAGGCGGCGCAGCGCCGGCAGGATGGCGGCCAGCTCGGCGCTTTCACCCGAGTTGGAAATTGCCAGCACCACATCGCCCGGCGTGACCATGCCCAGATCGCCATGGCTGGCTTCGCCCGGGTGGACAAAAAGGGCGGGCGTGCCGGTGGAGGCCAGTGTTGCGGCGATCTTGCGGCCCACATGGCCGCTCTTGCCCATGCCCATCACCACCACCCTGCCTTGACAGGCCAGCACCTGGCGGACGGCGTCGGCAAAACCTGCACCCTGCTGCGCCTCCAGCGCCAGCAGGGCCTCGGCCTCGATGTGAAGTGTGCGGCGCGCCATCGCGATGGCGCGATCCGCGTCGAAGGCTGCGCAGGCAGGCGGGGCGGACTCGGACATGGTGGTCACTGCAACGCCAGGGGCGTGCGGGCGGTGATTTAGGATCGGACGATTCTAGGAGCGTGACCCACCTTGATCGGACGGGCGCCGCTGACCGCATCCTTTTTTCACCCCGATCCGTTTTCGACCCTCGCCCGACTGGGAGCTCGCGCGCCGGCATGGCCTCCACCCTCGAAGTTGCCCTCCTTTACCTGCTGGCCGCCGTGCTGGGCGTGGTGGCCTGTCGCCTGGCCCGCCTGCCGGCGATGCTGGGATACCTGATCGTCGGCGTGGTGATCGGGCCGAACGCGCTGGCGCTGGCGCGGGATTCTGCCGGGGTGCACTACCTGGCGGAGTTCGGTGTGGTGTTCCTGATGTTCGTGATCGGGCTGGAATTCAACCTGCCCAAGCTGCGCAGCATGAAGCGGTTGGTCTTCGGCCTGGGCATGGGGCAGGTGGTGCTGACCATCCTGGGGGCGGCGATCGGCAACGTCGGGCTCGCCTGGTTGTACGCGCTGGTGTTTGAGCGTGTCTGGGAGCTGAGCTGGCAGGGGGCGGTGGCCTTGGGGTCCGCCATGGCCATGTCCAGCACCGCCATCGTGGCCAAGATGATGGCCGAGCGGCTGGAGCTGGAAAGCGAGCACGGCCGCCGGGTGATGGGGGTGCTGTTGTTCCAGGATCTGGCGGTGGTGCCGCTGCTGGTGTTGATCCCTTCGCTGGCCCTGGGGGGTGGGGACCTCTGGAAGACCCTGGCGCTGGCGCTGGGCAAGGCGACGGTCCTGCTGGGCCTGCTCCTGTGGGGCGGGCAGAAGCTGATGCGCTGGTGGCTCACCCTGGTGGCGCGGCGGCGCAGCGAGGAGCTGTTTGTCCTGAACGTGCTGCTGGTCACGCTCAGCCTGGCCTGGCTGACCGAACATGCCGGCCTGTCGCTGGCGCTGGGCGCCTTTGTGGCCGGCATGCTGATCGCGGAGACCGAATACAAGCACCAGGTGGAAACCGACATCAGGCCCTTCCACGATGTGCTCCTGGGCCTGTTCTTCATCACCATCGGCATGAAGCTGGACTGGCGGGCGGTGCTGGCCGAGTGGCACCTGGTGCTGCTGCTTTCCACTTTGCCGGTGCTGGCCAAGGCCGGCATGATCGCCCTGCTGTCACGCGCCTTCGGCGCAGCACCGGGGGTGGCCTTGCGCACCGGCCTGTACTTGGCGCAAGCCGGCGAGTTCGGCTTCGTGCTGCTGACGCTGGGGGCCGAACATGCCCTGGTGGGGGAGCGCTGGATCAGCCCGGTGCTGGCCTCGATGGTGATCTCGATGCTGGCCACGCCCTTCATCATCCTGGCCAGCAACTGGATCGTGATGAAGCTGTCGGCCACCGACTGGCTGATGCAGTCGGTGCAGCTGACAAGCATCGCACGCAAGTCGATCCGCACCGAGGCGCACGTCATCATCTGCGGGTACGGGCGCAGCGGCCAGAACCTGGCACGCATGCTGGACAAGGAGCGCATTCCCTACATGGCACTGGACCTGGACCCCGACCGCGTGCGGCAGGCGGCGGCGGCCGGGCAGAGCGTGGTCTTTGGAGATGCGGCTCGCCTGCCTTCGCTGGTGGCCGCCGGGCTGGCCCGCGCCAGTGCGGTGGTGGTCACCTACCACGACACCCCGTCGGCGCTGAAGGTGCTGCAGCATGTGCGTGAACATGCCGGCCACGTGCCGGTGGTGGTGCGCACCATTGACGATACGGACCTGGAGAAACTGCGCGCCGCCGGGGCGACCGAGGTGGTGCCCGAGGCGATCGAGGGGTCGCTGATGCTGGCCAGCCATGCGCTGGCCTTGGTGGGGGTGCCGGTGCGGCGGGTGATCCGCCTGACCCGCGATGCCCGCGATGCCCGCTATGGTCTGCTGCGGGGCTACTTCCACGGCGCCGACGACGACACCACCGACGAGATCCAGCAGGAGCGCCTGCTCAGTGTGGCCCTGCCCCCCGGCGCGCCCCACCTGGGCAGCCGGTTGGCCGAACTGGCCCTGCACGCGGTGGGGGTGTCCGTGTTGTCGGTGCGTCGCGCCAGCGGCCAGGTGCTGGAGGCCGGAGACGCCCTGGTGCTGGAGAGTGGCGATGTGCTGGTGCTCAGCGGCCAGCCGGAGCCCCTGGCACTGGCCGAGGCCAAACTCCTGAAGGGTTGACCGCGACGCCGCCCCCGAGGTGCCCGGGCACAGGCGCGGGTGTGTTGACTGCCATTTCGCCACAGCCGGGCGTGAACAGTGCCGTTGCAGCCTGCGCACACCGTGAAGCGGGGGTGAAGGAGGGGTAAAGACCGCCGATGGCGGTGTGATGCAGCGGTTGGCCGGGCGCTGTGCCGGGGGCGGGCTTCTAGAGTGCCGCCATCGTCCATCGAAGCTCCGGCACCACTTCATGTCCTTCTGCACGCACACCAGAGCCCGTCGGGCTGCGTCCGCCTGTCCTGCTTCCACCTGTCCTGCATCTGCCCATCCTGTCCGCCCGGCCCAGTTCGTCTGGGGCCTGGCCCTGGGCCTGATGGGGCTGGCGGGCCTCATTGGCTGTGGCGGAGGCTCCACGACTTCCGACACGGCTGCCGCCAGCTACCGCATCAGCGGCAGCGTGGTGGGCCTGACCACAGGGGGACTGGTGCTGTCCAACGCCGGCAGCACGATCGGGGTGGCGGCAGGTGCTGACCGATTTGCCTTCGACACCTCCTTCACCGGCAGCTACCGGGTCACGGTGCTGGCACAGCCGGATGGACAGACCTGCTCGGTCCGCTCGCCCGGCGGCAGCGGTGGGGCGGATGTGACGGCGATGCAGGTGGTCTGCAGGGGCTACGCCGCCTATGTCGCCCACGAAGACAGCCAGACCCTGGCGCAGTTCTCGGTGGCAGAAGACGGCAGCCTCACGGCCATGGCCGCGCCGACGCTTGCACTGACCTACCAGCCCGCCGGTCTGGTGCTGCGGGGCGATGGGGCCTTCGCCTGGCTGCGGTACAGCAACCACCGGCAGGTCACGGCCCTGGCCGCCGATGCCGTCAGCGGCGCGCTCAGCCTGGTGGGCCACGCCCCTTCCTACAGCGCCGGCTACGGGCTGGTGCTGCATCCGGAGCTCGACGTGCTCTACAGCGCCGACTACGGCGGCGCCGCGTTGTCCCAGTTCAGCCTCGACAGCAGGGGTCTGCCGGTGGCGCTGACCGTGCCCCGACTCGCGACGGAAATCAATCCGAAGGCCGTGGTGGTCTCTCCGGACGGAGCCTGGGTGTTTGTGGCCAACGCCAGCAGCGAATCCGTCTCCCAGTACAGCGTCGGCAGCAGCGGAGCCTTGGCGATCCCGACGCTGCCGACGGTGGCCAGCGTCAGCCTGGCCGCCTACGGCAGCGGGCCGTCCGCCCTGGCGGTGGATCCGACGGGCAGCCGCCTGTTCGTGCTGCTGGAGGGCAGCCACCGGCTGCTGCAGTACGGCATTGGCAACAGCGGCCTGTCGTATGAGCGCAGGGTGGCGACCGGCAGCCAACCGGTGGCCCTGGTGGTCACCCCCGACGGCGCACACGCCTTTGTGGCCAACCGGGGGGACAACAGCCTGACGATGTTCACGCTGGCCGGTGGGGCGGTGACGTCGCTGGGTCCGCTGGCCACCTGCAGCACGCCCACCGCACTGGCGGTGAGTCCGGATGGGCGGCATCTGTACGTGGCCTGCGCGGGTGATGACACGGTGCAGCGCTACGCGATCGCTTCGGACGGACTGCTCACCGCAGCCGGCAGCGTCGCCTCGGGGGGTCAAGGGCCCTCTGCGATCGCCGTGCGCTGAAAAAGCCCCGGCGCGCGCCGATGCTCAGCCGTGCAACCGGCTGGGGCGCGGCACGCTGGCCATCAGGAACTCCATCCGGTCGGCCAGGATGCGGCGGCCCCGCAGGATCATGTCTTCGTGCAGGCTGGGCACGTAAGGCAGGAAGAACAGCTCCAGCCGCGTCTCCGAGAGCAGCCGGTTGCCCTTCTGGCCGTTGCAGCTGCGGCAGGCGCTGATGCAGTTCATCCAGCTGTCGGTGCCACCGCGCGACGTGGGCAAGATGTGCTCGCGCGTGAGCTCGTCGGGGTGAAATTGCCTGCCGCAGTAGGCGCAGACATGGCGGTCGCGCGCAAACAGCTTGGTGTTGGACAGCGCGGGCGCGCTGCGCCAGGCCCGGCTGGGGATGCTGCCGCGCACGGCCACAATGGGGTGCAGCACGATGCGCGATTGCAGGCCGCTGACACGCTGGATGCCGCCGCGCAACACGGCGAAGGGATCCCCCAACGTCCAGGCGACTTCGTCGCTGGCGTACAGAATGGCCGCGTCCTTGGGCGAAATCCACGCCTGCGGGCGACCCGATACATCGAGTTGCAGCACGTCCATGCGTTGCTCCTGCGTCAAGCATAGAGCAGGCGTGTGACAACGTTCAAATCGGTCACGGGTGACCCTTGTTTAGAGTCTCGACTCTAGGGCTTTTGCGGGCCGGGGTCCTTGCCGGGTCGGTGGTCTCGCGCAGAATAGAACGGTCGTTCGATTTCTGTTGCACATGTCCCTCATGCCCTCTGACACCTCCCTGCCCGCGTCGTCGCGTTCCCGCCGCGTGGCTGCCCGTGGGGGGGCGCGTGTGGCCCCCAAAGGTCAGCAGACCCGGGCCTCGATCCTGGAGGCGGCTCTGCCCCTGGCCGCCCAGATGGGGTTGGAGGGTCTGTCGATCGGTGCGCTGGCCGAGGTCACCGGCATGAGCAAGTCGGGTGTCTTTGCCCATTTTGGTTCCCGCGAAGAGTTGCAGATTTCGGTGATCCGCGAGTACCACCAGCGCTTCGAGCAGGAGGTGTTCTTTGCTGCGATCCGTGCGCCGAGGGGCCTGCCCAGGCTGGTGTCGATGTTCGATCGCTGGATCAAGCGGGTGAGCGAGGAGATCGACTCCGGCTGCATCTACATCAGCGGGGCCACCGAATTCGATGACCGGCCCGGGCCGGTGCGTGATGCGTTGGCCGGCATGGTGCGGGCCTGGCACGACGCGCTGCGCAAGGCCATCGAACTGGCACGGCAGGAAGGCCACCTGCGCGCCGATACCGATCCCGCCCAGATGGCCTTCGAGGTTCACGGACTCGTCCTGGCCTTGCACCACGATGCCCGGTTTCTGCGATCGGCGGGTGCGGTGGAACGCGCCCGCCGCGGCTTAGAGCATGTGCTCGAACGACAGGTGGCGACCACCGCACCGCCCTGGCGCTGAACCGCCTCCAGCGATCCGCCCCGGGTTTTCCTGACCCCTTCCGATGCCGGTGGTGCAAGGTGCACCGACCGGATGCCCGTTTCACGACGTTCACTCCCAAGGAGCCGACATGCCCCAGTACAACCCCCCGCTGCGCGACATGCAGTTCGTCCTGCACGAGATGCTGCAGGTCACCGAGGCCTTCAAGGAGATGCCGGCCTTTGCCGAGGTCGATGCCGACACCGTCAACGCAGTGCTGGAAGAAGGCGGCAAGTTCGCTGCCCAGGTGGTCTTCCCGATCAACTCCAGCGGCGACCGCGAGGGCTGCATCCTCGACAAGGTCAGCCACGAGGTCACCGCGCCGCAGGGCTTCAAGGCGGCCTACGCCCAGTACGTCGAAGGCGGCTGGCCGGCGCTCTCCTGCGATCCGGAGTACGGCGGCCAGGGCCTGCCGCACACGGTCAACCAGTGCTTCTATGAGATGCTCAACAGCGCCAACCAGGCCTGGACGATGTACCCCGGCCTGTCGCATGGCGCCTACGAGGCCTTGCATGCCCACGGCACGCCCGAGCAGAAGGCGCTGTACCTGCCCAAGCTGGTCAGCGGTGAGTGGACCGGCACGATGTGCCTGACCGAGCCGCACTGCGGCACCGACCTGGGCCTGCTGCGCAGCAAGGCCGAACCGCAGGCGGACGGCAGCTACAAGATCACCGGCGAGAAGATCTTCATCTCCGCCGGCGAGCACGACCTGGCCGCCAACATCGTCCACCTCGTGCTGGCACGCCTGCCGGAGGCACCGGTGGGCTCGAAGGGCATCTCGCTGTTCGTGGTGCCCAAGTACCTGGTGAATGCCGACGGCTCGATCGGCGCGCGCAATGCGATCCATTGCGGCGCGCTGGAAGAAAAGATGGGCATCCACGCCAACGCCACCTGCCAGATGATCCTGGAGGGCGCGGTGGGCACCCTGGTCGGCGAGCCCAACAAGGGCCTGCAGGCGATGTTCGTGATGATGAATGCTGCCCGCCTGGGTGTGGGCAACCAGTCGCTGGGCCTGACCGAGGTGGCCTACCAGAGCGCGGTGGCCTATGCCAAGGAGCGCCTGCAGATGCGCGCGCTCTCCGGCCCGAAGGCGCCGGACAAGCCGGCCGACCCGATCATCGTCCACCCCGATGTGCGCAAGATGCTGCTCACCGCGCGGGCCTACGCCGAAGGTGGCCGGGCGCTGGCGGTCTACACCGTGCTGCAGCTCGACAAGGAGATGGAGCACCCCGACGAGGAGGTGCGCCAGGAGGCTGCCGATGAGCTGGCGCTGCTCACGCCGATCATCAAGGCCTTCCTGACCGACAACGGCTGGATCGCCACGTCGCACTGCATGCAGGTCTTCGGCGGCCATGGTTTCATCCAGGGCACCGGTGTCGAGCAGTTCGTGCGCGATGCGCGCATCAACATGATCTACGAGGGCACGAACACCGTGCAGTCGCTGGATTTGCTGGGCCGCAAGGTGCTGGGCGACAACGGCAAGAAGCTCAAGGCCTTCGGCAAGAAGATCGCCGCCTTCGTCGAGGAGGAGGGCGTTCGCGAGGACATGCAGGAGTTCATCAACCCGCTGGCCGACCTGGGCGACAAGGTCACCAAGCTGACGATGGAAATCGGCATGAAGGCGATGGGCAACCCCGACGAGGTGGGCGCCGCGGCGGTGGACTACCTGCGGGTGGTCGGTCACCTGGCGTTTGCCTTCCTGTTCGCGCAGCAGGCCAGGATCGCGCTGGACAAGCAGGACAGCGGGGATCCCTTCTACACCGCCAAACTGAACACCATTCGTTTCTACTTCGCCAAGCTGTTGCCGGAAACTGCCAGCCTGATCCGCACCGCCCGCGCCGGCCTGCAGCCGCTGATGGCGATGGACGAAGCCCTGTTCTGAACCCACCCGTTGCCCGGGCTGTCGAGGAGACCGACATGAACGCATTGAAGAAGACCCTGGCTGCCGCCGCGCTGCTGAGCGTGGGCGCAGTGGCCTTTGCCCAGGCCACGCCGGCCGGGCTGTGGAAGACCATCGACGACGAGACCAAGGCCGAGAAGTCCTACGTGCGTGTCGTCGAGTCCGGCGGCGTCTTCACCGCCAAGGTCGAGAAGGTCCTCGACCCCGCCAAGGCGGACGCCAAGTGCGACAAGTGCAGCGACGACCGCAAGGACCAGCTCATCCAGGGCATGACGATCGTGAAGGGCGTCAAGGCCAACGAGGACGACAAGGGCCTGTGGGACGGCGGCGAGATCCTCGACCCCAACAACGGCAAGACCTACAAGGTGCGGATGAAGCCGGTGGACGGCGGCAAGAAGCTGGAAGTGCGCGGCTACATCGGCGCCCCCCTCCTGGGTCGTACGCAGACCTGGGTCCGCATTGAATAAGTCCAAGACACAAGGAAATTTCATGAACCGTTTCAATGTCCGCCAGGTTGCCGTGCTCGGCGCCGGCGTGATGGGCGCGCAGATCGCAGCCCACCTGGTCAACGTCAAGGTGCCGGTCGTGCTGTTCGACCTGCCGGCCAAGGAAGGCCCGAAGAGCGCGATTGCGCTGAAGGCCATCGACAACCTCAAGAAGCTCAAGCCCGCCCCGCTGGGCGTGGCCGACGACGCCGTGCGCATCCGCGCGGCGAACTACGAGGACGACCTGGCACTGCTGGGCCAGTGCGACCTGGTGATCGAGGCGATCGCCGAGCGCATGGACTGGAAGCTCGACCTGTACAGCAAGATCGCCCCGCACGTCGCGGCGCACGCCATCGTCGCGTCCAACACCTCCGGCCTGAGCATCAGCAAGCTGGCCGAGGCGCTGCCGGCGGCCATCCAGCCACGCTTCTGCGGCATCCACTTCTTCAACCCGCCGCGCTACATGCAGCTGGTGGAGCTGATCCCGACGCCGACCACCGAGGCCGGCTGTC
>Ga0154020_10001313_pt1 | contig 30797 bp, 41 predicted proteins | sample Klosneuvirus_201_FD_109709 | JGI IMG/M metagenome (GOLD analysis project Ga0154020, IMG submission 109709) | Active sludge microbial communities from wastewater, Klosterneuburg, Austria - Klosneuvirus_20160825_MG | ecosystem: Engineered > WWTP > Aerobic digester > Activated sludge | place...
ACAAAGAGCTATTGACCATAAGTTATCTAGTCCTGAAACCAGAAAGAAAGCTTGGGTAGATTATTTTAATTGTTTAAAATGGTCAGCTCAAACAGCATATAATTATGCTATCACTGGACATAAAGCTCAGGGTTCTACTTATGAGAATGTATTAATCATTGAAGATGATATTGATCGCAATAGGAAAACCCTTGAGAGAAACCGGATTAAGTATACAGCTTACTCGCGAGCTTCAAAATTATTACACGTATTAAGAAAAAATTAGCAATATGTATTTAGATAAACAAACTGAGCTAACCCTCATGCAAAATTCCCATTTACAACCTTTAGAAACAAACATTAAAGGTTTAATACAATCAGTAAAATGGTTAAATACTTGGGATTTTACGGGAGGCTTAACAGAAATAAAGTTTAAAACTTTAATGAAGCCCCCTATTACACATAAGTTACTATCTTTTACAGAATTAAATCTTAGTCCATTAATGAATAAAACCATTTATGTGGTCACAATTAAAAGATTTTAATATATTTGTAACATGCCGGTAACATCTGTAAAAATAGGAGACGTAAAACTAAAGTTTATAACCAGCCCTCTCCCTATTGAGGATAAGTTATTTACAAGAATTGAATTATTTCAATGTGATGAAAATTTTGTTCCAATAGGAGCAGCCTCCATCAGTATTCATGAAGACAACGAAGAAGTCTATCATGAAAATTTAAGAAAACAAGCTTTAGAAAAGGGTCATTTTGTAGCTGAAGAATCTACAGACCCTCAATGGAATCCTGATTATAAACCTGAAGAATCTATTGACAATGGAAGTGAAAGTACCGTTTGAGGTAACATGTATTGTTAATATATTTTGGGTAGAGAAAGGTAAGATGTTATAATTTTATATGTATATTTATAGTATGAAAAAATACATATTATACAAAATTGAATCACCTTCTAATAAAATTTACATTGGTCAAACAAGTAATCTTAAAAGAAGACTTTTAAGTTATAAAAAAGAAGATTGTAAATCTCAAAGAATATTATATAATTCTATAAAAAAGTATGGATGGAAAAACCATACTTTTACCATTTTAGAAGAACTCATTACAACATCAGAAGAAATAGATAAATTAGAAATTAAATTTATAAAATATTATAAAAACTTAAATATAAGTTTAAATATAGCTTCTGGTGGAACAAATGGTAATAAAGGTAACATTAGGCAAAAAGGTAAAGATAGTCCTAGATCAATAAAGGTATATCAATTTGATATAGAAGGTAATTTAATAAAAATTTTTGATAGTATAACAGAGGCTAGTCAAAATTCTGGTGCTCAAATAACTAAAATATCAAAAGCTATTCTTAAAAAATCATTTTATGCAGGTGGGTACCTTTGGTTAAATCAAAAACTTTTTGATGAAGGAGTTATACCTGTTAGAGAAAATAGTATATTTAAAAAATGTAACCAGTTTGATAAACAAAACAGATTTATAAATCAATATTATTGTGCAGCTGAAGCATCAAGAGAAACCGGTGTAAACTCTTCACATATATTAGAATGTATTAAAGGTTTAAGAAAATCTGCTGGAGGATTTTTGTGGTATACTGAAACTAATTAAAAATAAAAAAATGATGACACCCTTTAAAGTTATTTGTGTAAATGATAATGATAGACCAGAAATGATTCCTCAGTCTAAATGGTTAGTTAAAAATCAAAGTTACACAGTAATTAAAGTTGCCAAGCTCCTTATTCAAGGAGGTATGGTTGGCTTTAAATTAGAAGGATTAGATATTGATGCTTATTTTCCTTATCAGTTCTTTGCTGCCAATAGATTTATGATTCCTTTAGATAATGCTTGGAACATTGAAGAAATGCTAGAAAAAATACTCAAAGAAGCTAAAGAAGAAGTTCTTGAGCTTAACGCGTATTACCCTGATTAATTAATTAAAAAACAATTTTATGGACAAACCAATTAAAACAACAGCAAAACAAGATGCTGAGGCTAGACAAGCTCTATTCAGCAAAACTCCTGAAGAAAAAGCAGCAGTAAAAGCAGCTAAATCTGCTTGGAAGAAGTCACATCCAAATCAGAGATAATGAGTAAGGAAAACATATTATCGGTAATTCTGAAAAAATCAGGTGATAATTTGATTTACAGAAATGCTGCAGAAGAACAAGCCTATAAGTTATTTAAAGAATCCTTAGAGGAAGGACATATAGTTCATGTATTTTTTGATGGAGATGCTGATAATGGTACATTAACTCAATTAGCTAAAATAAAAGTATGTATTAGAACTTTGGCAAGAGAAGCCGGTGTAAGTTTTGAAGATATGCAATTAGAAATCAAAAAGTCTTCAGGTCTATGTTTTAAAACAACCTATAATGGTGAAGAATACTTATTTTGTAAGTCTTTTGGAGATTGCTCTAAAGAAGATTTAAGTTTAGCAATACAAAGTATTATTGAAAAAGGTGACTTCTTAGGTATGAATCTTAGGTAGTAGTTTCTTCAACTTCTACAATTTGAATTTTGTTTTGTTCTTTAGCTTGCTTTTCTATCTCAAAGATAACAGCTAATACAACAGATATATTCAAAGAAAACAAATCAGTTTCTGGTTCACCTTTTTTTAGTTTATCAAGAATTTCTTTAAATTCTTCAGGTGATTTAGATTGAGAAAGTTTAATAGAAAGGTCTACTAACTTAGTATAAAAAGATCCTGATATTTTAATATCAATCAATGTATCATTCGCGATAGAAGCATATTGTAATTTTCCCATATTACAAATGTATTAAAATTATAATGAATTCACAAAAACAAGTAAACATGGTAGATTTAAATAATGTAGATTTAAATGAAGTAAAAAGTAAACTTTATGAAAATCTAAAAGCTTCGGGTTGGGGAGATAAATTAAAAACTTTTATTCTAAGTTCTGAATTTCAAAGCATATTAGAGAATTTATTATATGAGGCCCAACAGGGTAAGAGATTTACTCCACCTGTAAAACAAATCTTCAGAGCCTTTGAACAATGTCCTATTGATAAGGTAAAAGTTGTATTTATCAGTCAAGATGTATATACTCAACCTTATGTAGCTGATGGTATTCCTTTTAGTTGTAGTAATACAGGTAGACCAGAATCCCCTCTAAAGTACATTTTTAAGGCCATAGAAGACACCGTTTATACAGAAGGATATAATCCTGACCCTGACTTAGCTCGATGGTCTAATCAAGGTGTATTAATGCTTAATTGTGCTTTAACTACAACTATTCATAAGATTGGTGCACATTATGATTTATGGAAGCCATTTCTTTCTTTCTTGTTTGATTACTTACTTATTAATAAGCCTGGATTAATCTATGTGTTTATCGGTAGGAAATCGGAAGAGTGGATGGATTTATTACCCGAAGATGCTTTAAAGCTCACGGTATCTCATCCAGCTTCTGCAAGTTATAAGGAGTTACCTTTTTGGGATTGTAAAAATATCTTTAATGAAATTAACAGTATGCTGGTTAAACAAAATAATGAAAAAATAACATGGTAAAAGAAGGTGAAATACCTAAAGAAGCTAATGATGATATAAATGAGTTTTGTACAACTTTCTATAAGAAATACAAGATTTTTCCTTTTATATCATTTAAAATTATCCAAGGTAAAAGAGAAACCTTAACTCTAGCTTATGTGGAATTTGTAGTAAATCAATTATTACAGCAATCCACTAATGATTTAAGTTTAAATGTAAAATTAAAAAGAAGGTATAAACCATTGATAGCTTATAGACATTGTATGTTTAAAATACTACATGAAATGGGTTATTCTTTATTAACTATAGGTCGATATTTTAAATTCAATCATGCCAGTATATTACATGGAAAAAATGAAGTTTTAAAGTATTTAGACTTAAAGGATGATTTAGTAGTAAAAATTAACAGTGAAATAATCAATGAGCTCGAAAATCAAAAATCCCGAAATGTTGATTTTATTCAATACAATGACGGAGCAGAGTCTAACCCCTAACAAATTTTGCATTCTTTATTATATGAAACTAGGGCTGTCTGCTCCTGGTATCAATCTTAATTTTGAAATAAGAGATTTAATAGCCAATGGTTGGATAACAAATGTAGGGGAAACCTTCCAATTAAATGACAAAAGTCATGAATTAATCACAAAAGTGGAAAAATTGTTCAGTGTGAATCAGAAAAAAGTTAATTCTAACTTAATGACTGATGAATTTCTTGAAAATATTGAAAAATATAACACAATTTTTCCAAGAATCAAATTAGGCAGTAATAAAGCAGCCAGATCTCCTGCAAAAGAACTTTTAATAGCTTTTAAATGGTTTTTTGAAGAGTATGACTATACTTGGGATATCATTTTGAAGGCTACCGAAGCTTATATTGATTCTGAAGAAGGGAAAGGCTTTAAATACACCAGAACTTCGAAGTATTTTATCAGAAAACAAGATACTGATAAGAGCTGGAGTTCAGATTTAGCTGGTTATTGTGATTTAATAAATAATGGGGATGATTTTAAAGCTCCAAAGCATATAGATAAGGTTTTTTAATTTGTAAAAATTAAACTAATTCAATATATTTGATACCCCAATAACAAAAACCAAACTAGATGACAAAATTGAGATGGAAAGATCAAAGAGAAGCCTTCATTGAGTCACTAAAATACATGAGAGGGAGAAGAAATGGTACTATTACCAGTATTTTAACACCTTGGTCATCCTTTAATAATGCAACTACAGACGGTATAGAATGGCATTCAACTACAGTTATTGGAGCAAGACCTGCAACAGGTAAAACTCTAGTAAAAGATTTATTGGTAAGAGGGGCTTTTAACCTAAATCCCTTAATGCCCTTAAGAGTTCTTGAATTTCAATTTGAAATGGTAGGCCGAGTATCAGCTATTAGGCAGTACTCAGAACTTACAGGTTTAACCTATAAAGAACTATGTAGTGTCGGTCATCCATTAGATGAAGTAATCTTTGAAAAATGTAAAGCTTACGCGATAGAGAAATCAAAGTTACCAATCAATATTGTAGAGGAACCGTGTAATATTCTAGAATTTAGAGAAATTATAGAAGAATATATGGAAGTTAACTCTACCATGCAGCCGGTAAAAGAAATTGTAGAAGTTGATGGTAAAAAAGTAGAAAAAGAGGTGATGAAAAAAGTTTATAGTAACACTATAATCACAGTTGATCACTCTTTACTATTTAAAAAAGGCCCTGGTGAAAAAGATAAAAATGACACCCTCTTTTTATTAGGAGAGACGGTTACAGCTCTCAAAAGAAAATATCCTATTGCTTTTATTATTTTAAGCCAATTAAATAGGAATATTGACAGTCCAGAAAGGAATGAAGATGGTAAGTATGGCAACTTTATATTAGGATCTGATATATTTGGTGCCGATGCCCTACTTCAGCATGCAGACACCTTGATAGGTCTTAATAGACCTGGCCAACAAAAATTAAAGTATTATGGTGTAGAACGATATATTATTGACACTAACCCTAATATTTTAGCAATGCATTTTATTAAGTGCAGGAACGGAGAGGGAGGTGTAGCCTTTTTTGATACTTATTTTGAAAATATGACTATTAAAGAAAGAGCTGCTCCTCCGAAGCATAGTAGAACATTAAGAGTATAAGAAGATGCAAGAACCGGATAAAAAAGAGAATCTTAAGAAATTAAGAGAATTTCACAAAGAAGTAATGGATTCCGTAGGTGTCAGTGAAATGATGCTTATAGGAAAATTGGCTTATCGGCCAAGTGGTAAACAAGATAAGTATGTTAGCTTTTTTCATAGTGAAATCAGCAAAGGACATGATGTATTTCTTGAATTTACCGATAGATATAATGTACCTGAAGATTTAGACAGAACATTATATCAGTGGAGGTTTAATCCTCATTTTGAAGAAGAATATGAGAAAATCGATGACACTTCTAAAAACAATGTCAGATATCTCATTCCTGTAGATGAATTTAAGGTTGTTAAAAGATACAGCCAAGAGGTTCTGATTAATGAACCCACATTAGTAAAGAAAGAAACAGTAAAACCAGAGACAGAAAAGGAAACTCCGATTGATGAGTTTTCATTATTAAATCCTGCAACCGATCCTCCTTTAAATGAGATGACAATTAGGGATTTAGCTGCTATCATGCTAAAAAAGCCTGTTAGTAATAAAGAATGGTTAAACAATATAATAACAAAAGCATGAGTGATGAAATGACAAAAGTAGAACCTGCTAAAAACAGTAGTGCAGCTTTCCTACAGACTTTGATTGATTCAAAGAAACTACCAGCCCATATTAAAACAGTAGAAGAAGCTTATACTATAGCTCAAATGGGTAAAGAATTAGGTTTTGCTACCATGCAAGCCTTTCATTACATCATCCCTATTCAAGGGAGATTGAGTTTAAGTGCTAAGGCTTTAGGTGCTCTATTAAGAAAAGGTGGTGTTAAATATACTACTACTGAAGATGGGATGTATGTTTATCCTGATGGTTCAACAGATTCTATAGCTCCTAGACCTGATGGAACTAAACCTATCGATAGGAGAACCACAATTGTATTTCACAGAGATGATATGATTGAGACATGTTCTTTCACATGGAAAGATGCTGAAGAACAAGGCTTAACTACCAAGGACAATTGGAAGAGAATGAAAAAAGAAATGCTTTTTGCAAGATGTTTATCTAAAGGTGCCAATAGAATTGGTCCTGATTTATTATTAGGATTATATACTGTTGAAGAAATGGTAGATACTTTCTTAAATGAAAATCAAGTAAAAAGAAATGAAGACGGTTCAGTATCGGAAGTTATTGATATCACAGCAACACAACAAAAATAATAACCTATAAAAAAATAAGAAGATGAGTGAAAAATTAAGTACAACAGACCTTAAAGTTGGTGGAGGTAATACACCTAAAACATTAGAACCAGGAAACCATTTATGTAAAATCAACAGTGTAAGCTTAGAAGAGTTTAAATTAAAACCAGGCTCTTATCATGTAATCTTACATTTAGAAGGTGAGGATATGGGTCCTGAATTTGAAGGATTTTTCCTTGATAAAGACAATGAAAGTTTAGGCCGCCATAAAGGCAAAGTTGCTAAGTTAAAACTTACACAATGGGCTTTTGCTGATGGTACAACTAAATCTGGTATTGCTGTTAGCCGTAACACAGAAATGTTAAAAGCTTTAAAGCAATTATGTATTAATTTAGGTTGTACAGATTGGTTACCTAAGCAAGAAGGTAAGCATGAAACTATTGAATCTTTCTATAAAGCATTTAATACTGAAGCTCCTTTCAAAAATGTATTTTACAATTTTTGTATTGCAGGTAAAGAATACACTAACAAAGGCGGTTTCCCTGCTTATGATTTGTTCTTACCTAAATACAGCAAAGATGGTATTTCTATTGAACAACAAGGTATTACACCAAGCAAACTTTTAAAGTTTAATGATACTATCCATGTTGAGAGAAAGAAAGCAGAAACAGTAAGCGAGTTTGGAAATACTCCTACTGCTGATGTAACTTCAGATAATACAGGTTCAGATTTAGTATCTAATAAAGATACTGATTTCAACCTTTAGTATTTAAAAATTAACCCTTAAAAGGGAGGCTAATCGGTCTCCCTTTTTTATTTTTTAAACTATGCTCAGTATTAGTTCAATTATAACGGATATTAATGAGATACCCCGAGAATGGGTATTTGAACATTATTTAAAATTAGATGTACGGTTAACAGGTCAGGATGTAAAGATTAAATCATTATTTAATCCTATTGATAAGAATCCTTCCATGTATATTTTCTTTTCAAGTAACAATACCTATAGGTATAAAGATTTTTCTACAGGTAAAACAGGTGATGCATTAGATCTGGTAAAAGAGATGTTCAAGTTGGGCACTCGCGGAGAAACTGCTCATAAAATAATTCAAGATTATAGTGCATTTATTAAGAATAATAAAGGCACTTATGATATTCAAGAGTTTAAGAAACGTAACAAGTTTAAGGTTACTGATTTTACAACTCGAGCTTGGACTAATCTTGATGAAAGATTTTGGACAAAATTCTTTATTGGTTCTAAAATATTAGATTTTTTTAATGTAGTTCCTTTAAATGATTACACTCTTCAAAAAGAAGAAGATGGTACAACTAGAGAACTTATCATTAAGGGTAATAATCTATATGGCTATTTTAGAAAGGATGGAGCCTTATACAAAATTTATAATCCTTACAGTAAGGAAAATAAATTTATAAAAGTGAAAGATTACATACAAGGTTCTGACCAATTAACTATGTCAGTTCCTTATTTAATTATATGTAGTTCATTAAAAGATGTGATGGCCTTTACAAAGCTGGGCTATAAAAATGCTGAAGCAGTAGCTCCAGATAGTGAAAACATTATCATCCCAGAGCATGTCATAACAGCTTATAAAATGAAATACAAAAACATTTGTACTTTATTTGATAATGATAAAGCTGGTAAAGAATCAATGCTGAAATATAAAAGCAAGTATGATTTGAACAGTGTTACTCTCGATCTATCAAAAGATTTGAGTGATTCATTAAGAGATTTTAAATTACACAAAACAAAAGAAGTGTTAACCCCTTTATTAAAACAAGCCTTACAATGAATGTACAAAAAATAACAGCCTTTAAATCTGAAGATGGTTATATCTGGGAAAAAGAAGCAGATGCAATAAATAATAATATTGATGATGCTATTAGAGCAAATTTAAATTGTGATTCTGATAGTATGTCAATAAGCTTAATTCAGTCTATTTTAGCTTGGTTTAAAAATCACCCTAAAGATATTAAGTATATCCAAGCTAATCTTAAAAATTTATCACCTGAACACTTCGGAGAAGAAGATTAAGAATAATGGATGAACTTCAAGATTGGTTAATGACTCTACCAAAGCAACCATTAACTGAAGAATTAAAAATAGAGATATTAAGTAGAGTTAATAAAACTATTGAAAAAGATTTAATAACAATGCTAAAAAATCTTACTAAAAAATGAGTTGGTTACATAAAGGGGTATTGTTCACAGATGAGCATATACCCGAAGGAGCAATAGGTTTTGTATATGAAATGACTACTATCATCAATGGTCATGGTTATTCTTACATAGGTAAGAAAAACTTTTATTCAAACACTAAAACTAAATTAGGTAAAAAGGCTGCTCCTACAGATAAAAGGCTCAAGAAATACAAAGTTGTAACTAAAACAGCTTATCAAAACTACTATAGTAGTAATGATGTATTAAAAAAAGCGTTTAAAGACGGAGTTCTTATTAAAAGAGAAATCTTAAAAATATGTTTTAGCAAAACTGAATTAACATATCAGGAAGTTAAGCATCAATTTGTAAGAGAAGTCTTAGAAAATGAGTTTTACTTAAATGGTAATATTTTAGGAAGATTTTACAAACAAAAACAAACTTAATAATGGATCAAGAAATAATAAACTATTTACTAAAGTTAAAAGACCAAAGTGTACAATTAATAAAATTAAGTTATAACGGAGTAGGAGATGAGGGTTGTATTGATACTGTTATTTATACTAAATCAGATTCTTTTGGTGAAGATGAAGATGAAAGTGAATTAGATAAGGTAGCTTTAGGTATATCTGATGATATTGAAAATAAATTTAAAGAATACTGTTCTGATAGTTTATTACTAAATATTGAAGATTGGTATAACAATGAAGGAGGCTATGGTCATATCATATTTAAGTTAGCTGATAATTCTTATACTATTGAAAATAACTGTTATCGACAAGAAGTTGATACATTTAATCATAAAGGAACTTTAAGTTTAGAAATGTAATTGTTTATTAGATTATTTAATTGTACATTTAACATGTATTTAATTATAATCTTATGAGCAAATTTAAAAAAGCATTAATTTTTACTTCAGGAGAAGTTTTAAAAACTAGAAAAGGTGCATTAACAGATTGGACATTTATCGAAGAAGCATATTCTAATTCTAACACAGGTCGTAGATATGTAAAAGCTAAATGTGTATGTGGTAAAGAAAAAATTATTTGTATTAACAATGTTAGATGTGGTAATAGTAACTGTTGTGGCTCATTTCCTTGTGGAAAAAAAATAAAAAAAAGTCGAGATGTTGAAGTAGGTTATAGATCTATTTTGTATGTATATAAGAAACATGCAAAAGAAAGAAATTTCATTTTTAATCTGGATTATGATTATTTTAAAGAACTTACTAAAGGAAATTGTCATTATTGTGGAATAGATCCTATTCAAGTTTATCAATTAAAAAATCGAATAACTGGTAAAATTAGGTCTGGAATTCCTATTAATTATAATGGTATTGACAGAGTTGATTCTACAAAAGGTTATATCATTGATAATGTAGTTACATGTTGTAAAATATGTAATAGAGCAAAAAGTAATTTATCTCTTACTGAATTTAAAGAATGGATAAACAAAATTTATTTAAAAACAATTAAAAAATACTAAAATGGCACACCCTGTAGAGCATGCAAAGTCAGCAGCAAAAAAATTCGGAGGTACATGGGAGGAGTATATAGCCATTGAGGAATGGTTTGATGAAACTAAGGCTTGGGTTGGTCATTCTATACACAGAATGTTTAGACATCACTCAGAAGGTATTTTTGAGTGTGAAAAAAGATTTGGTGTATATTTTACCAACTCGGTAGGAAGACGGGTATATACTCGATATATTGGTGAACAACATGTAAAAGAGGATTGTAATGGACACATCCCATCAGCCAAAGAATGGCTAGATAACATAACAGAAAAAAAGACACCATCATGGATGAAGATAACATTAAAGATCAAAGATTAACTCATGAAGAATATGATAATTTATTAAGTATGTTAAAATCCTCAAAAGAGGATCAATTAGTAGCCTTCAGCTGCATAAATACATATAAATTATTACTTAACACTATACCCTTTTTATTCTTAAGAAAAGAAAGCAATTTACCTACAGATTCTTGGACTACTCATTGTCCTTATTTAATGGATTATCAAAATAATCTATGTAAAGACTTAACAATGGGTTCTATATTAAATGTCATAAAAGATATGGATAAACGTGATCAAGAAGAAGATTTAAAATTCTTTTTTGAAAGGTTTAATAAATTTGTTAAAGATGGTTTGATGTCACATTTTCCTTTTATGAAAAACTATGATTTACAAATAATAAAAAAAACTAATGATTAACAAAAGTGAAGAATTAGCAAAAGCCAGCAAAGATTTGATATTAAAAGAACCTTTCTATGGAATATTTTTACTCATGCTTAATAAAGTATGGAATAAGAAAATTTCTACTGCCTGTGTTTCTAGAAATAGCATCAACTATCAGTTGACTTTAAATGAAGACTTCTGGCAAACTTTACTAGCTCCACAAAAAATGGGATTATTAAAGCATGAGTTATTGCATATAGCTTTCTTTCATCTTACCGATTATGATCATCTCACTAATAAAAAAATTGCTAATTTAGCAATGGATTGTGAGATTAATCAGTATATTGATGAAAAGAATCTTCCTCCTGGCCCAATTTTACCCTCTACATTTCCTGAATTAGAATTAGATTCAAAAGCTGGTACTAAATATTATTATGATAAATTAATGCAAGCCTCTAAAGATGGTAGTTGTCCTAATTTAGATAAAATGTTAGAAGCAATGGGAGCTGGTGAACCGACATGCGGTTTACCTGGAGAAGGAAATATAAATTTACCTGACCATAGTGGTTGGGAAGAATTTGAAAATCTTGATGAAGCAACTAAAAAACTCATAATTAGTCAAACTAAACATGTTTTAAAAGAAGTTGCTGATCAAGTAATAAAATCAAGAGGTACATTACCAGGAGAAATCAAAGAAATCATTGATAGGATTAATGTTTTAGAGCCTCCTAAATTTAATTGGAGAGCTTATGTTAGAAGATTTGTAGGTGGTTCCATCAAAACTTATACAAAGACTTCTAGACATAAACCTAACTTTAGATTTATTGAGAATCCTGGAATGAAGCATAAAGAAAAAAGACATGTTCTTGTTGCTGTAGATACTTCTGGATCAGTCAGTACTCCTGAATTAAAAGAGTTTCTAAATGAGATTCATCATATTCAGAAAACTGGTACAGAAATTACTATCATACAATGTGATAGTGCTATTCGGTCAATAGGAAAATTCAAACCTACTGAAGATTTTGAGATACACGGCAGAGGCGGGACTAATTTTTATCCTGTCACTGATTATTTTGACCAAAATTTCAGAAAGTATAATTGTCTTATTTACCTTACTGATGGAGAAGCTCCAGCACCAGATAAATGTAGAGGACCTGTATTATGGGTTATCTCTAGTGCCACAAAAAACATGAACCCCGATTTAAAAGGTTTACAAATACATCTTAACTTATAAAAAATGAGCCATAAAATTAGTTTAAACTCAGAAGAATTAAAAGAATTCTTAACATATATACATGCCAATAACAAAGTGTTATTAGAAAAAAAGCTCCCTGTACAAACAGTTAATGTTGAAGGTGAAGCTGGTGGAGGTAAGACTTCTACTATTTTACAATTATCTCAAGATTTAGGTTTAAAACTTATTAGAAAAAATTTAGCAGAACTCGAAGATGTATCGGATAAACAAAAGTTTTATTTGCATATGTAGAAGATATATAGTAATTTTGTAGTTAAAACTTAACTATAATATTATGAAAAATCTTTTTACAGAATTATCATCAAAAGAATTAAAAGAAAAATGTGGTGTATACAGGATAACTTGTAAACAACATTCATACATAGGAAGTAGTAAATCATTGTATAGTAGACTTAGAGAACATTGTATAGATTTAAGAAACGGTAATCATACTAATTCTTATTTACAAAGATGTTATAATAAACATACAAGTGATGAACTATTTTATCAGATAATAGAATTTTGTAACCCTGAAGAAAGAATTAGCAAAGAAGCTTACTATATTAAATTTTTAGAAGCTACAATGAATAATCAAAATCCAGTAACAAAAGAATTATCTGAAAAATCAAAGAATAAAATATCAAAATCTTTAAAAGAAAGTTACAAAAAAGGTTTACACAAAAGAGGTCCTGATAAGAAACCTGTTGAAATGTATAACCTTTATGGTAAATTTATTAAAGAATTTAAAACATGTGATGAAGCTGCTATTGAATTAGGGGTTTCTACACATCACATTCAAGTTACAGCTTCAAAATATTATGAAGGTAGAATATGTGGTTTAAATAGATTTAGATATAAAGATTCAAAAGTTCCTATTAAAACTTTTAATTTTGTAAGACCTCAAATAATAACATCTTATTTTGATTTTTATATAGTAACTCAAGAAGGAGTAGAAACTCCTATTAAAAGAGGTATTAAAAACATTAATCAAATATTAGTAGATGAATTATTAAAAGGTAACACTACAATGATGATAAAAGCAAAACCAACTAAGTCCGATTAAAATCCTGTGAATTGCTGGAAAAGCATAGAAATATGTCAATCAGCAGCCAAGCCTCTCAGTAATGAGTTGAAGGTTCAACGACTAGTGTATGGAGTCCTAATATTAAGTTAAGGACAGTAAAACACCACGAGCTCAGGACACTTAGAAATAAGTGATGATATAGTCTGAACTGCAAATATAAATAGACTAAATTGCAGAGTATAAGGATAAAGAGCCTTATAGATAACAAATGTTAGTAGGATACCCCTGTAAAGAACATGAGATGGTTTCTAATAAAGATGGTAGTAAACGCTGGGTTGTTGAAGGAGCTATCCCTCAATATATCCAAGGAGGTTTTAAACCCACAGGTGAACTTAGAATGGTTCATGCTACACCCGATTGGATTCAAGGTGAAGATAAACCCGTATTGTTATTATTAGATGATTATTCAAGAGCTTCAGAGAAGTTTATTCAAGCTACTATGACATTGATTGAGACTCAATGTTATAATGGTTGGTGCTTACCTGTAGGTTCATTTATTGTATTAACTTCTAATCCTGATAATGGTAAGTATTCTGTATCGGCATTAGATTCAGCTCAAAGAACTCGTGTTATTAATGTGAATTATAAATACGATAATGATGTATGGGCTAGACATTCAGAGAAAACAGGTATTGATGGTCGTTGTATCAACTTTATGTTATTACACCCTGAAGTAATGGAAGCTGAAGATATTAATGCAAGAACTGTAACAATGTTCTTTAACTCATTAATGTCTATTAAAGATTTCTCTGAGAAATTATCATTGATTCAGCAATTAGGTGAAAGTACTACTAATGCAGAATTTAGTACACTTTTTACTACATTTATTGCTAATAAATTAGATAAGTTAATCACTCCTCGCGATATCTTATTGATGACTGATGAAAAGAAAGTTACAGAAAGATTAATTGATTGTACAGGTATAGTAACAGATTCAGATTATAGAGCTGATATTGCTGCTGTATTAGCAACTCGTTTAATCAACTTTACTATGCAGTATGCTGAAGAGAATCCTGTAACACCTGCCGTTATTGATAGATTAATTTATTTAATAACTACTAATATTTTTCCTAACGATTTAACTTATATGATTGTTAAGAAAATTTTAAACAGTAACAAGCAAAAGTTTCAAAAATTGATGCTTAACCAAGAGGTGGTTAAGATTGCCATGAAATAATTAATACCCTATGAGTACTAAACAATCTAAAGATATAGCTTCCTCTTCGGAGGAGGCTATCATCTTAACTGAAGAAACATATAATAATTTAAGATTGATGTTTAAAAGCGAAGACAAAGCTGATCAACATGTTGCTCAAGAACTTTTATTAAAATGTGATACTTCTAAGTCCATATATTTTATTTGGCTATTAGCCCGTGAAAGACAAATTTCAAATAGATTAGTAAATCTAAGAACCAAAAAAGGAAGAGATTTTAGAGATAATACTCGATTATTTCATATATCAACTAAAAGTGAAATAATGTTTATGGAATTTTTAGCACATGAAGATTTGCTAACTCCAGAAATTTTTCAAAAGTTTGAGATAAAATGTATTCAATCATTAAAAGGAAGATTTCAAAATACTTTTTATGATGTATCAATATTAATTAAACCTAGATATGCTCATTTAGTTGAGAATGCACACACAATACCTTTAACCAATTTCACATGAAAACATATATAGTAATTGATAATATTGCTACTGGAGAATACCATGAGCAAGTAATAGGGTCTTTAGAAGATTTTTCAAAAGATGTCAAAATTAAAAAAAATTATACACCTAAAAAAGATGATAAAACTTTTATCTTTCCTGGATGTAATATACCTCGGTTTAAGTATAAACAATTTTGTGAAAGAGAAAATATCAGCTTAGTTAAATACAAAGAAAGAGCTAATGTTCATTTTATGAACGATGATTGTGTTTTAAATTTATTGTATAATTATGATACAGATTATAGACTTATTGATAGTTCTGCATTTATTGATTATTTAAACCATATACTTTCTTTAACACATAATGAGGGTGGATATTTAAAAGAATTAAGAGAAGCTATCAGGAACACTAATAATGATTGTGTGTTATACCAAAGAGTTAAGTATGAACAAGTAAGATATGTAAATGCGGCAAGACCTTATGGTATAACTTACAAAGGTTTTAAATTTTTATATACTTTTAAACAAGATTATATCGAGGATGAAGAAAATGTATGGTATGCTCAAGATTTATACTCTTTAAAAGAAGATTATATTGAGAGTTTTGAGGCTATTAAAAAGTATAACATTTATCATGAAGATTCTATTTTAGGTCAGATAAATTCTGAATTAACTATGGATGAAGAATTGTTTGAGGGTGCGGTTAATCTTATACAAAATGATGAAGTTAGTAATCATAAATTACTGATGGAATCTATGTGTAATTTTAACTTTAGAGCTTCAGCTCCCTACCTATTATGGTTAACACATCTTGGTGCTTCTAAAATGTATAATAGTGGTATGAAAGACAATATTAACTTTAAAAGTTTCTTATCTTATTTTAATATTGATTTAACTAAGCATGCCCGAAGAGGTAAACATGTTAAGTATAAACTTGATGATGTTATTAAAAGTTTAAATCATGTTGGTTTATTAACTACACATAACTTTGGTATTATTGAGAAGCTTTTATTAGCTGATGTTAATGATTCTTTAGATAATATTAAAGGTTGTCATTATATAGAAGGAGTAGTTATTGATGATAAAACTTTTACTAAAAGTATAGTTAATACTTTAACTTTGAATAGGTTAATTCAGGAAAATGAAGAAGCTTTATTAAATCCTATTATTGAAGAAGAACCTATAATTGAACAAGTCCTTGCCGTAGAGAAACAACAACCCCTAAATAATATGGAAAACACGCCCAAGACAGCACAAGAGCTAGAACAAGAGTTTTATGCCAAACCATTTTTAATGAGCTATTCTGGCTTAAACAAGCTATTATACTCACCGAAAATGTTCTACAATCATTATATCCTTAAACAAAGAGAGGATAGAACTGATTCACACTTAATTGATGGAAAAGTTATTCACAGTTTATTATTAAATGATGGTTCATTTGATGAGAATTTTATACTTTTACCAGCAAGTTTACCTTCTGACAATACCAGAAAGATCATTGATAAAGTTAATGAACACTTCAGTACACTTTCAGAAGAAGAACAAACAAAGGATGATGCATTATTGCTAGGAACATATTCCGATATCATCTTAAAGTTACTCAAAGAGATCAACCTACACCAGTCACTCAAAACAGATGAACAGCGATTAGCTAAGATCATCACAGAAGAAACTATTACTTATTTTCAGTTTTTAAGAATCAAAGGTCGTAGAGACATTATTGATACTGAAACCTTGAAAAGATGTAATGAATCAATAGACTTTTTAAAAGCAGACTCTAGAGTTTGTGATTTACTAGGTCTTTATAAATCAGAGACGGAAAATACAGATGTGTTTAATGAAATTGAACTGTCTTCAGATGTAGTAGGAATAGACAAAATAGGTCTTAAAGGTTTTGCAGATAATATAAAAATCGATCATGATAATAAAACTATCTTCATTAATGACTTAAAAACAACAGGAAAAACCATTAGTGATTTTTCAGAAACTGTTAAATTCTACAACTACCACATTCAGGCAGCTATTTACACTAGACTTGTCAAAGAAGTATATAAACATATTATTACTCCTGAATGGTCCGTTATCTTTAACTTCATTGTTATTGATAAGTACAATCAAGTATATGCTTTTGAAGTAAGCACTACAAGTTTAGCAACTTGGGATGAAGAGCTACAAAGGAAATTGATTGAAGCTGATTGGCATTATAAGAATAATAATTACAATTTACCATACTCCTTTGCAACAGGTTTAGTAATGTTGTAAAAATTATTATTATATGGCCATAACCGGATTGTACAGAAACTATTTCCAAAAAAGTAGGATATTTTTATATCCTCTATTGGAAATTAAGAGGGGTGTATCAAGCACTCCTATCGAAACATATTTATGCTGGGATAATCAGTTTAGTTTCGAGGACAGAAAATTAATCTGTCATTATTATCTAAGAACTGATGCTGAATTTGCAATATTTGAAAAACAACACTTATTTAACAACAAATTGTTTTTTGATTTTAAGCCAATCAGTAATACAGAAGGTATTTACATTTTTGATTTATCTAAGAACGCGAGTGATTATGATAAAATTATAGAAGGTAAATATTCAAAATTAAGTGAAGAACATAAAAAGAAAATCATTGCTTTTTATGGAAAATATGATTCTAACTTTGCTTATATTGAAAGCTTCTTATATCCTAAAAAATATATGAACATGTATTCTGAAATGCTTAATGTAAAACTATCAGTCTTAAAACACACTGGAGAACTATGTTCTTCTATTGACACAGAGAAGGAAACCTTAAAACTATGTCTCCAAAATTTGGAGGTTAACAGTAAATTAATTTAATTTGTAACCTAAAACCTAAAATATGAGTAATTTAAAAACAATGTTATTGGTAACTGTACCATACACACCTACTGAAAATAGTTTCAGAATGATTCCAGCTACTAAAGATTGTCCCTATGTAGACGTTGTTTACTGGAAAGATAAAAAAGTATTGGAGATAACTTCAATTATTAAAAGAAGTGAGTATGCAATGTTTGCTAAGTTAGATGATAACGGAGATGCAGAACCAAGAAAATCAGCAAAGACTTTAGAGGATGGTCAAAAGATCACTCATAAACAAGAAAGACGTATTGCTGAAGTAAATACTAAGTATTATATCATCAATAAAGATGAGATTGATGCTTTTGTTGCTCAAGTAGCTATCAATTCTGATACTGTTGATTACAAGCAGTATTTAAATGATACTAACTTGGTAAAAGGTAATGCTCCTATGGAGATTATCAAACCTTAGTTCTCAAACCATGGCGGTTAAGGGAGTAGAGAAATCTGCTCCCTTTTTTTATCTAACTTAAAGGGGAAACAGCTGAACTGAATACCATGTAATGGTTAAAACAAATTATGTGATGGACTGGGAGACTCTTATAGACTGTACAGTTCTCGTAGTAGAGGATTACAAAACCACTGACCAAAAAGTATTTAGTATTGGTCATATCAGAAATGACATTGATGAACTACTTACTTTTTTAAGATTCAACAAAGAACACAATGAATGGCATGTATCCTTTAATGGATTATCATTTGACTCTCAAATAACAGAGTACATTTTAAGAAATGCTAAAAAATTAGCCTTTATGAAAGGCCCTGATATAGCAGCTTTAGTTTATGCTAAAGCTCAAGATATCATTCACAGACAAAACAATAAAGAATTTTCAGAGTTTAGTGAGAAAGATTTATCTATTAAACAGATAGATGTTTTTAAATTAAATCACTGGGATAATCCAGCAAAAAGATCCAGTTTAAAATGGATACAATATTCTATGGATTGGTATAATTTACAAGATATGCCAATTCATCACACAACTAGTATTACAACAGAAGAACAGCTTGATATCATTATCGAGTATTGTAAAAATGATGTAAGGTCTACTAAACAAATTATGAATCTGAGTAAAGAACAGATTAATTTAAGAAAAACATTAACACAAGAATATAAGATACCATTATTTAATGCTTCAGAACCAAGAATATCTAAAGAATTATTTTTGATGTTCTTAAGTGAAGAGATGCATGTTAGTAAGTATGAATTGAGAAACTCGAGAACTCTTCGAGATATGATTCATATAAAAGATATCATATTACCTTATACAAAGTTTAAAACAGAAACTTTTAAAAGCTTGTATGAAAACTTTTATAATTTATCTATTAATGCTGCAAATACTAAAGGTGGTTTCAAGTATTCTTTAAAATATAAAGGTGTAAAAACTGATTTTGGTTTAGGTGGTGTACATGGATGTATCAAGAGTGGTATATACGAGAGTACTCCTACTAGAATTATCATGACTTCAGACGTAAAATAACAACTGCGTCTTAATCTCATGAATTGCTGGAAACCTTATTGCAGTCGGCAAGGGCAATCAGCAGCCAAGCTAAGAGTATACTCTTAGAAGGTTCAGAGACTACCTGAGCAATAAAATTTGCTTAATAACAGGAAGTAGTTAGGGTTAGTAACCTAATGAAAAAGCGTGGGACAGTTCTTTGACATTTAAAATAAGATATTATCCTAAATAATTAGGATAATAAGTTATTAATTTGTAATATTGTAAAAAATTACAATATGAAACTTTATAGATCTAGAGATTATAAAAAAGCAGGTATTTACTGTATAAAAAATTTAGTAAATAATAAAATATATGTAGGAAAAGCTATAAATATATATGGCCGAATAACACAACATATTAACTACTTAAATAATAAATCTTTAAATGAAAATAGATATTTAATTAATTCTTGGCATAAATACGGAAGAGATAATTTTTCATATTATGTATTAGAATACTTAGAAAAAGATGAAAATCTTTTAAAAGAAAGAGAATTATATTGGTTTAATACCCTTAATTGTACAGATAGAAATATTGGTTATAATTTAAGAATAGACACATCTACTAATTGTATTGTTTTAGAAGAAACAAAAAAATTACAATCAATTAATAGATTAAAAAAATATAAAGATGATCCTTCTTTAGGTATAAATATTGGAATCAGAACTAGTAAATTTTGGAAAGATAACCCCCAAAAAAAATTAGAAATGTCTATAACATTAAAGTTAATAAAACAGAAATATGATTTTTTACAATTAAATGAAGATAATTCATTAGTTAAAAGATATAACACTGTTGAACAAATAATACAAGAAAATCCTACTTTTAAATGGCAAAATATTTATAGTGTATGTAATGGTTATAAAAAACGTATGTATGGCTATAAATGGAAAAAAGAATTGAAGATATAGTCCGATACTCTTAGTAATAAGAGATTAACAAAACTGGGTAAGTTACTATCCTAATTTAGCTATTAGAAATAAATGGTCTCCAGCACATATACCAAAAGAAATTTTCTGTAGACTGTATGAGTGGTTCTTCGAAGAAAGAAAGAAGATACCAAAAAGCAATCCTAAAAATTATGTATTCAAGATTATATTAAATTCAACTTATGGTTTAAGTAATGATGCCAATAGTTTCTTATATGATCCTGAATTTACAATGAGGATTACAATGAATGGTCAATTATCATTGATGATGTTATATGAACTATTAGCAGAATCTATTCCTGATTGTCAACCATTGATGCAAAATACAGATGGTCTTGAGATGATTATTCCTGCTGACTATAAAGAGATTTACTTAGAACTTTGTAGAGAATGGGAAGCAATTACTCAATTACAATTAGAGCATGACCAATACAGTAAAATGGTTATTGGTGATGTGAATAATTATATCGCGGTCAATACAGCTGGAAAAGCAAAATGTAAAGGTAGATTTGAGTATAAGGATTTAGCTCTTCATAAAAACAAAAGCTTCTTAATTATACCTAAAGCTGTTAGTGCATTCTTTATTGATAATATTTTACCTGAACAATTCCTTCAAGATAACAGAAATATTTTTGATTATTGTGGAGGAGTAAAGATTAAAGGTGATTGGGATTTTCAAGAAATTGCTGTAATACAAAGAAGGCCTGCAAAATATAATAATTATACTAAACAACAAAAGTATGATTTTTTAAAAGCTAACGGTTGGGAACAATCATGGGATAATGATAACTGGGTAAGGTCTGATGCAGCTAATAAAGAAGCTAATACAGGTATAGATACTGATCATGCTTTTAATTATGTAACAGGTAAAGAAGCTACAATTGAAAGAAACACTTTACAAAAAACATTAAGATATTATATTTCTAACAAAGGCTCTAAAGTATTCAAGGTTAATAAAACAGATAAGAGAGAAATACAAATTGAATCCGGTAAATGGATGCAAACAATATTTAATCTTCATGTAGAAAAACCTTGGGAAGAATATGATATCAATGAGTCTTATTATCTTGATAAAATTTATAAAGAAATCCATAACATTTGTCCTCCTAAAAAACAATTAGATTTATTTGCAGATGAGTGATGATAAAACAAAACCTGAAGAAAGTATAACACCTTCTGAAGAAAAAAAAGTAATAAAGCCAGGCACACAACTGGATTTATTGGACTTAATCAAAGAGATTGAGGAAGAAAAGAAATAATAAAAATTTTAAAAATGAGTGATGTATATAAAATAATTAAATTAAAAGATAATCATGTTCTTAAGATAGAACATGACTCTTTTACCGATAGCCCTCGGGAATGGGATAATTTAGGTACTGTAATTGTCTTTCATAAGAATTATGATTTTGGAGATGCAACAAATTTAAATTCAAGCATGTTTGAAGGATGGTGTGGATTAAAAGACCATTTAGTAAATGAATTAAATGCTAAGATTTGTTTACCAATTTACATGTATGATCATAGTGGTATCACAATTAGTACAAGCCCGTTTAGTTGTAAATGGGATTCTGGACAAGTTGGTTATATTTATGTAACAAATACACGTATCATAGAAGAATATGGAGATGATTCAGAAGATTCTATTAAAAATGCTACAAGTGTTCTAGAAGGAGAAATAAAAACTTTGGACCAATACCTTACAGGTGATGTATATTCATTTACCTTAGTTAAAGAAATTACTTGTGATTTAGGTCATACACATGAAGAAGTTATTGATTCTTGTGGCGGCTTCTACGGAAGTGATGAGAAAACTAACGGTATTATGGATAACATTGATAAAAAACTATTAATTGAAGAATAAATGAGTTTAAGACAAAGAATACTAGACATATTCAAAGTTGAAGGTAAAAAGATGAGCATGCAGGAGCTTTATAAAGAATAATATGAGTAATACAAGACACATATGGGAAGGATGGACAGTCCAAGATTTTATTGATGCCCTTGAGTGGGCTTTTACTAATAAAAAGTTCAAAACTAAAGAAGAAGTAAAAGAATGGTGTAAATCTGAACAGCCTTATTACAAGAAACACATACCAGAAGTATGTAAATATTTTACTAAAAAAGCAGGATTATGAGTATAGTATTAAAAAGTTTCTATCAATATGAAGTTCCCTGGGTGTTAGACAAATCAGATATGCGTATTATAAATTATAATCATGGTGTAATATCAAAATCTGAAATTGTAAAAAAACTTTGGGATAAAGCTTCTAAAAAATAAAAAATTATGAGCAAAACAAATTATTATGAGTATAGGAACCCTAATGTAGGAACAAGATTTTTTAAAGTAAAAGAAGGTCAACCTGTTCTACAAATAGTGGATAGTACTCAAAAGAAAAAAGGAAGAGCTTACCAATTAGGTGTAAATTATATGACTTATATTACTTTTATTAGTAGCTGGGGATGGAAAAAGGATGAATCAAGATTTATCAAGCCTATTAAAAAAGAAGTTTTTGAGAAAGTATTAACCAAAATGATTAAAAAATTCATAAAATGAGCACTTTAAATTTAATAGTAATTCATATAGGTTTTGCTTTATGGTTCTTTGTAGGGTATAAACTTGGTAAAAAATCTAAATAATATGAGTAAAATTTGGAATACTCCTATGCACACCCCTTTAAAGTCTAGCCGATTGGTAAGAAGAGTCATTCTTGATGAAGACTTACCCGCTGGCTGGCCTGTAAAGTGGGGTGGAAAATATGATATACCTATAAATGGTGTATTAGTTCCAACAGGTCTTACATCTTTAGACTGGACTGGTCAAATGTGGAAAGATTTTATATTAAAAAACTCTTTAAAATAAATTTGCTATACACCACCCCCATTTTGTATATTTGTATATGGAAAAATTATTAATATCAGAAGAAGATTTATTATTAGTATCTGACTATAGAATTCATTATGAAAAAACAAATGGTTATTACAGATTGTATAAAAAGGGTAAATGGATTTATTTACATAGATTTCTTTTAAATGCTAAACCTGGTGAAATTGTAGATCATATTGATAGAAATAAACATAATCATCTTAGAAGTAATTTAAGAATTGTAAGTAAAAGTTTAAACTGTTACAACAAAACAGTAATAAACAAAAATGGTAGAGGAATTTATTATGACAAGTCTGGAAATAGATGGCGAGCTTGTATAAGTTTTAAAAATAAAAATTTAAAATTAGGTTCTTTTAAAGATATTATATTAGCTAAAAAAGCTTATAATTTAAAAGCTTTAGAAATTTACGGCAAAGATGCTGAATTGCATATCATATAGATATTAGCAATGAATGGTAAACTTATTCCTACAGGGTTAACCAGTCTAGATTGGACAGGTAATCAATGGAAGGACTTTATTAACAAACATAAACAAGATGAAGGGAATAATTAATAATTAATATTTATAAATGGAAAATCAACTTAAACAAGTAAAAAAATTTAGAGATGTATTTAATCTTGGAGTTAACACAACTCCTACATTATTAACAGATAAAAAACATAATCTTCATTATAATCTTTTATTAGAAGAACTTAATGAATATAAAGAAGCTGTTGAAAATAATGATGTAGTAGAGGTTGCAGATGCTTTAGGTGATATTTTATATTTAGCTTTTGGAGCAGTTCTTGAACATGGTATGCAACATATTATTACAGATGTATTTGCAGAAATACATGAGAGCAACATGAGTAAATTAGATGCTAATGGTGATCCAATCTTTAGAGAAGATGGGAAAATCATGAAAGGCCCTAATCACTTTAAACCAAACATTGCTCAATTTCTTATTGAAGATTAAACAAAAAAGCCATTCCTTCGGGAGTGGCTTTCTTTTTTTATTGTCTTCCAAAGCTATCAAAAGATTGTAATCCTTTTACTGGGTCTACTTGACTACCAGAGAATCCTAACATAGAACCTAAATGGTTCCATATTTTAGCTGAACCTTCATCTTGCCAAGCATAAGGTCCTGTATCTCGTTTATAGAATAAGCTGTCATCTTCTCCAGGTAAAGCATGCTTTGTAAGATCCGTAAGAATTTTAGTATAAGCTGTAATAGTTGGACCAAAAGCTAATGAAGTTGTGCTTGTAAAATCTAAGTAATTCTTTAAACCAACTGTTGGTAATGGAATAAAACTTTGATTTTCTGCCTGTGTTTTAAGTAACAAAGTCAAAGCATGATTAGATAACCATCCAGCTAATTGGAAATCATCGGCTCCTAAAGCTCCAGACTTAGCTCTAAGCTTCTCAAATCTATCTTCATCATCATCATCAAATCCAAAAAGAAGTGCAGCTGCAGCTGAGATAATGAAGATTTGAGCTACATCGGCTAATACTTTCATCATTGCCTGTTTCTCTTTAGGAGACATATATGGTATTGACTTACCTAAAGTAATCAGAGTTTGTCCTACAGCCTTAACAGCATCCATATAATAACCTGTTCTTACCTCATCTAAAGCAAAGTTTGCTCTCTTACTACCAAATCGGTACATGAACATTGAAGTAAAGTATCTTCTCATGAAGGCAAATAATCTATAAGCAAAGTACTGTTGAGCTTGAGGGTGTTCAAACTTAGCAAAGGCACCGTTTAAGTCCTTGAATTTCTCATGTACCGAGTTTTGCATACTTAAAAACTCAGAACCTAATGTTGGAATACCCTTTTCATCATAAGAAATACCATATTTAGGATCAATGCCTGGCTTTAATGTTAATTGCTTTTTATCATTTAATTCAAAAGCATCAGCATAAGCTATTTGAATTTCTCGGCCATCAACAGTTTGTTCAATTTTTTTATGATACATCATAGAATAAAACACCTGTAAAGCACCTTGCATCTCCATGTATTTACGCGGGCTATAAGTCCAGCTTAAACTGGCTAAATCTCCCGCAAAAGTTCTTGAATAATTTCTTGAGATTACATCTTCAGTTTTACCTTGAGTAGGATCCCACATCATTATCATTTGAGTATTCAAAGTATCAAGTTTACCACCCCATACTTTAGTGCTCCACTCTGGCATAATTTCAAAGTTAACTTTGGCACGAGCTTTTGCTAAGGCAATCGGGTCAGTTCTATCTCCACCAATGGCTTCAATGTTACTTTGCCACATCATACCCCAGTAATTTTTAATAGCTGAAGGTAAGTTTAAGGCAAAATAGTTTATGGCGGCAGCTCCTGTAATGGAGTTTGTCACTTTATTAACCCAATCAAGATTTCTTTCAGAGAACATTTCACCTTTGAATTCTCGGTTGTAGAGAGCTCTGAATGCAGCAGTTCTTACTGTCTCATTTTTGTTACCAGATAAAGCTTTTAAAGAATCAGTCATTGAGAACTGTTTTTCCTTTAAAGCATTGATTTTTAAAATCCCCTGGTCCGTATCTTCCAATGTAGAAAGCATAGCTTTAGCCATTGGATTAATCTCTGTAAACACTTTTTGTCTTTCAGCTTGCAACATATAGAAGTTGAAAGAGCTCATTAAGTCATAAGAAACTTCCTCAATAGGAATCTTAGCCATACCCTTCATAGGAATGCGGTCCATAACTGGGTCAATGATACCATCTTTAGCAATGATAAGCTCCTCACGGTCTCTTAACTCATCAGCATTAACTAAGCCTTCATCAGCATCACTTATTTCTCGCGATAAAGCATTAGCTTCTTCAGTAGTTTTTCCTGATAAAGTAGCCATGGCTCCAGCTTTAACATTTTTAAGCCAGTTTGACCATCTCCTAGTGAGCTGACCAGTTTGTGCAGCCTCTAAGTGTTGTTTGATTCTAACTCTTGGAATATCTAAATACAGCTTATCAATACCTTCAAGGCCCACCTGGTTATCGATATGATAATTGGTAATAGTTTCTAATAAGTGTTTTTTATCAGCATTTTGAATTACATTATAGTACTCCTCATTGATGTAAGATTTTACAACTTCTTGACCGTTCTCATCTTTAATCTTAATGCTTGTTGGAACAGCCAACTGTGCAGCTTGTTCTTTAGTTAAAGGTAGGTAGTTACCCTTATTATCAATCACTTTACCTACATAGTTCTTTACTCTTTCTTCCTCACTTAAGCCAAATGGTACAGTTCTATACTCATTTTTAACTCTGAAATAGAAATATTTGGCATTAGGAACACCGTCAAATTTTAAAATATTACCATTAATATTTATTCTACCTGTAATATAATACTGAGGATTGTCTGGGTTATCTATGGGTTTTGCAACACTATAAGCATTTAATCTCTTATAATTATAATCATCTTCTCCTTTTTTATTCTTATAAAACACCATTATATGTGTTTTATTAAACCAGTTTCGAAATTCTTTACTTTTGTTTAATAAATTTTCAATATATACTTTTTCAGAACTAAAATCACCAGCCTCACTAGTAGATAACGGGTCTAAACCCATTTTAATTAATTCATTATTTAATTCTTCTACATAATAACTAGTAGGTTCTTTATATTGAATTTCACCTAATTCTTTAAGTGCACTTTTAAATAAAACTTTAGCTCTTTTTTCTGCATCAGTTAAAGTATTTGGGTCTGCTGGATCATACTTTTCATTATAAATTAATTCTTCAATGTATGATTGCAATTGATGTACTTCAGCAAGCTTTTCTTCTTTTTTAACAGGACCTAAAGAATCTAACAATGACGGATCAAATTGACCATTACTATCTTTGAATCCTAATAAGATTGAAGTCATTTTAGCATATAAATTACCTAAATTCTCATCAGCAGGAAGATCCTTAGATAATTCAGCTAATTTATCATATACGGAATTAACCTTATCATAATAAGCTTGGGTATATCGTACAGTAGTATTTTGTGCAATCCAATCTTTCATGATAGCATTAAACTCAGGAGTTAAACTACCATCACTATTATATAACTGCATTCCAGCATATTTAGGATTGTTTGCTACTAATTGAGCAAAGCCTTCAGCAGCTCTTTGCAAAGCACCTTTTCTTTCAATAGACTCGTAATATTTACCTGTTCTCTTACGGTGTTCTATTAAAGCTGTAGCAATATCTTGGTCTTCCTTACTTTTTAATACATTATCATCATTGTATAATGAGAATAATCTTTTTCTCTCATTTAAAAGAGTAGTTAAAATATCATAGTTCTCAAAAAACTCAAGCTCTCCTGTATTCTCAACCTTGTGTTCTGCAATTTGATTATCTACTTTCTTTAAAGCATCATAAGCTTTAGGATTTTCTTTCTTTAATTGCTCGCGGTCTTTGTAATATTGAGGAGTATATTCTCTATTGAACAATTGTTCTATTTGTTCTTTCTCTTCATAAGCAGCTTTAACTGCAGCTTCATCTCCAGATTGACGGGCTTTGTCGATTTTATCCTTCATTTTAGCTGAGTCATATCTCCAGTTTTTAACAGGAGCCATAAGAGATATTACCTCTTCAGCAATTAAATTACCATTTTCATCTCGGCCTGGTTTAGTATCAATCATGGTAAAACCATTATCTTTCCAATCAGATTGATGATTTACACCATTTATACCAAGATTTTTTCTAGCTTCTTCTGTATTCTTTGCAAAATTATCAGCTTTGATAAAAGCTCTGCTAGTAATTTGAGATATGTGTTTCTTTAAATACAAAGCAAAGGTAGCAATGATTGGATCTGGGTCACTAGTATAACTAATAAACATAGTACTCCACCAGTTAGCATCTCCTAATTTTCCCCCATACAATGCTTCAACTTTCTCTTTAGTGAAGTTGTATTTCTCCTTATCGGCTCTTAATTGAGCCAATTTTTTTTGCTTGTAAGCTTCATTACCTTTTGTATTAGTTACTCTTTCTATCTCAGCATCAATATCTTTTACTACTTTCTCACTGAAAGATTTAAGTAAATCAGTTGTAGCTGTAACAGATGTAACTTTTTGAATTTCTTTAATGGTTTTTACACCATCATCAACCAATACATCTAATCTAGAAACATATCCATATAGGAAACTTCCTCTATCAATACCTGATTTAATTAAGTTTTTCTCGGTTTCTTTAATGAAGCTTAACCAGCTCTTTAGGAGTCTGTCAAAATTTTCAGCATCTAAAACCTTTTCTTCAATTGGAGCTTCACTTTTGTAAAGTTTATTCAAGTACTCATTACTCTTTAAAAGCAATGCCTCTAAAGTAAATAAAGAATTTACTACATGTAATGCTTTGTGTTTTTCAGACAGGTCTTCTAATTTTTTTGCTAGTTCAGGATTATCTTTTCTGAAGAATTGCATATAACCTGACATCTCAGTTAAGAATGGTCCAGATTCTGGATCAGCTAATTCTTTTTTAATATTAGCATATCCTTTCTTACTATTGATTTCATTTAATTGAGCTTTTACTGTTTTAACAATAGGTTGAATCAACTCATCTAGTCTTTCTTCAATCTTAACTTTATTAGGATTTCTGTTAACTGTATCCAATAATTCTTTAACAGCTCTTTCTTGATCGGTAGTGTATATATTTATTTCTTCAGGAGTAACTGCTTTATCAGCTTTTAATGCAAATAATCTACCAATATCACTTAAAGTTGATAATGGAGTAAGCATTGTATCTTTTTTAGATAAGCTACCTGTTTTAAATTCAACTCTTAAAGTTGTTTTAAAATTACTCATCATATTAGATACAGCTTTTGTGAAAGGTTCACTTAAATTTAAAGCATTAGCTGGGTCATAATTTATTAATCGAGTATTATCAGCTTCTATTTTAAGAGATTCAAGTAATACTTTCTCTCTAAAAATATGAAAAGCCTCATTAGTCATCTCCGGATAACGGTCATGAATAGTACTGATAGCTTTAATACCTTCAGGAGTAGCTGCAATAGACTCATAAATTTTATTAAACTCTTTTATGTTATCTTTTTTCAACAACATTACTAAAGGGTAAGCCAGTTTATGAAACTCTGTATTGATGTTAATTTTGTCCTGCACATAATATACAGTACTATTACCGGCTTTATCTGTGGCTCCTATGATAGCTTCTCCCTTATATGGAGTATTGCTACCTTGTTTTATAATCTCAGCCTCAGCAGCTGTAATTATGGAAAACTGAATATTATACTTTGGTGTAACAAACTTATTGGCAAACTTTTTAATAAGGTCCATTGTTACCAATTTGTTGTGAATATCAGCTACTTCAATCTCAGTTTTAACACCTAATGGAGTAACTTCCTCGGCTAAATCAGTAAGAGTTGTTACACGGTTTTGTTCTTTAACTTCAGCTTCAGGCGTTCTTTTTACAGTATCTCCTTCAAAAAGGTTATCCAAGAATCCTTTACTTTGTAACCAATCTTTGTATAAAGGGTCATTGAACATAGGTTCAAAGGCTGAATCAATCATATCAAACAGTGTAGTGTTTTGATTAAAGGTTGATTTCACATACTTAGATATGTTCTCATTTAGCAAACGAGCAGCTGTAACTCTGTTTTCTTCAGCATATAAATAAAAAGCAGCCTTTACAGGCTCTAACATTTCTTCTGTAGTAGAATCTAACCATATTTTATACGCGTTGTCTTCTCCTAATGCAGTTTCTAATGCTACCCAATCAGGGCTTGTTTTTATTGGACATGAACCTTTCATATTAACATTCTTCTTTTTTATTATTTACATCTTGGTCTGTACTGAACTGAGTTCTGTTTATGATATCTAAAGGACTAGCATCTGGTGTAGAACCTGGATTATCATAACCAAAACTATCTTTAAGTTTAGTATTCAAATATAGCAATAATTCATCTTGTAAAGAAGATGTTATTTGATTAGGGTTTTCCACTACTTCAAATTCTATAGCATAAGGATATTGGCCAACATTTTTATCAGTTACAGCTTTTTCCCAACCTTCTTTTTCCCAAGTTTGGTCTTGATATTCTTGTGTAAAAGGTGTAACTTTTGTAATTTTAGTATATACTTGTACTCCTGTTTTATCAGTCATTCTTATAACTTGACCAACAAGATCAGATATTTTAGATAAACCGTAATCTTTAATCATTCTTTGTATATCTGTATTAGCTCTAGTGGTTCTAGTTCTATCTCCTGATATAATAAGTTCCATAGTAGATTTACCTTTGAATTTATCTTGCATTTTTCTACCACCTACACCATCTGCAAAATTTTGTTCTATAGCAGTTAATTTATCTGCTTTATTAAAGTCAGTACTTATAACTAAATTCTGACCATAACCATTAGAATTTAAGTAAATTGATACACCAGATCCTATAATCTCAGCAATTTTAGTATCTAATTTAGATTTGGCATTGTTTAAAGCTTCAGTTGTAGTTAAATCAGTGAAATCAAGGTCTAAA